>Ga0187817_10000497_pt1 | contig 16936 bp, 10 predicted proteins | sample NC_wetland_sal_i_17_FD_132431 | JGI IMG/M metagenome (GOLD analysis project Ga0187817, IMG submission 132431) | Wetland sediment microbial communities from Neuse River Estuary, North Carolina, USA - SO4_2 | ecosystem: Environmental > Aquatic > Freshwater > Wetlands > Sediment | place: USA...
ACTCGCAATAACGATCAGCGAAGTGTGCGGCCTAGGTCGTCATTTTCTCACTAAGATAGATATACGGGAGGGAAGCTCGCTAGACCTCAGGACGCGGTATTGGCGACGGACTGGACGAAGGGCCGGGTCTGGGCGTCGATTTCCTTGCGCAGAGTTTCCCAGATCTCGTTTGGCATGGCCAGGAATGTTTTCACCACTTCGGGATCGAACTGGGTTCCCGAGCAGCGGTTGATTTCTTTGCGCGCGGCATCCGCGGACTGGCGAGCGCGATAGGGACGATCAGAAGTGATAGCGTCGAACGTGTCGGCAACCGCGAAAATCCGTGCCCCTAACGGAATCTCCTCGCCTTTCAGACCACGCGGGTACCCTGTTCCGTCGTAGCACTCCTGGTGGGAATAGACGATTTCCGCAGCATCTGCCAGGAACGGGATCTTCTTCACTATCTGGTAGCCGTGGTAGCAATGCTCGCGCATGATGGTTACTTCCTCGGGCGTGAGCTTGGCAGGTTTCCGCAGGATCGCGTCCGGAATCGCCATTTTGCCAATGTCATGCAGGAATGCGCCGTGGGCGATGACGTCGATCTGCTCCTTGGGCAGCCCCATTTGCCGAGCGATGGCCATCGTGAAAGCGGTGACGCGCCGGGAATGACCTTCGGTCTCGGCATCTTTCATGTCCAGGGCGCCGCCCAGCGCCTCCAGCGTCATACCATAGGAGCGCTTCAGATCGGCGATGGCATCGCGCAGTTGTGCCGTCCGTTCTTCCACCAGACCTTCCAGTTTGGTCTGATAAGCCCGGTTTTCCATCTTCAGGCGGCGATTTTCCAGAGCCCGGCGTACAGTCGCCAGTAACTGCTCGCGCTCGAATGGCTTCAGCAGGTAATCGTAAGCGCCGTCACGGATAGCTTTGAGAGCGACCGAGACATCGTGAACGGCGGTCACCATCACCACCGGCATGTCGGGATATCTTTCCTTGGTGCGTTCCAGGAGGCCGATGCCGTCGAGATCGGCCATCATGAGGTCGGAGAGCATCAGCTCGAATTCCTCGCCGGAATCGAGCACGGCCAGAGCCTTCAGACCGGAAGAAGCCTGTGAACACTTATAGTTAGCGGCAATCAACATGGAGCAGACGATTTCGCGAATGGCTTCTTCGTCGTCTACTACCAGAATGCGGTCAGCTGGCATAACTAGAAATATAGTGTACCTGAATCCTATCCCATTTCCGGGTTCCGAAAGTAATCACCCGGCTGGGGAAACCTCATCAGCAAATGACCCCAGCGTGATATTAACAAAATGAGGGTTTGGGCCTTTTCCTGGCAATGAACAAATTTATATTTTACGCCTCGGGCGGTTTCGCGGAGCTGGCAGTTCCTAAGCTGATGGCGATGGAATCTGCGACGCTGGTGATTCTGGCGGCCAGCCTACTGGTGTTTCGTACCTTCCGCGAACGCTACCTGCTGATCTGGATCATGGGGTGGCTGGCCTACTTTGTGTCGGGCTGGATCGTCCATGGTGTGGCCGGCAGTGTGTCACCTCGCTACGTGACGGCCATTTCGCAGTCGCAGTTCGTTCTGGCGGTCTCATTGTTCGCCGGGGCAGTGTTCGTTTATTCCCATGCCCGCAAGCTGCTGTTGCCATTGATTTCGCTTTCCTTGCTGGTTATGGGCTATGCGGTGGCGCGCGCTCTGTTATGGCCCGACTCGTTCGCTCTCCGTGTGGTTCTCGAGGTCTCCTACCGAGTCATTGCTTTTTCGGCAGCGCTGCAGTTGCTCCGTTTCCGCTGGGCGCGTTGGGAAGTCGGTGCCTGGCTGTTGAGTATCAGCCTGATGCTGGTGCATCTGGACTGGGCCCCTTTGAATGCCCACTTGCCTCCTGGTTTCGAATTGCTGGTTGACCTGGTGTTTGGCTTCAGCATGCTGATCGTGGTCTTCGACGATTCCAAGGCGCGCTCGCGCCGTTTGGGGGTCATCAATGCCCTGACCAACAGCATCAGCCGGGCCCAGCAGTACGGTCCGATGATGGTCACGGCGCTGGAAGAACTGAAGGAAATCATGCTGGCCAAGGCGGCCTGGTTCCGGTTGCTGGAGGACGGCAAGATGGTCGTCGTCCAGCAGATTGGGTTGTCGCAGGATTTCTTGCGCGACCGGGGTTCGGTTCCGAAAGATGATAATTTCGAGCGCACGCTGAGCGTTACCGCGCCAATCGTCCTGAAAACGTCTTCGGCGGATGACGCGACTCGTCCTTATTTGAGACGAGAGCGCTTCCACCATGTTGTGCTGATTCCGGTGCAGGGGAAGAAGTCGCCGATGGGGATCCTGGCTCTGGGTAGCCGTCACCGTCTCTCGTACACACCGGAAGAGTTGGATTTCCTGGCGACCAGTGCTCACCAACTGGGGCTTGCCGTCGAAAATCTGCGGCTGGTGGAGCAAATCCTGCGGTCGCATCGCCAGTGGGCTAACACCTTTGATTCGATTCAAGACCTGGTGCTGGTGCACGACTCCGAATTCCGAGTGATGAAAGCCAATCATGCGCTCCTGCAACGGCTCGGGCAGGCACCCGCCGACGTCGCTGGCCAGCCCTGCGAGGCAGTGCTGCCGCGGTTGGGAGATTGGAAGGATTGCCCGTATTGCGGCAAGGCGGCGGATGCATTTGACGAAACCGCGGATCCTTGCTTCGGCGGCTATTCGATGGTTTCCACGTCGTCATACACCGAGCAGGGGAGCCAGCAGAAGGGCACGATCCACGTAGTGCGCGATACCACCGACCGTCGGGCAGCCGAAGAGCAGTACCGGTTACTCTTTGAGCAGGCCCAGGAAGGGGTGTTCGTCGCCACACCCGATGGCAAGTTGCTCGACTGCAATGACGCCTTCGTGCGGATGCTCGGTTACAGCAGCCATGAAGAACTGATGGCGGCTAACCTGGAGACCGACCTCTACGCTTTCACCGACCAGAGGGAAGCATTACGGCGCGAAATTGACGCCAGTAATCACGTAAGGAATTTCGAGGTCACGCTACGCCACAAAGACGGGTCACTGCTGACGGCACTGGAGAGCAGTTTCGCCACTCGCGATGCCAGCGGCAAAGTCCAACGCTATCAGGGATTCCTGCTCGACATCACGGAGAAGAAGCGCGCGGAAGACGAGATCCGGCGGCGAAACCGCGAGTTGAACGCGCTGAACGCCATGGCGGTGATCGCGACCCAGTCGTTCGACCTGGACGAGATTTTGAATCTCACATTGCGCCAAGTGATCTCGTTGTTGGGCGCGGAGACAGGATCGATTTACCTGGCCGACACGGACAACACAACGTTTCGCCGGCGTGCCAGTTGGGGGCAACGCAGCGCGGAGCGGACGCGATTGTCGGAGGTCCAGTTCCCCGACGGGTTTGGCGACCTGGTCATGCGTTCCCGGACCGAAGTGATCACGCCGGAATACCTGCCGCACCTGCCTCAGGCGGTGGCGGATTTCATCGAGGCGGATGGGTTGAGTTCGTGGATCTGGGTGCTGCTCTGGAGCAAAGATAGACCGATCGCAGCCATGGGCATTAGCAGCCGGCAACAGAAGGGCTACAGCAGCAATGACGAGAACTTGCTGGTGGCGATTGGGCGGCAGTTGGCCACCACGATCGAAAAAGTATGCTTGTACGAAGAAACCTGCCGTGCTTATGAAGACCTGCGAAAGGCCCAGGAGCAGTTGCTGCAGAGCGAAAAGATGTCCGCCGTCGGACAGTTGATTTCGGGGGTTGCGCACGAACTGAACAATCCGCTGACCGCTATTCTGGGATACGCACAACTTCTGGAGAGCGAAGGCTTAAGCGAGCGTGCGGCGGAGTTCGTGACCAAGTTGTTCAAGCAGGCGCAGCGTACGCACCGGGTGGTACAAAACCTGCTGTCCTTTGCCCGGCAGCGCAAGCCGCAAAAGGAGAGTGTGGATGTTTGCCGGGTATTGGATGAAACCTTGGCCCTGCGTGACTACGATTTGAGGGTCAACGACATTCAGCTCGAGCGCGAGATCGAAGCTAGACTTCCGGTGGCGACCGCTGATCCGCAGCAGTTGGAGCAGGTGTTCTTGAACATCGTGAACAACGCCATCGATGCGGTGCTCGAAGGCGGCCAGGGTAAAACACTGAAAGTATGTGTCTTCGAAAGAGACGGGCACATACACATGGAATTCCATGATTCCGGGCCGGGAATCAAGGAGCCGAACCGTATCTTCGATCCGTTCTATACGACCAAGAATGTTGGCAAAGGTACCGGGTTAGGCCTGAGCATCTGCTACGGCATTGTTCAGGAGCACGGGGGAACCATCACAGCGCGCAATCGGGCAGAAGGAGGCGCGGTCATCGAAGTTCGTCTGCCCTCCGCAGGGGTGAGCGCGGCGGCGGAGAAAGCCCTGCCACCTGCGCCACGCCGCGTTATGGCGATCGAAGGGCGCATTCTGCTGGTGGAAAGCGAGGAATCCGTGCTGGAATTCGAGCGCGATGTGCTGGTGGGAGCCGGGGCGACAGTGGTGACTGCGACAAACTCAGAAGAACTGAAGGCGCTGATCAAGCAGCATTCATTTGATGCCGTCATCTTGGAAGGCAAGATGGCGGGGAACGGAAGCCTGCCTGAGTTGTATCGTTGGATTGCAGAAAACAGTTCGGGTTTAGAGGAGCATCTCCTAGTGACGTTCTCGACCATCGCTGAATCGGAGGTCCGGAACTTTCTCCAGGAGAATGAAGTTCCCTACCTCCTGAAACCGTTCGAAGTGGCTGACCTGATTTCCCATGCACGTCAGCTCCTGCAGAGGGCACAGGCGGCTACAGCCAACTAGAAATGGGAAGGGCACGACTTCCCGTCGTGCCGTAAGCTGGGTAGGGCAACGGCAGGCGCCGACCGGCGCAATCACTTCCGGCTGTCGATGCGGACAGCAGCAATCGCAAAAGGGTTGATGACCGATCTCAGGCGCTGAAGCGCGCCCAATCAGCCAGGCACAACGGCACGACTGAAGTCGTGCCCTTCCCGAACACACACCTGCAAGATCGTCATGAACAATCCGGGCGGCTGACCTAGTTCGCAATCGCTTCTACTCAGTGACCTAGCACTTCCAGCAGCGCCGTAGTCTCCGTCTTGATGGCAGTCTTCAAGGTAGGTTCGCGGTCGGGAGCCCATCCCGACGAATGCAGCCCCGGCAGAGGTGTTCCAGACTGCTGCGCCATGGCAAACTTGGCGGGTTCCACTGCTCCTACAAAGAACATGGCGGAGGGCACACCGGCAAGCGAGAATTCGGCAAAGTCCTCGGATACCATTTTCGGCGGAATTTCCACCACGTTGGATTGGCCGAGCGCATTACGCAGCGCGGCCGTGACGCGATTGGTTAACTCGGGGTCGTTGTAAGTTGCATGGGCCCCGGGTGTTTCTTTCACCAGTGGTTCACGGGGTGCGCCTCCTGCCATAGCTTCGCCTTTGGTGACTCGCTCGATGGACGCGAGCAGGTGCTTGCGAACCTCGGGCTTGTACGAGCGCACGGAGAGCCCCAGATTGACGTCGTCAGGAATGATGTTGAATTGAGTGCCTCCCTTGAAAACGCCCACCGTGATGACAGCGGAATCGTGCGGATCAATTTCGCGCGACACGATGGTTTGCAGTGCCAGCACAGTACGCGCCCCGATCACGATGGGATCGATGGTGTCCTGCGGCCGTGCGCCATGGCCACCGCGCCCGAAAATCGTAATATCTACTACGTCGGAAGCAGCCAGGGCATAGCCGGACGTGTAGCCAACCTGGCCGGACGGAAGAGTACTTTCATCGTGGATCGCCAGGGCGAAGTCAGGTTTCGGAAAGCGTGTAAAAAGGCCGTCTTTCAGCATCGCGGCGGCGCCGGCTACGATTTCTTCGGCCGGTTGGGCAATGAGGATCAGGGTGCCGTGCCAGCTTTGCCGATTATCTGCCATCAGCCTCGCTGTGCCGATCCAGGACGCCATATGAATGTCGTGACCGCAGGCGTGCATGACCGGCACCGTGGCTCCGGACTGGTTCTTGACGGTCACATGGCTGGCATAAGGCAGGCCGGTCTTCTCTTCTACGGGAAGGGCGTCCGTGTCAGTTCGCAAGAGCACCGTGCGGCCGGGGCCGTTGCGAAGAATAGCTACGACGCCGTTGCCGCCAACGCCGGTGGTTACTTCGTATCCCAGGGCTTTCATGCGGTCGGCAAGCTTGGCGGAGGTCTGTTGTTCGTGGAGGGAGAGCTCAGGGTTGCGATGCAGGTCGAGATAGAGTGCTTCAACGTCGGGATAGACGGAATTCAATTGCTCCGTAGAAGGAGCCGTCCAGGCGGCTATCTGGCTTTGTGGAAGTGCCAGACCAGTCATCAGGAGAAACGACCAGACGAGTGCGGCGAGGCGGCGTTTCATTAGTCCTCCAGCAAGAACGTCGGTTCATGTTACATCAGGGATAGAAACCAACCGAGTGAATCGTGATCACCGCACGGTGAAAGGGCATTGACCGGAAATCTTTTGCCCCTTCGGGGCCTGGGGGCTTCCTTCCGCTACCCACGGCTTACGCCGTGGGCTTTACTCTTTCGCCGCTTCGCGGCTTAGTGCGTGCTTGTGGTACTCATGGCAAGATAGGAATCGAGGTGGGTGATGCTATTCGAAGGAAACGAGCGCCGTGAGCTCGAACGGAAGATGAAGCAGGAGGGGCGCCTGCCGCCGGGCCAGTCGCTCACGCTGAAGTGGCCGGTGTTGCACTACGGTTCAGTGCCGAGGTTTGATCCGCAGACCTGGGATTTCCGCGTTTACGGTCTGGTGGAATCTCCGCTGCAATTCAGCTGGGACGAGTTCAACCGTCTGCCCAAGGTGCAGCACACCAGCGATTTCCATTGCGTGACCCGCTGGAGCCGTTTCGGCAACCTCTGGGACGGGGTTGCGGTACAGGAGTTGCTGCGCCGGGCGCATCCGAAGCCCGAAGCGGGCTACGTGCTGGTGCACGCGGAGCAGGGTTTTACCGCAAATGTTCCGCCGACCGATCTCGACCGCGAAGAAGTGCTCCTGGCAACCCACCACGATGGCCAGCTTTTGACTGGGGATCACGGATTTCCTTTACGGCTGATCGTGCCTCATCTGTACGCCTGGAAATCCGTAAAGTGGGTGCGTTCTTTGGAGCTTCTGGATCGCGACGTGGCCGGATTCTGGGAGCAGAACGGATATCACATGTACGGAGATCCGTGGAAGGAGCAGAGGTTCAGCAGATAGGAGCGAGTAGTTAGTAGCCGGTAGTTGGAAGAGCTCAAGTGCGTAAAGCATCGGGTGAAACGGGAAGGGCACGGCTTCAGCCGTGTCGAAAGTCCTCTTAAAACGATGTAGGGCGCGGTTGAGCGCCGCACCCTTTAAAAGTTCCAGCCGCCGATTCGATGTTTTTCAGCAGCCTGTTGAGCGCTGATGGACTCGACAAGCCGGGCACTTGCACGAGAAACCTTCCGGTGGTTGACGCCGAATCCTACCCTCAGGGGCTGAAGCCCAATCAATATATGGCTCCGAGCGGCACGGCTTAAAGCCGTGCCCTTCCACAAACAATTCGTCAAGATCAGTTCTAAGAGCTCCGAACTCGAGAATTCCTAACTTCTAGCTACCAACCACTCGCTACTTTTTCAGAATTGGATTGTAGCCGTCGCTGACCAGTTTGGCGCGCAAGGTTTCGGCTTCTTTGACGTCGGCGTAAGGCCCACATTGCACGTGAAACAGCGTGTCGGAGGTTGAAGTGGCTGAGAAGGCGGGATATTGCTTTTTCTTCAGCGCATCGACGAGGGCATCCGCATCTTCCGGTTTGCTAACAGCGGCAACCTGCACATAGTAACCGTTCAGCACCGGTGAGGCGATCGCGTCGGCAGAAGCAGGGTTGGCTTCCGACCCTGGCGTAGCGGTGTTCGCGGGACTTGTCGTGCCATTGGCAGGTGCGGTTTGAGCGTCAGCCGATGTCGCGGGAGCCAAGCTGTCAGGAGCGGGTGCAGGGATGGATTGGCCCTTAACCGGGGTAAGATGCAGACCACTGGTACTCGGAACCGGTGGTGCTGCTGCCTCGACCACTGGAGTCTTCAGGACCGAATTCTTGCCCAAGGAAAAGCCCACGGAGAAAAACACGGCACACAGTGCTACCAGCCCGAAAAACAGGGCCAGCAGTTTGCCAGTTCCTAATGTTATTTCGGTGTCCTCGGATGTGGCGCTTGGCATGTGTACCTCGGTGGTCTCTGATAGCACATTCACCTCAGCGGCTAAGCCGCTTATTTTTGTATCGCTTAGGCGGCGTCTTTGAAGTCGTGCTCTAAAACACGACCGATCCCGCAGCTTCCGCGTCATGCCACTGTAACCCTTCGCTGACGGTTACGCAGCATCACCGTCGGTCTTGCCCAAAAGTTTCTGGATCCCGGAGAAGAAGTCCACCGGAACCGGGAAGACCACGGTCGTATTCTTCTCCACGCCGATCTCGGTCAAAGTTTGCAGGTAACGGAGCTGGATGCTGACCGGCTCAGTCGCCAGCAACTTGGAAGCGTCCACCAAGCGCTGCGCCGCGGAGAACTCGCCTTCCGCGTGGATGATCTTGGACCGCTTTTCTCGCTCAGCCTCAGCCTGCTTCGCCATGGCGCGCAGCATCGACTCGGGCATATCGACCTGCTTCACTTCCACGTTGGCGACTTTTACGCCCCAAGGAGCGGTATGGGTGTCGAGGATGCTTTGCAGGCGGAGATTGATCTTCTCGCGATGGGCCAGAAGTTCGTCCAATTCCTGTTCGCCCAGCACCGAGCGCAATGTCGTCTGTGCGAATTGCGAGGTCTGATACACGTAGTTCGAAACTTCGACTACCGCCTTCCGAGGTTCGATCACCCGCAGAAAGATCACAGCGTTTACTTTCAGCGTGACGTTGTCCCGGGTAATGATGTCCTGCGGCGGGACTTCAAGGGCTTCCTGCCGCAAGGAGACGCGGACCATGCGATCGATGGGAGCGAATACCAGGATGATCCCCGGGCCCTTCGCAGCGGGCAGCAGGCGGCCCAAGCGGAAGATGACACCGCGCTCGTACTCGGCCAGAATCTTGATCGAACTCAAGAGGTAGAGAACGACAATGATGATAACGATGGTCGAAAAACCGAATCCTAATTCCATGGAGAGCCTCCACTCCTGATTGTCAGGGAATCCTCCTGTCGCGGATTGTAACGCAATTTAACGGGAGAAAGCGGTGATTAGACGATTGCGGTGTTGTCTGGTGGGATGCGTCAGACGGGTTGCTGATCAGCCGGCCCGCAACTTGAGATCTTAGACAGTCGTGGCCGTCGGCACAGGCGGCGAAGATAGTGTCGGGTCCACCCGCAACTGCAATCCATCTACCTGGCGAACGATGACGGATTGTCCGGAAGGCACATCGGCCGAGGAAACCGCGTCCCAAAGCTCGCCGTGGATGAAGACCTTTCCCCGGGGAGAAAGCGCCGTCTGGGCCAAGCCAATTTCGCCGATCAAGCCTTGCGTGCCGGTGACGATCTTGTTTGCACGCGCCCGGAGCGCGATGCTCATCAGGAACGCAGTGATGATTCCGAGGGGAATACTGACCGCCAGCGCCGTGAGCAGATGCACGCGCATCTGGGGGATGGGCGCATCGACCAGCAACAATCCGCCAAGGGTCAAGGTCACGATGCCGCCCAGAGTGAGAATCCCGTGAGTGGCGAACTTCGCTTCCAGCGCAAACAGAACGAAAGACGCCAGGATGAGAACCAGGGCGGCAAAGCGTGTGGGGAGCAAGTTCAGAGCGAAAATGGCCACCAGGATGAACACAATTCCCACCACACCGGGCACGACCGCGCCGGGATGGTTGAATTCGGCGTAAAGGGCCAGGGCACCGATGGCGAGCAGGATGAAGGCGACATTTGGGTCCATCAGGTACGCCAAAATGCGCTGCTTGAGCGTCATGTCGTAATCACGGACAGGCTCGCCTACGAGATTCAGGGTGACCGTCTGCCCGTTGAAGCGCTTGAACGGCTTGCCTTGCATCTGTTTGAACAGATCTTGTGCGGAGGGAGCTACGTAGTCGATCAATTTCTGAGAAAGCGCTTCCTGTTCGGTAAAGGATTTGGACTGACGCACGGCGCTCTCGGCGACTTCAACGTTGCGGCCGCGCTTGGCGGCGACGGAGCGCATCAGGGCAGCGGCGTCATTCTCCATTTTTTCCTTCATGACGTCGTCCATTTTGCCCCCGCCAAGGGTCACGGGATGGGCCGCACCGGTGTTGGTGCCTGGCGCCATGGCGGCGATGTCGGCGCTTTCCAGGATGAAAAAGCCGGCGGAGGCAGCCCGGCTGCCGCTAGGAGTGACATAGATAATGACCGGCACTTGGGCAGCTACGATTTTCTCGATAATTTCGCGGGTCGATTCGACCAGCCCACCCGGAGTGTTGATTTCGATGAGCAGAGCCTGGTCTTTATGGCTCGCAGCGTCGGCAATTGCGCGGTCAATGTACTCCTCGGTGATGGGCTGAATGGTGTCGTTGACGACGATCTTCAGCACCTCGGCGGAAGAGGAGGAGGCAAGGACGAGCAGCATCATGCTCGCCAGAAGGCTGTAGAAAATGCTTGAGACTCTCATAGCTTTGGCAACGGCTGCGCTTCCTGCGCGAGCTTGGCTGCAACGGCACGCTTGAGCGCCTGTGCGGCGGCATTTGAAGGTTCGAGACGCAAGACCTGATCCACCTTCTCGGCAGCCGCCTGAGTCTTATTGTCTCGCAAATCGACCCGCGCCAGCAGGAGAAGTGGTTCGGGATACTGGCGGAGGCGTAAGGCTTCCTGGGCTTCGGATCGCGCCCCGGCGTCGTCATGACTGGCTTCGAGCGCGCTGGCCAGGCCGGCATGTGCCTCCGCATTCGATGGATTCAGAGCGATCGCCTCCCGATATTCGCGTTCGGCTTCAGAAATAAACCCCTGGCTGAGCAGTTGGCGGCCGCGTTCCGCGTGGTAGCGGGAATGGGTGCGGGGATCGGTGTGAGCCAGACGCTGCTCCACCACGGCGTCAATTTTCAAGGTGAGCTGGCGGAAGGAACTCTCCTCATAGTTGGTTCGGATGCGCTCTGCGGGAACCTTCGCGCTTGCCGGAACAACACTGCCTGGGTTCCCGCTCCCCGCTCCGAGTGTTTCGAGCACAGACCTGGCCTCGCTGTCGCCGGGCTTCAGAGACAAAGCGTCGCGCAGTTGTCGGGAGGCTCCCGTAAAGTCAGCCCTGCGATAAAGCTCCACGCCTAGGTTGAAGTGATAATCGGGATCATTCGGATCGGCCGCGATAGCCTTCTCGAGGTACTCGGCAGCGGCTCTTTTATCACGGTGACCCACGACCACGCCCAGATTGTTATAAACCTCGCTCAACGGCAGCCGGTTGAGAACCCGGCCGAAGGCTGATTCCGCGCGCGGAAAATCTCCCTGGTTGTAAGCGGCCAGGCCGAGATAAAAGTCGGCTTCGCTGGCCGTGGAGTCGGTTTCTGGAACCCGAGCCAGCCAGGAAATGGCCTGGTCATACTGGTGCTCCTGGTAGTAGGCCTTGCCGAGGCGCAGCAGAGCTGGCGAATACGTCGCGCTCAAGCGTACGGCATCACGCAGGTATCGAATCTGTTCCTGGGCCGTGGGAGCCGCGACACCCCTGACGTAACTCTCAAAAGCGTCGAGCCGGACGGTCGGGGATTGCGCAACGTAGGTTTCGCGCGTGGTCGCCAGGGCCGGGAAGAGGGCGTGTAACAGATCCCAGGAGAGCGCAGTTTGTACATCGATAAGCCCGGGCAAAGGACCAGTTTCGATGGTCGAGGGCAGAAGGTGTGGGCGCCGCATATCCAGCAGTTGCGCGGTTGCGGTGAAGGTCCGGCCATCGAAGTTGTATTCGCCGAGAACAACGTAATCGGCATCGAGCTGTTCGGCGATGCGGTAGATGGTCGCGCGCGATGGGCTCAGGTTGATCGGAATACCCAGCCGGTCGTAGGCACGAATACGGTCTTCCCGGGGAAGGACGTAGAGTGTTGGAGAATTCAGGCGTTGCTGGAGCAACTCAGGAAAGGAGTCGCCGATCCACTCGAGGCCCGGTGCTTTGGACTGATTCACGAAGGGAACGACCAGTATCGTCTGCCCACCGGCACCCGGGGCTTGGGCGAAAACGACCGCAGAGAACAGCAGAACCAGAAGGAAGATTGCGCTACACCGAAGAAATTTCAAGGCAACTCCATTATAGCGGCTGGGGCAGTGGTCCGGAGATGGCCGAGACTTACGGAAGAGGTTCGTGAATGCGAATCCAGAAGAGGAAAATGTTAACCTAGAAACTCGGTCGATGCCGCGGTTCGCCGGATGTGGCGCGGAGTTCAGTCCTGGCTCCGCATGACGTGGGCACAGAACTTTACACTTGTTTGACGATTCTTTACCTCGTTGCAGGGGGGGTGTATGGTCGAATGGATGCTACAGATTGCTGATCATAATGGTGGTTTCCTGTCTCCCATCAAAGTTCCGTTCCGAGGCAAAGTGTCTTCTAGCGCGGCTATTCTCCTAATTTCGGTGGCCCTGGCCTCAAGCGCTAGTGCGATTCAGAAGACGGAGGCCCCGCAGGCCCCGGGCGCCGCGGCCGCTAAGGCGGTTGGAACCATCAGGTCGATTTCTGGAAATAGCGTGATCATCAGGGGAGTTGGCGGAGGTGAGGCAACCATTCTGATTCAGGATTCGACTCGGATGGTAAGAACCGCTCCCGGGCAGAAGGATCTGAAGGGTGCCACCCCGATCCAGTTACAAGAGCTGCAGGCTGGCGATCGGTTGCTGGTTCGAGGCCAGCCGGCTGAAGACGGCAAGTCGATTGTGGCCTTGTCGGCCATTGTCATTAAGGGTGCGGATATCGCGGCGAAGCAACAGCAGGAGCGTGAGGACTGGCAGAAGCGGGGTATCGGTGGACTGGTGACGGCAACCGATCCGGCGAGCGGGACGATCACGGTTTCGATTTCCGGGATGGGAGGCAGCAAGACCGTCGCGGTTCATGCTTCCAAGGACACGATTGTGCGCCGCTATGCCCCGGACTCGGTAAAGTTCGATGACGCGAAACCGGCGGCGCTCGATCAGATCAAGACGGGTGACCAGTTGCGTGCCCGCGGAACCCGGAGCGCCGACGGCGGCGAGATGACGGCGGAGGAGATCGTTGCGGGTACGTTCCGGAATATTGCTGGAACTGTGATCTCAGCCGATGCGGCGAATAATTCGCTCAGCGTGCAGGATCTGTTAACCAAGAAAGCCGTGACGGTGAGAATCAATGGGGATTCGCAACTTCACAGTTTGCCTCCGATGGTGGCGCAGCGCATTGCGATGCGTCTGAAGGGTGGAGGGGCCGAAGGCAGTCAGAACGGTGCTGCGCCGAGTCAGAGTGCTTCCGTCCCGGCTCCGGCTGGCGAACGTACGGGGGCCGGGAACGGACGGGCGGATTTCCAGCAGATGCTAAGTCGCATGCCAAGCGTAACTTTGGACGAGCTTCAGAAGGGAGCCGCAGTGATGATCGTGGCCACGGAAGGCAGCGCGAGCGGCCAGCCGACCGCAGTTACGTTGTTGACCGGAGTCGAGCTTATCTTGACCGCCGCACCTGACAGCGGCAAAGCTGCAATGTTGCTGTCGCCCTGGAACCTCGGCGGGGCAGACGCGGCGGGGGGAAATCAGTGAATTGGAGCGCTCGTCGAGAAGTGAATGGGGGTTGGGAGTCCTGATGAAATCTGGGCGCTGCAAACTTTACAGTCTTAAATTTTCCCTTCTGATGTTGGTCTTGTCACCGTGCTTTGTGCTTGCACAGAGCAGCTCTGGCACGCTGAGAGGGAAGGTGACTGACCCTTCGGGTGCGGTTGTTCCCAAGGCAACGATTACGGCCACATCTTCCGATGGGCACCAGTCGACTGCGGTCAGCAACAGCCAGGGCATCTACGAAATCAAGGATCTAGCCCCCGGCAGTTACGTCGTGACCACTGCTGCGACAGGCTTTTCGGTTTCGACCGAACCGAACGTGATTATCGGCGCAGGAGCCGTGCAACAGTTCGATATCGGCCTGGAAATTCAAGTGAAACAAGAGAAGGTCGAAGTTCAGGATGAGGGCAACGCGGTCAACACCACCGCGTCGGAAAATGCGAGTTCCATCATTATTAAGGGCAAGGATCTGGAAGCGCTGTCGGATGATCCGGATCAGTTGCAGCAAGATCTGGAGGCGCTTGCCGGTCCTTCCGCTGGGCCGAATGGCGGACAAATTTATATCGACGGATTTACCGGCGGCCAACTCCCACCGAAGTCGTCGATTCGAGAGATCCGCATCAATCAGAATCCGTTCTCCTCGGAGTTCGACAAGCTGGGCTACGGGAGAATCGAAATTCTCACCAAGCCTGGGACGGATCAGTACCACGGACAGTTTTTTCTGGACGGCAACGACTCTGCGTTCAATTCGCTGAATCCCTTTACGCCGAATGTTCCCTCGTATAATTCAGAGTTTTTTAACGCCAACGTTGGCGGGCCTTTGAACAAGCGGGCTTCCTTCTTCTTCAGCATTGACGGGCGACATATCAACGACTCGAACATCATCGATGCCCTGAATCCAACTACTTTCGGTCCGCTGGTAGAGGCGCTCCCCAATCCCCGGACACGGCTGAACCTCGGCCCGCGCCTTGATTACCAGGTCAGTAAGAACAATACCTTGACCGTCCGCTACCAGTTTTTCCATAACGTCGAAGACAACGAAGGAGTCGGGCAGTTCGACCTGGCCGCGCAGGCCTACAACTCGAGCAACGACGAACACACGCTGCAAATCAGCGACACCCAGGTGGTGAGCAATCACGTAGTGAATGAAACCCGGTTTCAGTTCGTGCGTGACATCAGCAGCCAGATCTCGCAGAGCAGTCTGGTTACTACTAACGTGCTGGGTGCTTTCGTAGACGGTGGCAACCAGCAGGGCAACCCCACCGATCACCAGAACCGCTACGAGTTGCAGAACTATACGTCCGTAGTGCATGGCAACCACTTGATCAAGTTCGGCGGAAGGCTACGAGCGACCAGCGACAACAGTTTTTCGAATGCAAATTTCAACGGTATGTTCACCTTCTCCTCGCTGACGGCGTACCAAAATACGCTTGCCGGTTGCCTCGCCACGGCACCCACATCCGCTCCATGCGGTGCGAGCCAGTACTCGGTTACGGCCGGACAACCGCTTATACAGGTTTCGACCGTGGATGCAGGTCTTTACGGGCAGGATGACTGGCGGATTCGTTCCAACCTGACGTTCAGTTACGGCCTGCGCTTTGAAACGCAGAATGACATTCACGATCATGGCGACTGGGCTCCGCGGTTGGCCGTCGCCTGGGGGCTCGGGAGAAGCAAGAATCCATCACCGAAGACTGTGCTGAGGGCCGGCGTCGGAGTGTTCTATGACCGGTTTGGCTACAACTTGGTAGAGCAAGCGGAACGCCTGAACGGTATTACGCAACAGCAGTTCATTGTCACGAACCCCGATTTCTATCTCCCGGTTCCAACTACCAGCGTTACTAACACTCAGACACGGCCGTCGATTTACCAGATCTCTCCCCAGTTGCGGGCCCCGATGACTGTGCAATCGGCCGCCAGCATCGAGCGGCAAGTCACCAAGAAAGCGACTGTGGCCGTCACCTATCTGAATACTCGAGGGGAACACCAGCTGTTCCTGCGCAACATCAATGCGCCATTCCCAGGGACTTTTGTTTTCGGAGATCCGACTAAAACCGGAGTTTTCCCTGACCCTGGCGCAGGGAACATCTATCAGTACGACTCGGAAGGCATATTCCGGCAGAATCAGCTGATCGCCAATGTGCGAGTCAATGCCGGCGCCTGGGTTTCGTTGTTTGGTGTTTACACTTTGAACTACTCCAACAGTGATCTGGGCTCGGGCGGAGGGGGTGGTGGGCCGAACTTTCTCACCAACCAGTACAACCCCATGGCCGATTACGGGCGGTCATCATTTGATGTGCGCCACCGGATTTTCTTCGGCGGAACGATCTCGATGCCCCACGCCATCAGACTGAATCCATTCTTGCTGTTCAGTTCCGGATCACCCTACGACATCTCAGTCGGCCAAGATCTGAACGGCGATTCGATTTTTAACGACCGGCCGGCGTTGGTCTCAACTGCTGCGTGTACCAGCAAGACCATCCAGGGATCCAACATCTGCACTCCGCTGGGTACCTTCAACCCTGTCCCAACTTCTGGCCAGGCGATAGTTCCGGTGAACTCGGCCACCGGTCCAACCCTTGTCACCTTGAACTTGAGACTGAGCAAGACGTTTGGTTTTGGGAGAGAGACCAAGAGCGGAAGTTCCGCCGACGGGCCCGGATACGGCGGCGGCCGCCGCGGCGGACCCCCGGGAGGGGGGTTGGGTCCCGGCGGGCTGTCTGGAGCTCGGCCAAGTGGGGGCATGTTTGGTGGGGCCGCCACGAACCGGCGTTATAACCTGACCTTCAGCGTTTCGGGACGCAATGTTCTGAATCGGGTGAATCTTGCCACTCCGGTGGGGAGCCTGGCCTCGCCGCTGTTCGCGGAGTCGAATGCCCTTGCTGGTGGTCCCTACTCCTCGTCCGGAGCCAGTCGCCGGATTGATTTGCAGGTGTTATTCTCGTTCTAGAGCTGGTTCTAGCGGTGTTCTGCTTTCGCGTGAGCGGCAGAGGCGGCTGGCGGCAACGGCCCAAGGTTCGCAAGCTTCCAGGCGGCAGTCTTGCAACTTCCTGCGATAAAATGCCTTCATACTAACAGCGCCTGAAGGTGTCGTGATTAGGGAATACTTTGGCGCACACCCATGGTTGTGCCCTGATATGGATCGAGGTTCTTCAGGGTACGGGCCGCGCCACCCGTGGGAGCGTGTTTGGAGCCAGTTGAAGTACTTGCGGTTCGAAAGATATTTCCAAGATCTGAAAA
>Ga0187817_10000498_pt1 | contig 16926 bp, 12 predicted proteins | sample NC_wetland_sal_i_17_FD_132431 | JGI IMG/M metagenome (GOLD analysis project Ga0187817, IMG submission 132431) | Wetland sediment microbial communities from Neuse River Estuary, North Carolina, USA - SO4_2 | ecosystem: Environmental > Aquatic > Freshwater > Wetlands > Sediment | place: USA...
CTTTGGTGCAGCTGGCGATCTGACCCGGCGCAAGCTGATCCCCGCGCTCTACAACCTGGCAAGACAACAATTGCTGTCACGCGAGTTTGCCGTCGTCGGGCTTTCCCATGGCGCGATGTCCACAGAGGAATTTCGCAAGTGGGTGGCCGACGACCTCAAACACTACGCGGGCAGTGATGCGGATGGGGATCTGATCGAGTGGTTTCTGCGCCGGGTGTATTACATCACAGCCGAGTTCGACAACAAGGACGCGTATGCGCAGCTAAGAACCTTCCTGGAAAAAGTCGACACGGACCATTCCACGCACGGGAATTATTTCTTTTATCTGGCAACCGCGCCGCGATTCTTTGGGTCAATCGTCGAGCAACTCTCGACCGCCGGGCTGACGGAGGAAAACAACCAACACTGGCGGCGTGTGATTGTGGAAAAGCCATTTGGGCACGATCTGGATTCGGCCAAAGCGCTCAACCAGCAGTTGTTGAAGGTCGTGAGCGAGAAGCAGGTTTATCGCATTGACCACTACTTGGGCAAGGAAACCGTTCAGAACATTCTGGCTTTTCGCTTCGCCAACGGAATCTTCGAGCCGATCTGGAACCGCCGTTACATCGATCACGTACAAATCTCTGTGGCGGAGACGGTGGGGGTTGAGCAGCGCGGCAGCTACTACGATACAGCCGGTGCGTTGCGGGACATGGTGCCGAACCACATCATGCAACTCATCAGTCTGACTGCGATGGAGCCTCCGGTGTCGTTTCAGGCCGACGCCGTGCGAGACGAGCAGGCGAAGATCCTCCATGCCATCCAGCCGCTGAGTTCCGAGGAAGTGCTCACTCGCACCGTGCGCGGGCAATATGGTCCCGGTGTGACGGATGGGCAGCGCGTTCCGGGTTATCGGGAGGAAGAGGATGTGCCCTCTGACTCCAAGACGGAGACCTTCGTCGCCATGAAGCTGGCGATCGACAACTGGCGCTGGGCGGATGTTCCCTTCTACCTACGCACGGGAAAGCGGCTGCGGGCGCAGAACACTCACATCACCATCCAGTTTCGCAGGGCGCCATTTGTTCTGTTCCGGGATACCCCGGTGGAGAACCTGATGCCCAATCAGTTGGTCCTACACATTCAGCCGGAAGAAGGAATTTCATTGCAGTTTGCGGCCAAAGTACCGGGACCGATTATGCGCCTGGGCGCCGTAGATATGAATTTCGAATATGCCGATTACTTCGGCACGCAGCCGAGCACCGGCTACGAGCGCTTGTTGCACGATTGCATGATCGGCGACGCGACCCTGTTCCAGCGCGCCGACATGGTGGAAGCCGGATGGTGCGTGGTAAGCCCGGCCCTGGATGTCTGGAAAGCTCTCCCCCCGCGCAATTTCCCCAATTACGCCACGGGCACGTGGGGTCCGAAAGAAGCGGACGAATTGCTGGAGCGCGACGAACGACATTGGAGGAACTTCGAAAAATGATCCTGGCAGGTGACATCGGAGGTACCCATGCAAGGCTGGCGTTCTTCGATGTCTCGAACGGCCACTACCGCCTGGTTTCAGCGTCAGTTTTTCCCAGCCGCGAGTACAGCGGGCTGGACGAGATAGTGTGCAAGTTCGTGGATGACGCCAGCGTTCATCCTGACGCCGCCTGCTTCGGTGTGGCGGGTCCGGTACGCAATGGGCGGGTGGAAACCTCCAATCTTCCGTGGATTATCGAATCGGAATCCCTGGCCGGCGAACTCAAGCTGAGAAAGACCGTGCTCATCAACGATCTGGAGGCCAATGCGTGGGGCATTGCGACTTTGGATGCTAAAGATGTGGTTACGCTCAACCAAGTGAAGGGCAATCCACTTGGTAACCAGGCGGTGATCGCGGCCGGAACTGGGCTGGGCGAAGCGGGAATGTACTGGGACGGGCGACAGCACCATATCTTTGCCTGCGAAGGAGGACACGGAGATTTCGCGCCGTGCAACCATCTACAGATTGAACTGCTCCAATATCTGGCTGCCCAACACGGACACGTCAGCTACGAGCGAGTGCTTTCTGGGCCAGGACTGGTGAACATTTTTAATTTTCTCCGTGACACGAAGCGAGGAACTGAGCCGGCATGGCTAACCGAAGAAGTGCGGGATGGAGATCTGGCGGCGGCGATCTCGCGAGCCGCGCTGGAAGGCACTTGCCCGCTTTGTGCGCAGGCGCTGGACATATTCATTTCAATCTATGCTGCGGAAGCGGGCAATCTTGCGCTGAAGCTGATGGCAAGCGGCGGCGTTTACCTGGGTGGAGGTATTGCCCCCAAGGTGCTTCCCAAGCTGGCCGAGCCCAGGTTCATGAAGACCTTTGCCGACAAGGGCCGGATGCAGTCTCTGCTCGAGAGTATGCCGGTCAGAGTCATCGTTAATGACAAAACGGCTCTGATGGGAGCGGCCCGCTGCGCGGTGGTCAGGACCGCTGGTTAGGGCGCGCATGGCTGCGGAACCGGAGATACGGATTTTCAAGACTTCCGCTGAATTGTTTCAGGCCGCGGCCATCGAGTTTGCCACGCTCGCATCTGCCGCGGTGAGGAACAACGGCAAGTTCTGTGTTGCGTTGTCCGGCGGCTCAACTCCCCGTGGCATGTATTCTCTACTCGCCAGTGGCATCGTCCCCGCCATCTCCTGGGAGAAGATCTATTTCTTCTTCGGTGACGAGCGACACGTACCTCCCGATCATCCTGACAGCAACTACCGGATGGCGAATGAGGCCATGCTGTCCAAGGTGCCTGTGCCTTCCGAGAACGTATTCCGCATCCGGAGCGAACAAGATGCCGAAAAAGCCGCGCTCGAGTACGAGCAGACTTTGCAGAAGTTCTTCCACCTGCGAGCGAACGAGTTCCCGCGTTTTGATCTAGTGCTGCTCGGCCTCGGTCCCGACGGGCACATGGCTTCCCTCTTTCCCGGCACTTCTGGCTTGAACGAGACGCGTCGACTGGCGATTGCCAATTGGGTGGAGAAGTTCAAGAGCTACCGCATCACGATGACTCTTCCGGTCCTCAACCATGCAGCCTGCGTGATGTTCCTGGTGAGCGGAGCGGATAAGGCCGGAATTCTTCGGGAAGTGCTTGAGGATCAAGATGCCGACCTGCCTTCGCAAAGAGTGCACCCCGAGAATGGCCGGTTGGTATGGCTGGTAGATCGCGGCGCGGCAGCTTCTGGGTCGCATCGACTCATACCAAGTCAGGGATAGCGTTCCTTGCCGGGACCGACACCCCGCACGTGGCCGCCCTATTCCGAGCCCGCAGCCGCGGCGTTCCTGGAGGGAACGCTCTCTTGCAACGACTTGATGAGGGATTCGAGGCGCTTCCAGTCTTCGACCGTAGCACCGTTCGTGAAATTGATTCCCAGACCGGTGGCATCGCGTCGTCGCACAACGCCCCAAACATCGGCACGGATTTTGGTTGTCTGGAGCACCAACCGCACTCTGGAACTTTCCGGGATTTGCCGAGGGGTTTCCAGGTAGCAACCGCTTAGGCTGATGTTTTTCAGTGTAGCCAGGATGCCTGCGTCCTTAGAAGCTTCCCGCAGTATGACCGTGGTCGTAAAAGCGAATCGAGGATGCACGACGATGGGTTCGATGCTCATGGCTCAGAACACCGGTACCAGGTTGTGTTTCTTCTGGTAGATCTTGCGGTCCACTGTGCGTAGGACATCGGCAACGTCACTGCCGGTGACATAGGGCGCAGTTGCCCAGGCAAAGGAGAGCTCATACCGCTTGCCATTGCTGGAGTTCCATTGCTCGACCGCCCGCAGCAGGCGACGCATGGGAGCTTGGGCCTCTTCCTCTGCGGTATCGGGCATGAGAATCAGGAACTCGTCTCCACCCTGGCGGAAGATCATGTCGCCACCACGAAACGTAGCTTTCAGCATTTTGGAGAATTCGACCAAGAGCAGGTTGCCTTCCATGGCGCCAAATTTGGAGTTGATTTCCTTGAACCCGTTCAGGTCCATGGTCATGAACGTGAGATGACTGCCGAGGCGATTGGCGCGGGCTACCTCTCGGGTAACCAGTTCGCTCAGGGCACGGCGGTTGAGAAGTTGGGTCAGAGGGTCCACTAGCGACAGGCTTTCCAGTCGTTCGTTGAGAACCAGCTCGCTGATCAGCGCACGCCGGGTGTGGTTCAGACTTACTTTTTGCCCAATGAGATAAATATTGAAGAGCACAATCAGGCAGATCAACCCAAAGAACAGCTGCGGCAGGTAAGCCGATTCAACGAGGTAGGCTGAATCGACATGGATGACATGCTGGGTCCAGATCACATTAGGAAAGATCAGGGCCAGCATACCGGCGGCCAGCACAACCATGACCAGGATGCCGATCGACCACAACTGCAGATCACGTCCCCCGAGCTGATTAATCTCCCGCTGGATCTGTTCAGCGCGTTCCAGCATGGAGGGTGCAGCGCTATGTTCGTCTTGAGTCGGCAACGTACTCCCCTCCGGTTGCGGACAGAGCGCTCCGCGACGGTCGTACTAGAAATTGTCTATCGAGAGGCCAAACGGGGCGAGGTAGAAGTGTTGCCAGGGGTTACGTTAGTAATTGGTCGGAATGGTGGTCCGGGTAGGCCGGGCGGATCGCGCGCGACGAATCACTCCCATCACGCGTAGCTAACGTCAACCAGCACATTCTGGCCGGCTTCCTTGCGCAAGGTGATTTGTACCTTCTGGCCGATCGGAAGCGCGTTCCGCACGTCGCCAGACAGGACGAGTGTCTGCCGGGCCTGACCGCCGTCGGACAGCGTCACAATCGATTTGTTCGCTTCTCCGACATTGGCTTCGAAAAAAACCACATCCTGCACCTTACCGCGCCGCACCAAGCCTCCGGCGGACTTAGAGCCGATGGCCGGTGCGCCGAGTGGGGTGCCGGATCCCAACATCCGCTTGCGCAACTCAAACAAGGCAGTGGTCCCGAGAATACCGGACATGGTCAACAGAATCAAAGACATGAAGAGACCGTCGACGGTCGTTATCGAACCGAAGAGAACGATCCAAGCCACGCCGATGAGCGGGACAGTCGCCAGCAAGAGAAGGAGAACGAGAGCCATGAGATTGTTCTAGGTCGTAGCCAAGGAGACGGCCAGGTCCGGCCAACAGACTAGCAGAAAACGGAGATCTTTTGGAGGTAGTGTACGAGGATCAGGCGCAGCGGTCGCGCCAGTCACCGATCTCTTTCAGTCCTTCTCGGTGGGTCTGCTCAAAGAGGCGCACGCGATGACGGGAGTGCTCAAATTCGTGGATGTCGGCCCAAACTTCGGCACGCCAGGGTTCATCGTGGACCGCCATTTCGCCGCAGGTAGCACAGCGGGTGTGGAATCTCCGGCTCTCGCGTACGCGTTCGACATGGTTCCGCAGTTCGATAAAGACGCAGCGCACGTCTTCGATATCATCGTTGGCATCAATGATGTGCTCGTAACGCAAAAGGTAACCGAAGCCGAGTTTCTGGGCTTCAGCCTCGGCTTCCTCACGGGTGTGGAAGGGGCCATACTCGGCCCGAAGCTGCTCGGTCGAATCACAAGCCATCCAGAAGATCTCTTTATGTGTCATGGTTCCTCGACGGCCGTGAAGCGCCCGGAGAGATGCCCGGAAGTTTAACCCATCCAGCTGTGCAGAAGCAATTGAAATGCCGCAATGCTGGCGGGCAAACGGTTGTGAATTCGCAGCTTTCTCATCGTCCGATGGAGAAGCCGTGCAAGCTTTTGCAGCGTTTTCCCCCGACGGCCATAGCTTGATATAGCGGCACGGTGATGCAGGCCATTTCGGTGCGCGGGCGGTTTGCAGTAGAATCACGGGGCCTAAGACCCGCCGGCATCATGGAAGGTCTGATCGGACATATGGGTCAACGCCGGGAGCCCCGAAAAGAAATCAAAGTGCCTGTCCGAATCTTCGGTACGGACAGCAGTGGGCAAATCTTCTCCGAGAAGGTCTTCACGGTAAATGTCAGCCAGCATGGAGTGGAACTGAGCGGAGTCCAGGCCCAGATCAATCTCGAGGAGATCATCGGCCTGACTTACGGTCAGATCAAAGGGCATTTTCGAGTCAAATGGGCAGGCCCGCCGGGAAGCCCGAAAGCCGGTCACATTGGTCTGCTCAATCTATCTCCAGAAAAAGCCCTGTGGGACTTCCCACTACCGGGTCCTGCGGTCGATGGAGCAGTGCGCGGTGGCCAGGAGCGACGAGCCCATCCCCGCTTTAAGTCCGTGAATTCGGTGGAGATTTACTCCGACAAGCAAAATGCTCCCATCCGGGCGAGGACTGGTGATCTGAGCCTCGGTGGCTGCTTCATCGAAATGCCCAACCCCCTTCCAAAGGGAACCGATATCAAAGCTGCGCTCTGGGTGCGGGACAGCAAGTTGTGGGTGAGAGCCAGGGTGATAACCAGTACACCCGGGTATGGAATCGGCGTGCAATTCACCGAGATTTCGGATCAGGAGAAAAACCAACTGAAGCAGTTCTTCGAAAGTATCAAGCGCATTTGAGATCGAAGTGTCCGAATTCTTCGGTTGGGACGGTACAGGCCTGAAGGCGCGGTCAGACCGCACTCAGCAAGGATAGCCATTCAACGGTTCCTCGGAATCCTGAGCCAGACAACCCTCGAACGCTGCAGAGAGATAGATACGTCCGTGCACCCTGAAGAAGAGCCTGGCAAATTTTTTCGGGATCTTCCTCGCCCGAGCAAATGACAACTCTTAGGTCCGGTTGAAGGCTACGCAGGAGTCGCAAGGTCTCCAGTCCATCCATGGCCGGCATTTGCATGTCGAGAAGCACGACCTCGGGAGCAAACCCGTCGCGCACAACTTGCAGCGCTTCGACACCATTGCCGCGGCGAGAGGACGAATATGGAACGAAATCGTACCAGGACGGGCCTAGGGGACCTCGAGCGAGTCGAATCGGAGCCGTGTCGCGATCGTGCGTTACTAGAGACTCCCGGGCTTCCCACCGAGTTAAGGAGGGGTTAAGGTTTAGAGAGGTAATTCTCAGCGGGTGACCTGGCGGATGCCATGCGTGTCTTGATCATCGAAGATGAACCGCGGTTGGCGGAAAACATCGCCCGTAGCCTGCGCGAGAGCGCCGGTTATGCAGTAGATATCGCCAATGACGGCCAGGAGGGACTCTTCCTAGCGGAGTCCAACGAGTATGATGCCATCCTGCTGGATCTCATGCTGCCTCACATGGACGGCCTCGAATTGTTACGCCGCATCCGCAAGACGGGCCAGCACACGCCCGTGCTGGTGGTCACCGCACGGGAGGAAAAGGAATCGGTCGTGGCCTTGCTGAATGCCGGCGCCGATGATTATGTCACCAAGCCTTTTGATCTCGGGGAACTGCTGGCTCGCACCAAGGCGCTGATCCGGCGCGGCAAGGGACAGCCGTCCCCGGTTCTCTCCATAGGCGATCTCGAGCTGAATACCGTCACTCGCAGCGTGTACCGCGGAGGCCGGGCGGTGACACTGACCGCCATGGAGTATCGGGTGCTCGAATACCTGCTGCACCGGCCCAGGGCCGTGATCTCCAAAACCGAACTGCTGGAGCACCTTTACGACTACAACTGGGAGAAGTTCAGCAACGTGATCGAAGTTTACATTTCCGGGCTACGGCGCAAATTGGACGATGGCTCGGCGAAGCAATTGATCCATACTATTCGGGGGCAGGGTTACGTCCTGCAGGATTAGATGAAACGGAGTTCCATCCGCGCGCGGTTAATCGGGATTGTGGTGCTTTCGCAAGCGCTGCTGGCGGCAGGGCTGCTGTTTACGGGGATCTATTACACACAGCGGAGGCTGCTCTCCACATTGGATGCCGCCATGCAGGCGCGGGCGATGAGCCTGGCCGCCCTGGTGCGATACACCGAAGATGGCAGCGGCAATCTGTACTTCGACGATAGTCTGATTCCACCTTCGATTGATCCCGCGCATCCCGACTTGTTTGCAGTGTGGACACAAGGATCGCGGCTGCTGGCGCATTCCGCCAATTGGCCACAAGGCCTCGAGATTCCGCAGCAAGGCGGGGATCACTGGCGCTTCAAGTGGGCCCACGTTCGTTATCGGGGATTGCGTGTTTTCCAAGCTCCTGTGCTCGATCGGGAGGAGGGAGATACGTTCCGGGCGCAGACACTTACCATCGTCTATGCCACTCCCCTGATCCAACTGGATCAACAAGTCAAGGCGGCAGGATGGTTCATCGCTCTGTGGAGCATATTTCTGCTGGGTGCGACGGTCCTGCTGGCGCTCTGGGGGATTCGGCGTGGCCTGCTCCCGTTGCAACAACTGGCGGCGCAAGCGGCTCAGGTTTCAACTGATCATTGGGAGTTGCAGCCGCCGGAGGATGCAGACAAGATCGCCGAACTGCGCCCGCTGGTCCAGTCCATGACCACCATGCTGGCAAGACTGGAACATTCGTTTGTTCAACAGAAAGAATTCATGGGAAATGCCGCCCACGAACTGAAGACTCCGGTGGCGGTGCTGAAATCCACTTTGCAATCGTTGCTGCAACGGCCGCGGTCCTCGGAGGAGTACCAGAAGGGGCTGGAACATTCTCTGGAAGATCTTCAGCGTCTGGAGCAACTCCTGCAATGGATGCTGCGGCTCGCGCGGGCCGAACAGTGGGCCCATGGCGCGTTGCGCCGTGACCTGCAGGTGATCGATGTCACCGCCACCTGCGAAGAGGCAGTCGAGCGCATTCGCCATCTGGCGGAAGAGCGCAGGATGACGATCCATCTTTCGAAGAACGGGCCGGTGCCGTTGCGGGCAGATCCGGAGGATTTGCAACAGGTGTGGAGCAACCTGCTGGAGAATGCGGTGCGCTACGGCCCCGAGGGCGGGACAATCGAGGTCGAGGTGGGACGCATGCAGGGCGGTCCGGCTCGCGTGGTGGTTGCGGACCATGGACCCGGCATTCCGGCCGACGAGCTTCCGCAAGTCTTCGAACGTTTCTATCGTGGAGACCCATCGCGAAACCGTGCCACGGGGGGATTTGGTCTGGGATTGGCGATCGCCAAGGCCCTAGTCGAAGCTTACGGAGGAACCATCCGGGCAGAGAGTTCCCCCGGCCAAGGCACCCGCATGATGGTGGAACTGCCGGTCAGCTTCAGTTGACGCGCTGACTGCTTCAGCTTCCCTTAATCTGCATTCCAGCACGATTTCTTTGCAGGAGCGACACCTATGGCAAGTTCACATTTGCGAATGCGCCTCTACCGGGCGAGCGCGGCGGTCTTGGTTTATGCCCTGTCGGCAGCCGCCTTCGCCCAGAGCAGTCCCGATCAAGTCACGGGAAGTGACAGTCCGCAAACCTCGGGCAATGCCCCGCTCACGCTTACCCTGCAGGATGCCCTGCAGCGGGCGAAGAGAAACAATCCGGAATACCACGCGGCCCTGACTGAGTTCGGCCTGGCCAAGGAAGACAAGGTGCAAAGCCGCGCCGGGCTCCTGCCCAGTGTCAACTTCAACACTTCATTTCTCTACACTGAAGGGAACGGCACCGGTTCAGGAAGATTCGTCGCCAACAACGGCGTGCACGAGTACGCCAGCCAAGGGAACGTTCATCAGGAGTTTTCGCTGGCGAATGTGGCAGATTTTCGCCGAACGCTGGCAGCTGAGGCCGTGGCCCGCGCGCGCTTTGAAGTTGCGACTCGTGGCCTGGTGGTCACAGTGGTCCAGTCGTACTACGGATTTGTGGTCGCACAGCGAAAATATGCCACGGCACAACGCGCACTGGCAGAGGCGCAAAGATTCTCCGATATCAGTCAGGAACTCGAACACGGCGGCGAGGTGGCGAGCGCGGATGTGATCAAGGCCCAGATTCAATTGCAGCAACAGCAGCGCGATTTACAGCAGTCGGAACTGGAAATGAATCGCAGCCGGCTGGAACTGGCCGTGCTGGTATTTCCCGACTTCAACCAGAACTTCTCGGTGATCGATGATCTGCAGACGCCCGAGCCGCTGCCAACTTTCCCGGAAGTTCAGGCGGCTGCCGCCAATAAAAATCCTGAACTGCGGGCGGCGCTGGCCGCGCTGCAAGAGGCGAAGCAGGCCGTGGCTGTGGCCTGGAATGGGTTTCTCCCCTCGGTCAGCGTCGATTATTTCTACGGCATCGATGCCACGCATTTCGCGGCGAACCAAGTTGATCCTGCAACCGGGTTGCTGATTCACAACCTGGGCTATGCCGCGACTGCCACGCTGCAATTTCCGGTCTGGAACTGGGGTTCAAACCGCAGCAAGGTCAAACAGGCGAACCTGCGACGGGAACAGGCACGGGTGGAACTGAGCGCTACTCAGCGCGAATTGCTGGCCAGGATACGGACGTTATACGAGGAAGCGCACACCTCCCGCTCGCAGTTAGAATCGCTGGAGCGCTCGGCGGAACTGGCGGCAGAGAGCTTGCGCCTGACTACATTGCGGTATCAGGCAGGAGAATCTTCGGTGCTGGAAGTGGTCGATGCGCAAAACACACTGACCCAGTCGCGCAACGCTTTGAACGATGGGCAGTCGCGATATCGTGTAGCGCTGGCGAATTTGCAAACGTTGACAGGGAATCTGTAGGCGATGAATCATCCGACTTCGTTACCTCCGGCGCAAAAGCCCTCGTTCAATCGAGGCACACCTCGTAGCGATCACCCGCTACGCCACTCGAAGGTTCCAAGTTCCGGCGAGCTGAGCTCGCCCGCCCGGACGAGGGCGTCCGGGCCTACACGGTCGGGAAAGACGCCTTGCAGACGATTTGCAGAAGGTCTTCCCGGCTTGCGCCGATGGTCAACCTACATATTGGTCACCACCATCTTTCTGATCCTCGGTGGTTGCTCCAAGGAGGCGGGAGAGAAAGAACCAGTCGTTCCGGTGCAGGTCGCAGCGGTTGAGAAGACAACCATTGAGCACACGGTGGCTGCGGAGGCCGTGCTGTTTCCTCTCGCACAGTCGGCGATGACGCCCAAGATTAGTGCTCCGGTGAAGGCCTTCTACGTGCAGCGCGGCAGCCGAGTTCACGAGGGCCAATTGCTAGCCGTGCTGGAGAACAAGGATCTGGCGGCAGCAGCGCAAGACACAAAAGGTGCTTACGATCAGGCGCAGGCGACGTACGAAATCAGCACCGGCGCCGACTTGCCGGCGGAACTGCAAAAAGCGGAACTCGAGGCCAAAGCCGCGAAGCAAACATTGGATGCGCGGCAGAAGGTTTACGACAGCCGCCAGGAATTATTTCAGCAGGGTGCGCTTCCGCGTAAGGAACTCGATCTATCCGGCGTGGAGCTGACGCAGGCTCGGAATCAATATGAAATGGCGCAGAAGCATCTGGACGCGTTGCTGGCGATCGGGAAGCAGAACACCCTGAAGTCAGCGGCTGGGCAACTCGAGTCGGCCAAGGGCAAGTATCTCGGTGCGGAAGCGGGACTCAGCTATTCCGAGATTCACAGTCCGATCGATGGAGTGATTGCCGACCGTCCTCTTTATCCGGGGGAAATGGCCGCTGCGGGCACACCCTTGATTACGGTCATGGATGTTTCCCAGGTGATTGCACGGGCGCACATTCCACAGCCTGAGGCTGCATTGCTCAAGTTGGGCGATAAGGCCACGATCGTCGCACCGGGTGAGGAGAAACCGGTGGAGGGCAAGGTCACGGTGATCAGCCCGGCGCTCGATCCGAACAGCACCACCGTAGAAGTATGGGTGCAGGCAAAGAATCCCGGGCAACGGCTGCGACCTGGGACGAGCGTTGCACTGTCGATGGTGGCGCGCACGGTTGCGAACGCGCTAGTGGTGCCCGCAGTGAGCCTTCTGACTGCGCAAGACGGAAGCACTTCCGTGATGGTGGCTGGCTCAGATGGCCGGGCCCATCAGAAGAATGTGAAGGTGGGGATTCGCCAGGGCGATGACATACAGATTGTCGAAGGAGTGCAGGCTGGAGATCACGTGGTGGCTTCCGGAGCCTACGGTCTCCCCGACAATGCCAAGATCACGATCGAGAAGCCGAGCGAACCGGGCGAAAAACCGGCGGCAGAAAAACCTGAGGGCGGAGCAGAAAAGTGAGCCAGCCAGAACCCTCGTATTGGTTTTCCAAGTATTCGAAGCCGACGATCTTCCTGATCCTCACACTCGCCCTGCTGGGCGGTTACCTCGCGTTTACCGTGCCGGTCGCGGTGTTTCCAGAAACCAATTTCCCCCGCGTTCTCATCGCCGTGGACAACGGCGTGATGCCGATTGACCAGATGATGGTGACCATCACCCGACCGATCGAGGAAACGGTGAACAGTGTTCCCGGCCTGCAACGGGTATGGTCGGTCACCAGCCGCGGGTCGGCGGAAATCGATCTGTTCTTCAGCTGGGACGTGGACATGTTTCAGACGTTGCAGTATGTGAATGCTGCGATCTCACGCATCCAGCCGGACCTGCCAGCCACCGCCAGCGTTCTTGCCCATCGCATGACGTTTGCCAGCTTTCCCATCATCGGGTACAGCTTGACTTCCACCACAGTGCCACTGACGCAACTCTGGGAGACGGCGACCTACGACATTAAACCCCGGCTGAACCGACTGGACGGTGTGTCCACGGTGCTGGTGCAAGGCGGTCAGGTGCCAGAGTTTCACATCAAGCCCGATCCGGCAAAACTGCTGACCGCGAACCTGACCGTCACCGACATTCTGGATACCGTGCGGCGCACCAACCTGATTGATTCGCCCGGACTGTTCGAACGCAATCATCAATTGATGTTGGGATTGATCAGTGGGCAGGTGCGCACCCCGGAGCAGATCGCGGCAACCGTGATCAAGACGACGCCGACAGGCATCCCAGTCCGCATCGGTGACATTGCCGCAGTGAGCCGGGATGTCAAGCCGGTGTACACAATCGTGACCGCCGGCGGAAAACCTGCCGTGTTGCTCAACGTCAACCGGCAACCTGATAGCAACACGGTGCAGGTCGCGGACGAAGTGCACGCCGAGATGGAGCAGATTCAGAAATCGTTGCCCCGCGGCATCCAAGTCAGCTCCTTCTACGACCAGTCGATCATCGTCAACGAGTCGATCAAAAGCGTTCGCGATGCCATTCTGCTGGGATTGATTCTCGCTTCCATCATTCTGGTGGTGTTTCTGCGGGACTGGGGCACTTCGATTGTTGCCGGGCTGGTGATTCCGGTAACGATCATGATCACGTTTGCGGCACTCAAGTTACTGCATCAAAGCTTCAACTTGATGACGCTCGGCGGCCTGGCAGCCGCGGTAGGCCTGGTCATCGATGATGCCATCGTAGTGGTGGAGAATATTGTGCTGCATCGCGATACCGGGCAATCACGGCTGCAGGCGATTCACAGCGCACTCCAGGAAATTACGGTTCCTTTGGTCGGTTCCACGGTCACCCCAGTCGTTGTGTTCTTGCCGTTGATTGCGATCACCGGAGTTACGGGAACATTTTTCCGCGCGCTCGCGGTCACGATGGCGGTAGCGCTATTCACCTCACTTGCGCTGGCCCTAACCTGGACGCCGAACCTCAGCCTGTATTTCATCAAACGGCATACTGAACTTCCAAAACCGGACGAACCGGAAGAGGAGTCGATCACCCGGCTGTTGGCGGTTGAAGAGGCGTCACTCTCTGGTTTCTTTCAAAAGGTGGTGAACTTCCATGAGCGCTGGCTGCGGCGCGCCTTGGCCAAGCCGCTATGGCTGGCGGGGGGAGCTGCTGTCCTGATTGTTGCGTCCTACCTCTGCTATCGCCTTTCAGGATCGGACCTGTTGCCGGAAATGGATGAGGGCGGCTTCACTCTGGATTATTGGACTCCTGCCGGAAGCTCTTTGAGTGAAACCGATCGCATGATCCGCCACATAGAAGCAATCATCAACTCAGTTCCTGAGGTCGAGAGCTCTTCGCGTCGCACTGGCCTGGAACTGGGCCTGGCGGCGGTCACAGAGGCGAACCGCGGCGACATCCTGGTCAAGCTGAAGAAAGATCGCAAGCGGGATGTCGACGAAGTGACCGAAGGTATTCGTGCCCAAGTGAGCGCGCAGGAACCGGCAGTCAGGTTTGAGTTCGTCCAAGTGTTACAGGACATGATTGGTGATTTGACCAGCGCTCCTGAACCCGTTCAGATCAAACTGTTCGCACAGGATCCGGCGCTGCTCGAGGAATGGGCACCCAAAGTTGCAGATGCGATCCAGAAGGTTCCGGGTGTGGTCGACGTGCTGAACGGGATCGAGAACACGATCAGCGGTCCGGAAGTGACCTTTCAGGTTGATCCTAGCGTCGCAGCGCGTGCGGGCTTCACGCCGGAGGAAATCGCGACCGACGCAGCCGCCATTGTGGAGGGTGAACCGGCCACGACTCCGGTCATCAGCAATGATCGCGCCTACACCTTGAGAGTGCGTTTCCCAGCTACGAACCGCACCTCGCTCCAAGCCATCAAGGATACGGTGCTGACCAGCAGCAGCGGCCGCACGGCAACTTTAGGTGCGTTGGCCACTATCACGGAACTACCCGGCCAGACCGAAATCCGCAGGGAGAACTTGCAGCGCGATGTCGCGGTGACCGCCCGCCTCGAAGGGACGGACTTGGGCAGCGGGGTGGCGGCGGTGCGGAAAACTGTTGAGGGACTACACCTGCCGGCGAGTATTCGCGTGGTCTATAGCGGAATTTACGAGGAGCAGCAGAAATCATTCCACGATCTAGTTTTCGTGCTAATTCTTGCGGTCCTTCTGGTATTCATTGTGCTGCTGTTCGAGTTCCGCACGTTTACGGCGCCGCTGGCGATCCTGGCCTCGGCGCTGCTGTCAACCTCGGGCGTTTTCATTGCCCTGCTGATCACGCATACAACATTCAACGTGTCGTCGTTCATGGGAATGATTATGGTAATTGGCATCGTGGCCAAGAATGGGATTCTGCTGCTCGATGCCGACCAGAAATTCCGCGCACTCGGATTCTCGGCGCAAGATGCCATGCTACAAGCAAGCCGCCGCCGGTTGCGTCCGATCGTGATGACAGCGCTGGCCACGGTTGCAGGAATGTTGCCGCTGGCGTTTGCCATCGGTGCAGGCTCGCAAATGCTCCAGCCCTTGGCCATCGCTGTAATTGGTGGAATCTTTATCTCTATGGTGTTGTCCCTGGTCATCACTCCAGCGGTTCATTACTACCTCAGCCACGAGGACATCAAGCTGGAAGAACCCGATACAGTGCAGCCCTGAGTGACGCCCTGGTAGACCAGGAAACTTGTTTCCCGTCGGTGAAAGTACATTCCATGGGTGAGCTGCAAAACATTGCACATGTGGGAGCAAAGTCATCCAGGTAACCATCACCTTTCCCGCTCTGTCCGATGTCTGGAGCGACCCACGGTAGCCAGCCAGATAACTCGCTGGAGGCGCAATCCCAACCAGGGCAAGGAGTTGTGGGCGGCCGCTGGAGCGTAGCCCGGCTTGACTGACACTGCTAGAATCAAGAACTTGCTGGCAATCTCTCCGTGTTTGGATTCACAATTGCACAGCAATGGGGTAGCTTTGAGACGGGAACCCCGGAGAATGCGCGCCGAAATGGAGCCACAGGTCGCCAACGCACACGCGAGACCGGACCTAGATGAAACCACGTTTCAGCAGATCCTGGCGGCCGCCTTCGTCATCCAGCAACACAATGATTTTCGGCCCCCGGTCCGGTCCACATACGATCCTGCGATCACCCTAGCGGAAATTGCCGAAACTCAAGAACGGCTGCGGTCGCAACCCTACGACCTGCAAGGAGCAGCCGGCTTGATTGCGCAACGTCTCACGAAGATAACCAATGCGACTGGGACCGCCGTCGCGTTGGTGAACGAAGATCACTTGGAATACTGTGCGGCCAGCGGAAGCAGCTCCCGCTTAAACGGTACGAGCGTTCCGATCGGTGCGCCTCTTTCGGATTTCTTGCGCGAGCAGGAGGCGCAGCGACACACCCCTGGGGGTTCCCGACCTGAGGTTCTGCAGTACCGCGAAGCCAACTCTCGCTTCTTCTTTCCGGTTTACCGTGAAGGCAAGATTACCGGCCTGCTGCAGGTCAGCTTCCCGGACACTGAGCCCATTCAGCAGCACGAAATCCGCAGCTGCCAGGTGATGGCAGGCCTGATGGGTGAAGCCATGGAGCGGGCAGCCGAGGTGGAGTGGAAACAGACGGTCGCGGCCGAGCGCGCCTCCATGCTGGAAGCTCTGGAGCGACTGAGGCCGCAGCTCGAGCGTTTGACTTCCGAAGCGCAGCAGGGTGCTGCTGCAACAGAGCCTGCCGCGACCCCGAAAGAATCAGCGCAGCGAACGATCTCGGCGCCAGCGTCACAGTTGCCTGAGGATATAGCAGAGCTGGAAGCGGAACTGGCCGCAGGACTGGCGCAATTCACGGCGCTAAGCACCGAACCAGAAGAAGCCAAAGATCCCTTCAAGATCGCCGCGGCCATACCGTCGAGCAAGCTTGCACCATTGGCATCAGAGACGCCGACCTCCGCTAACCAAGTCACCGCAACCGAAAGCGACGTCCTCCCCAGCTTGAGCTGTGAGCAGTGCGGATATCCGTTCGGTGAAACTGACATGTTCTGTGGGAAGTGTGGGACTCCACGAACTATGCAACTTCTATTTCCGACCGCACCTTCCCCTCACTCCGAGCGGGAGAGTGCTCCTCAGGAAAAAGTAAGTGACAGCACCAAGGTCGAGGCACCAGAGATCAGTGCACCCGCGCAGCCGGAATTCGAAGCAAGCCCGAGAGGGCCGATCGATGTTCTTCTCCCCGGCGTGCTAGAACCGACGTTTGGGCCTTTCGCCGAACCGGCTGTCGCGACCGCCGGTAGCTCAGCTCTGGCGATGGAGCGCAAGCCAGCGAAACTGGACACCGCTCAAGACGCCGATCAAAAGGGAAAGATTGAGATCGTCCGCGAGGTTGAGAAAGCGAAGCGGCCGTCACCCTGGGCGTCGGCGATCAGGAC
>Ga0187817_10000499_pt1 | contig 16924 bp, 11 predicted proteins | sample NC_wetland_sal_i_17_FD_132431 | JGI IMG/M metagenome (GOLD analysis project Ga0187817, IMG submission 132431) | Wetland sediment microbial communities from Neuse River Estuary, North Carolina, USA - SO4_2 | ecosystem: Environmental > Aquatic > Freshwater > Wetlands > Sediment | place: USA...
CCAACAAAATATCCGCGCTGGTTGGCTTCGTCCGTCCAACGGCCTTTCGGATTCCAGTGCCAATAATCGATGGTCTCCGGTGTATGCAGGCGATAGCTGATCGGTCCCCAGCCGGCAGACAAGCAGACTTTTACGTTTTCGGGCGTGTATATCTTGTTAATGGACTCGCGCGACTGGATGTCCATTGAGGTCGCGAGGGCCTGATCGGGATCGAAAGAATTGATGATCTGTGCTGCGCGTACCCGAGCAATTGCGGGAGCCGGAGAAGACGAAGTTGCATTTTGATCTGCCGGAATAACTGCATCCCTCAGATGCGGAACCAGCGTCGACGCGGCCGCGCCAACGCTTACTCCCAAGAAAGTACGCCGCGAAGTAGCCATTCGCATGCCTCCATTGTCAACGTGCCGAATCGAGCTGAGATCGCACTTGGCTGAACGCACTTTAAAATTTGACCCAGTGTGTTGCCGATCCAAGCAGGATAAGAGCACGGTTCTCGTACCCTACAGTGTACTTGCATCGGAATCGACGCGCAGGGGCGAGCCTCGGCAGTGTTTGTCCTGACCACCCGGGTTAAGATGAGAGCAGGCCACATGTGCCCCGGGAGATGAACATCCGCTGGTTTGCCTGCTCGCTGACAGTGCTGCCTTTGCTCGCGGTATTGATGCCGCAAGCGGCTGTGCATCCCCAGTCAACGCCGAAACCGTCCGCCCCTTCGGCTAAGCCCGCTGCCGACAGCCCGATCCGCTTTACCTTTCAACCGATCGACTTTCAACTGGATAGCTGCGAAACGCCCGAGCGCCATGCGCCAGAGACAATGGCCGGGGGCGTGGCCATCTTCGACTACAACAACGACGGCAAGCTCGACATTTTCTTCACCAACGGAGCGGACATCAAGACGCTCCACAAGACTTCCGCGAAATATTCCAACCGGCTGTTCGAAAATGACGGGCACGGATACTTCACCGATGTGACCGAGAAGGCTGGACTAGCCGGAACCGGCTACGATACCGGCGTCGCAGTGGGGGACTACGACAACGACGGCTACGAAGATATTTTTGTGGCGGGAGTATATCGCAACACTCTTTACCACAACAACGGGAACGGCACGTTCACGGATGTGACGACCAAGGCCGGGCTGAACAAGCCCGACGCAGAATATGGTCCGCTGTGGTCTGTCGCTGCTGCTTGGGTCGACGTGAATAACGACGGACTGCTGGACCTGGTCGTCATCAACTATCTGAAGTGGGACTTCGATCATGAACCCGTGTGCGAAGCCTACGGACATCGCGACTACTGTCATCCCAAGTTCTACAAACCTACGCCCAACCAGCTGTTCATCAACAATGGCGACGGGACCTTCCGCGACGCTTCTGTGGAAGCGGGGTTCCGGGCGCATCCGGGCAAAGGGATGGGCGTCGCGGCCGCGGACTCTGAACTGTCCGGCAGGATGGACCTGATCATTCCCAACGACAAGCTGATGAACTCCTTCTACCGGAACAAGGGAGGCGGGAAGTTCGAAGAGGTGGGCTTCGAGGAGAACGTCGCGCTGCGCGAGGATGGGATCTACATCTCCGGCATGGGAGTCGATTTCCGCGATCTGGATAATGACGGCTATCCCGACATCATTCTGGTGGCACTCGATGGAGAGACGTTTCCGCTGTACCGGAACACAGGAAAAGGAAGCTTCGTCGAAGTGACTCGCGAGAGCAACATGACGAAGCTGAGTTTGCCCATGGCGGGGTATTCGCCGACGATTGCAGATTTTGATAATGATGGTTGGAAGGACATCTTCGTTTCACGTGGGCATGTACAGTCGCTGCAGGCCTCGCAGAATTTGGTGGTAGCTCAGCCGAATACAGTCTTCCGCAATCTGGGTGGCATGAAGTTCTCCGCCTTGACCGCCGAGGCTGGACTCACAGCGCAACCTCCTGCGCGGCATCGAGGCTCGGCCGTTGGGGACTTGAATGGAGACGGCCGCCTCGACGTGGTGGTGTCGGCCATCAACGCACCTGCGGAGATTTGGATCAACCAGAGTCCAGGGGACAATCATTGGATCGAGTTCAAGCTGCAAGGGACCAAGAGCAACCGCGACGGCATTGGAACGAGGATCAAGGTGGTGACGAAGTCTGGAGCGCAATACAACCACATGACCACGAGCTCGGGATATGCGTCGTCGAGCGCGGGGCCGGTGCATTTCGGGCTGGGGGCGCATGCGTCTGCGGATTTGGTTGAGATTCGATGGCCTTCGGGAATTGTGCAGCAGATGCGGGACGTGGCGGGAGATCGGGTCGTGGTGGTGAAGGAGCCGGCGCAGTAGAGCAATTTGCTGGCAGGCAGAGACCTGAACCACCAAGGACACGAAGGATCACGAAGGTCTAGCTGAATATCTGATGTAGTGCGGGATAGATTTTGCGGTAGGTGCGGTAGTTCTGCTGCAGGGTTTTTGAATTTCCCTGATTCAGCGGGATTCGCGAGGCCACGCGAACTACTTTGTCGCACGCTTCGTCGACTGAACTCCACGCACCGGCTCCTGTTCCTGCCAGAATAGCTGCGCCATAGGCTGCGCCTTCTTCGGCCGCGACAATTTCTACTTCGTGCGCGTAGACGTCCGCCTGAATCTGACGCCACAGGGGCGAACGCGCGCCGCCACCACCCAGGCGAATCGACGTCACCGGAATCTTCATTTCGTCGAAAATCGTGAACGTGTCTTTCAGGCTGTAGGCGACGCCTTCCAGGACCGCGCGAATGATGTGGCCACGAGTGTGAGACGCGGTCAGCCCGACCAGGGCCGCGCGCGCGTTGGGATCGAGATGAGGCGTGCGCTCACCCATCAAGTATGGCACCCAGAACGCGCCCTCGGAACCGGCGGGCGCGGACGCGGCTTCTTCGGCGAGGATGTCGTAAGGATCGCGTCCGTCTTTAGTATTCAAATCTGTAGTCTTCACACCTGCAGTCTTCACACCTGTCAGCACACCGAAGCGATCGCGGAACCAGCGCAGCGATAATCCCGCAGACTGGGTAACACCCATCACGTGCCAGCGTCCTGGAATGGCGTGGCAGAAGGTGTGCAGCCGTCCGCGAGGATCGAGTGCTGGACGATCGGTTGCGGCAAAGACCACGCCTGATGTACCGATGGTGGCGCTGACCGCTCCGGCACGCGCAATGCCCATGCCAACGGCGCCTGCCGCTTGGTCGCCTGCTCCCGCAACCACAGGAGTTCCGACTCGCAAGCCCGTGGTTTCAGAGCCGGCCGCAGATACTTTTCCACAAACCTGAGGAGACTCGTGCAGGGCAGGAAGCAAACCAGCATCAATGCCCGACTTGCGCAATACTTCGGTCGACCAACGACGGTTGGCAACATCGAGAAGCAAAGTTCCCGACGCATCCGCCACGTCGATGGCGCGTTCTCCGGTGAGACGGAAGCGCACGTAGTCTTTGGGCAACATCACATGCGCGACGCGGGCCCAGTTGGCAGGCTCGGTCTCGCGCACCCAGAGCAGTTTGGTGAGCGTGAAATTCGTGAGGGGAGGATTGCAGGTCAGGTGAATCAGTGCGTCGCGGCCAAACAATTTCTCGAGTTCGTGGGTCTGCGATTCGCTGCGTTGATCGCACCAGATGATGGCGCTGCGCACAACTTCATCGGCGGAATCAAGCAGGACGGCGCCGTGCATTTGCCCTGAGAACCCGACGCAGGCAATGTCGTTGGCGCTGAGGCTTGAAGAATGAAGCGCCTTCTTAACGGCTGCTCCGCAGGCACGCCACCAGTCCCGCGGATCCTGCTCGGCCCACCCGGGCCGCGGGCTGAGGAACGGTTCGTGGTCTTCCGATCCGGAAGCGATGACCTTGCCTGCAGCGTCCATGACGAGCGCGCGGGTGCCGCCTGTGCCGACATCGATGCCGAGATACGCGATATTCCCTCCTCCAGTTTCCTCTTAACCAGGTTTCGTTTTAGCGGCTGCTCGCGGCGCATTCGCGCACTAAGCGAAGTCCTCCGCGAGTTCGCGCTGGGATTCACTCGATTGATCTTCTTTTTCTTTGGTCAATTCCTGAGATTGTCTGTGCAGGAAGAAATCCAGATTCCCACGCATCACCAGGTGCGGAGCCAATGCAACCTGATGCGATCGACTGGCGCCCTCCACCAGAAACTCGTGCAACATGCGGAATGCGATCTCGCCCTGCGCCCGAGGGCGCTGGTAGATGGTTGCGGCCACGGCGCCCGATCGAATCTGAGGAACAAGATTGGGAAACAGATCGGTCGTGATGATGGTCAGACGATCGAGCATGTTTGCGTCACGGGCCGCGTTCAAGACGGGGATCGAGGCCTCCGTCGTCACGTAGACGCCCGATAAGTTCGGGTTCTTTTCAAACAGCTTCCGGCACTTGCTGTACGCTTCCGCCTCCACGTCGTGATCTTCGATGGGTTTGAGCACGCGAAGCTTGGGATAGAAGGAGCGCAAAGTTTTTTCAAAGGCGGCGTATTTTTCCGCGTGCTCGGTGATCGCCATGTCAAACACCGTGATCGCGATCGATCCCTCTTGCGGGCCAAGGAATCTGCCCATGAGGTCGGCAGCGATCGAACCGCTGGCCAGCGTGTCGATCGCGACGATGCCCAACCGGCCGCTGTTGGGAGCATCGGTAGCGACACACACGACCGGAATCCGGGAGCGAGAGGCGCGGCGTATCCAAGTGCGCAAGACTTGAGGACGGCTGGGGAAAGTGATGATGCCATCGACCTTGTCGTTGATGGCGGCTTCGAAAGCCTCTTCTTCTCCTTCGCCGAGACCCGGATAGGTGCGAAATTCGACCTCGACATTTTCCAGCAAGATCGAACCGGCGGTTTCCCGGATGCCGGCCCGCACCTCGTCCCAAAACGAGGTGGTTCCCCGGAGAGTGTTCACCGAGATCCGCAAATTTTTCTTGGACGACAAATACCGGGCCGCCAGATTTGGCCGGTATCCCAGAGTCCTCGCCATCTGCAAGACTCTATCTTTGGTAAGTGGACTTACACCTGGATTGTCATGCAGCGCCCGATGCACAGATCCAATCGACGTGCCCAAGGCCTTCGCAATATCACGCAGAGTCGTGGGAGCTTTGCCCATTTTTCTTGGCCCGCGTTCCCGCCGGCGACCGGAGGTCCGTAAGAAATAGCCCGGGGGAAGGGCTGTCGATCGCCGGAACCGTAAACGCTAACGGAAGTCGCCCAAATGCGCAAGCAGAATTCCAAAGATAGCTAGGGGACGCCTGAAGCCGGCGGGGGCGAGATCAGGCCCACGACCACTGGATCGCCGCATACGACCGTGCGGGCAATTCCAGCAGGCTCCGCGATCCCTTGGTGGAAGGGGCTACTAAAGCCTGCGGCACAACACGTTGCGGCGCTGCGAAGGTGTTCGAGGCCTTGAGGTCATCGCCCGTAAGCAGCCACGAAGCCACCACCTTCGACGGGATGTGATCCTGCCATTGCACCTCAACGGTCCGGGACTTCGCCAGGTCGCGGTTGAGAACGAAGAGCGAGACCGTTCCTGCAATCTCGTCGAAGGTTGCGGCCACGTCTACATATGGGACGTTGTCGAAACCCGGAACCGAGTAGCCCGCAGACTCGACGAGAAGACTCAGCACGGCTCCCTTCGCGTATTGCAGAGCCCAACTGTATGGATAATAGATTGTCTGCCGGATCAGGCCGTCCGGGTTCGTCATGATTGGAGCGATCACGTTCACCAACTGCGCCAGACACGCGATCTTGACCCGGTCGGCGCTGCGTACCAGAGAATTAATGAGGCCACCGACGAGCAAGGCGTCTTCGAGGTTGTAGATCTCCTCGAGGAGGGGCGGCGCTTCTTTCCTGTGGCCGTCAACGGCATCACCATGGTTGGCGCGATACCAGACGTTCCACTCGTCAAACGAAAGCCACAGCTTCTTGGGCGACCGCTTGTGACCGCGCACCAGGTCGCAGACGGCGGTGGTTTCGGCGATCTGGCGCTCCATGCTGAGGTTCATTGCGAGAAATCTTGCGGAGTCTCCGCCGGTGTCGTTCTGGCTGTTGCCAAAGTAGCGATGCAGCGAGAGTCCGTCGACATATTCGTAACACTGCTCGAGCACCTCGCGATCCCATTCGAGGTAGGTCGGCATGAAAGGACCGCTCGATCCGCAAGCGACCAGCCTGAGTGAGGGATCGACGCTGCGCATTTCGCGCGCGGCGTCGGCAGCCTTGACTCCATATTCAGTGGCGGACATGTGACCGATCTGCCAGGGTCCATCCATTTCATTGCCGAGACACCAGTGCCGCGCGCCGTAGGGCTCGGCGATGCCATGCTGACGCCGCAGGTCGCTCCACTTCGTTCCCTTCTCTACGTTGCAGTATTCGACGAGAGCGGCGGCTTGCTCCGGAGTTCCGGTGCCGAGATTCAGCCCCATCAAGGGGAGCGCGCCCACAGCTTTGCACCAACCCATGAATTCATTGGTGCCGAACTGATTGGTCTCGATCGAATTCCAGGCCTTGTCGAGCACACGCGGACGATCTTGCCTGGGACCGACGCCATCGAGCCAGTGATAGCCCGAGACGAAATTGCCTCCGGGATAACGGACGATGGGAACTCCGAGTTGGCGAATTTCGGTTAGCACATCTTTGCGAACTTCGAGCCGGGCTCGTAGATGCCGCCGTAGATGGCGCGTCCCAGATGTTCGAGAAACGAACCGAAAAGATTGCGATCGAGCGGCGCTGTGGTTCTTCGGCTGTCGATGAAGACTCTCGCTGCTGTGGATTCCGACGGCGTCTTCGTTTGCGCTAAGGCAACAAGCGGTCGTGACCCGAGTATGCTCGCGGAACTAGCAATGGCAGCGCCCGAGGCCTGCTTCAGAAACGTCCGTCTGGAACGAGAGAAGCGATTCATGTGCGAGCTCCAATCGGAGTCCAATCTAACGCACATGAAGAAGTTTGCAAAACTCTGGATCGCTCTGACGCGGAAGACCAAAAAACGTAAACCACGAAGGACACGAAGGATCACGAAGGAAACCGCGTAAGGAATGAAATCCTTCGTGTGACTTCGTGTCCTTCGCGGTAGAGGTCGTTGCTCTACTACTGGTCAGCGCCGAGGCTCACTGCCCACGCGTTCCTCTTTGTCCGGAATGCCCGAGAGGCGGTAGATCCAGTTGCAGATGACATCGCGCCACACGATGGCTTGGGTCGCTTGATATTGCAGGCGCTGCAAGATGTCACGATAGCGATCTTGGTCGACGTGCCCTTCTAGCGACTGCCATTGCGCAATAAAGTCGCGGGCCTGATCCGCGCCGTCGTAGTGCGAGTCGTACACGTGCTGAATGACCGTCTTCCCGGAATGCAGAACGTACGTATACGGCACGTGGTGGAAAAACAGCAGCAGATTGTCGGGACAGTTGGCGAGCGATTCGTACAGCTTTTGTACTTCCGATGGATACTGGCCGATGTATCCAGTGCCGGTCGCGATGGTGCGATCCATGCCGATTCCCTGATGATCGGCGCGGTGCCATTGTCCCCAGCCGTTTTCTTCCGAAGATTCTGGCCGGGGATCGTAGTGATTTCCGAGAATGTTAGTGAGCGTGCCTGCACCCAGTGGGCCGGTGTAACTCTCATAGACGTGCCACGAGTTGAGTTGCATCGCAGTAACTGTTTTGACCACGAGCGGGTCACTGCCGAAGGTGAGGCGCGTCCATTCATCAATGATTTTTTCAGCGCTGAGATTCGGATCCCATGCGAGGCGTCCGAAGCCATAGAGATTGGCCATGGCTAGCGGACTGCCGAGCCAGTTTGCGTCCATGCCAACGTTGGCCACACCGACGAAACCGCCGACGGGGCGGTGGAAGGTTCGACCGGCGACCAGATCCTTGACTGGCGAGGCTTTCGAGTCGACGCGCATGTCGAAGTCGAGGACTTCCTTCCACATGGGGACGAGAAAGCAGAGATGGCGCTGCTGTCCGGTGTACTCCTGCGTGATCTGCAGTTCGATGGCTTCGTTGGTGCGGCGCAAGCCCGCGAACAGCGGGGAAGCCGGTTCGCGCACCTGAAAGTCGATGGGGCCATTCTTGATTTGAATGATGACGTTGTCGTCGAAGGCACCATCCAGTGGATGGAAATTGTCGTAGGCCGCTTTCGCTCGATCGTTTTTCACGTCGTGCCAGTCGAGGTGATGGTTGTAGACGAAGGCGCGGTAGAACACGACGCCGCCATGTGGTTTGAGGGCACGCGCGATGACGTTGGCGGCGTCGGCTGGCGTCCGGCCGTAGGTGGAAGGACCGAGGCGTCCTTCGGAGTCCGCTTTGACGACGAAGCCGCCGAAGTCGGGAATATGGCGGTAGATCTCGTCGACTTTCTTGCGCCACCACTCGGCAACCCGCGGATCCAGCGGGTCAAACGTATCGAGGCCACCGATCACTTTGGGGCTGCTCAGATCGACAGACAAAGAGAGCTGCACGCCCCACGGCCGAAACACATCGGCGATGCGGCTGACTTGCGCGATGAAACTGTCTTCGAGAATACCGGGCGCGGCGTTCACGTTGTTGATGGTGCATCCGTTGATGCCGACCGAGGCCAGCAGACGAGCATATTGTCCGGCGCGGGTCAGGTCGCTGCGGACGTTTCCATCGGCGAAGAAGATCGATGGGCCTCCGTAGCCGCGCTCGATGCGGCCGTCGAGATTGTCCCATTGGTTCACCCAGCGGATGGGAGCGTAGGGCTGCTGAACTTCGTCGATGGCGGCGAGACTTTCCGTGCGCGCGATCTTGCTCAGTAGCGCGAACACGCCATAGAGAACGCCGCGGTCCGTGGAGGCCGTGATCACCAGACATTCAGATCCGTGGATCTTTGCCGCTTTTAGCCAGTAGCCATCGGGCTGCAGCTCTTGCGGTGGATGTAACGCGGGGTCGAGGGCGCGCAACTGCGCCAGGGTTCCGAGAATGATGGCGTTGTGTGACGGCGAGCCTGCCCGCACGTGCAAGGTTGTACCTAGCATTTGCGCGACGCCGCTGATGAATTCCCTCTGCGCAGTGTTGAGCACCGCGGAATCGCCGAGCAACACAATCTCGTCAGGCAAGCGCTGATGAGTCTTGGCGTCTTGTGGGCCCAGCGCGGAATAGCGCAGCCAGGCCTCGGCTCCGGTCTCGGCGGAAGTTGGAGTGGGGAACGACGCAGCACTGAGCAATGCCGCTGCCACGACTGCAAGCCGCAGCGCGGCACGTATCAACCGGAGGGATCGCATCGCAACGAGTATAAGAGGAGACGGCAGTCCGGCGTCATAATCCCATTGCTTTTGCCTCGTTTGAGGCCTAAGATTCGCGGCTGGAGGGCCTGCCATGAATACGTCCGGCCCGATCTACAGCCATCTCCTGAAACTCGCCGCGGTCACCTTCCTGGCCTCTTCTGCTTTTTCCCAGGCGTCACCCAAGTACGATCCCGCCACCGAAGGCACAGTCAAAGGAGTCATTGAGGAGGTGAAGCTGGTTCCTCCCTCGGGCGGAAAACCTGTCGCTTACCTGACGTTGAAGAACGGTTCCGATAATGTGGAGGTTTTCCTTTGTCCCAAGAAATTCCTCGACGACATGGGCATTGAGTTTAAGCCGCAGGAACAGGTGGAAGTGACGGGCTCCAAGGTGAAGCAAGACGGCGCGGACCTGACCCTGGCCCGCGAAATAGTCAAAGGCGGAGAGACGCTAACGCTGCGCTTCAAAGATGGCAAGCCCGCCTGGTAGATCATCGCGTGCGTTATTCTCTTGGGCCACCAAGAGAAAGGCTGCCCCACCTTTCGTGATTTTCGAAAGGTGGGCACCACAGACCCAAACTGTGAGACCACGGAGCCGCGTGTAAAAAGAACCGCCGTGGGGCAGCCCGCTAGTCCACCCACCGGAGTGCTCCTTCCTGATAACCTCAAGATAGTCCCTCGTTCCAACCTCAGGAGATCGCACCTCGTTGCCACCGCTGATTAATGTCCGCAGCATCTCGAAAGCCTTCGGGGCCGATCCCCTTTTTCAGAACGTTTCCTTCACCGTTTCTGAGGGCGACCGCATTGGACTTATCGGTCCGAACGGCTCGGGCAAGTCGACGCTGCTGCGAATTCTTGCGGGTACGGAAGACACCGATGATGGAGAGATCGCCGTCCGCAAACGGATTCGCCTGAGTTACGTGGAGCAGGAGTCAGCGTTCCACGCCGGAGACACAGTACGGTCGGTGGTCGATGCGGCATTGAAAAAATCTGCGGTGCCCGAGTCGGAGAAGGGCACACGGTTTGCCGAGACGCTGGGACGCGCGGGCTTTGTCGACCTGGACGCCGAAGCGTCCGCACTGTCCGGGGGATGGCAGAAACGGCTGGCGATTGTCGAGGCACTGGTGCAGGGGCCTGACATTCTGCTGCTCGACGAGCCCACGAATCATCTCGATCTGGCCGGCATTGAGTGGCTCGAAGAGGTGCTGGAGCGAGCCGGCTTCGCCTGCGTGGTCATCAGTCACGATCGCTACTTTCTGGAGAATGTTGCCACCGAGATGGCGGAACTGAGCCGCGTGTATCCCGACGGATTGCTGCGGGTGAAGGGACGCTACAGCACCTTCCTCGAGAAGAAAGAAGAGTTTCTGCACGCGCAAGCGAGGCGTCAGGAAGCGCTGGAGAATCTGGTTCACTCCGAAATCGAATGGCTACGCCGAGGTGCGAAGGCACGCACTCGAAAGTCGAAGGCGCGCGTCGACAAGGCCGGCGAGTTGATGGAAGAGCTTGCGGACCTGAATACGCGCAGCCGCAGCGGGACGGCACAAATTGATTTCTCCGTCACCGACCGCAAGACCAAGCGCCTGATCGAACTGCAGGGCGTGTCTTATGAGATCGGCGGTCGGCGGCTGTTTCAGGATTTGAACTTCATCATTTCTGCGGGGCTTCGGGTTGGGTTGGTGGGCCCGAACGGCAGCGGAAAGACGACTTTGCTTCGATTGTTGCGCGGCGAAGTGGCTGCGACGACCGGGGAGGTTCGCCGCGCTGAAAAGTTGCGCATCGTGTACTTCGACCAGCGGCGGGAACTCGATCCGAATGTGACCTTGCGCCGGGCGCTGGCTCCGGAGGGAGATTCGGTGATCTACCAGGATCGCGTGATTCACGTGGCTTCGTGGGCGGCGAAGTTTCTGTTCAAAGGCGAACAACTCAACCAGCCGGTCGAACGGCTCTCCGGTGGAGAGCGGGCACGCGTCTTGATTGCTCAGCTGATGCTGCAGCCTGCTGACGTTCTTCTGCTCGATGAGCCCACCAACGACCTCGACATTCCGACTCTTGAAATCCTCGAGGAAAGCCTGCTGGAGTTTCGGGGCTCGCTCGTGCTCGTCACGCATGACCGCTATATGCTCGATCGGGTGTCGACCGTTGTGCTTGGACTGGATGGTCAGGGCAGCGCCGAACGATTCGCCGACTACTCGCAGTGGGAAGCGTGGCAGGAGGAGCGACTGCAAGCAACGCAGACCGAAGAACGCCAGACTCCGCGAGCAGCGCCGCAATCGACGTCGTCAAAGAAGAAGCTCTCTTATCTCGAAGCCCGCGAGTATGGCAGCATTGAGGAGCGTGTCGCGGCGGCAGAGCAGGTGTTAGAAGCGAAGCGGAAAGCCGCCGAGGACCCAGCAATTGCGAGCGACGCCACCCGTCTGATGAATGCCCACGCGGAACTGGATAAAGCACAGCAGGAAGTGGATGAGCTTTATGCGCGTTGGGCTGAACTCGAGAAGAAGCAGGCCTGATCCGAATCGGATCAGGAGGCGAGGCAGAAGGCGATGATCGTATCTCCTCGCTTGCCGGTGCTCTTCTCGAGTTGCTTGAGCAGGCGCGATTCGAGGTCGTCCGGATCCGGCTTCATCTCGCAGGCCGCAATCTCTTTGTCGGAAGCGCCTTGAAAGCAGAGCTCACAGACGCCCAGACCATCTTCTGATCGCACCGGAGGGCCGAAGACACGGCAGGTCATGGGACGCGAGTCGTAGAGCTCACACAGTCCCGTCTTCGGATCGAGCACCGGGCAGGGTTCTTCGTTGGCAAAGTCGGCGAACTGTTGCTCTGCTTCTTCTCCTTCGCGCAATACACCACTGACAGGATCGCCCGGAAACTCCGGTGTGAGCCGGGCGACCGACTCACGCGCGCGCTGGCGGATCCGCGCCGCGCGCTCCGGGTCGCGCTCTTGCAGGTCGGCGAGGCCTCGGCGCAGGCGAAGGGCGTCGAGTTGACTAACGGCGAACGCACCGATACAGCACTGCGTGCATCCGGGACGACACGCCAGCCATTTGCCACTGCGGCGCGTGGCATCGGCCAGCGCTGAGTCGACGATCTGGATGAGCTTCTGGTCCTTGGGAGATGGACTGCGGCTGCGCACTTTGTCAGGATAGCGCACCTGCGCGCGAATGCTGTGAGTGCACATGCGAGATCCTTCACTTCGCCTGAAAAACGGCTCCGTTCAGGATGACACCCGCAAAGGGAGACTAGCGGAACATGCCTACATTCCCATGAGGTTGTTTTGTAGCTTGGCGTAGCCGTGCTCGCGGGCCCAGAGGTCGAGCGGAGCGGAGGCGAGTTCGTCGACCATTGGCTCGGCGCGGCCGTTCTTCGTCAGGTCGATGGTTTTGATGTAGGTCTTGCAGGAATCGCAGCATTCCACGCGGATATAGTCGAAGTCGCTGGCTGTGAAGACGGCGAGTTTCTTGTCGTTCTCTTCGCCGCATCCGGGGCAGACGAGGCGGCGAAACTCCCATTCGGCAAGGCAGAAGGGACAGACCATGGAGCGGGCGCCGCCGTCGCCCATCTGGCGCAAGACCCCGAGAGCCGGCTTGCGATCACAGAAAGGACAAAGAGCGTAGGCGGTCTGACTGGGGTGAAGCTGGGCGCGGGAACGCAGCAACTCGGCGTAGGGCTGAAGGAATGCTTGCGCGAGAAGTCCCTCAGCGTCCGCTGCGATGTGTAACGTCCATCCCCGATTCAGCAATTCCGACCAGGCAGCCCGGCCACGGGCGCGCAATTCCCTGCTCAGTCCGGCCAACGGCTTCGGGCCGTGCCTTTCGGCCATCGACAGAAACGGCTCAAATCTCGAACTGAGTTCTGACAGTTCGGATGCGTTGAGGTCGCGACCTGCAGAGGCCGCTGGGGACTGCAGCACCGTACTCAGCCGCTGGTGAAGGTCTTCCTGGAAGCGGGCGACATGGACATAAAAGCCGAGAATTTCCGCGGCGAATGAGTGCTGACTGGCGAGTTCCTGCGCACGCTGGATACGCCGTTGCCAAGGGGAGACGGGCATCGGGCAATTATCATCTCAGTTAAGAATTGGAGCAATCCGGCGCGGCAATGCCTCAAAGCGCCGCTCATCGTCGAGTGGCCCCCGCGCGGATTCAAATTCGCGTTCACCCCACGCGAGATCCTTCGCTCCGCCTGAAGAACGGCTACGCTCAGGATGACGCCCGGGATTCGCTACCCTGTCAGAGCTACGACTTCTTCCAGATTGACTCTTTTCTGCCGCCAGAGTTATAGTCTCCGAATTCCGTTTGGGTGCGACCCGGTCGTCGGGAGTAAGTATTGCGACGGCCGCAACCGACAACCTCCGAAAGACATCCTAGTTAATCAGGGTCCGTCCGCAGTTGAACGCGTTCGGTGATTGCTGGAGGTTTTAAATGGAATTCTCCCGCAGGACTTTTCTCAAGGGCACGATCCTTGGCGGAGCAGGCCTGTCCGTCCTGGGATTCGATCTCACTCCGGTTTACGCTCAAACCCAGAATCTGAAGATTTCGCGAGCCAGCGAGACGCGCAGCACTTGTCCGTATTGCTCGGTGAGCTGCGGCGTCATTATTTACACGCTGGGGGATAAGGCCAAGAACGCGATTCCGCAGGTGGTGCATGTGGAGGGCGATCCCGACCACCCCATCAATCGCGGAACGCTGTGTCCCAAGGGCTCGTCGCTCGAGCAGGACATTATGAATGACCGGCGGCTGCTGAAGCCGCAGGTACGGCGGCCCGGCGCAACGGAGTGGGAGGACATTTCCTGGGAGCAGGCCTACGACGAGATCGCGCAGAAAGTGAAGAAGACGCGCGACGATACCTTCCTGGAGAAAGACGCGAACGGCCACACGGTGAACCGGTGCGAAGGCATCGCCTTCACCGGCGGCTGCACCGATACCAACGAGTTCAATTATCTGGTGGTCAAAAGCATGCGCAGCCTGGGGGTCTGCTACCTGGAAAACCAGGCCCGGGTTTGACACGGCCCTACGGTCTCCAGTTTGGGGCCAACATTCGGGCGCGGTGCAATGACCAATGGCTGGATTGACATCAAGAACACCGACATGATGTTGATCATGGGTGGGAATCCAGCCGAGAACCATCCTTGCGGCTTTAAGTGGGCGATTGAAGCCAAGATCCACCGCAATGCGAAGACGATCGTGGTCGATCCGCGTCTCACGCGGACGGCGGCGACTGCGGACATGTATCTGCAGATTCGTGCGGGCGCCGACATCGCCTTCCTCGGCGGGCTGATCCACTACGCCATTCAGAACAACCGCATTGCCCACGACTATCTGGTCAACTACACGAATGCGGCGTTCGTCATCAAGGAAGGGTTCAAGCTTCCGGACGATGGGCTGTACTCCGGGTTCGATCCGCAGAAGCAGGTTTACGACAAGGCGACCTGGAATTACGAAGAGGGCGGCAATTTAGAGGGCAAAGCCGTTGCTGCAGGAAATGCGCAGGCTGCAGCCAAGCCGGCAGCACCGGGCAGCGCGCCGCCTCCACCGGCGCTGCCGCCGAAGACTGCTTACGATTTGTCGCTGCAACATCCGCGCTGCGTGTTTCAGTTGCTGAAGAAGCAGTACGAACGCTACACGCCGGAGATGGTCGAGCGCATCACGGGCATTCCAAAAGACCAGTTCCTGAAGGCGGCGGATCTGTTTACCTCAGTCCGCAAAGACGGCGACATGAAGAAGGTCGCCACGATTATTTACGCAGTCGGCTGGACGCAGCACAGCTTCGGCACCCAGATCATTCGCACGGCGGCGATGCTGCAGTTGCTGATGGGGAATATCGGACGTGCGGGCGGCGGTATAAACGCACTGCGCGGACATTCGAATATTCAGGGCGCTACCGACATGGCCGGCATCTTCGACATATTGCCGGGTTATCTGAAGATGCCCAGCCCCTCCGACGCAGATCTCGCAACTTACTTGAAGCGCATCACTCCGACGACCTCCAAACCCGATCCGTGGGATTCTTTCAATTACTGGTCGAACACGCCGAAGTTTGCCGTGTCGTTCCTCAAGGCGATGTACGGTAACGCGGCGACCAAACAGAACGACTACGCGTTCCACTACCTGCCGAAGATTGACCGCAACTATTCCTGGGTGAACATCTGGAACGACATGTATGACGGGAAGGTCAAAGGCATCTTCGCCTTCGGGATGAATGGCGTGATGATCGGTCCCGATTCGGAGAAAAACATTGAAGCCTTGAAGAAGGCCGACTGGCTGGTGGTGTGCGAAATCTATCCGGACGAGACCAGCGAGTTCTGGCGCGCGCCGGGCATCTCGACCGACGAGATGAAAAAGATCAACACCACCGTCTATCGCCTGCCGGGTGCGGGCTTTGCCGAGAAGGACGGGACGTTTGTGAATTCGGCGCGCTGGCTGCAGTGGAAGAATGTGGCGCTGCCGCCGCCGGGTCAGGCACGACTGGATCAGGAAATCCTGGCAACGATTTTTTTGAAAACGCGCGAACTGTACAAAAAGGACGGCGGCAAGTTCCCCGACCCGGTCTTGAATGCGACGTTTGCGTACACGAACCCGTACAACCCGTCGCTGGCGGAAGTGGCGAAAGAGATCAACGGAAAAGCGCTCGCGGACATCACGGACCCCAAGACGAATGTGACGATCAAGTCCGGGCAACAGTTGCCGGGGTTTGCCTGGCTCAAGGATGACGGGACAACGCTCTCCGGCAACTGGCTGTACTGCGGATCGTGGACCGAGGCAGGGGCGCTCACGCAGCGTCGCGGGACCGAGGATCCGTCGGGCCTGGGCATTTATCCGAACTGGGCGTGGTCGTGGCCGATGAACCGGCGAGTGCTGTACAACCGCGCATCGTGCGACGTCGACGGCAAGCCGTGGGACGCGCCTCGCCGTCAAGTTTGGTGGGACGAAGCGAAACAATCGTGGGCTGGGGTCGACGTCCCCGACTTCAAACCTGATTCACCGCCGAAAGATCACATGGGCCCGTTCATCATGAATCCCGAGGGTGTGGGGCGGTTGTTTGTTCCGCTCGGCGCGATGGCGGATGGACCGTTCCCCGAATTCTATGAGCCGATCGAGAGTCCGATCTTGAATCCGCTGCATCCGAATCAGTCCAACAATCCAGTCGTGAAGAAATACAAGACCGACATGGACAAGTACGGCACGGTCGACCAGGGATTCAACGTGATCTGCACGACGTACCGGCTGACCGAGCACTATCACTACTGGACCAAGAACAATCCGATGAACGTGCAGTTGGTTCCGGAGCCCTTCGTGGAAGTTCCGGCCGAACTTGCGGATCGCATGGGGATTCGCGGCGGAGAGAAAGTCCGAGTGACCAGCGCGCGCAGCCACTACATTGCCAAAGCGATGGTCACGCGGCGCATTCGGCCGATGAAGATCGACGGCAAAGAAATGTTTCAGATCGGCATCCCGATTCACTGGGGGTTCCGGGGGATTGCTGAGGACGAGGGCAAGACGGCGAAGACTTTGACGAATCAGCTAACGCCGACGGTGATCGATCCGAACGCGTTCACGCCTGAGTTTAAAGGGTTTTTGGTAAAGATCGAAAAAGCGTAGCGCCGGCGTCTCGCCGGCTGTCGCGAAGGCATCTTGCCTTCGCATGTGCGGGCGAGACGCCCGCACGACAGCCGCCGGGACGGCGGCGCTACGGAAGACCTAAGA
>Ga0187817_10000500_pt1 | contig 16903 bp, 14 predicted proteins | sample NC_wetland_sal_i_17_FD_132431 | JGI IMG/M metagenome (GOLD analysis project Ga0187817, IMG submission 132431) | Wetland sediment microbial communities from Neuse River Estuary, North Carolina, USA - SO4_2 | ecosystem: Environmental > Aquatic > Freshwater > Wetlands > Sediment | place: USA...
ATGAGTCCGAGCGGGATGCTGACGGCTAGCGCGGTGAGGAGGTGGACGCGCATCTCGGCGATGGGCCCATCGACCAGGAGCAATCCACCGAGAGTCAGAAGCACAATTCCGCCTGTCGTCAGTACTCCATGACTGGCGAACTTGGCTTCGGCGGCAAACAAAAGAAAGGCGACCAAAATCATCGCGAGTGCTGCAAAGCGGATCGGCAGCAAATGCATGGCAAAAGCGGCCAACACAATGAAGATCACTCCAATGGTGCCAGGCACAACCGCGCCGGGATGATTGAATTCCACGTACAAACATAAGGCGCCAATCAGCAGGATGATCAGCGTGATATTCGGATCCATGATGTAGGAAAGGATCCGTTCCTTCAGGGTCATTTCATAGTTACGTACCGGCTGACCCGTCAGGTTCAGGGCCGTGGCTGCCCCGTTGAAACGCTTGAAGTTCTTACCGCTCATCTGACGAAACAGATCCTGCTCGCTGTTGGCGACGTAGTCGATCAGCTTCTTGTCGAGCGCCTCCTGTTCGGTGAAGGACTTCGATTCGCGCACGGCACTCTCCGCGAGTTCGACGTTCCGGCCACGCTTGGCCGTGACCGAGCGCATTAGCGCAGCTGTGTCATTTTCAATCTTCTTCATCATGGTCTCGTCGGGTTTGCCGATAAGCGTCACCGGATGGGCCGCACCAGCATTGGTTCCCGGCGCCATGGCCGCGACGTCAGCCGCTTCGAGGATGAAGATTCCTGCCGAGCCGGCACGGCTGCCAGCCGGGGTTACGTAGACGATAACGGGCACGGAGGACGCCACGATCTTATCGATTATCTCGCGCGTCGACTCTACCAGTCCGCCAGGAGTGTTGATCTCAATCAGGACGGCCTGGTCGTGGTTGGCGGCGGCTAAATCGAGTGCGCGGCCGATGTACTCGGCGGTGACGGGCTGGATGGCGTCGTTGATGGCAATTCGCAAGACGTCGGCGGGGCAGGCGGCGGCGAGGAGGAACAGGATTGCGAACCAGCAAGCGGCATAGCGAACCCAGAGCTGCCGTGAGCCCAGGCAGCTGCCGAGCTCCTCCACCCCGTCAAGCCAAAACCGGGCTTGACGGGGGCCCCGGTTCGCTCGGCTGGACAGCCGAGGGCGGCTGTCCCTATGTGGACGGGCGAGGGCGCCCGTCCCTCCACAAACGTTGTTGAGAGCTGATTTCATGGCTGCGCTTTCTCCGCGAGCTTGGCTGCCAGGGCGCGTTTCAGGTCCTGGCCGGTTTGATTGCCAGGCTCCAGTTGCAGCACCCGAGTGACGTCCTGCGTAGCTGCTTCTATTCTATTTTCTCTCAAATCGAGGCGGGCAAGAATCAGATAGGCCTCGACAGACTCGCGAATACGGAGAGAGGCTTCGGCTTGGGCGCGGGCTTCGCGGGCGTCGCCGCGAGCGTCGCAAGCTTCGGCAAGGGCGTTAAGTGGCGTGGTGCTTGCTGGATCAACTGCGGCGGCGTGACGGAATTCGGCCTCTGCCTCGGTAGCGAGTCCGTGGGCCAGAAGTTCTTTGCCGAGTTCGAGGTGAAAACGCGCGTGAGTCCGGGGATCGGATCGGGCAAAGCGCTCTTCCGCCCAGCTTCCCATTTGCGTGGTCATCTGGCGGAAGGCTTCTTCGTCGTAACTGCGCTTGATGCGTTCCAACGGAATCCTGGAAGCAGCGCTGCTCGGCACAATACTTCCGGCAGTGGACGTTAGGGAATCCAGCAACATTTTCGTCTCGGCGTCATTAGGGCGATTATCAAGCGCCGTGTGCAGTTCGCGGGCAGCGCCGGCGCGATCGCCAGCCTGGTTGAGAGTCACTCCCAGGTTGAAGTGGTAGTCAGCATCGCTGGGATCGTTCCGAATCGCTCGCTGGAAATAGTCGGCGGCCGTCTTCGGGCTGTGGCCGCGACGAGCAACGACTACTCCGAGGTTGTTATAGACCTCGGCCAGGGGCAGACGCGCTGCGACGAAGGCAAAAGCGCTTTCGGATTTCGCGAAGTCGCCATGAGCGTAGGCGGCAAGACCGAGATAGAAATTTGCCTCGCAGGCGACAGGGGAAGACGGTTGGATTTGATTCAGGGCGGCGATCGCCGGTTCGTAAGCGCGCTGTGCGTAGTAGGTCTTACCTAGTTCCAGCCAGGCTTGAGCGTAATCCGGATTGAGACGGGCCGCTTCCCGATAGTGCCGCACCTTTTCTTCCGTATTCGTCGCGAGCATGCCGCGAACGTAATTTTCCAGAGCGTCGAGGCGTACGGGAGCAACGCTGGCGACGTACTTGTCCTTCGGCACGGAGAAGTCAGTGCGGATCACGCGCAGCAGATCCCAGGCGAGCGCGGATTGCAGCGGGCCGAGATCGGCCAGCCGGGCGGACTCGGTCACGGCGGGCGAAAGTTTCTCGGCCCGCATGTCGAGCAACTGCGCGCTTGCCGTCAGCTGCGAGCCATCGTATTTATAAGAGCCAAGCACCGCGTAATCGACATCCATCTGCTCGGCGAGTCGGTAGAGCGTAGCTCGCGAAGGGTGAACGCCGGCTGGAATGCCCTGGCGATCGTAGGCGAGGAGGCGCTCGTCACGGCTGGCCAGGTACAGAACGGGAGAATTGAGCTGTTCGCGGAAGGTTTCAGGAAAGGATTCACCCAGCCATTCCAGACCTGGTGTCGGAGATGCGTTCTCGAACGGAATCACGACCATGGTGTGGCCGGCAACAAGTTGGCTGGAAACGATCGGGCCGGGCGTGTCCTGGGCGCGCAGCGAAGGGCAGAAAAACAACGAAACTACAAATACGAAAACAGCGGCGTGTTTCACGACAAGTTGATTATATCGGCTGGGAGTCGGTGCATCACGCTCGGCTTTGGACTTGGGGCTCGGCTGGCCGCGCGGACTCGTTTTCTTCAGCCGGTTGTGGCTTGGGCTCGGTCCAACCCGGCAGTTCGTTGCTGCCCGTGATTAGGCGGGCGCCGCGTTCGTAAGTGAGGTACGACCATGCCCATTGGATCATCACCAGCAGGCGATTGCGGAATCCGATCAGGAAAAAGATGTGGACGAACAGCCATGCTAACCATGCGAAATAGCCGGATAACTCGAACTTGCCGAACTGGGCGACGGCGGCGGCGCGGCCGATTGTGGCCAGGCTGCCTTTGTCGTGATAATGGAACCTGCGCCGCGGTTGGTGTTCGAGGTCGCGGGCAATGGTGTCCGCGGCAAAATCCCCTTGCTGGATGGCGACTTGCGCGACGCCGGGAAGCATCTTGCCATGTTCGTCCTGAAGAGCTGCTAGATCGCCAATTACAAAGACTTCCGGATGCCCGGGAATACTGAGGTCAGGTTGGACGAGCACGCGACCTGCGCGGTCGACGGGAACACCCAGCTTTCGGCCCAGAGGCGAGGCGGCAACTCCCGCAGCCCATAAGACAACTGAGGCTGGAATCTTCTGGTCGCCCATCCAAACCGCTCCGGGCTCAATGCGTGTAACCATGCGAGAGGTGCGAACCTCGACTCCAAGGTGTTGAAGTTGGGCTTCAGCTTTGCGGGAAAGTTCCTCGGAATAGGCTCCGAGAACCCGCGGGGCACCTTCGATGAGCAGGATGCGAGTCTGCTTCGGATCGATCTTGCGGAACTCGTGGTTGAGAGCGTGGCGCGCGATTTCAGCCAGAGTGCCTGCGAGTTCGACACCGGTGGGACCACCTCCGATGACCACGAACTGCAATGGAGATTCGCCTTGGACGTCGTTCTGGGCAGCTTGCCGCTCAGCGAGTTCGAAGGCCAGCAGAACGCGTCGGCGGATTTCGAGAGCGTCTTCAATCGTCTTGAGACCGGGCGCGAGCGGCTCCCACTCCTGATGGTCAAAATAAGCATGGGTTGCCCCCGAGGCGATGATCAGGAAGTCATAATCGAGCACCTGTTCCCGCGTGATGATTTTCTTATTTTCCAGGTTGAAATCAACTACTTCTTCAAGCAACACTTCAACATTGGAATAGGCTCTAAGTATCCAGCGGATGGGCGCTGCGATTTCGCCGGGAGACAGACCGGCGGTCGCAACCTGGTAGAGCAGGGGTTGGAAAGTATGGTGGTTTTTCCGATCAACGACCGTAACCCGGACGGGAAGCCGGGCGATGCGCTGAGCCGCGGTGAGGCCCGCGAATCCGGCACCTACGATGATCACCCTCGGCCTCGGCTTGTCGGTCGTCGGTTGCACCCTGATGCGCATCTACTATAGAGATTCACAGGATGACTCTTCAGACGAAAACTTTTGATGCCTCGGCAGCGGACCCGGTCCCGCTACCGAATCTCTGGCAGCGTGCGGTGGATGTGCCGCGAGCCTACAGGTGCTACTTCACCTTTTTCCAGCTACTTATTGTCTATCTCTTCATAGAGTGCGCGCTATGGTCCTCGCGGCTGGCAGTTCGTAACCAGTGGGCTTTGATTACAGCCATCACCGTACTTGTCTTCGTGCTGGTGGATCGGCCCTCGCTCCGGCGGATGGGCTTGAGCTTGCCCACCAGCTTTGGCGCCTGCCTGGTGCTGGCAGTTAGTTTTGCTGCGGCTGTTTTTCTGGTGGCAATGACGCGCTGGGCTGGCGGCCAAGTTCCAGCGAATCCTACGTGGCCAAGCCTTCACCTGACGTGGCAGTACGTAGTTTGGGCGATGATTCAGCAATTCGTGCTGCAATCGTTCTTCTTCACGCGCTGCGAAGAATTGTTTGGGAGTTCGGCGGCGGTTTGGGTGGCAGCGACTTTGTTTGCTGCCGCTCACCTGCCCAGTCCCATCCTGACGACTTTCACTCTGGTAGGAGGGCTGTTCTTCTGCGAGATGTTTCGCCGGTATCGCAGTATCTATCCCCTCGGCATTGTCCACGCGCTGCTCGGGCTGACGATTGCCGTGGTCGTACCGGACAGCCTTCTGCACCATATGCGCGTCGGGATTGGGTATCTGCGACATTAATCGGGTCATCGGGCCATCGGGTGATCTGAAGTCAAGAACATCGGGCCGTCTACTAATCGGGCCTTTTAGATCGCCTGATGACCCGATCACCCGACATTCTTGTACACTCCTTCTCACCCTCAGATGGACAAGTCGCAGCCCAGTTCGCCAGCACTGCGTTTTCTCCTACCTTCGGTCCGCGACATCATTTTCATGTTCCTTTTCTGGTCGTTGCTGGCGGGCCCGTTATCGAATCGGCCGTTAGCCGATGCGGACGTCGGCTGGCATATCCGCACCGGAGAGCAAATTCTGGCGACGCACGCTCTTCCCCGCACAGACCCGTTTTCTTCCACCATGCAGGGTCAGGCGTGGCTTGCCTGGGAGTGGTTGTACGACATTCTGCTCGGGATTCTGTACCGGACCTGCGGATTGAACGGAGTGGTCTGGCTTTGCGCCCTGCTGGTGGCCGCGATCTTCGCGATGCTGCTTTCGCAGTTGGTGCAGCGCGGCACCGGCCTGCTTTTGGCGGTTGTGCTCATGCTGCTGGCGGAGGCGGCCTCGACGATTCATCTTTATGCGCGTCCGCATATTGTGAGCTGGCTTTTTTCTCTGCTGTGGCTGGTGGTTCTGGACCGATGGGAAGGTTGGGAGCACGGGCGCCCGCCGCGCTGGCTACGCTGGTTCTTTCCCGCCTCGATGTTGGTTTGGGTAAACGTGCATGGTGGATGGGTCGTCGGAATAGCGCTGCTTGGAATCTACACCTTGGCCGCATTCGTGGAGAGCTGGCGCACGCAGGATGCCTTGAGCGCGATTCGCGCTGCGCACCGGGCTCGCGCCATGACGTTGGCTTGGGCAGCCTCGGCGATAGCGACGCTCGTGAATCCTTTTGGCTGGCGCCTGCACGCACACATCTATCGATATTTGAGCGATCGCTATCTGATGAACCGGATCAACGAGTTCCGCTCGCCTGATTTTCACGGGTGGGCGCAGCGCTCGTTTGCGGTCATCCTGGTACTGGTGCTGATCGCGTTGGCTGGCAGTTACAGAAAACTGCGGCTCAGTCACCTGCTGGTCGTGCTGGTCGCGGCTTACGCGGGATTCTATTCGTCGCGCAATCTTCCCGTTTCGTCGCTGCTGCTGGTGCTGGTGGCGGGGCCTATCCTGTGGGAAAACTTTGTTTCACTGGCAGGGAAGCCGGGCGCTTGGCGATGGGTGCGCAACAGCACCGCGCGAATTTCAAACTTTTCCGAGCGTATGGGCGCGCAGGAAATGGAGCTTCGCGGGCATCTGTGGCCAGTGGTCTCGGTGGCCTTTGCCTTCGCCATCTGCCTTCAAGGTGGATGGCTGGGCTCGCGGCAGCTGATCCATGCTCAGTTCGATCCGCAGAAAATGCCGGTTGCGGCGGTGACTTTCCTGCAAAAGGAATCCCAGGGACGGGATCCAAACTCAGCCCCGGTTTTTTCGACCGATGCCTGGGGAGGCTATCTCATCTACCGCATGTATCCCGAGCGGAAGGTCGTGGTCGATGATCGTCACGATCTCTACGGCTCGGGCCGTATTCGCCAGTACCTGATCCTGACCCAAGCCGAGCCGGGATGGCAGAGCGTGCTCAAAAAGTGGCAGATTCGGACGGCGCTCCTGCCCACCGACTCGACACTAGCCAACCTGCTCCGCGAACTGCCGCAAGACTGGCGGGTTGCCTACGAAGACAAAGTTGCCATAATTCTTGAGAGACGTTAGATCTCAGGCGAAGGCGTCAACAGCGGATGTGCTCCTGCTCGTGAGTGTAATGGCTGGTTACAACAGTTGCGCTGGAACAGGCGAATTGCGCTTGAACTCCTGTTTCATCTTCGGACGCGAGAAGTAGTACAGCAGCACACCGGACAGGAGAGAACCAGTGAAATCAACTGAACGACACGAGTGGGCGTATTTGAACTCGATGAGCTGCTCAACACCCGAACAAACTCCCAAGAATGAAACGGCGATTATCGCATCCCTGGCCCAAGGCAGTAGACGCCAAAGCCCGAAACCTATTGTGCCCATCGATAAGAAAAACAGTGCAGCTCCCACCGCCAGTGCCGGCCCACCGAAATGCCTGACGAGGAACGCCGTTATGCCGCACTGTGACCCTACGAAGTCCAATTGTTGTTGAGAGTACGAATTGAACAGGAAAATTGGGAACGACAGGCCGAAGAACATCAGGCAAATAGATAAACACGCGATAATGAAAGGCCGTTTCTTTTGCATCAGCGCATTGCCAACACCGCAATAGGTGCGCGGCAGCCCAATCATACATGACCCCTCTGGCTTCATGACAGTTGGTGAAATATCGGCATTACACTAGCAATCGGCGTGATCGCCTCCGACCGCTCCCGCCTTCCGGTTTTCGCTCCGCCGGTTCGCGCTCCGCGGGAATATAATGTGGCGATTCAGCAGGCTGGATTTCAGCCGCATGGGAGGCCCATTGCAACTTTCGCTTGACACTCGGGAGGTTGGACGCGTCACTATCGTACGCTGTAACGGACGGATCGTTGCCGGTGGCGCGTGCGAATCTCTGCGCGCGCACGTTACCTGGTTGTTGCGCGACCGCCGCTCCATAGTCCTGCACCTGGGCGAAGTCAGATTCATTGACAGCAGCGGCCTCGGCACGATGGTGCGCGCCCTCACCAGCACACGGCAGGCACACGGAGACCTGAAGCTCTGCAACGCACCGGACTTCGTGCGCAAAGTTCTGGAGATGTCGCGCCTGACGACGGTGTTTGACACGCACGAATCGGAGGAGAAGGCGGTGGCCGCTTTTTACCGGCCCGGAGCCAGCGCCGAGACACCGGTATCCACCGGCCGCAGCGTTCTGTGCCTCGACTCCAATGCTGACGTACTTGCCTACTTACGCGAGCTGCTGCGCCGCGCCGGATACGACGTCCAGTCCAGCAGCCGACTGAGCGACGCTCTGCTCATGATGCGCGTTGCGCATTTTGATCTGGTGCTGGCGGGTCCCGGCATGGCCCCTTCCGCGGATTCGCCGCCCGCCTTCCAGACTGCCTGCGCGAAACTCCCGGTGATTGAACTGGGCAACGAGTTTTCCACCAGCCATGCCGGGGAAGCCGGCGCTGGATTGCTGGAGATGATCCAGTCCCGGCTCAATTCGAGAACCGCATAACTTATGCGCTCCATGAGACGATGGACAGGCGTTGCAGTCGCGGTCGTAGCATTCGCGCTGGGCGGGTGGATCGCAGCTAACTGGAAGAACCTCCGCCCGTATAAGTGGCAGCAAGTTCAATCCCGCGATGCTCAGTTCCGCATGAGCTTTCCGGGAAGTCCCACCGCATCACAAACAAGCGAGACAGCTACCGAGGACGGCAGCAAGTTCGTGTCCTATCGGCTCGCAGTTTCACCGGCTCATGGGGTGGTCTACTCACTGAGTTGGTGGGAGAATCCGGCCCAAAAGGGAAAGTCAACGGATGAACTGTTCGCGGACTTTCGCAATTGCAATATCACGGTATTCCACGGGAAGATTGTGAGCGAGAAAAACGTCGACGTTCAGGGGTATCCGGCTAAAGACACACTGTTGGCTGCGAATGGTCAGATGGTTGTGAATCGCGTGGTTCGAGTTGGTCCTCGACTATATTCTCTTTGGGTGTTCGATTCGCCGTGGCATATGGGCCGAGGAGACGCCAAGAGATTCCTCAGTTCTTTGTCGCTTCCTTGAAGGTGACTGATTCCACACTGGACTCGAATTGGATACCTGCGAATTCCTCCCCACTCTCTGCAACTTGAGCGCTTCCTCGTCATCTGATGTACTTGAGTTTCGCGCCAGCCAACCGAAGGGGCTGTTTTTGAGGCGGGTGACAATTTCCACGCGACGGCGTCATAGAGAGAGCGAATCTAGGCAGATGGCACGAATACGACGGTGTTCCGAAAGATGTCCGGAGAGCTGCCGATGAAATCGCAGTGTTTGCCATTCCAGCAGATTCCGCACAGCACGCGCCTTTTCCTCGACTATCTTTCCTATACTCCTTCCGTTCGCGGGTTGTATCCACGGTCACCGATTTTCTCTGAATGGGTAAAAGACGAGTCCCAGCGCGTTGTTTATGACGGCGCGCAACGCGGCAAGGTCAGTGAAATTCTTGCGCGGCAAAATCGCGCGTGGGGCGCCTCTGCTAAGACGCTGGCAAATATTCAGCGGTTCCAGCGAGGGGCGCTGGCAGCGGTTACGGGACAGCAGGTGGGTCTTTTCGGCGGGCCGCTGTTTTCAATCTTCAAGGCGCTGACAGCGGTCAAACTGGCGGAAGAGGCTACGGCGGCTGGAGTGGAGTGCGTCCCGGTCTTCTGGCTGGCGACCGAGGATCACGATTTGGCCGAGGTCAACCATGTGGCGCTGCTCTCCGAGCAGGGCCTTCCGGAAACTTTCGTTGCGGAAGGCCGCGCGTTTGAAAGTAGCGCGGCGGCCGACGCGCCCGTGGGCGTTGTCAAGTTCGCGCCGGAGATCGAGTCGGTGGTCGAGCGCGCCGCCGCGCTTTTGGGAGATTCTGAAGTCACGACCTGGCTGCACCAGGCGTATCGTCCGGGAGAGACTCTGGGAAGTGCATTTGCCCTGCTGTTTGCCCGGCTGTTTGCGGATTGGGGCGTCATCCTGCTCGATCCGGCGGACAAAGATTTTCATGATCTCGCAAAACCTCTGTTTCGCGCGGCGATCGAGAAGACTTCGGAACTCGACGAACGATTGCTGGCACGGGGCAAGGCGCTGGAGGCGGCCGGATATCACCAGCAAGTAAAAGTCACCCCGGCGACGACGCTGCTTTTTGAAGTGAAGAATGGCGCGCGTACAGTGGTGCGACGCAGGAATAACGGTGGTGGGTACGCCGTCGGTGAGGAGCGGATCTCGCACGGAGAACTGCTCGACCAGATTGAAGAGACGCCGGAAAAGTTCAACCCGAATGTGTTGCTTCGTCCCGTGGTGCAGGACTACCTGCTGCCGACGCTGGTTTATACCGGCGGAGCGGCCGAGGTGGCATACTTCGCACAGGTCGCTGTTGTCTACGAGAAATTACTGGGACGAGTAACGCCGATCCTGCCGCGCTTTTCGGCGACGTTGCTCGAGCCCAAGGCGGAGCGCATTCTGACGCGTTACCAACTGGGATTACCCGATTTGTTCCTCGGTCCGGAAAAGGTTCGAGAAGCTATAGCTGCCCGTTCGCTGCCACCCGACTTGCAGAAGCGTTTTTCGGAAGCCTACGAGAGCGTTGAGCAGTCGATGGCGGCGGTTCGCGAATCGACCGGCAAACTGGATTCAACCCTGATCGAAGCCGCAGACCGCGCCCGGACGCGCATGTGGTATCAAATCAACCGGCTCCATCGCCGGGCATCGCGGGCGGAACTGTTGCGGAATGAAGTCATCACGCGGCACGCGGATGCCTTGAGCCACGCGGTGTTCCCGCACAAGGCGTTGCAGGAACGCGAGGTCGCAGGCGTGAGTTTTGTGGCGCGGTACGGGCCGGAACTTCTGGCAAATCTCTATCAGACGATCCGTCCCGATTGCCACGACCATCAGGTGATTGAGGTGTAGACGGGGCTTGCCGCGTCTCCCGCCGCGGAAAGAGACGCGCGGCTAGCCGCGTCATTATTTCGACTCGCCTAGAGCCAGATACGCCCCCAGTCCAATCATGAACGCGCCGGTCAGCGTACGTTGACGCCGGCGGAAACGCGCCGACCCCCGGATGCGCTGACCTAGCGGTCCGGCGAGCAGAGTCACGACGATATCGGCCGAAGTGTTGAGCGTCACCGAGAGCGTTCCCAACAGAACAAACTGCAGAAAGACGTGTCCGCCGCCCCGATTCACGAATTGGGGAATGAAAGAAAGAAAAAACAAGGCCGTCTTGGGATTCAGCACCTCGGTCATGACGCCTTGCCAGAAAGGATTCCTTCCGCGGGGCAGGTCGGCGAAAGCAACGCTCTCGTCCTTTCTCGAATCGAGAATCATGCGAATTCCGAGGAAACAGAGATAGCCTGCGCCGAGATACTTCACGGTGGCAAAGGCCATGGCGGACTTCGCCATAATGATGGAAATGCCGGCAGCAGCTGCGAACACGTGTACCATGCCTCCGAAAAATGTGCCGAGGGCTGAGAGCAGGCCTTCGCGGCGGCCGCCGCCGAGAGCGCGTGCGAGAACGTAAAGCATTCCTGGTCCGGGAGCGATGGCCAGCAGAATCGCGGCGCTCAGGAAAATGAAGAAACGAGCGGAGTCGAATACGGTCTGATGGAACATGGTTTTGTGATTGTATCCGCGGAGGGCTGACGCGGCCAGCAACCAGCGCCTAAAGGCGCTCTTCATAACGCAAAATGGCGGTATGCCTGAAGGCATACCCTAAGACAAACCCTGATGCAAACCCCGCTACAAACCTACTCGGACCGCGGTGTGCTAGCTCTTAGTGGATTCGCCATCACGCAGTACAGCTTGTAACTCCTCAAGCGATTCCACTCGCGGCACTCCCTTGTCGCGGTAGGCGCCCGGGACGTCCATCAGCATCGCCTGCATGCCCGCGCTGGTCGAGCCGAGGTAGTCCACGGAATAGACGTCGCCGACATAGAGGCTTTCTTCGGGCGCGGCATTCATGCTCTTCAGCGCCTGGCGGAAGATTTTGGGGTGCGGCTTCTCGTATCCGACGAGGCCGGAGTCGGTGATGGTGCGGAAGCAGTGGGCGATTCCGCAGCGGTGCAGCACGTCCCCGATTCTGCCATCGGCATTGGAGATGACAGCGATGCGGTAACGCTCGCCGATTTTCTGCAGATGTTCGGCGGTATCGGGGCGAATCTGGTCCCAGTTGCTGGAGTCGCGGATGCTGGAGACGAGCTGGTCGCGGACGGAATCGTCTTGCAGTCCGATTTCTGAGAGCAACTGCGAGTAGAACATCCACCAGAAACTGTGGTCGGCGGCGCCCTCGGCAATCATCATGCCATCGAACTGATTCTTGGTCCGGCATTCGAGATCGCGCAGGTGTTCGGCGTCAGGTACGATGCCCCGTTCGGCGAGAGGCGCGTGAATGCGCTGGCGATTGGGGAACAGCAGGGTGTTGCCCACGTCGAAGAAGATGACCTTGACTTTCGAATTCATGGTTTGTATTGCACCCATTATCAGGCATGGCGCGGGCGAATCTGCAGGGTAAAGGCTGCTGAATGAATTAAACTGAAAAATCGCCGATGTAGTAAGTGGAACCAGAGGTCATGGCCCAACTGCGACTTGTTGTTCTGTGGCACCAGCACCAGCCTTTCTACAAAGACCTGGTGACGGGACAGTACCGCCTGCCCTGGACCCGCCTCCATGCTTTGAAAGACTACTACGGGATGGTGAAGCTGCTGGACGAGTTTCCACAAGTTCATCAGACATTCAATCTGGTGCCCTCGCTGATCGCGCAGATTCAGGACTACGTTTCGGGCGGGGCGCAGGACCCTTTTCTGCAGGTCGCGGGCAAGCCCGCGAAAGACCTGACCCGGGAGGAGCGGCAATTTGCGCTGCAATATTTGTTTCAGGCGAATCCGGTGAATGTAATCGGGCGCTACCCGCGGTACCGCGAACTGTGGGAGAGATTTCACCTGGTGGGCGGGTTGCCCGAGCGCGTAGAAAAGTACTTTGAGGCTCAGGATTTTACCGACTTGCAGGTGCTCTCGCAGATCGCATGGTTCGACGAGTATTTTCTGGCAGAGAAAGACGTTGCGGAACTGGTCCGCAAAGGCCGGAATTATACGCTCGAAGACCAGCGCCTTGTGGTCACGCTGGAGCGCGACCTGCTCCGCCAGGTTCTGCCGGTGCATGCGGAAGCGGCCAGGAAGGGCCTGATCGAGATTTCGACTTCGCCTTTTTATCATCCCATTCTGCCGCTGGTTTGTGACACGCAGATGGGAGCGGTTTCCTCGCCGGGGCTGCCTTTGCCACAAAACCGCTATCGTCACCCGGAAGATGCTCGCGAGCAGTTGCAGCGCGGACTGGATCTCCACGAAAAGATGTTCGGGATGCGGCCGCGAGGGGTGTGGCCGTCGGAGGGCAGCGTTTCCGAAGAAGTGTTGGCCATCGCACACCAGTTGGGCGTGCAGTGGATGGCGACCGACGAAGGCGTTCTGGGACGGAGCCTGGGGGTGAATTTCTCCAGCGATGGGCAAGGCCATTTGAACTCGGGATCGGCGCGGCTGCTGTACACAATTTATCGTTATGAGAAGGGTGACACGCGGATGAATCTGCTGTTTCGCGATCACGCCCTTTCCGACCTAATCGGATTTGTGTATTCGGGAATGCCGCCGCAAGAGGCTGCCAATAACCTCATCCACAAGATTAAGGAATGTGCGCAACCACTAATAGAAAAGGGACACGATGCCGTGGTGTCGATAATTTTGGACGGTGAGAATGCCTGGGAATACTATCCCCACTCGGGGAGAGAATTCCTGCGGAGATTCTATGAGGCTTTGCAAGATGATCCGGGGATGGAAGCGGTAACGGTAACGGAAGCGATCGCCCGGCACAAGAACGTCAGTCCTCTGAAGTCGGTAGTGCCGGGGTCGTGGATCGGCGCGAACTTCAACGTTTGGATTGGAGCGCCGGAGGACAACAAGGCATGGGACTACCTGTATCACGCGCGGAACTTCTATGCGCAGAGGTCAGCGGATGCGACCGAGAAACAACGAAAGCTGGCGCTGGAAGAAATCCTGATCGCGGAGGGCAGCGACTGGAACTGGTGGTACGGGCCGGAACACCACTCCGCGAACGATCGCGACTTCGACGAGCTCTACCGCAAGCACCTGTCGAATGTTTACCAGGCGCTGGGTGGAACGCCGCCGGATTATCTGGCGCAGCCGATCAGCGGAGGAGTGGCGCGGCCTTCGTTCGCGCCGCAAAGCGCCTATATCCATCCCAGGATTTCAGGCGACGTGGTGCGCTACTTCGAATGGCTGGGGGCGGCGTGCTATACGGCGGATCAACGCTCGGGCTCGATGCACGGCAAACAGTTTCTGACCGATGAAGTGTTGGCCGGAATCGATGAGCAGTATGTGTACGGCCGGTTGGATTTCGTGGACAAATTGCCGGAAGGCGCATTTGAAGTGGTAGTGAACCTAGAGTCGTGGGCCAACCATGCAGCCAAACCCCGGCGGGAGCTGCGTTTGGACGCCGCCGTGGATGGAGGCCGACTGCAGTCGTGGAAAGTGACGGAGGGAACCGGCAAAACCGTCGCAGATTCGACGAACACAACCGATCTGGCGCGGGTGGCTATGGGGCGCAGTTTCGAGTTCCGCCTGCCGCTGACGTGGCTGCTCGCCGCTCCGTTGCCGATTGACAAAGTGCGAGGACCGAAAAGCTCGGATTTGCTGACCACCAGGCTACGTTTGCGCTTCAGTTTATGGCAGAACCATCTGCCCGTCGACGCCTTGCCGTTGGAGGGATGGCTCGAACTGGAGTTGCTGGCGGAAGCAGATATGCTGGCCTTGAGCGGGTGAGGACGAGTGAATAGTGGATGGTTGATAGTGGATGAGTTGCTGTGCATTCGCTCTGAGCTGTTCACTATCCACTATCCACTATCCACTCATCACCATGTTCCCTACTGGCCGCTGGTGGCGCTGGTCATCGTCACGGGACGGCTGAGTTCCATCACTAGCTCCGTACCTGCAGGGAGCATTGCGGAGCGGTGCTTACCCAGCCAGTGCGCTACGGTCACGGTGGCTCCAACGGCTCCGCCGATGAGCAGGCCTTTACCGCCGCCTGCCAGGCCGCCAATGAGCATGCCGCCGCCGGTGCCCATCCCGATTTCCGTGAGGTCTTTGCCGTCGTGGCCCGCCCCTTTGAACTGCCCTTCCTGGTTGACGTCGGTGCCGCGGCCCCGGTTCGTGTCAACCAGCGAGGCGTTCAGCATGAACCTGTCCCCATTTGGAAGGACCAGGTTTTCGGGGAAGATGGCGATGGTAGGCTTGCCGGCAATGCGCCGCGGTTCGTTCGCTTTGGTGACGCGGCCCTCGACGGTCGAGCCGATGGGAATCACGGTTTTGCCGTCCACTACGACTGGCTCCGTGACTCTGGCCGAGAACGGGTCTCCGGCTTTCGAACTAAAGGTTGCAAGCGTGGTTTCGAGTTTCATCTTGACGGCGGTTCCGGTGGGTAGCGCGGTTTGTGCCCACGCGAAACTTGCGATCATGACGAGAGATGTCAGCGAAAGTGTTTTTTTCATGTTCCGTCTTACCTCCAAGAGTCAGTTGATCTTTTTCAGAATTCCAAGAACCTCATCCAGCGGGGCGCGGTCGAGCTGGTTGTCCCCGCGATAGATGTAGCGCACAAAGCCGCCGTGATCGATCACGAACGTAGCCGGGTGCGCGATGTTGAGCGCGTCCTTGCCCCACGCGTGATGGAGTCCGTAAGCTTTGGTCACGGCCCGATCCTCATCGAGCAGAAAGACGTAGGAGATGAGATGTTTCTCCAGGAACCTTCCCGGCTTCCAGACGCCGTCCCGCTTTTCAGCGGCGATGAACGCCAACTGTGCTCCAGCTGCTTCAATTTCTTTTCTCCGCGACTCGACCTGAGTCATGCGCTTCACGCAGTTCGGTCACCAGGTGCCCCGCAAGAACTCGAGAATCAACGTGCCTTGCTTGAGCAGACCACCGAAAGTGAATGTGCCCTCGCGGTTGGCCGCTCCCAGGGAAAAATCCGGGGCCCGCGATCCGATCTCCAAAGTTTCGGTGCGGTTCTGCATGTTGAGTTTGACTTTAAGCGAGGTGCAAATCGGGAACAATAACGGATCGGGTACGGGGATGGTTCGGTGGGCTCACTGGGGAATGTCTCAGAGCACAGACCGGGTGCTTCCGCGTCCGATATAATTCTCGGTCGCACGCGGGAGACGCGGCTAGCAGCGTCTCTACGATTAAGGACGATGCTTCTAAAGCAATCCGACCTATAAAGGACGCACTTATGCCTCTTACTACAATCACCGAAATCCGCGGACGCCAGGTGCTGGACTCTCGCGGCAATCCGACTGTTGAAGCCGAAGTTTTTCTAGATGGCGGCGCCAGTGCGCGGGCCATTGTGCCGAGTGGCGCCTCCACTGGCGAGCACGAAGCCGTCGAACTACGCGACGGCGACGCGAAGCAATACAAGGGGAAGGGAGTGCTGAAGGCTGTCGCGAACGTGAATGGCGAGATTGCCCTCGCGCTCGGCGGCATGGACGCAGCTGCCCAGCGCGCGCTCGATGCCAAGATGGTCGAACTCGACGGCACGCCTCACAAAGGACGGCTCGGGGCCAACGCCATCCTTGCGGTGTCCATGGCCGCTGCTCGCGCTTCGGCCCGGGCGTTTGAGCTCCCGCTCTTCCGCTATCTCGGCGGAGCCGGCGCGAACACGTTGCCGGTGCCGATGATGAACATCCTGAACGGCGGCGCGCATGCCGATAACAACGTCGACTTCCAGGAGTTCATGGTGATGCCGGTGGGAGCGCCGTCGTTTTCCGAGGCGCTGCGCTGGGGCGTGGAAGTCTTCCACACACTCAAAGGCGTGCTCAAAAAGCGCGGATACAACACCGCAGTCGGCGACGAGGGCGGATTTGCTCCGTCGGTGAAGTCGAACGTGGAGGCCATTGAAGTGGTGCTGGAGGCGATTCAGCAGGCGGGCTACAAGCCAGGAGAGCAGATCGCGATCGCGCTCGATCCGGCGGCCAGCGAATTTTATCAGGATGGAAAGTACGTCTTCAAGAAATCCGACAAGTCGGCAAGGAGTTCCGAAGACATGGTTCGCTACTACGCAAAATGGGTGAAGGACTATCCGATCGTGTCGCTCGAAGACGGCCTCTCCGAAAACGATTGGGACGGCTGGGCGCTGCTGACTAAAGAATTAGGCGGCAAGATTCAGCTGGTAGGCGATGACATCTATGTCACGAACATTGAGATCTTCGCCAAGGGCATCGAGAAGGGAATTGCCAATTCGAACCTGATCAAGCTCAACCA
>Ga0187817_10000501_pt1 | contig 16891 bp, 18 predicted proteins | sample NC_wetland_sal_i_17_FD_132431 | JGI IMG/M metagenome (GOLD analysis project Ga0187817, IMG submission 132431) | Wetland sediment microbial communities from Neuse River Estuary, North Carolina, USA - SO4_2 | ecosystem: Environmental > Aquatic > Freshwater > Wetlands > Sediment | place: USA...
CCGCGGCAAGCCCGAGCTCGTGCGTTACGACCACGACCGTGTAGCGATTCTCCTTCGCGAGTTGGCGAAGGCGTTCCAGCAATTCCACCTGCGCGCCGATGTCCAGGTGCAGAGTCGGCTCGTCGAGAAGAATCAGCCGGGGCTGTTGCGCAAGCGCACGCGCCAGAATCACGCGCTGCTTTTCGCCCCCGGAGAGTTCGCCGATCGTGCGTTTGGACAAATGCTCCGCGCCGACCTGCGCGAGAGCGTTGCGGGCGATTTCGATGTCCTCGGCATTCGCGAACCGCAGCGCCCGCCCATAGGGAAAGCGGCCCTGCAGCACAAAATCTCCCGCGAGCGCCGGATAGACGATCGGGCTTTCCTGGTGCACGACGGCAATGCGCTGCGCGCGCGTTCGCACATCGAGCCGGCTGGTTTCTTCGCCGTCGAGTTCCACGCGGCCGGAAAGCGGAGCGATCGTTCCCGTGATCAGCCGCAGCAGCGTCGATTTGCCGCTGGCGTTGGGGCCGAGGATCGCAACGATTTCGCGCTCGCGCGACTGGAAGCTGGTTGCGCCCAGAGTGAACGTCGGAGCGGATTGATCGCTCGCCGAGTAGGCATAGCTTGCCTGTTCGACGTTGAGCCGCACGACTTGCTCTCTGTTTGGACGCTCTTCGCGCCCGCCGGCCGTTTGCGCGAAAGTGTCCGGCGCGCTCATCGCAGTCCTCGCCGAAGCAAATAGATGAACACCGGAGCGCCGGCCATGGCCGTCATGGCGCCGACCGGCAATTCCGTCGGCACTACGATGGTGCGTGCGAGCGTATCGGCGAGCACGATGGCAATCGCGCCGCAGAGTGCAGAAGCGGGAATCAGCAACCGGTAGTCCGATCCGAAAATCAGGCGCACGGCATGCGGGACGAGCAGACCGACGTAGCCGATCGCGCCGCTCGCGGAAACGGCCAGCGCCGTCAAGAGCGACGCCGACACGTATACCACGAGCTTGACGCGCGTGACGTCCACGCCCAGATGCGTCGCCTCGCGTTCTCCCGTGAGCAGCAAATTCAAATCCGCGGACGTGCTGTAGATCGCGCCGACGCCCGCGACGAGGCCCACCGTGAAAATCCACTGCATCCCGGCGGACACCGGCGTGGATAAATCGCCCATCAGCCAGAAAACCATGCCGCGCAGGTCCCGTCCGGTGAGCGTGGTCATCAGGAACATGATGATCGCGGAAAAAAAAGATGCAGAGATGATGCCGCCAAGCAGGAGCGTCGTGCTGTCAAGCTGGCCTTCGCGCCGGCCCAGAAAATAAACCCCGGCAATCGTTGCAATGGCGCCAAGAAAACCGCCGATGGGCGTGACCAGCGCTAACCCCGGCGCGATGATCATCGCAAGGATCGAGCCGAGCGCCGCGCCACTCGAAACTCCCAGCACATAAGGATCGGCCAGCGGATTGCGCAGCAAGGCTTGGAAACTCGCGCCCGCAACAGAAAGCGCCGCGCCCACCAGGATACCGAGAAAGATGCGCGGCAGGCGCAAATCAAAAACAATCAGGCGGTACTCCGTCGGCAGTTCGTTGGCGCGCCCGATCGCGATGCGGCCTAGGTCCACAACGAGGTCGGTGACCGAGATGGTCACGGCGCCCAGCTTCAGCGCGAGAAGCACGCTGGCCAGCAGCAACACCGCAAGCCCGCCGCAAGTCCACAGCAATCGCTTGAGCGTCAGCGGGCGCATGCGCAGGCCTCTTCGATCCTTGGGTTGGAAATGACCGCAGCGGAAATCGCAGGAGGTGGCTGAGGCTTTAGCTTGCGGGGTTTGGTCCCGGCAGAAGCGAACGCTTCCGGATGCAGAGCACGCGCTAGGTGTTCGATGGCGGCGACCATTCGCGGCGCGGGGCGATTGATGGCATCGCTGACGACTACGACGTTGCCTTGCTGAATCGCTTCGAGGCTTTTCCAGCCGGGACGCGTGCGCAGCGCGTCAATGTCGTGCTGCGTGTCTCCCGCGTGCGCGCTGGCAAACACCAGAAATTCCGGCTGAAGCCGGACGATTTCCTCGAGGCTGACGTGCGGCCACTCGGCCTTCGTTTCCACAACGGAGCGGCCACCCGCGCGGCGCAACGCGTCAGCAATGAACGTGTCGCGCCCAACCGAAATCAATGGATCGGTCCACACAACGAAAAGCACGCGCCGCGGAGCGACACCGGCGAGGTGATGGTCTAGATCGGAGAGGCGGCCGCGCAGATCCTCGGCAATCACGGCGGCGGACTTTTCGATGCCCAAAGCGCTTCCAAGATGTTCCACCGAGGCGATCATCTCTTCGACGGAGTGAGGGTCTTCTGTCACGTATACCGGCAAGCCGATGTGATCGAGCGCGTTTACCGTTTCGCGACGATTGATCGACTTCGTGGCGAGAACCAGGTCCGGCATGAGCGTGGCGATCTTCTCCAAACTTGGGTTCACAGGTCCGCCCACGTGCGGCTTCTGCACGGCCTCGGGCGGATAATCGCAAAAATCCGTGTCGCCGGCCAGATGATTTCCATCCCCCAGCGCGAAAACTATTTCCGTAAGATTCGGCGCAAGTGAGACGACGCGATCCACTTCCTGCGGAATTTGGACTTCCCTGCCGATTTCATCCGTGAGTTCACGCTGCACTGGAGCTGCGGCAAGCGGCGGACTGGCTTGCCCCGCGAGGGCACTGCCGCAAAGGTTAAGGAACATCACCGCCATGCCGGAGGAAAAAACAGCAAGTAGACGCCTCCGTTCGTCGGCGCCTGCTCGATTCGGTGAGCGGAATATGTATCCAGGTCTCATCATTTCAATTCGCGCCAATAAAAAAGCCTCGCGAGAAACACGAGGCGCATAAAGCCTTACCCTTTCTCGCGAAGGGTCCCGGCTGCGGCGGCCTGGGAGGGTGTCCTGACTTACGGCGTTTCGCCGATTACAGTGGCGGGACCGTGGCCGATTCTCACGGCCTTCCCCGCATCCCAAACCTGCTAAATGTCGAAAGGCAGTCTATGTTGCGCGATGTCCGGTGTCAACAAGCAGCGGAGGCGCATTTCAAAATCAAAATCATTCGCGGCGTTTCAGGTACGTGAAAAGTCGCGCTCGTCCGGCTCTTGCGTCCAGTGGACGTCGTCGATCCACCAGCGGCCATCCGTGCGGATCAGGGTGAAGCGCGCGCGGTAGTCTTTGTCATCGGCGCCGTGGAGAAAAATCTCCAGGGTGACGCCCGGGCCGTCGTACGCGGGCGTTTCCGCGCGCACTACGTCCGCGTGGAACATGCGCCAGTGCGTGACGAACAGCTCGTGCCAGGTGTCAAAGGAAACCTGCGTGCGGTAACGGGGCGAAAACATGTCGTAGGCCGGGCGCAACTCGCCGCGATCGAGGGCGCGCAACTGCGCGCGGACGATTTCCTGCGGGCCGGTGGAGAAGATGCCAAAGGGCGAGTCGACACGAACCAGAATCCAGGATGTCAAAACGAACGCGGCCAGCGTAAGGGAGAGAAGCAGAAGTAAGTTGTGGCGGAAACCGCGCCTTCGCGCGGCTGCGTCCCCGGTGGCGGGAACGGATGCGAATCCATCCTGTGCCGGCACGACCGGCGCCGCCTGCTGCGCAGTGACCGCGGCGGCTGATTCAACAGGTGGTATCGGTTCATGCCCCGCGCCGGGATCGACTGACTCTTCTGGGGAATTTGGATCAGGCGTGATGAGCGGATCGTCCATACGGATCTCCCGCGCGGCGGGGAGACGCGTTCAGCGTACCTAGCGATTCTTCCACTGTGGCTTGCGTTTTTCAAGCAGCGCGCGCAATCCCTCCTGGGAATCCTCGAGGCGGTACAGCTCGTTGAGGAAAATGTTCATCGAATTTTTCAGGGAGTCGCGCAAAGACATTCCCATTCCCGCGAGGACGGCTTTTTTGGCCATGCCCAGCACGGCGCCCGATTGTGACGTGATTTTTCCGACGAGGTCATTCACCGCGGCTTGCAGTTGCGTTTCCGGGACGAGACGATTCACGAGGCCCAGGTCACGCGCGCGCTCGGCGGAAATGGCTTCGCCCGTGAGCACGAGTTCCAGCGCCCGTTTCGGCCCCACGATGTGCGGAAACATGGTCGAGGCCAGCGGAGGAAACATCCCAATCGTGATCTCCGGCAGGGCAAACCGCGCGCGCGGCGTGGCCACCACCAGATCTCCGTATGCGACCAGTTCCGCGCCGCCGCCGATGGCCGGGCCGTCCACGATCACCAGCACCGGTTGCGGCGCTTCGACCATGGCGAGGCACGCTGAGTGAAACGCGTCCACCATCGAGAACGCGCGCGCACCCGTGTACTCGCCGATATCCACGCCCGCGCAAAACACTTTGCCGGCGGCGTCCAGGATGATCAGTTTCACGGCGCCATTTTCAGCGAGCGCCCCGACGCCAGATGCGAGCTCGCGCAGCATTGGCTCATTCAAGAGATTGTGTTCGCCGTGCTGCAGCGTGAGGCGGGCCACCGGTCCCTCGACATGGTAGCGGATGAATTCAAAGCTGCCCGGCGCGCGGCGCGCGGACTGGGCAATCGTTTCTTCGGTCTGGATTCGGTCGGCCATTTTCAGCTCCGATTTATGCTAGCACGCTCGGCGTTTGCTGAAAGATGACGTGTGCGCGGCCAGAAGTTAAGAGTTAACAGTTCGAAATTCAGTTGAGACTCGACAGTTTAGAGTTCAAAGCTTCCGGAATCCCGATTCCCGCGATTCGTGTGCTGAGATTCAACCCTTAACTCTCAACTGTTAACTCTCAACTCTCTTCATGTATTCTATCCCGCATGCATGACTTGGGATATTTTCGTCAACACATCGATGAATTTGAAAAGATGGCGGCCAATCGGGGCGCCGCCATCGATTTCGACAAGTTTCGGGCGGTCGATCTGGAGCGCCGCGAACGAATTACTTTTGCGGAGCAATTGAAAGCCCGGCGCAACAAGGCCAGCGAGGAAATCCCGCGTCTGAAAAAAGCCGGGCAAGACGTCGCCGTATTGTTGGCGGAGATGAAGCAAGTCTCCGAAGAAATCAAGCTGGCCGATGAGCGCATCGCTGAGCTGGACGCGAAGCTCTCGGATTTCATGCTGAATGTGCCGAACCTGCCGCACAGCTCCGTGCCTGTCGGACGTGACGCCTCGGCGAATGTCGAGGCGCGCCGCTGGGGTTCTCCCCCAAAATTTGATTTCAAGCCGCGCCCGCACTGGGAAATCGCCGAAGGCGCGGGAATCCTCGACTTCCAGCGCGCGGCGAAAATCGCCGGGACGCGTTTTGCGATCTATCGCGGTCTGGGCGCGCGCCTCGAACGCGCCCTCGCTGCGTTCTTTCTGGAAACTCATGCGGCCAACGGATACACCGAACTTCTCCCCCCGTTCCTTGTGAACACGGCCGCTCTGACCGGCGTGGGCCAATTGCCGAAATTCGCAGCTGACATGTTTCATCTCGAAGGCACGGACTTGTGGCTGACGCCGACGGCCGAAGTCGAGCTCACCAGTTTTTATCGAGACGAGACGCTCGACGCCGAACAGTTGCCGATCAAGCTCTGCGCCTGGACCGCGTGCTTTCGCTCCGAAGCCGGCGCGGCCGGAAAGGACACCCGCGGCCTGAAGCGCCAGCACCAATTCCAAAAAGTGGAAATGTTCAAGTTCACGCGCCCGGACCAGAGTTACGAGGAACTCGAAACGCTCGTCGCCAACGCTGAACAAATTCTTCAGAAGCTCGGCTTGCACTACCGCGTGGTGCTGCTCTGCACGGGGGATATGGGTTTCGCCTCTTCAAAAACGTACGACATCGAAGTGTGGCTCCCCTCCGCGAACGAGTTCATGGAAATTTCTTCCTGCTCCAACACCGAATCGTTTCAGGCGCGCCGCTCCGGCATCCGCTTCAAGCCCAAAGGCGGAAAAAGCGACTTCGTGCACACGCTGAACGGTTCGGGCCTCGCCGTAGGACGCACCTGGCTTTCGATCATGGAGAATTATCAGCAAGCGGACGGTTCCGTTTTGATCCCGGAAGCGCTGCGACCTTATTTGGGAGCGGATCGGATCCCCGCAAAGCCTTGAATTTGTTCCCTATTTGCTTGCAGTAGTAGGCCATCAGATTGAATTAAATCCTTATTTTGGGGGGATTGGAGGCCTCCAGACAGCGTTGGCCTGCGCCCCGCGCCCTGAACACGCCGCGCCGCATCCACTGTAAGTTCCTTATAATGTGGCACTTGAATCTATCTTCTTTACCCATTGCGTTATGGGACGTGTTTCCCGAGCATCTGTAGCCAAAATATCCCGGCTCTTTGGTTGACACCGCTTTTCTGGGTTGACTACACTCGGGTTATTGCGCGGTCAACATTCGTGCATAAAGCATGAGCAGTTAATCTCTCAAGGGGCTTCGGCCCGCCTGGTTCTTCGGCATGCAAACGGATTGGGTAACCGAAGCACACGCGCGGCAGGCTGGACCACGTTGAGCCGCCGGGAAGCGTCGAGCGGGTGAGTCTACAAGAACGAATCGATCGGTGGGCGAGCCAGGCGCTGTTGCGCCTAATGCGCAACCTGATGCGTAAGCTGATCGGGCGGTCGCTGGGTAATGCAGGACCGGCACCCGGGCCTCGCCCGGTGCAAACGCGCTCCGCGATTCCCTTGCATCGCGATCCCCGGTGCGGCACGTACGTCTCACCTGAGATTTCTTTTCCCTTGGAGCAAACGGGCCAGATGTTGCACTTCTGTTCTGCCGAGTGTCGCGCGCGGTATCAGCGCTCTTCGCAGCGTGCGGCAAGCGCGTAGTCGCGATTCTCAAGGAGAGAAACGTCCATGGCCACGGTGGTGAAAACGGTCCCTCAACCCATCCTTCCGCGTATGGCTCCGCGCGAGGACCTGAACCCATTTCGCATCGCGCAAATGCAATTTGACATGGCCGCGGAATATTTGAAGCTCGATCCCGGCCTGCGCCAGATCCTGCGCACTCCGAAGCGCGTCATGGAAGTTTCCGTCCCGGTAAAAATGGACAACGGGCAGACGAAAGTTTTCACCGGATTCCGCGTGCAGCACAATGTGTCGCGCGGCCCGGCCAAGGGCGGATTGCGTTATCACCCGAACGTTACGGTCGACGAAGTGAAGGCGCTGGCCGCCTGGATGACGTGGAAAACCGCGACGGTAAATCTGCCGTACGGCGGCGCCAAGGGCGGCATCGTTTGCGACCCGAAGCGAATGTCGAAGGGCGAACTCGAGCGCATGACGCGCCGCTACGCCGCTGAAATTCAGCCGATCATCGGGCCGGAGGTCGACATCCCCGCTCCGGACGTTTATACCGACTCGCAAACGATGGCGTGGATTATGGACACGTATGCCATGACGGTCGGCCATGCAGCTCCCGGCGTCGTGACCGGAAAACCAGTATCCATTGGCGGATCCGAAGGGCGCACGGACGCAACGGGGCGCGGCGTTCTGTTCGTGGTCGAGGAAGCCTGCAAGGTGAAGAAGATTAATTTGCGCGGTGCGACCGTCGCGATTCAAGGCTTTGGCAATGTCGGGTCAGCGGTGGCGCGGCTCTTTGCGGAGAAGAAGGCAAAGATTGTCGCAATCAGCGATTCCCGCGGCGGCGTGCACAATCCGCGCGGTATCGATCCTCTGCGGGCCCTGCGCTACAAAGAGCGTTCGGGCACGGTCGTCGGCATGCCGGGGGCTTCCCGTATCTCCAACGATGAACTTCTGGCGCTGAAGTGCGACATCCTGATTCCCGCGGCGCTCGAAAATGTGATCACCTTGCACAACGCCGACCAGATCAAGGCGAAAATCGTCGCCGAAGCCGGAAACGGCCCCACCACGCCGCACGCGGATGAAATTCTTTCGCGCAAGGGCGTGTTCGTCGTGCCGGACATTCTCGCGAATGCCGGAGGCGTCACGGTCAGCTATTTCGAGTGGGCGCAGGATTTGCAAGGATTTTTCTGGCAAGTGCAGGAAGTCAATTCCAAACTGGAATTCGTGATGCGCCGCGCCTTCAACGACGTTCACGAAACGATGCGCAAGTTCCACGTTTACCCGCGCGCCGCCGCGTACATTTTGTCTGTGGGCCGCGTCGCGGACGCCACCTTGGTCCGCGGCTTATTTCCCTGAGAGCGGCCATGCCGAATGAAAGGGAGTCACCCCGCCAGTGATTCCCTCATTTCCCTTCAAGAAAATCAATTAACTCAACTCGTGAGAATCCCGCCTCGCGCAACAATGACAGGAGAGTCCCCTTCGGGACGTCACGATTGTGTTGTGGTACAACTGCGCGTCTCTTTGAAATCGGATTGTAGAAGATGAAGTGACTACCGGAAGTATGATCGAGAATGAACCCATTCTGTTCTAGGAACCGGATGACTTCGCGCGGTTTAACGGCGGGAAGCTTGGGCATATTCGAGATCCAGGGAGGCGACCAAAGTTTCGTCGTCGGTGGGGATCGGCTCCTTGTGCTTTTTTAGGCTCTCGATATAGCCACCAATCGCATCCTTCGCCATCTTCTTTGCTTCATCTAATGTGCGCCCATACGTAACGCACCCGGGCAGCGCAGGAACGATTGCCGTGAAGCCGCCCTCGGGTTCTGGGCGCAAAAAAATGTTGAAGCGGAAGTGAGTCTTCTTCATGACATTTGGAATCATGCTATAGGAGCGGCGGACGAGTCAATCATAGGCGCTGATTCAAATCAGAACGCGGGCGGTTTCAGGCGCAGTGGAATATGTCTTGGATCAGTCACCCGCGGGAAAAAAGATGTTGCGCGTGGGCGATCACGCGCGTACATTTCGACTTGCCGGCTCGCGCGATGGTATTGCGCAGCCGGTCCACTTGTCTGTGGACGGCTTTTGTTGCGGAGGGCGTCGAAGAATTGTCCAATCACGTGAATGTGGCTCCGCCCATCGTGCTGACGATCGCGGGTTTCGATCCCTCCGCCGGCGCGGGCATCGCGGCGGACCTTAAGACGTTCGCCGCTCAGAACTGCTATGGCGTCGCGGCCATTACGGCGCTGACCGTGCAATCCACGCAGGGCGTGAAATCCGTGCACGACACTCCCGCATCCGAATTACGCGCCCAACTGGATGCGCTCCTCGAAGACATCAAGTTTTCAGCCATTAAAATCGGTATGCTAGGGCATCGTGGGAATGCAGTGGTGGTCGCAGAATTTCTGGATCGCGCCGGAGTTGCGAACGTGGTTCTGGATCCGGTGATGAAATCTACTTCCGGCGAAACGGATCTGATCGACGCGGGCGGAATTAAATTCATCGGCGAAGAATTGCTGAAGCGCGCGACGGTAGTCACCCCGAATATTGCCGAGGCCGAGGTTTTGTCCGGCATTGCCATCAAGGATCATGCCGCGATGGAAGCCGCGGCGCGCAAAATCGTCGAGCGCGGCGCGCGCGCCGTAGTCGTTAAGGGCGGCCATATGGAAAAGGCCATCGACGTACTCTTCGACGGCGTGGAAGTGCTTCGATTTGGCGGCGACCACCTCAAGAGTGAAAACACGCACGGCTCGGGATGCACGTTCGCTTCGGCGATTGCGGCGCAATTGGCCTGCGGGCGCCCCCTGCGCGAAGCCGTGCTGCTCGCGAAGGCGTACGTGACCAAAGCGATCGAAAAAGGGTATTCCATCGGCAAGGGCCCCGGTCCGCTCGACCATTTTTACCGCATCCACCAGGAACCACCTGCTCGCGGCGTCCACGAAGTCCCCCAACATGGTATGCACCCTGCCGCCGAACCCGGTGCGCACTAGGATTGTCGCAGAGGTAATAGAGTCATCCTTTTCCATTGTTTCTTCGTAACGCTCCGAGACTTGCGGTAGCGTCACTCCCTCATGCGCTCCCAAAATGTTGGCGGCCTCACGAAGAATATCAGTTCTCCGGGTTTCGCTTTGGCTCGGAACTTCCCACACGTGTTCGTAGCAGAGACTCCCGACTCCAGAATTTCCTTGATAGAGTAGAAGGGAGGAATGAGTCTTTCCAGGCGATCCCCTGAACGAACCTCCTCATATTTCTGACAAGCTACGTAGTAACCACCAGTGACGACAATCGCATCCGCACCATTAGGAACGGGCATGGCGTTGATGGCCAACCCTTTTTCGCATGCAGCGCCTGGAACGGAACCCGCGGTAACCGTGTTGTCGGCAAAATGAAGAACCACGACTCCTGCGTTATTCGTCGGTGCGAGCCGGCTTGCGCCATGCCAGTCATGTCCGAGCCACAAATTGAGGCACTCATTGGTGATCGATTTTCCGTTCCGGGCATTTAGAACTCTTATGTGAATCTCTTGTCCATAGAGAGTTGGCCCGACGAAACCGACCAGAACCGAAATAACAAGGAATCGTACGGTTAGCGGAGCGCGCCGAACAATACAAATTTTTCTCTGCAACGGTACACCTTCGACCCCACCGTGACCCATGGCGGTCCTATAGTTTGTAGGCGATGCGGCCTGCGACAATCGTCGCCATGGGCGCGCCGCGAAATTCGCGGCCGTCGAACGGGGAATTGCGCGACTTGCTAGCGGATTCCGTGACACGGAACGTCCATTTGTGTTCGCTGGAAAAAATCGTGAGGTCGCCCGGCTCATTTTCTGCAATGCGGCGCTGCATCCCCAAAACGCGCGCCGGGCCTGAGGTGAACAGCTCCACCAAGCGCATCAGCGAAAGTTTTCCTGCGTGCATCAACTCCAGCCCGAGGCCGATCGCCGTCTCAAAGCCGGTGACGCCGAATGGCGCGCGGTCAAATTCCACGTCCTTGAGCGCGGCTTCGTGTGGCGCATGGTCGGTGGCAATGGCGTCCACGCTGCCATCTGCCAGGCCGGCGATGAGCGCGTCGCGGTCCTCGCGCGAGGCGAGCGGCGGATTCATTTTGAAGCGCGTGTCGTACTGGACGTCTTCATCGGTAAGAGTGAAATGGTGCGGCGTCACTTCGCAGGTGACGGGCATCCCTTTTGCTTTCGCGGCGCGCACGAGTTCGAGAGAAGAACGCGCCGAAAGGTGCGCAATGTGCAGGCGGCAGTTGGTCAGCTCGCCCACTTGCACATCACGCGCGACGGCGAGCGACTCCGTGGCTGCTGGCATTCCACGCAACCCCAGCCTGACGGATTGTTTTCCCTCGCGCATCACCGCGCCGGCAAACAGCGAGCTGTCCTCGCAATGATCGATCACCGGCAAATCGAGCGCGCGGCAATAATCCATCACCTGCCGCAAAATTTTCGCCGTGGCGATGGGGCGGCCGTCGTCGGAAACCGCAACGATTCCCGCCTGCTTCATGGCGGCGATTTCCGCGAGCGCTTCGCCCTTACTGCCGATCGACGCCGCGCCGATGGGCCACACGCGCACGGGAGAGACCGCGGCGGCGCGCTCCAGGATCGATCGCGTCACGGACGCGTTGTCGTTCACCGGCCGCGTATTCGGCATCGGGCAAACGGCCGTAAAGCCGCCGCGCGCCGCGGCCCGCGTGCCCGTTTCGATCGTCTCCGAGGATTCGCCGCCCGGCTCGCGCAGATGGCAATGCAAATCGATAAATCCCGGCGCGACGATCAGATTCTTGGCGTCGAAAACCTTGGCACCCTGCGCGCGCGACGCAAGCTGCCCGTGCGGCGCGACGGCGGCAATGCGATCTCCGTCGAGAAGAACATCGCGCGGCGCATCCGTCCCGCTGACGGGATCGAGAACGCGCCCGTTGCTAATCAGCAGCATGAGAAGAATCCCTTTCCGAAGTTGTGTCCGCGCCGATCATCAGAAACAGCAGGGCCATGCGCACGGCGACGCCGTTCGTGACTTGCTCGAGCACGCAGGATTGCGGCCCGTCGGCGACGGCGGGATCGATTTCCAGGCCGCGCACCATGGGGCCCGGATGCATGACCAGCGCATCGGGTTTTGCGCGGCGCAGACGCTCCGGCGTGAGTTGGAATTGGAGAACGTATTCGTCGACGGACAGCGCCGGTTCGTGCAATCGCTCCTGCTGAACGCGAAGCGTCAGGACCACGTCGGCGCCTTCGAGGGCTTCGTCGATGCGCGCGACGCGCCGGATCGCTGTGCCCGCGGGAACGAGGCACTCCAGTTCGCGCGGGAGCCACATGGCCGGGCCGCAAAGCGTGATGCGGCAGCCAAATTTTGAGAGCAGATGAATGTTCGAGCGCGCCACCCGGCTGTGCAGGATGTCGCCGAGAATCGTGACGTTCAGCCCTTCGAGCGTGCCGCGCCGGTCGCGGATCGTCAGTGCGTCGAGGAGCGCCTGCGTGGGGTGCTCGTGCGTGCCGTCGCCAGCGTTGATCACCGGGAGCAGCAGATTCCGCGCCACGAAATCCGGTGCGCCCGAGGAACTATGTCGCATCACGATACAATCCGGCTTCATCGCGTCAAGCGTGCGGACGGTATCGAGGAGCGACTCCCCTTTTTTCAGGCTGGACGATTCCGCCTGCAAGTTCATCTGGTCCGCTCCCAGGCGTGCCGCCGCGGTGGCGAAACTGATGCGCGTGCGCGTGGAAGGCTCGAAGAACGCCAGTGCCACGGTTTTTCCGCGCAGCGTGGCCAATTTTTTAAGCGGGTGACGCTGGATTTCCTGGAAGGGTTTGGATTGGTCCAGCAGAAATAAAATTTCTTCGGCGCTGAGCGGTTCAATCCCTAGCATGTGGCCGAAGCGAAATGGCACAACAATCCTCGAAATCTGGGCCGGGCGCGCTGCAGCGGCGGCCGGCGTCAGGGAACGCGCTCGACAAGCACGACGCGCTCTTCCTGATCAGTCTCGTTCAGGCGGACTTCGATGATTTCCGCATCGCTGGTCTGCACGCCGCGCCCGACAAAGGACGCTTCGATGGGCAATTCACGATGGCCGCGTTCGATCAGGACGCACAAGCGCACCCGCTTGGGACGTCCCAGATCGAAGAGGCCGTTCATGGCCGCGCGAATCGTGCGTCCGGTATACAAGACATCATCCACGAGCACCAGGTCCTTATCGTCCACGGGAAACGGAATATCGCTCGATTGCAGGACGGGCTGGGCCGCAACTTTGGAAAGGTCGTCGCGATACAGGGTAATGTCCAAGGTTCCCACCGGAACATCCACCCCGTCGATGCCGCGCATCGCTTGAGCGATCCGTTTGGCCAGGGGAACTCCACGCCGGCGTATCCCGATCAATGCCAGATTGGAAGTGCCGCCGCTTTTTTCCACGATTTCGTGGGCCAGGCGCTGGACGGTGCGATCGATTTCTGTGGCCGTCATCAACTGCGTCTTTTCAACGGTGCGCATTGGCGGAACATCCTAGCATAGAGCCAGCCGGTCTCGAAGCGCGCGTTAAGGAGTTGCACCAGATTTCCGCGATATTTCCACAAGACTTCCACACAAGCCAGGAAGTTCGCATGCTAGAATTTAGACAGTGACTGTGCCTGCCGCCGTAGACTTGTCCGTGAACGTCGGCGCGTTGCGCCTCTCCAATCCCATTTTGGCCGCTAGCGGCACCTTTGGCTACGGCGTCGAATTTGCGCACCTCGTGGATTTGAAGTGTCTGGGCGGCATTGTGGTCAAGGGGCTCTCGCTGGAGCCCATGGCCGGCGCACCGGCGCCGCGTCTGTGCGAGACGCCCTCGGGGATGCTCAACGCGATAGGACTGCAAAATATTGGAGTGCGCGCTTTTGTGGCGGAAAAGCTGCCCGCGCTGCGCCAATACCGCACCGCGATCGTCGCAAACGTATTTGGCTACACGATCGATGAGTATGTGGGCGTGATTCGGATCCTCGAGGAGGCTGAGGGGCTCGCGGCCTACGAACTCAATATTTCCTGCCCCAACACGGCGCACGGTGGCGTCCAGTTTGGCAGCGATCCCCAGATGGTCTCGGACGTCGTATCCGCCGCCCGCCAGGCAGCCCGCCGCCCCCTCTGGGTCAAGCTTTCGCCCAACGTGACGGACATCGGTGCAATTGCCAGGGCGGCCGAAAAAGCGGGGGCGGACGCCCTGACGGTGGCGAATACCTACCAGGCCATGAGCATAGACGTTCACACTCGGAAGTCGAGGCTGGGGCGGTTCTCAGGGGGATTGTCCGGCCCGGCAATCAAGCCCATCACCCTCCGGCTGGTCTACGAAGCTAGGCGGGCCGTAAAGATCCCTGTTATTGGTTTAGGGGGCATCGAGAAAGCCGAGGACGCCCTGGAATACCTCATCGCGGGCGCATCCGCAGTGCAGGTTGGAACGGCGAGTTTTTCTCAGCCAGCAGCATGCGCGGAGATCCTGAGCGGGCTGGAAAAGTGGTGCAGGAACAATAACGTCAATGTAATCAGTACGATAATCGGATCGTTTCAGGCCGATTGTCCTTGAATCGACCGGCCTCGCGTGTTAGCATTTCGCCGTGCCTATGAATGGGGGAAATATTGCGTAGGCGACTTTTCATGATCTGGGCCGCTCTCCGCTGGTTGCCGCTGATGTTCCTTGTGGCGCAGGGCCTGGAAGCCCCCTTAGTGGCCCACGTCAGCCAACCCCTGAAGCCCATTCGAGTTTGGACCGCGAAGACTAGCTGGTATGGCGGCAAGTTTCAAGGCCGCAGGACAGCCAGCGGCGAGAAGTTCGACATGTATGCGGCGACTGCGGCCAGTACAGACCTGCCTTTCGGCTCCCTGGTGCGTGTATCGAACCCCAAAACTCACGTTGCACAACTGGTTCGCATCAATGACCGCGGTCCCTTTATCGATGACCGCGAGCTGGATGTCTCCTACGCGGTAGCTTGCCGGCTGGGAATTCTGGAAAATGGAATTTCGCACGTACGCGTCGAACTCCTGGAGGTGCCAAAACGCCCGTGAATGAGCGAGCCCGTCAGAAACTAATCCTCGCCCTTGATTTTCCATCCATTGACACAGCCCTAAAGCTAGCCCAATCTCTTTATTCGGTGGTCGGCATATTCAAGATAAATATACAGTTATTCACAGCGGAAGGTCCTTCGGCCGTAGAAAAATTAAACCAGCTTGGACCGGGAATCTTTCTGGACCTGAAATTCCACGATATCCCGAATACGGTCAAAGGGGCCGTGACGAGCGCCATACGGATGCCCGGGGTTCAGCTTCTGGACATCCACGCCCTAGGGGGCCTGGAAATGATGCGTGCCGCGGCGACGGCCAGGGACGAGGCCCATAGCTCCGGATTGCGTGTACCCAGGCTCCTAGCAATAACGATTCTGACCAGTATGGACAATGCGGCACTCCGAGGTGTTGGGATCGCCGGCACGGCTTCCAGCCGCGTGGTGCAGCTGGCGCGCCTTGCAAAGAAGGCAGGCATGGACGGCGTCGTAGCGTCACCACAAGAGGTCCGGACCATCCGGCGAGCTTGCGGCAAGGATTTCCTAATTGTGGTTCCCGGTATCCGCCCAGCGGACGGTAGGGCCTCGGCAGGCCGACGGAAAGGCAAGACCGACGATCAGGCAAGGATTGCAACTCCCGCAGAAGCGATTCGCGCGGGGGCGGATTACGTGGTAATCGGCAGGCCAATTACAGCGGCTCCCGACCCTGAAGCGGCAGCGCGCGCGATTGTCGACGAAATCAGCGCAGCGCTCTCGTGAAACTAGATTTGCGTTTTCATTCCCGGAAACTCCTAAGCGGCCAGACTGCTCCGCCGATACCGAATACTGACTAGCGGCAACCGAGGCACGAACGTGCTATAATTTCTTTATTGAGTCTTGCGCAGTGCCCGTCCATGCGACGGAAAGCGACTCAAAAGGCAGGTACATCATGGGAGAGTTTAGCCCATTTCATTGGCTGGTCGTCCTGGCCATCGTGGTGCTTTTGTTTGGCGGCAAAAAAATTCCGGAAGTGATGCGCGGCTTGGGGGAAGGGATCCGGAGCTTTAAGGAAGGTATGCACGGCGCTGGGCAAGCGCCCGCGCAAACGACGCAAGTCCAGCCTCCCGCTGCGCCACCAGCGGCGCCGGCCATCGAGGAAAAGAAGTAATTCTCCGAGCTTTTTGATCGACTCGGGATTCGCGTGAAAGGGCGGTCCACTGGACCGCCCTTTTTGTTTGCCTATTGATCTTCGTTTCGCCAGCCCAGTTCACGCAGGAACGCATAGAGTCTCGCCAGCGGCAATCCCACGATGTTGAAATAGCAGCCCTCAATTCTGGGAATATACCGTCCGGCGAGTCCTTGAATCGCGTAGGCCCCCGCCTTGCCGAGCGGCTCCCCGCTTGCCACATAGGCAGCGATTTCCTCTTCACTCAGCTGGGCGAATGTGACGGCAGATTTTTCGACTGCGGTGCGCGTGGTGTTACCAGACAATCGAAGAAGGAAAATTCCCGTAAGAACATGGTGAGTACGCCCGCTGAGCTTGGCGAGCATTTCGCGCGCATGCGCGGGGTCGCGCGGCTTGCCCAGAATTTCACCGCCCAGCTCGACAGTGGTATCCGCGCCGACGACAATGCCGTCGCGCATGGAATGGTCTATCTCCGAAGCAACGGTACGAGCTTTTGCCTCCGCGAGGCGCGTCACCATTGCTTGCGCCGACTCACCTGGAAGGGCTCTCTCGTCAATATCTGCGCTGCGAATTTCAAATGCGATTCCCGCTTCGCGCAAGATTTCCGATCGGCGCGGTGAGGACGACGCCAAGATGATCTTCATATACAGAGCTGGGCGAGCATGGGCGCTGGAATGTTCATATACAGATCATTTGATAATCCGCGGCGGGGCGCGGGCTGAAGCCCGCGCCACAAAATCACAAAACCACCGATTCCGTGTACTCGCCGAAAACACGCCGCAGCGCATCAGAGATTTCTCCGACGGTGGCGTACGCCATGACGGCGTCTGCAATCGCGGGCATCAAATTTTCTCCGTCGCGCGCACGCCGCTCAACTTCCGCGACGGCCGCACCGGCGCGCGAGGAGTCGCGCCGCGCGCGCAATGCGCGCACGCGCTCAATCTGCGCGCGCTCCAGTTCCGGATC
>Ga0187817_10000503_pt1 | contig 16885 bp, 7 predicted proteins | sample NC_wetland_sal_i_17_FD_132431 | JGI IMG/M metagenome (GOLD analysis project Ga0187817, IMG submission 132431) | Wetland sediment microbial communities from Neuse River Estuary, North Carolina, USA - SO4_2 | ecosystem: Environmental > Aquatic > Freshwater > Wetlands > Sediment | place: USA: North...
CCTCGTCTGCCGCCCCTGCCGGGGCTGAGAAGATTAGCGGCACATGGCGTCCCACGGCTCGGGCCGTGGGCAACATTCTGCCGCCGCTCTGCGGCTCTTGCGGCCCTGCAGACCTTAGGTTAACGCTTATGGGCCGTTGACCTGGGCTTTGCTGGGCCGCCCCTTCAGGGCTGAGAGATTATAAGCAACGACCAACCCACATTTAGGACACCATCCAACTACCATGCCTCGTTTTAGGCTATTTTTCAGCTTGCAAAGGTACGTTGTGGACGGAATCCCCCGAACACTCAGTTGCCTATGTGGCGGTGAACTCCGATAATAGCGTCGTAGTTGTCGGCCTCAAGACCGTTCCGCTGACAGCTCGCCCCGTGCCGGAGCGGGACCTGACGGTCGAGGCCGGGCCGTCCGCTGGTAGTTATTTGCGGGAGATTTGGATATGCGCGTTCTCCTGGTGGAAGACGGTCGGGAAGTAGCGGGATACGTCCGCAAGGGACTGGAATAGGTGTCCGTCCATGGAGGGAATCAAGATGACCAAAACGGAAACCTCTATATTACCAACCGTGTTTGCGTTGCTCCTCTGCGGGACCAGCGGCGCGTGGGCTGCGGAGAATCTCCGAGTCGGCGCGGCACGTTTGGACATCACGCCGCCGGCCGATCCTGCGAACCCACCTTCCGGCAAGTACGCACATGAACGCCTCTACGTGCGCGCCATCGTGCTCGACAACGGCGCGGCCCGCGCCGCCCTCATCGGGGCCGATCAGGGAATGCTCTTCGAAGGTGTGTGGGCGGCGGCATCGAAACGGATCGCCGCCGAACTCGGCTGCCCTATTGAGAATATCGTCATGTCGGCCACGCACTCGCACAGCGCTTGGGGGCCCGGACCCGCTCCATTCCCAAGACGAGCGCAGCCCGGCCCCCCGGGTGGCGCTGGACCCGGCGCCGGTTCCAATCAGCCACCTCCGCCCCTTGTCGCTCAGATGGTCGAAGCGGTCCGACAGGCGAAGGCCAAGCTCCAGCCTGCGCGGCTAGGTTTCGGAACCGGTCTCTGCTCGCTCAACGTAAACCGTGACGCCATAGACCCCGAAACGCGCCGCTGGACGCAAGCTCCAAACCTGGATGGACCGTCTGACAAAACCGTCGCGGTGCTCAAATTCGAGGCGTCCAACGGCGAGCCAATCGCGATCTACTGGACCTACGCCATGCACCCGGTCAACGGCTTCCTCGCTGGTTTCACCAGCGCCGACTTTCCTGGAGCGGCCTGTCGCTACATCGAGCAAGCGTATGATGAAAAGGCCGTCGCTGTCTTTGCCCAGGGCGCCTCGGGGGATCAGAACCCGCTGTACCTTCGCGCGGCAACCAATGCCCTGGCATCGCGGAGTGGTGTCAAAATCACCGGGGACGTCTTGACACGTGAAAAGATCGAGGCGCCGATCCGCGACGGACAGGTCCCAGCCGGACCGCTGGATCCGAAAGTCCGCGATGCCTTGGAGCGCGTGATGGACAGCGAAGGTGTGCTGCTCGGCGAAGAAGTCGTCCGCGTGATGAGCGATATTAGCCGGAAGGACGCCGGTCCGCGCATATCGGCAGCCCAGAGCATGATCTCCTGCCCTGGGCGCCGCCGCTTGGACACGGCGCGCGAAGGCGCCCCCGGCACTTACGAGGATGGAGACCCAGTGAACATCCGGCTGGGTGTGCTGCGCATTGGCAACGTGGCCCTCGCTACGGTCGATGCGGAAATCTACAGCGCAATTGGCCAGCGGGTGAAGAAAGAATCCCCGGTGGCCGACACCGTCATGGTAACGCTGGCGAATGGAATGGCCAACTCCGGTTACATCCCCAACGACGCCGCCTTCGGCGCGCTCACGTTTCAAGTGCTCAGCTCGCGGTTGAAGCCGGGCTGCGCGGAGACAGCGATCGTGAATGGGTTGCTCGATCTGTTGGAAGCGCCGTCACAATAGGGTTGCTCGCGCCGTCGGACACATTCTGCCGCCGCCCTGCGGCTTTCGTGGCCCTGCAGACCTTAGATTAATGCTTAAGCGGCGGCAGCGGCGGGCCAAAGGCCGTCGCCTGCTACGCGGCCTGAGACTACATGCAGGACACCCGGTGTCCAGCAAGAGATATGGGACATGCTGATCGTCGTGGGCAGGCACGCCGCCCACGAAGGCTCGTACACTCTCGAGAATGGAATCACCAATTTTCTCTGGGCTCTCTCGATGTGAAAGGTATCGTAGAAGTCGCCCGCAACTTCGTCCGCCGGTCGATACTCCACTGCGACTTGCACTCCCCCCGCAAGCTGGGTACTCTTGGGCAATACGTCGTTTCGTTGGGCCGGCATATTCAGACATTTTCCGGCACCAACCTTGTATCAGAGATTCTGCCTTCCTGCACTAACCCACAACTGTGTCTTGACCTTGGATGACGGCCAACCGCTCACAATCAATTGCGTCACCAATGGCACCTCAGGGCTAGGCTGCTACGCTCTCGAGACGGGACAGCCCCAACGACCCGAGGCAGATTCAGTTTGCGCTGAAGTTCTACTTCTAGCCGGGATTTCTGACCAGGGCCGGAGGGGCGGGGCTTTTAGCCCCGCTTTTCCGGCCACTCGCGTCAAACAAAAGAGGGTAGTAAGAAGTCATGGCTAGGGTAGTGCAACTCGCTTAACCGCGCGGTGTTGGTTTGGAGCTGAGATTCCCGCAGCGATCATGTCGTGCCGGCTTCTGGGTCCGTGCTCGGCTGTTAAATCTGACAGTAGCCTTTATGCCCGCCCCTCGGTAGATTCGGATGGACTTGAATTCTCGGGCCTGTGCGTATGCACGGAGGGGCATTGCTCATGTCGCGGCAAGTTGTCCAATCGTTCTATGGCTCATTTGGGGTTTCCGTTTGTTCTGTGCACAGGTCAGTGGGCTCGAAAGACTGCAAGGCTCCCGTGAGGTGTTGGAAGCAAATTCAACCTTAAGTCGTAACAGGGGAGGTAATATGTCAAGATTAATACCGCGCTCCATTCCGAAGCGCAAAGATTCAGCAATCACCCACGTCCTTTTCTACGGGCTTTTGGGTATGTTTCTCGCCGGTTACGCCTATGGGCAGCAAGGCACTGGCGTCATCACCGGTACGGTGACAGACCCGAGCGGGGCTGTCATTCCGAATGTTGCAGTAACGCTGTACAACGCCAACACCGGTGTGCAACGAACTGCCCGAACCAACGCGGTGGGGATTTATCGTTTCGATTTTGCCGATGTAGGCACCTACGACCTTAGAGTTTCGGCCGAGCGTTTTGCTGCTTACAATCTGACCGGCTTGGAGGTGACGGTCGGGCAAACCGTAACCAGGAATATCCAATTGGAATTGGGCAGGGCTGGAACCGTAGTGTCAGTTGAAGGGGAAGGTGTGCAGATGGTGAATACTGCCAATGCGGAAATCTCTTCTCTGATTGGTCACAACACCATCCAAAATCTCCCCTTAGAAGTGCGTGACGCTTCTGTCTTCGTTAACTTGATCCCGGGTTCGGTGCCCAACGATTTCAACGCCTCCACGCGCGGCGCGGCCGTTAACGGAATGCGTGGCGGGATGGGCAACTTCATGCTCGATGGCAGCGACAATAACGACTACGGCCAAGGCGGTCGCGGGAAGAATGCCACGGGGACGATCCCGGGCGGCGAGGTGAGCGTTTCCCCTGACGCGGTGCAGGAGTTCCGCGTGGTCACCAACAATTTCTCCGCTGAGTATGGCCGATCGGGTGGGTTTATCACTGATCTGGTCACCAAGTCCGGAACTAACCAGTTGCACGGCTCGCTATTCGAGTACAATCGCAATTCCACTACCACTGCGAACGACTTTTTCTCTGCCGAGTCCGGCTTGCACGACAAGTTGATCCGAAACCAGTTTGGCGGCTCGCTGGGTGGCCCGATCGTGAAAGATAAAGCGTTTATCTTTGGCGCCGTCGAATGGCAGCGCCTGCGTGCGAGTTCGCCCATTACGGGCACCGGCGTTACCTCGCAGTTTATCAACTTTGTGGACAGCGGCGCTTTTGCAACCTTCATGAATGCGCATGCCGGCACCACATTCAATTGCACCAACGCCTCCGTTCCCGGTTGCTCGCTGGGCCCTATTTTCAAGCAACTCAACTCCAAGTATCCGCTCCCGCTGGCAACATCGAACTTCAGCTATTACACCAGCAGTCCACTTTTCACAGGTGCAAGTGGCCCCGAAATCGAATATCCGGTGCCCATTTTCGGGCAGGAGACCTACCTTTCGGATACGACCCTCAATGAGTTTCGGCCGGACGTTCGGTTCGATTACAACATCAGCAGCAAAGATGTGCTGACGGTGCGCTACAACATGGACGATTACCCAAGTACCACGACGGGCAATGGCGGCGACTTCCAGAATGCTGCTTTTCCAACCATCGATAATGCGAGAGCGCAGAACACCGGCCTGACGTGGACGCACACACTTTCGCCCAGCATAATCAACGAGGCCAAGGTGGACTACCTGCGCAGCACCGCCAACTTTCCCTGCACCGATTGCGAAGTCCCGAGCATCGGGACGATCGACGCCCTCTATACGGGTTTTGGGACCACTGAAGACCTGCCGCAATTCTTCACAGAAAATACTTTTCAGTGGCTGGACAACTTTTCCTTCATGCACGGGAAACATACGTTCAAATTGGGGGGCGAATACCGCCGAACGCGCAACGGCTCCACCTTCGCGGCGGCCTCCAACGGGCTCTATGCCTTCTGGGATACGGAAGACCTGTTGACCGACGGCGCGGTGGGCGACATCATTGGTGCGGGGGGCTTTTATGAGGGCGAGGCCTCGGTGAACCCTTCGTCACCGACACCCGCGTATCCGGAGTACTACCGCGGCTACCGGGCCAATGAATTTGGATTCTATGGAGAAGACGTTATCAAGGCGAGCCAGCGCTTGACCCTTACGCTCGGTCTTCGTTGGGATTACTTTGGCGTGCCGCACAACTTCCGATCTAACATTGACTCCAACTTTTATTTTGGCTCATCCTCCTTCAACCATTGCCAAACCGTCATGGGCAGTCCCGTCTGCTACCCCGGCAACTCGGCGCCCGCAGGACCGTTGCAAAGCAACAATCCGAATTACCCCATAAATCCCTATACCGCGGCCGTCTTCAGCGGGCAGTTTATGATCAAGAATCACGATCTCTGGAATAAGAACCTAACCAACTTCGCGCCGCGTGTCGGCATAGCTTGGGACATGTTCGGCGACCAGAAGACGATGCTGCGCCTCGGGGGAGGTATTTTCTACGACCGCATGTACAACAACATCTTTGAGAACATACGCTTCAATGCTCCGCTGTTTGCTTTCGCTGTGGCGGGGTACGCGGGCGGCGGAGTGGAAGGCCCGTACTCCACTCCCGGCTTTTACTCGGTCCCCATCGATCTCGCTTATTTCGCCCCGTATGCGTCTGCGCCCTCGGCTCGGCAGATGGACAAGAACCTCAGGGCGGCGTACGACGAACAGGTCAATTTTGATATTCAGCACCAGTTCGGTGGTAATTGGCTGCTGGATGCGGCTTACGTCGGAACTTTTGGTCACAGATTGTTGGGCTACGTGGATGTGAATACGTTTGCCGGCCGGGAGGTCGGAAACGGGTACTCCTCGGCGCGCATCAATCCAATTCTCAGCTCGGACAACGCCCGCGCAAACTGGTTCAACTCCAATTATAATTCCCTCCAATTCACGGTAACCAAGCGCTTTTCGCAGGGCTTTCAGGCGAATGCCAATTACACCTATTCGCATGCGCTGGACTCCCTCTCTGATGTCTTTAACGGCCGCCAGTTTATTTCCACCGGCAGTTCCATCGAGGATCCCTACAGGCGCTATCTGGAGTACGGCAATGCCGATTTCAATCTCGCTCAACGCCTGGTGGCTTGGGGCGTTTGGGATCTACCCGTCTTCAAAGACCATAAGTGGCTGGGAGGATGGTCCTACACTGCGACGTTCAGCATTCAGAGCGGCCAGCCCTTCTCAATCCTCGATTCGGGTGCCGATTCTAACGCGGACGGCTATTTCGGCGACCGGGCGGAGTACACCGGCTCGGGAAATCCGATGAGCACGGTCACCCACCGATTGGAGGCCCCCAACGGTTACATTGACCCCAACCTCACGTCGAAGTTCGCGCCGACGACCGTCATCCCGATCTCGGCAGGGGGAACCGGTTGGGCAGATGGAATGCTAGGGCGCAACGTCATGACCGGCCCGAAGTTTGTAGGGACCGACATGTCGCTGGCAAAGACATTCCAACTCCACGAAAGAATGGCTCTCAAGATTATCGCTTCCGGATTCAACATCTTCAACCACCCGAACTTCCAGAATCCGGTGGCGGACATTAACAACCCTTCGTTTGGACAGTCCATTAGTGACATCGCGCCGAACAACTCGTCAACCGGCGCCCGGGTGTTCCAATTCGCAGCGCGGCTCGAGTTTTAGCCTTGTTGCAGACTGCCGTGAGGAGGCTTGACGTTTCCGACCGACTTTCACCGGCACCCGGTGGTCTACTCCACCCACTGAGCTTTTGGGTACTCTACCGGTTCACGAGACCGGAACGGAATTTGCAGGCGCCGCGTGCAGGTCGCCTGAGTATCTCCGCCATCTTTATCCACAAGTAGTCCCGCCCGTCAAACTGCTAACCCGTACTCTTGGAGCCGCTTTCTATCTCGATTCCCCGCTCGAAGTGGTACTCAGCGCCATTAGAGAAGGACTGTCATTTCTAACAGTTTCAACATCGAGGAACGGTTTATAAGCTGCCTGAGTCGGGTTCCTTTTGGGCGTCGTCGATCTGAGAGCTGCAAAGCTTTAAGAGGCGAAATGTATTGCCTGAGCAACAATTGTGTTAGAAAGCCCGCCCGGCAGGCGAAATCCCATCTGAAACCTGGAGAAGCCCAATGGACAAGCTTAAAGGGCAATCCCCGGAGCGGGCCCATCCACTGCATGTTTCTTCCTTCGAGCGTCGAGGTCACTTGGAGTCAGCTAAAGAAAAGTGAGGTGGAAAAGCAATGAAAGAAAGAAGTAGGTCTAGCGAGAACGGATCGAACCGAGTGTTTATCGCACCTATTTACTGGACCTTCCTGCTGGCGGCGCTTCTCTTGAATTCTACCGCATTGCTCCGCGCTCAGGAAGTCACGGCGGGGATCACGGGCACCATCACGGACCCCTCGGGCGCGCCGATCCCTAATGCGAAGGTGACGGCCACGGACACAGTGCGGGGCGTCCCCTACGCCACGACGACAAACAATGTCGGAGTATTCGACCTGCCGCGTATACCCATCGGCACTTACGACGTCACGGTGGAGGCCCAAGGATTTGCCACTGCGATCCAGAAGGGGATTCTTCTGGAATTGAACCAGCGGGCGCGCCTGGACGTCAAGTTGCAAGTCGGGCCCTTCACCCAGACAATCGAAGTGACGGGCGCCGCACCACTCCTGCAAACCGACACCATGCAGGTAGGGACGATTATCAACAACAAAATTAATCAGGACCTGCCCTTGGCGACGCGCAACTACATCGAGTTGACGCTTCTGGCTCCCGGCGTTAACAACCCTAACCCGTCGTCTCTCACCAGCGGCTTGACGACCGCCAACAGCGGAAGACCCTACGTGAACGGGAACCGCGAGCAATCGGATAACTTCCTGCTTGACGGGTTGGATAACAACCAGGTATCTGATAACCTCGTTGGATATACCCCCAGCCCGGACGCGATCCAGGAATTCAACATGATTACCAATAACGCGCCCGCCGAGTTCGGAAACTTCCAAGGCGGGATCGTCAGCGTCACACTCAAGTCGGGGACGAATCAGTTTCACGGGGACGGTTTTGAGTTCTTCCGCAACGATGTTCTGAACGCCGCCCAGTGGTCTGACAACATCACTAACAGCCCCAAGGCGAAGATGCGTTGGAACATGTTCGGTGGGACCATCGGCGGCCCCATCAAAAAGGACAAGGTGTTTTTCTTCGGCGACTACCAGGGCGAGCGCTTCAACTTCCCTTCTTCGACCGGGGCTATTACGGTTTTCACCAACCAAGAAAGGGCAGGAGACTTCTCCCAGATTTGCAGCGCGTTTGATACCACTGGCAAATGCACGAACGGCATTCAAGTGTACAATCCGTTTCAAGTAGATTCCAGCGGCAATCGCGCTATTGTTCCTTTCAACAACCTTGCGGCGGCAGGCATACCCGAGAATACGGTCGCCCATAACCTTTTCTCATCGAGCCTTTACCCGGCGCCGAATAATGACAACCTGAGATTCAATTATCTCAATACCTCACGCAGTGAGATAGTTGGAGATCAATTCGACGTAAAGATCGACGCCAACCTCACGGATAAAGATCGCCTGTCGGGCCGTGGAACCTGGAGCAGGCAGGACAACCCGGGCTACAACTCCTTTCCTCTCTTTTTCGGTACTTTCGCCAATTCACCGACTAAGAGCCTCGTACTGGATTGGACAAGGACCATTAATCCCAGGTTGGTGAACGAGGTCCGCGTAGGTGTAAATTACGTAACGACCGTCAACGGTGGGACCGACGAAGGCCTGGGGAACGTAGGCCAGGAACTCGGCATTGCCGGCGGGAACACCACTGGACCCGGACTGAATTCGCTCCAAGGTTTCAGCTATGTCAATGCCATCGGTAACGCCAATATCGGTACACAGCAGGATTTTCCCTCCACCGTGATCCAAATTGAGGACACGTTGGTGATCACGCACGGTCGACACATCATTCACACCGGCTTCCAGTTCTTCCGGGACCGGATCAACCCCTTCTACGCCGGCAACTATGGTCGAACCGGGATTATCAACTACGACGGAAAGTTCTCGGCTGGCCCTGCTGACACAGCGAGTGCGAGCGCCACGACTGGTTTCCCGGAGGCTGACTTCTATATGGGCCTCCCCGAATATGTTCAACGCGGAGTCGACACAGGAAACTGGGGGCAGCGCAGCAGCACTATTGGTGCCTACGGCCAAGATGACTGGCGCGTCACGGACAACCTCACGCTGAACTACGGCCTGCGCTACGAAACCCACACGCCCTGGATCGAAGTGTATAACCGCCAGGCCAACTTCGGGATGACCAGCGGCATCGAGTACATCGCGGGGCAAGGGAGTTGTCCTTTCAGCAGTTGCCGCGCCCTTTACAACAGCTACAACGCCGGCTTTGACTTCCAGCCTCGGATCGGGTTCGCTTGGACTCCCTCCTTCCTGGGGCAGGGCAAGAAGACCGTGGTCCGAGCAGCCTACACGGCTTCTTCCTACCTGGAAGGAACCGGTACCAACCTGCGGCTGCCCTTGAATCCGCCCTTCAACCTCGAGCACAATGCCATCTACGACTCGTATACGCTCCCCCTGTCAACGACGGATCAAGGGTTCACGATCTTTACGGCGCCCCCCAATCCCTTTGATGGCGCCGTGATCCGCTTGTGGAACCCCGACATCAAGCCTTCCCTGGCACAGCAGTGGAATTTCTCAATCGAGCACCAATTCACTCCGAACACCACATTGACCGTGGGTTACGTTGGGCAGAATGCGACTCACCTGATGAATCCCATGCCGTACTTCCAGAGGCGCTTGGTGGGTGAGGCCGGTTGCACTGCGTCCGAAGCCGCTTATTACAACGGTGGAAGCGTGCTGACCTGTGCGAGCCCCTATTTGTCAGGAAATCCGGAACTGGCGGGAATCAGTCAGATTTCCGGAACCGAGTCGAACGCGGACATGTGGTACCACGGTTTGCAGGTCACGATGACCAAGCGGTTCAGCCAGGGTCTCCAGTACCAGGTTGCCTACACCTACTCGAAGTGCATGACCAATTCGATCGGGTACTACGGATCCTGGGGCGGCCAGGTAGTTCCAACTGCGGCGTACTGGCAGAATCTTTATGATGCGCGCGCCGAGTGGGCGCCCTGCGAAAACGACGTCAGGAACATGCTCTCCAGTTATGTCGTCTACCAGTTGCCATTCGGTCACAAGATGCACTTCGGAAGCAATTGGAACGCCCTTACCAACGGGTTGCTGGGTAACTGGCAAGTGAGCGGTATTCTTCAGTTGCGTGGCGGTTTCCCGAGCACTGCTTTCGCCAGCGACAACTCGGGCACTGGCGAACGGACCGCACGGGCCGATTGCCTCGGACCTGCGTCCTATCCCAAGACGGCGGCGTCAACCGGTGGGATTCAGTGGATCAGCCCCGCCTCGTTCGGGCCGCAGCAATTGGGAGGGTTCGGAACTTGTGCTGTCGGGACGATTTGGGGCCCCGGCTTAAGCACCTTCGATCTTGGCCTGCTGAAGAACTTCCCAATCGGAGAAACGAGACGCTTCGAGTTTCGTTCGGAGTTTCTCAACTTCACCAACACGCCCATACTCAATGCTCCGAATACGACGATCGGTGCGGGCTTTGGCCAGATCACTAGTTCGCAAGGTTCGCGTAACATTCAGTTTGCGCTGAAGTTCTATTTCTGATCCCGCTTGGGAACTTCAGCGCCTGAACCCAGCCGCGGAACCGCCTTACAAAATTGGCGGTTCCGCGGCCGTTTTTCGCGGATAGAAGCGGCTAGCCTCCGTCCCGCTCACGGCGAAACCATAAGAGCCGTAAAGACTTTTTTTTGGAGTGTTGCTGGAGCAAGACCGCGGGGCCCTTTTTTGTGGCCTGCGTGGGGTTTTGTGACTGTCAAGCTGAGTTCAGCTCGAGGAGGAGTGGCATTGGGTAACGCGTGCAAGGTAATGGTATGCGCTGCAATATTGGCACTATTCTGGCAGGCGAGTGAACTCCCGGCGCAGAGCGGGGGTCAACAGTCATCCTCAAAAGCCCCGTCCCCGGCGGAAGGCGCGACTGCCCAGCTTGCGCGCCGGGCCAAGGGTGAACTGGATCATGGAGACGTGGAGGGCGCGATGCGGGACTACGAGACCGTAGTGAAGATGGCGCCGAACGATGTCGATTACCTATTAGGTCTCGCGATTACCTATTTTTCGGCGGGAAGGCCGCAGGATTCCGTAACACTACTGCAGCAGTCCCTGAAGCTGAAACCTGGCGACCCTCAGGCCCGCTATTTCCTTGCCGCGAGCCTTGCTGAAACTGGTCAGTGCGCCGAAGCCATGTCTTATTTCAAAAAGGCCGCATCCCACCTCCAAGACCAGGACCTGAAACGGAATGCGGAGACCACAGGGTTGGGCTGCGCCATGGCGCTTCAACAGGATGACGATGCGGTCGATTTCCTGAGAATGCTCAAACACGATTTCCCCAAAGACCCCCAGGTCCTCTATCTGAGCGTGCACGTGTATTCGGATCTTTCGACCCTCGCATCGCAGCGTCTGTTGATGTCGGCCCCCGCTTCTTATCAGGTCCACGAGCTTTACGCGGAAACTCTGGAAATGCAGGACAAGTGGGACGAGGCAGAAGCTGAGTACCGCCGAGTGCTGGCCATTGATCCTCACCTGCCGGGAATCCATTTCCGCATTGGCCGATTGCTGCTCTCCGAGCCCAGGACGCCGACGACGAAGGAGAAGGCCAAGCGGGAATTCGAAGAGGAGCTGAAGATCGATCCTCGCAACCCGGGGGCAGAATACGTGCTCGGCGAGATAGCTCGGCAGGATCGAGACTTCCCGCAGGCGATTGAACACTTCACCCGCGCTTCCCAGCTTGATCCTACGATGGTGGATGCGTTCATCGGACTGGGGAAGTCGCTGGTTGCCGAGGGGCGTGTTGCCGATGCCATTGCGCCCCTCGAGCATGCTGTGAAGCTCCAGCCGGAGAACCCCGTGGCGCACTATCAACTAGCGTTCGCCTATCGCCGCACCGGGCGCACGGGAGAGGCGGAAACAGAAATTGGGGCTTACAGGAAGGCCAATGATGCCGCGCAGCAAGACCTGATGGACCTTCGGACGGCGGTCACGGGCCAACAGATCCCGGCGCAAACCGCAGAGCCTCCCGAGTAAAGAACCACGAACAAGGTGCGACGAGTGTTTCAGCGAGCAAGCCAGCCGGGCTTGCGAGGGCGGCCGCTTAACCCCTCCCGCGTCGGCCCGAAATCGACTGCCAGGCTTGGGGTCCCAAGTCCACACGCCTTGGCCATTTCCAAACAACGCCAGCTCACAGGCATTCTGTTCTCATGGATCGGTACGCCCAGTATCCGTATGGAGCGCTTGCGCCATTCGGCACTGTTGTGCCGGCGATTCCCACGAACACGTTGCGCCCGAAAAAGAATGGTAGCCCAAAGTCAAAGTAGGTCGTCGAGGGGGTCGTTCCGCTTTCGCTCCCCAGGTCGTTGAACGCTGCAAAGCCCGTGTTGAACAAACTATCCGCATTATCAATGCTGAGGCCGTAGCTTGACCGCCCGCAGGAACGGTCGGCAGAGATACTGACACGCCGTTATTGTCTTGAGAAAAGAGCGCCACGGGGTTCGAAACAATGCCGGTCTCAGGCACGTTCGCAATCTGGCAATTGCCGTTGGGGCAGACAAAGTACTGGGGAATCTTGTTCGAAGCTTCAGTGCAGCCAGAGCAATCCGGAGCGTAGTTGGCGACACCCAGAATGCCGTTGGCGCCGAGTGCCGACACAGTGTCATCGTCGAGTTTCTCTCGCTTCCCTCCGGCCTGCGGAAGGTTTTACCGACATCAAAAACAGCGGCGACGCGCGCACCCGAGCAGCACACTGTGCGTTTTGACAGTTTCGGTGGATCCGCGGTTTCGGCCTACATTTCGAACTAGGGGTTGAGAGCACTGATGGGGGTAAACGGAAGGAGCCGCAATTATGGGCCAAAGACCTATTCGGGCAGTTCTTCTCGTAGCCTGCCTCATTGCATGCACCGGCACATTAAAGGCCCAAAGCCTCGAGGTCAAAACGCACACCCTAAAAAATGGGATGAAGATCCTAGTTCAGGAGGACCACTCGATTCCGAACGTAGCTCTCTACATCTTCTACCGCATCGGGTCGCGCAACGAAAGGCCCGGGACCACCGGCCTCTCGCATTTTTTCGAGCACATGATGTTCAACGGCGCGAAGAAGTACGGACCAGGCCAGTTCGACCAGGTAATGGAAGTAGCGGGCGGAGAGAACAACGCTTACACCAGCCAGGATGTGACTGTTTATCAGGACTGGTTTCCGCGCCATGCGTTGCCAACGATCTTTGATCTCGAAAGCGACCGCATCCGCGATCTCAGTTTCGATCCCAAAATGATCGCCTCCGAGCGCGGCGTGGTGGCCTCAGAGCGACGCACCAGCGTGGACAACAACAATTTCGGGATCCTCTGGGAGCAACTCTGGGCCGCAGCGTTTATCGCCCATCCTTACCACTGGCCCGTCATCGGTTGGATGGTGGATATCGAGAACTGGAAAATGGAAGACCTCAAGCACCATTTTGAGATGGGCTATTCGCCCAGCAACGCCACCATGGTGGTGGCCGGTGATGTGACGGCCCAGGAAATCTTCCAACTGGCAGAAAAATACATCGAGTCCATTCCCTCTCACGACTCGCCGCCCAAGGTTACCACGCAGGAGCCGGAACAACTGGGAGAGCGCCGCGTAGTAGTGAAGAAGTTCGCTCAACTTCCTGTCGTCATGATGGGCTACCACATTCCTCAATGTACCAGTCATGATTTCTACCCCCTCAACCTGCTACAAGCCATACTGGTGACCGGCCAGAGTTCGCGACTCTACCAGCGGTTGGTGGACAAGGATCAGTTGGCAATCTCAGTAGATGGAGGGTTCGATCTTTCGTTTGACCCTACTTTGTTCGTCGTGACCATACAGCCCAAGGCCGGCGTCGACCCGCAGGAGGCGGAAAAAGCCGCTTACGAAGAGCTGGAAAAACTGAAGGCCGCGCCCGTGTCCGACGAGGAACTCCAGAAGGCGAAGAACATCGTCCTGGCGGACTTCTACCGGGAGATGCAGAGCATCAACGGACGCGCCAATATTCTCGGGTCCTATGAGGTTTTCCTTGGGGACTACCACAGACTTTTCACCGCTGGCGCCGAGTACGACAAAGTCAGGAAAGCGGACATACAGCGCGTGGTGAAGGCATATTTCGGCGAAAACAACCGGACGGTAGCCACGCTGGTGCCGGAGAAGAACCAGGCCGCAGGGGCCGAGGGGGCAAAGCCGTAGAGTTGTGCCCAACGGAGCAGACAAAACACAAGGATCGGAGGACCCCGATGAAGCGATTGCTGCTAATTTCCATGATCGTCGTGGCAACTGTGACGGCCACCACCACCTTGCGGGCGCAGACGGGCAATCTGAAGCTCCCCCCGCATGAACGCCTCAAGCTCCCAAACGGGATGACGCTCCTGCTGATGGAACGCCATGAGTTCCCACTGGTGAGTTTCCAGGTGATCGTCAACGCCGGAGCGGTGGCTGACCCGGTCGGGCAGGAAGGGTTAGCCTCGCTTACGGCGGCACTATTGCGCAAGGGCACCAGGACGCGCAGTGCTGACGAGTTTTCCGCCCAACTGGACTTTGTAGGGGGGGAATTCGATACCGACGTTGCGGCTGACTCCACGAGCATATCGGCTGAGTTCCTGCGGAAGGACGTCAGAATTGGTTTAGACCTGCTGACGGACGCGCTGCTGAATGCCACGTTTCCGCAGGACCAACTGGAAAAGCTCATACAGCAGAGCGTGGACGGAATCAAGGCCGAAAAGGACCAAGCTCTTGACGTCCTCCCGCTTTACTTCAATGCCTACCTGTATGGGCCACATCCCTATGCGCGGCCCGAAGCCGGTGACGAGAAGTCGCTGCCTTTCATCTCGCGTGACGCTGTCGTGAAGTTCTACCAGGCTGATTACGCTCCCGGGAACACTATCCTGGCCGCGGTGGGAGATTTCGATCGCTCGGAAATGGAGACCATGCTTTGCCAGAGATTTGGACTTTGGCGAGCCCATCAGGCTTCGTCCATCGTTGTCTCCGATCAGGCGGAAGTCAGGGGCAAAAGGCTGCTGCTCGTGGATAAGCCGGATGCCTCGCAGACCTATTACAGCATTGGAAATATCGGTGTCGCGCGAACGAATCCCGACCGCGTTCGCATCCGCGTAGTCAACACCGTTTTCGGGGGGCGCTTCGCGTCAATGCTCAACACTGAGCTCCGCATCAAATCCGGACTGACCTACGGCGCCAATTCCTACTTTGACGAACGGAAGTCGCGCGGCCCGTTTGCCATCTCCACATACACGTCCACTGCTACCACTGAGAAATCAATGGATCTGACGCTCGAGATGATCAAACGCCTTCATGAAAAGGGCGTTACCCAGGAAGATCTGGCCTTGGCAAAAAACTACATCAAAGGCCAGTTTCCGCCTACCATCGAGACTTCCGGCCAGCTCGCCTCGCAACTCGCGCAACTGGAGTTCTACGGGCTCGACGAGCGCGAGATTAACAACCTCTACTCGCAGATCGATGCCATGACCCTGGCGGACGCGCAACGCGTGATTGACCAATACTTCCCGCTCGATAACCTGGTCTTCGTCGTCATCGGGAAAGCCAGCGAAATTGGGGCCGTCGTTCGTAAGTACGCGCCCCATGTGGATACCTGCTCGATTAACGAGGCAGGCTACGGGAGCCAAGCTGCACGGACTCGGGTGGGGCGCTAAGGCATGAAGCGGGGAGGAGATCACGTAATCGATTTTTCGAACGCGCCAACCCTCTGATGGTTTTGCAAGGAACGCGGAAGGGATCCGACCCACCCTATAGACCATTTTCACCGGGAATGAACGCCCGATTGTTGTGCACAGATTCTTCGGACGCCTTCCTGGGAGTGACAGCTTCTCGAGGGATACTATCCTCGGCGCCAGCAGAAATAAGTCCCTTCAATCTGCTGCTGACAAATCGCTTGCCCTGGAAGATGGCTTCCATAGCCGGCACCAGTTCGCTTCCGGCATACGCCTTCAAGACGTAACCGCTCGCACCGGTAGCTAAGGCTTGTTCAACGAAGTCGAAATCGGCGTGCGTGCTCACACAGAGAATTTTCGAGTTCGGAGCAACCTCGCGGATTCGTCGAGCGGCTTCGATACCACTGAGCTTTGGAAGGCCGATGTCCAAAAGAATGAGGTCGGGCGTGAGTTCTTGAGCTTTCAGAACCGCTTCTAAGCCGTCCGAAGCCTCGGAGACGACGTGCCACCGAGCCTCTTTCTCCAGAATCGAACAGACGAACTGACGCCAAGCTGCAAAATCGTCAACCACAAGAATACGCATCGTTCCTTGATTCATTTTTGGATTTCTCGCACCACGAGGTTTTGACCGCGTGCTCCCATCCCGTTCTCACAAACTTCTGTTACGGGGGAGCCGCCCCATTACCAGACGAGCAATTGATGTGCCAGTCCCAATCGGAGGTAAGTTATTGAAAAATCAACCAAACTGGTCAGGCACCCCTGACCAAAATGCACCGTCTGGGTGGTGGTTTTGGGCCGGTGCACGAACTCGGATGCCAGCCAACTCATGACGGCCGTCTGTTGGATATGTCGTTGTTGCTACTACAAAGCTGATTGCTCGCGGGCACACCAACGTGACCTGCGACGATAGTCAGGCCTCGGTCCTCTGTCAGCACAAGGTTAGCATAGGCAATGGTCCTGCCGCTGTTATTTTTATCAGTTGTTCTCTTCCGTGCCTTCGCCTACGGTGCATAAGGAAAGCAGGACGACTATACCGACGGCTCGAGTGAACGCACGAGTATTTCAAACTTTGAAGTACAAAGCGCATAAAATCCGCGTCACTCAGAAAAAGGGCTGCCGGGAACCCCAACGGAGCCAGTCATGGCAACAGAAGAAAAAAAGAATGGTAACGGCGAATCCAAACTCAAGGGCAAGGAGTACCTTAAGGAACTGCGTAAGCTTCAGGCAGAACTATGCTGGTTGCAGGAATGGGTTAAGGAGAAAGCTCAACG
>Ga0187817_10000505_pt1 | contig 16859 bp, 12 predicted proteins | sample NC_wetland_sal_i_17_FD_132431 | JGI IMG/M metagenome (GOLD analysis project Ga0187817, IMG submission 132431) | Wetland sediment microbial communities from Neuse River Estuary, North Carolina, USA - SO4_2 | ecosystem: Environmental > Aquatic > Freshwater > Wetlands > Sediment | place: USA...
GAGCGTGTAGGTCCCGCCCGATCCCGCTGAAGGTGTCCCGGTCAGCGTTGCGGTCCCATTTCCGTTGTCCGTGAATGTGACGGTACCCGCTGGCAGCGCGCCCGTTTCGGTGAGCGCCGGCGTTGGGAATCCCGATGTGGTGACGGTGAATGCTGGCCCCGCCGTGCCGACCACAAACGTCGCGTTATTGGCGCTGGTGATGGCCGGGGCCTGGTCCACAGTCAGAGTGAACGTCTGCGGCGTCGTTCCCGCTCCGTTCGTCGCTTTGATCGTGAGCGTGTATGTCCCGCCGGTCCCCGCCGCCGGCGTCCCGGTCAGCGTTGCGGTCCCGTTCCCGTTGTCCGTGAATGTGACGGTACCCGCTGGCAGCGCGCCCGTTTCGGTCAGCGAGGGCGTCGGGAACCCCGTCGTGGTCACGGTGAACGCCGGCCCTGCGGTGCCCACGGTGAAGGTTGCGTTGTTGGCGCTGGTGATCGCCGGCGTCTGGGCCACCGTCAGCGTGAACGTCTGCGGCGTGGTCGTCACTATGTTCGTCGCTTTGATCGTGATCGTGTAGTTGCCCGCGGTCCCTGCCGCGGGCGTCCCGGTCAGCGTCGCGGTCCCGTTCCCGTTGTCCGTGAATGACAGACCCGACGGCAGCGGAGGGATTTCGGTCAGCGACGGCGTCGGGAACCCCGTCGTCGTCACCGTGAACGCCGGCCCTAACTTGCCCACAACAAAAGTCGCGCTATTGGCGCTGGTAATCGCAGGCGCCTGGTCCACAGTCAAGGTGAAGGTTTGCGGGGTGGTGCCGGCCGAGTTTTTAGCGTTGATTGTGATTGAGTAGACCCCGCCGGTTCCTGCTGCCGGAGTGCCGGCGAGAGTGGCATTGCCGGTGCCGAGGTCGGTAAAGGTTACGCCGTTGGGCAGAGCGCCCGTCTCGCTGAGGGCCGGAGTGGGCACGCCACCCGTGGTGGTGACGGCGAAGGTTCCGGCGGAGCCCGTCGTGAAGGTCGTGTTATTCGCGCTGGTGAATGTAGCCACTTGGGCGATGGTGACGGTGAAGGTTTGGGTGATGGGCGCGCCGCTTCCAAATGTGGCCGTGATCGTGAAGGTATAGGTCCCCGGAGTGCCTGGGGGGGTGTAGGTGATCGTGGCGGTGCCGTTGCCGTTGTCCTTGAAGGTGACGCCGCCGGGCAGCGCGCCGGTCACGGTGATAGCGGGAATGGGGGTTCCCCGCGTCATGACCGTGAAGGTCTGGCCCATCTGGGTCACAATAAAGGTGACGCCATCGATGCTGATGATGCCCGGAGCAGTGCCACCGCTGCAGCCTCCGAGAAACATCGCGGCGAACAGAACGAGACAAAGGGACACACCACACGCGACACGCTTCATGGCTTTTCTCCTAGGTTCACGCAGAAATCTATCTGATGGCGGCAGACGCCGAGACAAAGATTGCAGTTGCCCTATCATGTTTCGGACACGCCCTCGCGGAGCTTGGGGATTTGGCGGGAGAGAGGGAATTCCCCAGTCCGACGTTCAAGGCAAAGATACACCGGCGCATACAGGAATCCAACCCCAAAAATACAGGAAGTTCTGTATTGGTTATGTGGAAAGAAATGGGCTGAGGTAGTTGCGAACCTGCTCCGGCGGGCGCTCGCCCGGGCGGCGCGGAGCGAGCCGCCCTTCCGGCGAACGATTGCTTCCCAATAAGTCCCCGGTTGTGCTAGAGGTTAGGGGGTCCAAGACAACAAGGGAGGCCGTCCCAAGGTAATGGAGGGCCGAGCCATCCACAAACGACTTCCCGGGAGGTTTTCCATGAGAAAAAAGGTGCTGCTCATAATCGCGGCGGTGATCGTGGTGCTGGCAGTGATCGTTTTGGCCCTGCCATTTTTTATAGACGTGAACCGATTCAAGCCGACTCTGGAGACTGACCTTTCGGGCGCGCTAGGCCGGAAGGTAGAGATCGGAAACATCCAGCTTTCGATCCTTTCCGGGGGAGTGGCGGTGAACGATGTTTCGATCGCGGACGATCCGGCGTTCAGCCAGGAGCCGTTTCTGACGGCGAAGCAATTGACGGCGGGCGTGGCGCTGGTTCCGCTGATATTTTCGAGGAAGCTTGCCGTGGGCTCGTTCACAGTGACCGAGCCGCAGATTACGCTGCTGCATTCCGCGTCGGGGAAATGGAATTATTCGAGCCTGGGCGGCGGCGGATCGAAAGCGCCAGCATCTTCGCAATCGACAAGCGGAGAATCCGGCAGCGGCGCAGGGGGCTTTTCCGTTGGGAACGTGAAGATTTCAAACGGCACGATGATCGTGGGCTCGGCGGGAGCGCACGGAAAGACGCAGCGTTATGAGAACGTGGACCTGGAAGCCTCCGATATCTCCTATACGTCGCAGTTTCCATTCCAGCTTTCGGTGAAAACTCCGGGAGGAGGAAGCATAAAACTGAACGGGAAAGCGGGGCCGGTGAATGCCACCGACTCGTCGCTGACGCCATTCGACGCGACGCTTGAGGTGAAGGGGCTGGATTTGGCGATGACGGGCTTCGTCAATCCCTCCACGGGGTTGGGGGGCGTGGTTGATTTCGACGGCGAAGTCACATCCGACGGGCACCAGATGAACTCGAAAGGCACGACGACGGCGAACAAGATGAGGCTGGCTGCGGCGGGATCGCCGTCGAGCACGCCGGTGAGCGTGGCGTATAACACGGATTACGATTTGCAGCGGCAAACCGGCAGCCTGACGCAGGGCGATGTGCACATTGGCAAGGCGCTGGCGCGGCTGACGGGAACGTACGATACCGCGGGCGCGGAAACCACGGTGCAGATGAAGCTGGCGGGGCAGGGAATGAGTGTGCCAGACCTCGAGGGCGTGCTGCCGGCGCTGGGAATCACGCTGCCGTCCGGGGCATCGCTGACCAGCGGGACGCTGAATTTGGACCTCACGCTGAGCGGGCCGGTGGACAAGGTGGTGATTGCCGGGCCGGTGAATCTATCGAATGGCGAGATGACAGGATTCAATTTGAAAAGCAAGCTGGGGGTGCTGGGCTCGTTCGTGGGGCTGGGCGGCGGAGGCGGAGGATCGACCACGACGATTCAGACGCTCAGCGCGAACCTGCGCATAGACGGTGAGGGAACGCACGCGCAGAATCTGAATCTCGTCGTGCCGACGATCGGGACGATCACGGGCGACGGGAACATCAGCCCGTCGAACCAGCTCGATTGCAAGATGGCGGCGAAGCTCGGGGCGTCGGGCGGAACGGGCGGCGGGGTGGGTTCGATGCTTGGGGGGTTCGGCGGCGGGGGGACGAAATCACAGTCGGGCGGCGGGATTCCGTTCAAGATTCAAGGAACGGCGTCCAATCCTATTTTCCTGCCGGATGTCGCCGGAATGGCGGGGAGCATGTTGAAAGGCGGCGCCGGGACTGCGACTGGCGCTGCCGGGGCGGCGTCGGGAGTTCTGGGCGGGTTGTTTGGGAAGAAGAAAAATCCTTAATAAGAGGCACGGCAAGGCAGGCGGATGAATGAGGCGGAGCGCGTGTGTAATAGGGGCAGGTCCGAATGGATTGTCGGCGGCCATCGTGCTGGCGCGCGCGGGGCTGGAAGTGGAGGTGCTCGAGGCCGAAGCGACGCCCGGCGGAGCGGTGCGTACGATGGAACTGACTTTGCCGGGGTTCCTGCACGACTTCGGATCGGCTGTGTATCCGCTGGGCGCGGGGTCGCCTTTTTTCTCGTCGCTACCTCTCGGAGAACACGGGCTGGAGTGGATCCACTCTCCCGCGGCGCTGGCGCATCCGCTGGACGACGGGACGGCGGTGATGCTGGAACGCGATATGAGAGAAGCCGAGCAGGCGCTGGGCGCGGACGGCGATGCTTGGCGGCGGCTGGTGGGCCCATTCGCGGAACAATGGAGGGAATTTGCTCCCGAGGTGCTGCGTCCGTTCAGCCCGATCTCGAAGCATCCGTGGCTGATGGCGCGGTTCGGGATGAACGCGCTGCGCTCGGCGAGAACGATCGCCCAGCGGTTTCGAAGCGAGCGGACGCGCGCGCTCTTCGGCGGCTTGGCCGCGCATTCCTTTCTTAGCCTCGACGAACCGTTAAGCGGCGCATTTGGGATGCTGATGGCGGTGTCGGCGCACGCGGTCGGATGGCCGATTCCGCGCGGCGGAGCGCAGTCGCTCGCGAACGCGCTGTGCGGCTATCTTTTAACGCTGAGAGGGAAAGTGAAAACCTCGCGGCGTGTCAGGTCGCTGGCGTCGCTTGCGGATTACGGCTTGATTGTTTGCGATTTGACGCCGCGGCAGATTCTATCGATTGGCGGCGAGAGGCTGTCGGAGGGTTTCAAGCAGCGCCTCGCCAGGTTCCCCTACGGGCCGGGCGTGTTCAAGGTGGATTACGCGCTGGGGAGCGCGATTCCGTGGAAGGCCCGCGAATGTTTGCGCGCGGCAACGGTGCACCTGGGAGGGAGCTTCGACGAAATGGCCGCGTCGGAGCAAGCCATGCGAAGCGGGCGCGAGGCGGAGAGGCCGTTTGTTCTGCTTGCGCAACCGAGCTTGTTCGATGCGTCGCGCACACCCGACGGCAAGCACACCGCGTGGGCTTATTGCCACGTCCCGAATGGATCGAAGGCCGACATGCTCGGGAGAGTAGAGAGTCAAATCGAGCGCTTCGCGCCCGGATTTCGCGAATGTGTTTTGGCGCGCCGCGTGTTTTTCCCGGCGGATCTCGAAAAGATGGACAGCAATCTCGTGGGAGGCGATATCAGCGGAGGCAAGATGGTCATGGGCCGGATGTTTCCTCGGCCGTGGCAGCGTCCCTATGCCACGTCGGCGGCGGACGTTTATATTTGTTCCTCATCCACGCCGCCCGGCGGCGGTGTACACGGGATGTGCGGTTATCATGCGGCGCAGGCGGCGCTGAGCGGCTTCCGTCTCGACAGGACACATTAGTTTTGAGGACCAACTCGCATCCCAATGGAAACGAAGCCGAGAGCCGACCTGCGCGATTATCTGGCCGCGGAGCGCACTTTTCTTGCATGGATTCGCACCGGCCTTGCGCTGATGGGATTTGGTTTTGTGGTGGCGCGGTTCGGCCTTTTCCTCGAGCAGCTCCAGATTTTCCAGCGCGCTGAGCCAGTACATTCTTCCGGCCTGTCACTATGGTTCGGCACGGCGCTCATCGCGGCGGGAGTGGTCGTGAATCTTTCCTCCGCTTGGCGCCACGTTCGAATGGTCCGCGAACTGGACCACGGCGAACCCGCGTGTTCTCGCTCTTTGACTTTAGCCGTCGCGACGGCCCTCTTCCTGGCGCTGGTCGGACTCGCGATGGCGATCTACCTGGTTTCTGTACGCGGTTCTGCAAATGCTCAATCCGGAAGCACGAAGGAGGCATCCATGGCACAAGCAGCTCAGGCAAGCAACAAAGGAATTATCGACAGGCCCAGCAATCATTCGGTGGACGAGACGGTGGAAAAACTTAAGAACATTCTGCAATCCAAGGGTGTCACCCTGTTTGCGCTGGTGGATCACAGCGGAGAAGCGAAAAAGGTGGAAATGGAAATGCGGCCCACCAAGCTGCTGATCTTCGGCAGCCCCGAAGCCGGGACGCCCCTGATGATGGCCGCTCCGAGCGTCGCTATTGATCTCCCTCTGAAAATTCTGGTTTGGGAGGATAGCGCAGGGAAGGTTTGGATTTCGTACAACAGCACGGAGTATTTGAAGGAGCGGCACGGTTTGCCGCAGGACCTGCTGCCAAACATCGCCGTCGTGGATACATTGGCGACTAAAGCCGGCGAGTAATCGCGGCAACGGATAACGTAGGAACCAACCACCAATAGGCGATTTCGAGCGCGCGTCCGCTCTTCAGGGTTTTCGCCCCCTCGCATTAATTCCGTTGAATCCCGTTCCGACGTAAACATCGACCAACCCCGCGTCGGAGAACCATTGCCGGACAGTCTCGATAGATTGTGGGTGGTCATGCACGGGCGAGTACATGTCAAGCGCACTCAAGATCTTTATTTGAATAAGTTCGTCGTCGTCCAAGATGAGCCTTGGCGCGTGTGACACTGGCCCTATGGGGATGAGGCTGCCGATAGGCTTCCCGATCAGAGGCACCTTATATAGCGCCTTTTTCACAGCAAAAGCGGGCGGGATGACCCAGGAAAGAAATTTGTGAATGCCTTCGGGACCCATCCACGTCAGAAACGGCCGAACCCAATATTTCAAAGGTGGAAATATTCCCGTATGCTTCTGGTAGACGTCGATTACGATTTCTCCGCCAGGGCGCAGAAACGGCACCAGGCTCATAAATGCGGCGCGCACATCGGGACAGTGCTGAAGGACACCCATGCAGAATACTTTGTCGAACGATTCTTTCCGCAGCGGTATTTCATAGATGCTGGCTTGCAAGATGTGGACGCGTTCAGACCGGCCATTATTATTGAAGTTTGCTTCCACGGCATTGCTTAAGTCGAAGGAAACTACTTCCGCTCCGGTATCGAGCGCGATCTGAGTAAACCGGCCCATGCCGCAGCCCACTTCAAGAATCAATTGCCCTTCCATTTTCGCCGGCCACTGAGTTGTGGCGAAAAACCGTTCCTGGCTCAAATCATTGCCCATGTGGCTGTCGAGCTGCGTCTTGTCAAAATAGTTCCATTGGTATCCGAAACTGTGGGCGTATTCTTCATCGGGAACAAATCTCGGAACGGAACGCGCGATCGGAAAACCACGCCCGCATGAAGAACACTTCAATCGGCCCTCCGTGACATCTCCACTATTCCTTTCCGCCGACGCAGTTGCTTCCGCCAGAAGCGGTGCGCCACATGCGATGCACCTAAGCCATTCGACGGCTTTCAGTCGCATTTTTTAGGGCACCTCCTTGACTCAGACCTGCGCGATGGTTTTGTTTTCAAACCGTTCGGTGACATCCGCAACCCACAGATGGTTTGGAAACAAATACGGGAAGCCTACGTGAAAAAGATACGCGAGTCTAGCCTCAACGGAGACGAAGCCATGGACCTGGTTTTTTGTTAGAACCGATGTAATTCCTGGAAAAAGGAACTCGCCTGCTTTTCGAACACCGCGTTCCTTTCCAAAGATTTGATCCCGTCGGTCACGCCAGGTGTTTTCAATAACTTAGAGGTGGCGATATTTCAAAAACATCTGTGCCAATACCCCGGAATCGATTGTATTCTGGCACAGTTTCGGCACAGCGAGGTTAGTCGCCGATAACGACAGGTCGGCAAGTTGCGCTAGAATAAAAGCTTACACATATCGGGGCGTAGCGCAGCCTGGTAGCGCGCCTGCCTTGGGCGCAGGAGGTCTGGAGTTCAAATCTCCACGCCCCGACCAATGTTTTCAATGACTTAGCGATCTGTCGCATCATTGCACTCGCTCCAATGTAGTGACTTTTGTAGTGACCCTGTGACTTCTGGCTGCCAGTTCAACCGCACTCGCCGTTTTGAACCTTTCGATCTTCGCCGCCGCTTCACGTTTGTGTTCCTCGGCCGGATAAACATAGCGCATCGTCATCTGGACACTCGTGTGTCCGAGCAGAGCGGCGAGGGTCGGCAGGTCCACGCCCGCCATGACAGCGCGCGATGCGTACGCGTGCCTGAGATCATAGAGTCTGAATCCGGGCACTATATTGGCCCGACGCATGGCAGCATCGTGTGTTTTTCGGACGCTGCCGATTGGCTTCTCAGGGTTGTCGGGAGAAGGGAATACGTACGAGCTCTTCGACAAAGCGATGCGCCCCTTCAAGATAGAACAAACGTCATGGGTCATCGTTGAATCAATTCCTTACGGGTCGTGAAGAAGAAGGGTTTCTGGGCGGGGGGCTCAACCACGGAATCGTGTATGGCGCTCCGACTGAAGAAAGCAGAAGGCGCGGATAAGTTATTGAAAAGAATGGTCGGGGCGAGTGGATTTGAACCACCGGCCTCCTGATCCCGAACCACGTGCGAATGCTTATTGAATCGTTTGCGGCTCGTTTGTTGAAGTTGGTTGAAATTTGTTGAAACTTATTGAAACTTGGTGCTCTCGCAGCTACAAAATCATCTACATTTTTGATTCTGCGTATTCTTGCACCCCGAACACCTGCTGCGCAGATTTTTGTGGAAGACAACTGAAAGAAACTGCCGTCGGCGTTTTTCGAGCTATTTTGCACCCGTTTTGAATTTCGGCGAGGGACACCTCCGCAATCATTGTCAGTTACCGGTGATCTCGCTCGGCCTGCCGCTCGCTGGTTATGCTGAAACACGTGTTGCATATCGGCACAGATGCAACCGTGCGCGCACAACTGAAAAAGCCAGCGTTTCCGTAACTCCCCCGCAATGAGCAACTTCCCCGGTGTGATTCGAGCGCGATGTGGTGGGAGCCGTGCATGAATATACGCCGCGGGGAAGACCCTGTAATGGCATTTTTTGATGAACGATCCGAATAAAACTGCTGCGACGATCGGGAGAAATCGTCGTCGCCTATTTCTTGCCTGCGCGTATCTCCTGGCGGCGTGCGCGGGCATAACCTCATTCCAGATCTATCGAAAAGAAGGCCTGGGATTCTTCGGCGCTCATCTGACGAGCATCGGCGATTTGAAGAGAATTCCGCGCGGCACTCCCATTCGGTTGCGCGGGGTGGTGACGTACTACGATTTCGGCTCGCAATCGCTCTATGTGCAAGATGCCACCGGCGCCATCAATATCCGGTCTCTCGCTCGCGACTGGAATCTGAAGCCGGGCGAATGGGTCGAAGTCAAGGGTAGTACGACGCACGATTTCGATGAAAAAATCGGGCCCGATAGCGTGGGGCTCACTCAGGTGTTGGTGCAGGTGAGAGGAAGGGCGCCCCTTCCCTCCCCTTTGCAAGTTTCGTCGCGCGGCTTGCCGCTTCAGGGAAGAATCTCCGAGATGGTTGAAGTGCACGGGGTCGTGCGTGCGGCTTCAAGGGAGGATGGCCGCCTGATCATGGATTTTGCTCCCCAAAATAAAGGGCATATCATGGGCAGCTCGATGACAGGATGTGTTCACGTGCCGTTGATTGTGAAAGACAGTGGAAACGCGGCACCCGATGCTTTGGTGGATGCCGATATCGTTGTCCGGGGTGTTTTCGCGGAGATGCCCCAAACTGGAAATCCAGGAGTGAATTCACTTCGGCTCCTGGTGCCGACTCTCGCCGACGTTCGAGTGGAACGTCCCCCTCCACAGCATCCCCTCGAGATGCCCTCGCTCCATTCTTTCTTTATGGAACATTCCGTGATTGATTCGGGGCACCGCGTGCAGGTTCGGGGACAGGTGGCAAGTCAGGATCTTCACGAGCACGTTCTCGTGATCGCGGATGAAGCTGGGGCTCTGCCTGTTGAGACCGATGATGCCACGCCAGTGAAACCGGGAGAAACGTTGGATGTTGAGGGATTCCCGGCGTCTTATGGGCTCACAACGGTTTTGCAGGACGCCACTTTTCGGCGCGTAAGCGCCGCGGCCTATTCTCAAGTTCCCATAGGTCTTCCGATCCTGACCACGGTTCAGCAAGTGCATGCGCTGACAGCAGAGCAGGCAGCATTGGGCTACCCAATTCGAATCCAGGGCGTGGTGACCTTTTATGATCCGCACTGGCGTCACTTCTACGTGCAGGATTCCACTTCCGGAATCTTTGCGGATGCCAAGGATCTGGGACATTGGCAAGCCGGGCAAAAGGTACAGATAGAAGGGACCAGCAACCCAGGCGGTTTTGCCCCTATCATCGCCCAACCTCATATTCAAATACTGGGTACGGGGCCTATGCCCAATCCACAGAAGCCATCGGCGATGGATGCCATCTCGGGAGATAAAGATTCGCAATGGGGCGAAATGGAAGGCATCGTACATCCGATGCATACGGACGAAGTAGGGAACGTTTCCTTTACACTTGACACCGAGCTGGGCCTCGTGGCAGTCCACACACCGTTCTTCCCAAATGAAGTTCATCTCGAACGGATGATTGACGCCCGGGCGCGTGTCCGCGGAGTGATCGGCACTCGTTTCAATCAAAATCGACAACTGGTCGGATTGGACCTGTTTGTTGGTAGTCTGCGCGACTTGACCGTGTTGCAGCCAGGAGCAGCTGACCCATTTTCGGCGGAAGCTCATCCGATCAATAAGCTCTTGCAATTTTCGCCAAAAGAAGATCCCGGCCACCGGCAGCGGGTTCAGGGCGTGGTCACCATGCACCGTCCCGGGAGCGACTTTTATATCGAGGACGCTACGGGGGGCCTCCAAATTCAGACGGATGATGTCTCCGCGAAGACCGGCGACCTGGTAGACGCCGTCGGGTATGCGGCGCCTGGCGAATCATATCCTGTCCTGCAGGATGCGATGATCCGCAGAATCGGCTCCGGCAGATCGCCTTCCGTGCCTACGGTTACGCCGGAAGCAGCTCTCACCGGGAGGTTCAGCAATCAACTGGTTACAATTGAGGCGCAACTCCTCAGCCATGTCGCCAACTCCGCGGAACGGAACCTCGTTCTCCGAGCGGGGAATTCCACTTTTGGCGCCGAACTCGACACCGGCAGCATGGGTGGCCCTGAGTTCGACGCATTGCGCGATGGCAGCACCGTGCGGCTCACCGGTATATGCACCGTGCAAGTAGACCGCTCGACACAGTACATCAGGGATTACAGCGTTGCCCATCTTTCCTCGTTCCGTCTCCTGCTGCGCTCTCCCAATGACATCGTGGTGGTTAAGAATGCCTCCTGGTGGACGACCGGCCGAATCCTATTGGCCTTGGGCCTGGCGATTCTTTCCATCTTCCTTGCGCTGGGCTGGGTAGGGGCGCTGCGGCGCCGTGTAACGGCTCAGACAGTCGAGTTGCGGCAAGCCGCTGCCGTTGCACAGGCGGCCCGGGAAACTGCGGAGGCAGAGCGGCAAGCCGCACAAGAGGCGCGCTACGCGGCGGAAGTCGCCAGCAAGGCGAAGAGCGAATTCCTGGCCAACATGAGCCACGAGATTCGCACTCCCCTCAACGGCATCATGGGCATGACCGACCTTGCCCTCACTACCGACCTCACCGTCGAGCAGGAGGAATATCTCGGCACCGTCAAGCTCTCCGCCGATTCCCTTCTCACCGTCATCAACGACATCCTCGATTTCTCCAAGATCGAGGCCGGCAAACTCGACATCGAAACCCTGGATTTCCACTTCCGCGATGCCCTCGAAGCGACCATGAAAACGCTGGCCCTGCGCGCCGATGAAAAGGGGCTCGAACTTCTCTGCGAGATCGCCCCGGAGGTCCCCGAGATCGTGCGCGGCGATGCCACGCGCATCCGCCAGGTAATTGTGAATCTGGTCGGTAACGCCATCAAGTTCACCAACGAAGGCGAGGTCGAACTGAAGGTGCAAGCCGAGGGAGAAGCAAATGGCCCCAATCGCATCTTTCATTTCATCGTCTCCGATACCGGCATCGGAATCCCCGCGGAGAAGCAAAAAGCGATTTTCGCCGCCTTTTCTCAGGCCGATGCTTCCACAACCCGGAAATATGGCGGCACGGGCCTGGGACTGTCGATTTCCACACGCCTGGTGGAGATGATGGAGGGAAAGATATGGGTCGAGAGTGAAGAGGGGCGAGGGAGCCGATTCCATTTCACCCTGCCGCTGGGCGTTGCCGATGCCAGGGAGATTGTGGTGGGCAACATTGCGCCGCCGGAGATATTGCGGGGCGTGAAAGTTTTGGTCGTGGACGACAACCGCACGAACCGCCGGATTCTGCAAGGGATGCTGGTGCGCTGGGAGATGAAGGCGACCGCGGTGGAAGGGGGCGAAGAAGCCCTCGTGGAACTGGAGGCGGCTCAGCGAGCGGGAGGCGCCTACCCTCTGGTAATCACCGATCTGCTGATGCCCGGAATGGACGGTTTTCACCTGGTGGAGATGATCCGCAGCCACCCGGAATTAGCCACGGCCACCATCATGATGCTGACCTCGGCGGGGACGCGCGGTGATAGCGAACGGTGCCGGGAACTGGGAGTGGCGGCGTACTTGATGAAACCCATCCGGCAATCGGAATTGCGCGAGGCCGTGGCGCGAGTGCTGGGAGCGCGGGGGCAGGAAGGAGCGATTCCGCTAATCACGCGCTACTCGCTGAAGGACGCGCGGGAACCGGGAACATCGTTGCGGATACTGCTGGCCGAAGATAATACCGTGAACCAGCGGCTGGCGGTGCGGCTGCTGGAGAAGAGGGGCCACCGCGTGGAGTTGGCATCGAACGGACGCGAGGCCCTGGCGGCGCTGGAAAAAGAGAGCTTCGACCTGGTCCTCATGGACGTCCAGATGCCGGAGATGGACGGCTTCGAAGCCACCGGCGTGCTGCGCGAGCGCGAGAAGCACACCGGACGGCATCAAGTGGTCGTCGCTCTCACCGCTCACGCCATGAAGGGCGACCGCGAGCGGTGCCTGGAGGCGGGCATGGATGCCTATTTATCGAAACCCATCCGATCGCAGGAATTGGACTCTATGCTGGAGAGATTCATAGCGGGCCGGATGCAAGCGCCTTCCCCTGAAACCCCGTCATTCGCCGAAATACTTGCTGGCTGAAGAATCAGCGACATGCCGCCTAGGTTCCCAACGCAGTCTGGACCGCAGTGGCTCATGGCGGGAGGAAAGTGGCGCGCCCAAGGGGACGATTTCCGAACTTTTCTCTCCGATTTTGTAGCAGCCTTGCCACATATTGACTTCCCGGCTGGATTGAGCCTGTAGCCTGTTCGGCCCACCTGGAGAACTTGTCCGGTCAGCCGAATCGCTCCTTACGTGTTCTTACCCGGTCAAAGATGTCAGGGGGTAAGAGATGGGCACCCCCAAAAGTACCCCACCGTGAGCGATTTTCTTTTCTTATACTTTCATCTCCCAAGTTTCTTCAGAGGAGGTCTTTCGTGTCGCCCGATAAGATTACACTCACCCGCGCTGAACTCTATGAGAAGGTCTGGACCACCCCAATGCGAACCCTTGCCAAGGAATTCGGACTTTCGGACGTTGGACTGGCAAAGCTTTGCCGCCGTCATAACATTCCACTCCCCGGCCGAGGTCATTGGGCGCGTATCCAATTCGGCCAGAAAGTCGAGCGAGAGGCGCTTCCCGCCTCCGAGGAAACCAGACTCGGTACGATTGAAATCTGGCCGCGTGAACCCCGACACACCAGGAAATCGGAGTCCAAGGACGAGCTACCAATTCCGACGATTGAGGTCGCCGATGGTCGGCAGATTACACATTCTGTTGTCCGACGGATTGACAATTCGATTTCGCGATCAAGGAAAGACGAACGCGGCATACTCCTGACAAGACAGGGAAGAGTAGTTCCTTTCAGAGTCTCCGCAGAAGCGCTACCTCGTGCTCTGCGAATCCTTGATGCGCTCTTTTCGGCACTCGACGAACACAAGTACACAATCGAGTGGCCGAAGCCTTACAACACGCTTCTCACAATCGTTAGCGACGGCGAGAAACTGCAACTCCTCATCACGGAAGCCATTGAACGAAGAGAGCATAAACCTACGGTCGAAGAGGTTGCACGCCAGAAGCGGGACTATTGGTGGCACCCCCCAAGATGGGACTACAGTTCAACTGGACGCCTCAGGCTAACATTGGAGTCCGTAGAGTTTTCTCAATTGCACTCTTCCTGGTCAGATGGAAAGCGGAGGAAACTCGAAACCTGCGTTGGCGAAATTCTAGTCGAATGCGAAAGGATGGCCCCGGCTGTGAAGCGAGCACGCGAGGCGAAGGCCGAAGCAGAACGCCGCTGGGCTGAAGAGCGAAAACGTGAAGCGGAGGCCGCGATCCGCAGAGCCGAATACGAACGGAGGGCGGAGGCTGTCAAGAAATTGTCTGAAGCCTGGCAGCAAAGCACGCTGATCAAAGAATTCGCCATTGCATTGCAAACAGTAACCGCCGCTGCCGATATACCTGACGACGCGCGAAAGGAACTGGAAGCCATGATCGACTGGACTGCGCGCCACGCTGCCTATGTCGATCCGCTTACCGATCTCAACTGCACGCTCCGCCAGTTCAAGAATCCTCCATGGCACTATGGCAACTGAGACGGACACACGGATCTTCGAGAGTCGACACATTCTTAAGCTCCCAGCCCCTGAGCCCATTCGTGGACGAATGGCGTTTTATTTCACCGTGAGCACGTACGGAAGGGAGTGGCTGTTCACACTTTCACGCGAAGCTCCTTCCGAGCTCACAACCCTGGCAGTTCTCGCAAGACCGAGTAGCATTCTAAATGAGCCTTCACCATCAGGGAATCCCCCGCGCGTCCGCAATTTGACTTTTATAACACGACATGTTATAAATGGCTATGAACTACGAGCAACTCAAACGTGCCAGGTTGGAGCGCGGCTGGAATCAACAGAAGGCTGCGGAGCGCCTGGGTGTCACTCAAGCCTACCTTTCGATGCTGGAGAACGGACGAAGAAGCCCTACCCATCTCGCGCAGAAGCTGATGCGAGTCTATGGCCTGCCACCTACTGTGCTTCCTGTTCATGAAGTCCGAGAGACCGTGACCGCTGACTCTCTGGCTCATGAACTTGCTCTACTGGGATATCCGGGCTTTGCTCATCTCCGTGGAGGAGCGAAAAGAGCGAACCCGGCTGAGTTTTTGCTTACGGCTTTGGTCCAGGGTAATCTTGAGGCTCGTGTTGCCGAAGGACTTCCTTGGTTGGTTCTGCGATACCTGGACATGCCGTTTGCCTGGCTGGTTCGAGAAGCACGAGCGAGAACCCTTCAAAACCGTCTAGGTTTCGTTGTGACTTTGGGAAGACGGGCAGCCAAAAGAGACGACCTTCAGCTCTTAGAACAAACTCTTGCAGACAGCAAACTTGAGAAAGAAGATTCCTTCTGTAAGGAACTGAACGAGGCAGAGCGCCGATGGCTCCGCGAAAATAGCTCCGAGGAGGCTAGGCAGTGGCATCTCCTGAGCGATTTGCGGCCTGATACGCTTCGCTATGTCGACTAATCTTTCTTCGCCGTGGAAGGAATTTCTAGCGGAGCTTGATGCCCTTCTAGATGAACTTATCCAGCTGCACTGCATCGGCGGCTTTGCTGTTGTCGTGGGCTATGGTCTGCCGCGCAGCACAAACGACTTAGACTACCGCACTCTGGTTCCATACAATCGCATAAATGATCTGCAGCAGCTGGCTGGTCCAGGCTCTCCGCTCGCCCGAAAACACAAAGTTTATGTGCAGCATACGGCCGTCGAATCCATACCTGAGAATTATGACGAACGCTTGACCGAGCTATATCCTGGACGCTTCAAGAACATTCGTCTTTTCGTTCCTGATGCATACGATCTGGTTCTCTCGAAACTGACTCGGAACGTCGAGCGAGACCGGCAGGACGTTAAGTTTCTAGCCACGATGAATCATCTTGATCCTGCCGTTCTCAGGAAGCGATATGCAGAAGAATTGAGACCCATCTTAATCGGCTCCCCGAGCCAGCACGACGCCACGCTTGAGTTTTGGCTAGAAGCCTACTTCGGAGGGTCCAAGGGCTAGCAGGGGCCTGCGGGAGAATCAGGTACCTGAAGTGCTCTTCAGTACCAGACTTCAGGCACAAGGCTTTGATTCACTTCACCTTGACGTGAGGCGAACACATCCTGGGACCGAGAGAGATGGCAGACAATCCGGTACGCGGCCAAAATGAAATGGGGCGGGAGCGAGCGTTACCCGCATACCAAACAACACGATAATTCAGGTTGCCAGCGGGGTGTTGCCTTGGCTGGGCCGGCGGCCTGGCGTCTTAAAGGTCCTCGCCGTTTCGTTTCTTATCCATTCGATAGTACGTTAGGATTTGTTCCGGCTCGTCTAGCCGAAGGCTCAACACTTCTTCTTCGGGAACGGCCAGCTTACGCAGAAAACATACCAGGTCCCGCAGGGTGCCAGGACGCATAGCTTCTACGATCTGGAGCGCTATACCGACGCCAGCTAGATCGCCGCCAGCAGACTTTTGAAGACTTTCATGCTGCTGTATTTCTATTCCGAATTTTGACAGCTCAGAGGAGTGCGCTAGTAACTTTTCCTTTGTTTCTTCGGTGACGTAACATTTTTCATTCCGCAAGCCAATAGCCATGCCACACCGTCCGCACTTATATCCAAGAGGATCTAATTGGGAGCTTCCGCAGACAAGACACCTCAGCTCGCTCATTAACATTGCTCCTTCAAAAGCGTCTCATTTATTACCATAGGCAATGAATTTGCATACTGCGGCGTCGGAGTCGGACACGTCTAGGTGGGCCTTACCTGGGGTGCTGTGGTTGGTAAGGCAGTGCCGATATACGTAATCGTTGGCATAGCCAGCCTTGACATTCGCAACATCATCGGCAAAAAACTTCTGAATACGTAATTGCAAAGCCTCGCTATCTTGTTTGATTTTGAGGTCCCTAGCGTCAGCCTCCTTTTTGGCCTCGGCTGCGGTTGAAGCCGTAACGGCGTCCATGTAGGCTTCTACACATTCCATGCGGTCGGCATCGGATACCTCAGCATAGCCGCCACTCTTGGTGTACGTCAGTTTGGCGACACAGTTGTGTTCCTTCGCAACGAGGGGGTCATCCGTATGTTGGGCGGCCAAGTCACGCATGGCATCGTCGTCGTTTCTTATTCGAGCCTGCCTGGCCCGATGCGCCCGGTAGCGAGCGACGGCACTCTGAAAGCCTTGGTAAGACAACAGGCCTAGGAAGACTGCTGCGAAGATTATCAAAAACATCTTTGTTGCTTTCATCTGTGCTCCCGCCGCATAGCTGGTCAACTGACCGGACCGAGTTTTTGTACCACGGCGAATGAGAGAGTTTACATCACAGCCTCAGGCTGTGAAACCGAGTTCGTTGGAACCAGGGGGCTATAGGCCGCCGGCGCCGGCGGCCTATA
>Ga0187817_10000506_pt1 | contig 16794 bp, 18 predicted proteins | sample NC_wetland_sal_i_17_FD_132431 | JGI IMG/M metagenome (GOLD analysis project Ga0187817, IMG submission 132431) | Wetland sediment microbial communities from Neuse River Estuary, North Carolina, USA - SO4_2 | ecosystem: Environmental > Aquatic > Freshwater > Wetlands > Sediment | place: USA...
CGGCTGCCAAGCGAAGGCAAGAGTCTAGAGTTTTCGGTAGTGGCTGAATCGCCAAATTCAGCCACTATCGAGCCACTACCCCTCCGCGCGCGCCGTTGACGGCAGGGTAAAGGCGCGGGATAATGTGACCCGGCTGTCCTCGCCGGGCGGCCAGCCCCGCGGGGTCCGGTTTACCCGCATGAGGTGCCGTATGAAGCACACCTTTCGTTTTGCTCTTCCGCTTACGTGGTTCGTGGCCATAGCCTGCGCGCTGGGCGCGATGAGTTCGTTGACGCTGGCGCAGACTGAGACCGTGCTCTATCGCTTCCGGGGCAATGATGATGGAGCCAATCCATGGGCAGGTCTCGTCTTGGATGGGAAGGGGAACCTGTACGGCACGACGGAGTATGGCGGGGCTTTGGGCACGTGCTTCAATGGGGGGACGTCTTGCGGGACCGCTTTCGAGCTCAGCCCCACAGCGGGCGGAAGCTGGACAAAGACGATTCTTCATCGTTTTGACGAGGGCAGCGGGGGCGGTAACCTGCGCTCAGGCCTGATTTTTGACCCGAGCGGCAACCTCTATGGCACCACGATTTATGGCGGAGACACCAGTTGTGAGGCGCCAAGCGGCTGTGGCACGGTGTTCGAATTGTCTCCCAGTTCGGGTGGTTGGAATGAGACGGTGCTTCACGCCTTTAGTGGCACCCCCAACGGTAGTTGGCCGGTGGCTGGCCTGACGTTCGATAAGCTCGGTAACCTGTACGGTACAACTAGTGGAGGTGCTGGAACAGTCTTCGAGTTGACGCCGAACTCGGACGGAAGCTGGACAGAAACCACGATTTATACTTTCGGAATTGCGCAGGATCCTCTCGCCGGGGTGATTCTCGATGGGCATGGCGACGTCTACGGTACCCTAGGCATTCCCGGAGTTGCCTTCGAACTGATTCCGGGTACGAGCGGCTGGTCCGCAACCGTAATCGGGCGCGGTGCGTACATCTACTCTGGATTGACCTTCGATCGCAAAGGCAACTTATACGGCACGATCGACTTTGCACCAACCGAATATGGCAGCGTCTTCGAGTTAGTGCGTTCTGGAACGGGCTGGAAGGAAAAGATGATCTATAGCTTCAAAGGCGGAAATGATGGAGCGGGCCCCGGATTCGGAAGCTTGATCTTCGACAAGGCAGGCAATCTTTACGGCACAACGACAAGCGGCGGCACCAAGCCGGCTGGTACTGTTTTTAAACTTACGCCAAACTCCGACGGGAGTTGGAGCGAGAGTGTGGTCTATAGCTTCCAAGGAGCTCAGGACGGTGCATTGCCCAACGCAGGCCTGATCTTCGATGGTCAGGGTAACCTCTTTGGAACGACGTACCACGGTGGGACCGGAAATTGCAGCGACTACGGCGGAGTGGGGTGCGGCACGGTTTTTGAGATTACGCCGTAGCAACCTCGCATTCACACGGTCATCGCAAGAGGAACTTGCCATCAACTCGCCATCAAAACTAGGCAATTTAGAGGCACCGGGAAAACTCGTCACCAACTCGTCACCAAAAGTACCCGCTTCTATAGCATTTCGGCCTTGGCACAACACGGAAAAACAAAGCAGGCAAAAGGTTTAACCGCGTGGATGACAGAATTCACACGGTGGAAGTCATAGGTTCGAATCCTATAGCGCCCACCATTTGCTTCATGGTTGGTCGCTCTCCACCCATGTCATCGTTGACGAATTCCCATCCGGCGAAAACCGCGACGGATGGGGCAGCCATTGCAGTGGTGCTGCGTATGTGGGCCAGCCCCTCAGTCCCTCCCAACCTCGATTAAACTGGACTAAGCACCATGCGGCTTCCCACGCTAAATTCCACGAATGCGCTAGTGACTCTGGCCCACTTCCGCGATGTCCCGGAAGCCTTGCTCGCCAAAGGCAAGGTTGAGTCGGCGGGAATCCAGTGCGTGCTGGCCGACGGCAACCTGGTTCGCATGGATTGGCTGCTCTCGAATGCTATTGGCGGAATTCGCCTCCAAGTTCACCAGCAGGATGAGGAATGCGCGCGCGCCGTTCTGGATGAGCCAATCCCGCCGGAATTCAGCGAAGAGGAAGTCGGCGAAACCTATGCTCAGCCTCGCTGCCCGCGCTGTTTCTCTCTCGATATTGGATTTGAAACCATCAATCGTTTCTGGACATTTGGGCTGTGGCTTCTTCTGCAATTTCCAATTCGGGTGCGCAAGAACAAATGGAAATGCTACACCTGTGGAATCGAGTGGAAAGAGGAATAATGGGTCTTTGCAGAGCGGTGGCAATTGTTATTTTGCTCTTCTCCTTGGGTGCTCTTTCCCCGGCGCAGGAAATTACTGTTGCCGCTGCCGCCGATCTTCAGTTCGCCTTCCAGGATGTGGCCGCGCGATTCCAAGAAGATACCGGCATCACTGTGAAGCTGATCTCCGGTTCTTCGGGAAATTTCTATGCCCAGATTCAGAACGGAGCTCCGTTCGACCTGTTCTTTTCGGCGGACATTGACTATCCCAAGAAACTGGAGGCTGCGGGGCTGGCGGAACCCGGCACTCTCTATGAATATGCAACCGGCAGAATCGTGCTTTGGGCTCCTAAAGAATCCAAACTTGATCTGAGCCGTGGGATGCAAGTATTGCTGGATCCGGCAGTCAGGAAAATTGCTATTGCCAATCCGGAACATGCCCCGTACGGACGCGCCGCCGTTGCTGCACTGAAGCACGAAAATTTATACGACAAGGTCTCGGGAAAGCTGGTGCTCGGAGAAAACATTGCTCAGACTGCATTATTTGTTGTTTCGGGGAACGCAGATGTGGGGATCGTCGCGCTCTCTTTGGGAATGGCGCCGGCGATGAAGGAAAAAGGAAAATACGCGGAGATTCCCGTGGAAGACTATCCTGCCATCGAACAAGGCGCGGTAATCCTTAGTTCCTCGCGGAAGAAAGAGTTGGCACGCCGATTTTTGGCCTATTTGAAAACTCCGCCCATTTTGGAGCTATTGAAAAACTACGGGTTCACAGTGCCCGCTGGCGCTTCTTCGCATTAGGCGGAGCAGGGATTGTACTGCTTGAGCCGCCATTTCAATTAGTCCGTCCCGTTCATTTGATTGAAGTTACAGTTTGGCTTGGGAATCCAGGCTTTTCCACAGAGGTGTTCCGCCCACATCTAAGCTCGGTCGGGTTTCTGCCGATTACTTATAGGTGTCCAGCCCTTTCGCTTCTCGCTCTCCCGGCGAAGCAGCCCCATCGCCAAAGCCGGGCACTCGCTTTGTGGCTCGCCAGCCGATTCTTACCAGCGAGGAAAAAATTTTCGGTTACGAACTTCTGTTTCGTGACGGCGTCGAAGACTTCTTCCGCAACTCCGACCCGGATGCCGCTTCGCGCAGCACGTTAGACAGCTCGATGCTGATGGGTCTTGACACGTTGTGCGATGGCCGCCGCGCCTTCATCAACTGTACCCGGGAGATTCTGCTGAAGGACTATGTCACATTGTTGCCGCCGGGGCAGACCGTGGTGGAGGTGCTCGAATCGGTGCCGGCGGACGATCTGGTGGTCGCCGCCTGTCAGCGCCTCAAAGAGGCGGGGTATCTGGTTGCCTTGGATGACTTCCGCCCGGATGATCCACGGGAGCGGTTAGTCGAGATGGCTGACATCCTGAAGGTCGAACTCAACTTCACCACCCCGGAACAGCGAGCCGCCATGATCAAGCGCTACGGTCCTTCGCGCTGCCGCATGCTGGCGGAAAAGGTCGAAACTCGCGAAGAATTCCTGGCTGCCCGCAAGGCGGGATTTGTCTATTTCCAGGGCTATTTTTTCCGCCGTCCAGAAGTGATGCAGGCCCGCGAGATTCCGGCCAACCGAATCAACTATGTGCGCATGCTGCAGGCGGTCTCGCAGCCCGAGCTCGACGTGCGCGAGATAGAACACGTCCTCAAAAGCGAGGCTTCGCTTTGCTACCGTCTGCTGCGTTACTTGAACTCCGCCACCTTCACCTTTTCCAGCGAAATCCACTCGGTGCGCCATGCGCTCTCAATTCTGGGAGAACGCGAGGTCCGCCGCTGGATACGTTTGGTAGCTACGCTGGGAGCCGGCCAGCACCGGTCCAGTGAATTGGTGCTCTCAGCGTTGACCCGGGCCCACTTTTGCGAACAGCTCTCGCCAAAAATCAAACACGGCGACTCGGACTAGTTTCTGATGGGCCTGCTTTCGCTGATGGACGCCATTCTGGAAACTCCCATGGCCCAGATCGTGGAGAATGTCCCTCTGGACCGCGAAACCACGGCGGTCCTTCTCGGTGAAGCAAGCCGCTTGAGCCCTGTGTACCAATTGATGCTGGCCCAGGAGTCCGGAGAATGGCAGAACGCGAGCAAACTGGCTCGTGAACTTCATTTGAGCGAGAGCGAAGTTGCGGAGAGTTACTGGCAAGCCGCACAGTGGGCGCGGCAGGTAAGTGCAAGCTAGCGAGGCCATGCCACGGACCGCAGAAGAGGTGCCTCGGAGCCTCCGCATTACCTTTGTGCAAAAGTGGGGCGTCTTAGGGCTTGCGCAAAATCCCGGAGGAGCGGTACCATCAGAGTGTTCCCATTGGCCATGCTCCCTAGCTGGCCCTCCGCGCCCAGTTTGGCTCCAGGCGCCTAAACGGACAACGATCATTCACGACTGAGTTCCAGCACGACTGAATTCCAGCCGCATTCGGTTTACACATGCCCTCCACGAATGTGCGCGACGCAGATAATATCTGGAAGGTGGCAGCGCAAGGCAATAGCCTCAATCCCCGTGGGGCGGATTGAACGCAGTCCTACACAAAGAGAAAAATATGAATGTTGGACCCGGACATCCCTCCGGTGGAGGAGGGAGAAGCAGACGCAGACGGGGACGCCGTCCGTCGAACCGCAGCGGAGCGAACCTCGGCCGCGACCGCCAGCAGCATGGGGGGATCTACACGGCCCCGATGGATCACAGCTATCGCGCGGCTTTGAACGGCGACAAGAGTTCCAAGGGCCGTAGCCGCCCCGGCTTTGCGCCTGCCTATGCCCCGCCTGAACCGGAGCCATTGCCCCAGCGCGAAGACGCGAATTCGCGTATTTTCGCTTTCGTGGACGATCTCTTCTTCCAGGCCAAGATCCAGGAAACTGCGCGTAAGCTTAACGTGAAGGTCGAATTCACCAAGACAGAGAAAGACTTGCTGGAGCGGATGAAGCAAAACGGCGAGGAAAAGCCGTCTCTGATCATTTTCGATCTGAATAACGTCAACGCGAAACCACTCACGCTGATTCCCAAGCTGAAGACCAAACTGAAAAAGGGAACCTCGATCATCGGCTTCCTTTCTCACGTGCAGGGCGATTTGAAGCAGAAAGCGCACGAAGTGGGATGCGACATGGTATTGCCGCGCTCGGCGTTCTCCCAAAATCTGCCTCAACTCCTGCGCCGCCACGGCGCCCCCGAGGAACAAACCGCAAGCTGAAAGCGGTATCGAAGCACACGTTTGATGCGGGTGCTATGGTTCAGAATTGGCGCACGTACGTGCTGAGCCCCAACCCGATAGTAACTTGGCAGATCTCCGGGAGCTTGCCAGAATAGCGACCATTGGGTACCAAAGGAGGCTGCAATGGGTCGAAGCCTGATTGTCGGAGCATGTGTGCTGTCAGTGTGTGGTACGGTCTGTGCACAGCAAAACGCGCCTCGGACTTATTCGGCGGATGGAAAGACCATCAATTACAACTTGACCGTGTTCAAACCACCCGTCCCAATTCAACCTGACCCGGCCCGACTGAACCAGGACAGCGCCATCAATTGCTCGCTCTTGTTTTTGTCGAGGTTGCAACAAGGAGATTTTAAGGGAGCTGCGGCAGTGACTGACGATCCTGACTCGCAGGTAAAAATGTACGAGGCATACAAAGCCAGAGTCGGCGACGCCCAGTTCTCGAAAGACGTTTCGCAGTTCTTTGATGGCGACCGCTACATCTATGAGTTGAGGATCGGCTCAGAGCACGCTCTCATTTCAGAAAAATCGGCGGGAGGGGCGCATATCCTAATCGAAAAGCAGGGGAAGTTCTGGTTTGAAGGCATAGAACATCAGTCCCTTGAGTTCAAGAGCTTGTTTGAGTTGGTCAACGCTCAGGCGGCAGGTAAGCTGCAATTCAAATAATCAGCTACCCTGGAGGCCACTGCAAATTTCGCCCGCCAAGCAAATGCACATGCAGGTGAAAAACGGATTGTCCGGCGCGCGGGCCGACATTCAGCACAGTGCGGTAGCCGTCCTCGATGCTGCGCTGGCGGGCGATATTTGCCGCTGCGAGATGGCAACGGCCTATAGCCTCCGCGTCTTCCGGCGCGGCCTCTTTTAGACCGCGGACATGCTTCTTCGGAACCACCAGGACATGGGTGGGAGCTTGCGGGTTGATGTCCTCGAAGGCATAGGTGTGCTCGTCTTCGTAGATCTTCTTAGAGGGGATTTCGCCGCTGATAATGCGGCAAAAGAGGCAGTCGCTCATGCACACGTCCAGTGTTTGAGATTGCGGTCTCACCCCGCCAATGAAGGGGGGACGCAGCTTGGGGAAAGCGTGCGCCTACTATACCCGATTCCAGGTGGAAATGGGGACCAGTTGTTGACGGATAGGTTTCGTCCGGCAGGCATGTTTTAGCGCCGGCTGCATTCCCAAGCGAGGGGTCGCGCACGGGGAGTCTATTCGACAACGCTACTGGCAGGCCATTTGTGTCAGTGGCGGCGGTGGCGTAGGAACGGCGTCAAATTCTCCGGGCCAGCCCGTACATCCACGATCGGCCAAAGCCTGCGAGGTGGTCCGCTCCAACTCGTGAGCCTTCGCTTTCGCCTGCTCCGCTTGCGAGCCCAGCTGCGCCTCAAGTGCCGGCAGCTCACTCTCCGCCGACTTATTACCCGCGTCAGAACTGATCAGCAGCCAGCTATACGCCTCTGACTTGTCTGCGCTGACTCCCTGGCCGTTCTTGAGCAACAGCCCCAGCTGAAATTCTGCCTGGGGCAGGCCTTGCATCGCAGACTTGCGAAACAACTCGGCTGCAGCAGCGTAGTCTTTGCGATCCAAATCCACCATACCCAAAAGGTATTCGCCGAAGGGATCGTCATGCGACGCCGATTTCTGAAACCAGCTTCCGGCCTCGGCCAAATTCCGCGCCGCACCACTTCCCGTGTAGTAGAGGCGGCCCAACAGCCATTCTCCTAGTTGATTATCCTGTTCCGCGCTCTTCTTGTACCAACCGAGAGCCTCTGCCGGGTCCTTGGCTACCACGATTCCAGTTTCGTAGATGTAGCCCATCATTATCTGACCGGGTGCATATCCCCCTTGGGCGGCGACTTTAAAGTCATTCACCGCGTCTTTGTCGTAGGCTCGGGGCCTGCCGCTGGTTAAAGCATTTAGCCCCCAGTCGTAATACTTGCTGGGTGGCATGCTGGTTTGGGCCTGGACGACCCCCAAGCACAGCAGGAACCCGGCTAGAAGATTAAAGAGAAAACGGCGCATCAACACCTCCCCAAATATAGATCGTCGCTGCTGGATGAGCTTTTCGTCAAGTCTCTTCTCGCAGGATCTTCGTTTGTGGGGCAGTGGTTAAGCAGGGTGAGCACGGGCAAACATTTGAGCCCGGGTGCGGAAAACGCTGCAACTCGTTAAGAATCAAATCGTTGAGAATCAAGCGGATCGCGCATCAATCGAGTCTTACCAGGAAGATTGCCCCTTCGGAGGTCCGGGTCTCGCGTGCCACCTCTTCCGCGCGATGGCGATCATCCGCCTGCACTCTTACGCGCACCCACCAATCCCCGGAGGGGCTGCTGAAGCAGAGTATTTTGGCGTTTTGGTAGCGGCGCGAGAGGTGATCCTTCAGCTTATCCGCGGCATGTTCTTCCTCAAAGCCGCCGATTTGCACCGCCCAGCGTCCGCCGCTTTCAAGCGGAACCGGTGTTTGCAGTACTTCCATGCGCACGGTAGCGAGACCCGCAGCCCAGACGTCCACTTTCTTCGCCGCCGCTAGAGAAAGATCGAGCATTCGCCCTTCGATAAACGGTCCGCGGTCGGTAATGCGAACCAACGCGGAGTGACCTGTTTTCACGTTGGTGACACGCACGATGGATCCCAGCGGAAGGGTGCGATGGGCCGCTGTGAAGGCATGCATGTTATAGATTTCGCCATTCGAACTGCGGCGATTATGGTAGGGCGGCCCGTACCAGCTGGCTACGCCGGTTTGAACCAGAATTGGCTTCGTGCCCGTGGGAACGCGAATCGCGTCGTCGCTCTCTGAGGGCTCGACGGTACGCGCAGTACTCGAAGAAGATTCTGATGACACATCACCGGTCTGGGACGCGGGTTGGTTGATTGAAGGAGGATACGGGACTGCAACTGTCTCTGCCTTGTGTCCGGCGCATCCTGACAAGACGAGTACCAGCAATGCCGCGAGGACGGACCTGATGGACAAGCGTCGTGTCATTTGCGAGGACTCGAGTGTTGTTCCATGTAGTCGGCCAGCCGGGCCATCTTCTCGGCGGCGATCCGCAGGGCCTTGGTGGAATGCTGGCGCACGGCAGGCACGACTTCATTGTTCAGATAGGTGATGAACTCCGCTGACTCCTTTTCCAGGTTGGCGGCGGCTTCAGCCACCGTCTTGTTGATACGCGCGGAAGCCTCTCCCACCTTGCGGTCGAAATCCTTCATGGCAATTACCTCACTCCAGCGCGGGAATCGCGCATTGATTCCTGGTATTTTAGGTTGGTCCATTATTTCGCGCTCTAGGGCACGGGTCAACGGGGATGGACCTTTAGTCACACCCCTCAGATACTGCGAACGGAAGCTGAAACATGAGCATATCTATTTGAACCTTGGCGGGAGCCGACGATACAATGCCCACATTTGCCAGCATCCGTGTCCAGCGAAAGTCCCCAATTGAAAAACTTGAGCGCCCAACGAGACTTCCGGCGGAACCTGCTGCGCTGGTATGACCAACACAAGCGCGATCTGCCCTGGCGGCAGGACCGCGATCCCTACCGGGTTTGGGTCTCCGAGATCATGCTGCAGCAAACCCGTGTGGCTGCCGTGATTGGGCACTACCAGAAGTTTCTGCAGCGTTTCCCTACGATCAAGGGCCTGGCCGCGGCGCGCGAGGCACAGGTGCTCGCGGTGTGGAGCGGCCTCGGCTATTACCGACGCGCCCGCATGATGCATGCCACAGCGAAGAAAATCGTAAAGGGGCACAAAGGCCAATTCCCTACTAGCGCCGAGAGCCTGCGCGCTTTGCCGGGAATCGGACGCTATACCTCGGCCGCAATTGCCAGCATTGCCTTCGACGAACCATCTGCTGTGGTGGACGGGAATGTCGAACGCGTCCTGGGCCGGCTGCTGGGGAAGCAGCTTCCCGGCGAACACGCGTGGGCCGCCGCCGAAGAACTACTGAGCCACCGGCGGCCGGGCGATTTCAACCAGGCGATGATGGAACTGGGGGCGACCGTGTGTTTGCCAAAATCGCCAGCCTGCTTGCTGTGCCCGGTGTCGAGCCTATGCACAACTCGTGGAGAATTGCCCGGACGGAAAAAAGGAACTCGTCAGCGGAAAGCTGTAATCCACTACGGGCTCAACTGCCGGAACGGGTCGGTGCTTCTCGTCCAGCGGCCCAAGGATGCTCCGCTCATGCCTGGCATGTGGGAGTTGCCAGAGCTGGCGGCGGCAAGCGCGGTATCCAAAACCTGGCTCATGCTGCGCCATTCCATTACCATGACGGACTACGACGTCCGGGTGCTGCAAGAACATGGACAAAGACGGGATCCGCGAGGCACTGGCGCAGCTTTGTCTCTCGGTACGTGGGTCGCAAGGTCGAGACTGACGAAGTTGCCGTTAACCGGTCTAGCAAGAAAAATCCTGCGCGCCTCGTCGATCATCTAAATCAGAGTCCGTAAACAAGGTCAACCAAACTGGAGACGATCACCGCTGGTGAAATGGCTTAACGGGATTCTCGGAGGAAAGAAGAAAATGGCTGCACTGACCGCTGGAAGACAAGGGCCGGACTTTACCTTGCCGGCCATGGACGGAAAGCAATTCTCGCTGCGGGAAGCACTCACTCATGGCCCGGTTCTGCTGGCCTTCTTCAAGATTTCATGCCCCGTTTGTCAATTTGCCTTTCCGTTTATTGAGCGCATCTATCGAGCCTACAAAAATCCGAACATGACCATCGTCGGCGTTTCGCAGAACGGCAAGAAAGAAACGGCGGCCTTCATCAAGGAGTACGGCATAACCTTCCCGGTATTGCTGGATGACACTGGAACCTACCCTGTATCCAATGCCTACGGCCTGACAAATGTGCCGAGCCTTTTCTGGATTGCGCCGGATGGAGAAATTGCAATCTCCAGTGTTGGCTGGTTGCGCAAGGATATCGAAGAAATAGGCCGGAAGGCAGCCCAGTCCCGCGGGGCCGATCCGATGCCGGTATGCCGCTCCGATGAGGCCGTTCCTGATTTCCGCGCCGGTTGAGGGTCCAAAAACTAGCCCGCAGGTCGCGGGCACAAAAGCCGGTGCTCAGAACTGAGTATGTCTTTCGTAAGATAGACAGCAGACACTCCTACAATAGACAATCTTCCTCATTCCTAAAATTCTTTGGGAGAGTCGCGGTATGCGAAAAACCACGTTTGGGATGTGTGCTGTTTTTTTCGGCTGCTGCCTCGTAACGGCGCAGGCGCCGCGCGCGACTGCCAGGTCGAAAGCAGTTTCAGCGTATCTTCCCCCAGCGGCGATCGCAGCTCTCGAGACGATCAATCCTGAGCGCATCCGCGCGCATGTTCGCTTTCTGTCGCACGATCTTCTGGAGGGCCGCGGGACTGGGCAGCGCGGCGGCGACATTGCGGCGGAATACATCAGCACACAGTTTGCCCTATACGGGTTGAAACCTGCCGGCGACAACGGCTCTTACCTACAGAAAGTACCGCTGGTGGGCATCACGCCCGCGCTGCAAACCACGTTTTCGCTGGTCGCGGCAAACGGGTCGGCGGTGGATCTGAAGCCGCTTGATCAGTACGTCGCTTACGATCAAACCCAACAGCCGGAGTCGGACGTTAACTCTGAAATCGTCTATGTCGGCTATGGAATCGAGGCTCCGGAATATAAGTGGGACGATTACAAAGGCGTGGATGTGCGTGGCAAAGTGCTGCTTATGCTGGTCAATGAACCGCCGTCGGATGATCCCAATTTCTTCAAGGGTAAGGCCCTCACCTATTACGGACGCTGGACCTACAAATACGAAGAGGCTGCCCGCAAAGGCGCGGTGGGCGCGATTCTCATTCATCAGACGGAGATGGCAAGCTATCCGTGGGAGGTCGTGCGGAGCTCGAACTCGGGGGAGAAATCATTTCTCAAGCTCGATGGCACACCCAAGCTCAAGGCCGCTTCCTGGGTGCAACTCGACGTGGCAAAGCAACTCGCTGATACCGCAGGCTTGAACCTCGACAAGATGATGGCTGACGCCCGCTCACGCGATTTCCATCCGGTGACGTTGCAGGTGAAGCTGAAGGCGCACATGGTGAGCCATATTCGTCCTTTTGAATCGAATAATGTGCTTGCCACACTTTCGGGATCCAATCCGAAGCTGAAAAGCGAAGCTGTGATGTACACCGCTCACTACGATCACCTCGGCATCCGGCCCGATATGCCGGGCGACAACATCTATAACGGCGCTGACGACAATGCCACCGGGTGCGGCATATTGCTGGAGTTGGCAAGAGCATTCTCCGAAGCCAGGCAAAAGCCTCGGCGGTCGATTCTCTTCGCGTCGGTTACGGCGGAGGAGCAGGGATTGCTGGGATCGGAATTCTTGGGCAAGCACCCACCAGTCCCCGCAGGCAAAATCACGCTCGATTTGAACTATGACGATGTGCCGCCCCTGGGTTCTCCGCAGGAAGTTGAAGTTTCCGGCGCGGAGCGCACGACTTTTTATCGGATGGTGGAAGCGACCGCCAGGGAATTCCGGCTGACCATTCGGCCCGACTCACGTCCCGAAGCCGGGCACTACTATCGCTCCGATCATTTCAGTCTGGCACGCGTTGGTATTCCAGGGTTCTCAATCAACGAAGGAATGAAGTACAAAGGGCACGATGTTGCGTGGGGCATGCAGCAGGCCGAAGAATTTACCACCAAACACTACCACCAGCCGAGCGACGAATATCATCCGGAGATGGATTTTACCGGCGATTCAGCGATGGCACGCTTTGGGTTAGCTTTAGGATGGCAGGCGGCTTCTCAGGCAAAAGCGATCGAATGGAAAAAGGGCGATGAGTTCGAGGACGCGAGGTTGAAAAGCGAAGCGGGCATACAGTAAGCAGACGACCGCAGAAACCGGTCAGCTTTCCATCGCTTTCAGATTCGGGCTCAGCATCAAGGTCGGCTCGGTGGCGCGCTGCACGTCATCCGCCGTAAGTTCCGGAGCAATTTCCTCCAGCACCAACCCGGCAGGCGTTACTTGAATGACGGCCATATCGGTGACAATGGTGTTCACCACTTTGACGCCGGTCAGCGGCAGCGTACATTTTTTCAGAATTTTCGGCTGACCCTCGCGCGTTGTGTGTTCCATGGCGATGATGACGCGCCGCGCTCCCGCCACCAGATCCATCGCTCCGCCCATGCCTTTCACCATTTTGCCGGGAATCATCCAGTTGGCTAGGTTGCCTTCTTCATCCACTTCCATAGCGCCCAGAACGCTCAAGTCAATGTGGCCGCCACGAATCATGGCAAACGAATCGGCGCTGGAAAAATAAGCCGTGCCCGCCATTTCGCTCACCGTTTCCTTGCCCGCGTTGATCAGGTCGGCATCCTCCTGACCTTCGAGGGGGTAGGGCCCGATACCCAACATACCGTTTTCGCTTTGCAGGACGACGTGGATGCCGAAAGGAACGTGATTCGCAACGAGCGTAGGCATGCCGATGCCGAGGTTCACGTAAAAACCATCACGCAACTCACGGGCGATGCGGGTTACGATGCGTTCACGCTTATCGAGGTCTTTGGGCATGGTCGATTCGTGGTTCGTTGATCGTCGTAGGTCGTTCGCCCCGTCGTCGGGCGGTCGTAACTGGTGAGGCTGACCACAGCCAACAACGAACGACCAAAGACGTACGACGCCTTACGACGCTCTTCTTACCGTCCTTCTCTCAATCCTCTTCTCGAACAACTCGCCCTGAAAAATGCGATTCACGTACACGCTCGGGGTATGGATCAGGTCGGGCTCCAACTCGCCCACCTCGACCAAATGCTCCACTTCAGCGATCGTCACCTTGGCCGCAGTCGCCATCATGGGATTGAAGTTGCGCGCTGTTTTGCGATAGACCAAGTTGCCCCACTTGTCGCCCTTCCAGGCCTTCACCAGGGCGAAATCGGCTTTGAGCGCGCGTTCCATGACGTAGGCACGGCCCTCGAACTCGCGGGTTTCTTTACCCTGGGCGACGATGGTGCCGACTCCAGTAGGCGTGAAAAACGCCGGAATGCCGGCGCCGCCGGCGCGAATGCGCTCCGAAAAAGTTCCCTGCGGAACCAGATCCAGCTCCATTTTGCCTTGCAGCACCATCTGCTCGAGCAGTTTGTTCTCTCCGACGTAGGTTCCGATGTGCTTGCGAAGCTGTCCTGCGGCGAGAAGCAACCCTATGCCGAATCCATCCACGCCTGCGTTGTTGCTGATGGTGGTGAGATTCTTTACGCCTTTGCGAACGAGCGCGCGAATCAGGTTCTCGGGATTGCCGCACAGCCCGAAGCCTCCCACCATGATGACCGCGCCGTCGAAAATATCGCGGACGGCTTCATCGGCGTTGGCCACGACTTTGTTCATGAAGGAAAGATTCTAAACGAAAATTCATCACGCCGCCCGCGGCAAAACCAACCGGCGCGACGACCGCCGTTTCTGCGTATCATCGCACCGGCTAGGGTAGAGACCGCTCACTGCTTCACGAGTGTGGCTACCGAGATGTGCGGCCAATGGATGATGGAACCATTCGGGACGGGCGGAAAGTCGAGGATCACTCTCTGCACGTATTGCAGTTGCAGGAAAGGATCTCCATCCGTCGGTTGCACCGTCTCAATCCAGAAGATGGCGTCCATCTGCAGCGCGTTGGCATTCCGGACCACAAAAGGAATGTTGAGAATGCCAGTGGATCCGGCCGCGGCGACCGTGGAGATCACGATCACCACCGTTTTAGTGATGACCTGGCCTTGAATTGCGGCTTTAAGTAGCAACGTGGGATCCTTGACGACAGCGTTCAAATCTAAACCTGGCAGCAGGCAGCATGCCGGCAGGGTCCGGTTCGAGTACTGCGCCAGGTATTGAGGGTTGGTGACGGGGTTTTTCGCCGGTTGATTCAGCCCCGGAATCACCGCATCGGTGAACGGAAAGGAATCGACCGGATTGATGGTCGGCCCTCCCGCCACCTCCGTGATGAGCGTGCTTTGTGCCAGCAGCGAATCGCCGTGCGGAATGGTCGCCTGCCGAACCACGGTCGGCTCGGGCACCTTCGGGTCTTTGGTCTTTGGAATGTGAATCCAGAGGCCCGGTTCAATGTGAAGCGCTCCGTGCGTTACGCAGTCGGCGACTTGCTGCAGGTAGTGGACGCCGTGCAGGTTGATGTCATCCTGCTCGGAGCCGCGGTTCGGGATATCCCCGCCGATCTGGGTGAATTCCAGATTCTCCAGCGTGCCATTGATCTCCAGGAAGAATGGCTGCTTGTTTTGAAAATCCGGGCGTGCGATCAGGTTGAATCCCGTCCCAGCCCAGGTTCCCGGAAACTCCCCGAGAGGCCCGAGTCGCGGATGGCCAAGGCTGAATGGTGTAGAAGCTCGAGAGATTGGACGAGTCGTTCCCATGGCATGGTTCTCCTTTGGTGATTTGTGATAGAGCCGAACAGGTGGCCGACTTCCGGGGAAGATGGGCGCGTAGCAGCGCCACCGGCTGCGCCAAAATTACGACAATTTAGCGCCTCGCCTCGGAGGATTGTTTTCCACAGGGGCGTCTTGTACGGATTTCGTAACAGCCGGAGGTCGATTGCGGCGCTTGGTCCTAAAGAATCAGGAGAGACTTCGCGAACCTTGACATCAGACTAATGACGACCGAGCAACGACTTGATGAATTTTGCCACAGACTCGGCTTCCTTGCCGGGATTGCGCTCGATGGTTTCGACAATCGCGCTGCCTACGACCGCTGCGTCCGCGAATTCTCCGACTGCGGCAAACTGTTCCGGGGTGGAAATGCCAAAGCCCACTGCGATCGGCAGCTTGGTGTATTTTCGCAATCGCCGCACGAGTTCTGATGCGTCTTCCGGCAACTGCTGCCTGGCGCCGGTTACGCCGGTGCGGGAAACTGCGTAAATAAATCCAGTCGAGACTTGGGCAATTCGTTGCAACCGCTGATCGGTGCTGGTGGGCGCGGCGAGAAATACGGTTGCCAGTTGCGCTTTTCGCATTTCGCGCAGATATTCGTTCGATTCTTCCACCGGCAGATCGGTAATCAGGGCGCCATCCACTCCGGCATCTTTCGCCGCAACGCTGAATCGCACCAGGCCCATCCGCACCACCGGATTCAGATAGGAAAAAATGATCAGTCCGGCTTGCGAGCGTTTGCGCACATCGTTGGCCAGCTTTATAACGTCGCTCAGCGATGTGCCGCGCTGCAACGCCCGCTGGCTGGCGCGTTGAATTACCGGACCATCCGCCAGAGGATCGCTGAATGGCACCCCCAGTTCGATTACCTCTGCTCCGGCGTCAATCGCGGCGAGAACGACTTCCCGCGTGGTTGTGAGATCAGGATCGCCGCAGGTAACGTAAGCAACGAGGGCCGGACGGGTTTGGAAATGGAGAGGCATGCAATCAGGATTCATGCCAGCTTCAGATTTTCCCGCAAGATTCCCATGTCCTTGTCGCCCCGGCCGGAGATGTTCACGATGACTATCTCGGACTTCCTCATCTTCGGAGCACGCTTCATCACTTCGGCGACAGCGTGCGCTGACTCAAGCGCCGGAATGATCCCCTCCGTGCGCGCCAGGGAGGTGCAGGCTCCGAGCGCCTCTGCGTCAGTTGCGGAAACATACTCGGCTCGGCCAGTATCTTTGAGCCAGGCGTGCTCGGGTCCGATGGAGGGATAATCGAGCCCGGCGGAAACCGAATGCGTGTTAGCAATTTGACCGTTGGCGTCTTGCAGAACGTAGGAGTATGTCCCTTGCAGCACGCCCGGAGATCCGCCGTGAAAGCGCGCAGCATGATCGCCAAGCTGCTGGCTGCGTCCGCCGGCCTCAACGCCAACGAGCTTGACTGATTTGTGCTTTATGAACTCGTGAAAAATGCCAATCGAGTTCGAGCCGCCTCCCACGCACGCGATGATTGCGGCAGGCAACTTGCCCTCGGCCTTCATGATCTGCGCGCGAGCTTCGCGCCCGATGACCTTATGAAAATCACGCACCATGGTGGGATATGGATGCGCGCCCAGTACGCTGCCCAACAGGTAATGCGTGGTGCGGACGTTGGTCACCCAGTCACGCATAGCTTCATTGATGGCATCTTTCAAAGTGCGCGAGCCGGACTCCACGCCGCGCACTTCGGCTCCCAGCAGCCGCATGCGGAACACGTTTAACTCCTGGCGCCGCATGTCTTCCGTGCCCATGTACACCACGCATTCGAATCCGAGCAGCGCACAAACGGTCGCGGTCGCAACTCCATGCTGCCCGGCGCCGGTTTCGGCGATAATGCGGCGCTTGCCCATGCGCTCGGCCAGCAGAGCCTGTCCCAGGCAGTTGTTGATTTTGTGTGCCCCGGTGTGGAGCAGGTC
>Ga0187817_10000509_pt1 | contig 16738 bp, 10 predicted proteins | sample NC_wetland_sal_i_17_FD_132431 | JGI IMG/M metagenome (GOLD analysis project Ga0187817, IMG submission 132431) | Wetland sediment microbial communities from Neuse River Estuary, North Carolina, USA - SO4_2 | ecosystem: Environmental > Aquatic > Freshwater > Wetlands > Sediment | place: USA...
GGTAAACCTCACCTTGAGCTGCCGACACTAAGTCATTGTGGAGGCAGGTTTATTCTAGATTGTTCACATTACCAATTTTTAATCCGCCCGACAGCGCGCCGTAAGGCGCGCCGCCCCATCTTCCAGTGCAAGGGTAACCGTTCTGCGGAACTGACCGCATCTGGAGACGACGCATGAAGGACAATTTCCGTGTATCTCGCCGTACTTTGTCGGTGCGGCGCGCAGCGCTTTTGGCGACCACAATGGCAAGTCTCGCCGCCGTCACGTTTGCTTTCTCACCCAATAGCTACGCGCCGAGCGCGCTTGCCGATGCGGCGCAGGCGCAGAATTTGACGGAGAAGGTCCAACAGCTGCCGCAGCGTCCTGTCGGTTTCGCCGACATCGTCGAGAAGGTGAAGCCGGCAGTGATTTCGGTGCGTGTAAAGATTGATCAGCCCTCACAACCCAGCCTCAGCGAAGATGATCTGCCGTTCCCGCCGGGATCGCCGTTCGAGCGCTTCTTCAAGCGATTTGGCGCGCCAGGCAACCCGAAAGGTCACGAGGTGATCACCGGCCAGGGTTCGGGCTTCTTCATTTCGCGCGACGGCTATGCGGTCACCAATAATCACGTCGTGCAGAATGCCGAGAACGTTCAAGTCACCACCGACGACGGCAAGAGTTATACCGCGAAGGTGATCGGCACCGATTCACGTACTGATCTTGCGCTCATCAAAGTCGACGGCGACAACTTCCCGTTTGTGAAGTTGGCTGATAATTCGCCGCGGGTGGGCGACTGGGTTCTCGCGGTCGGAAATCCGTTCGGACTCGGCGGCACCGTGACGGCCGGTATCGTCTCAGCGCGGGGTCGCGACATCGGCGCCGGCCCCTACGACGATTTCATTCAAATCGACGCGCCGGTGAACAAAGGCAATTCCGGTGGTCCGACTTTCGACGTCGATGGCAGCGTGATCGGCGTCAACACTGCGATCTTCTCGCCATCCGGCGGTTCGGTCGGCATTGCTTTCGCAATTCCCGCCGACACGGTGAAGAGCGTCATCGCGCAGTTGCGCGACAAAGGCAGCGTCACGCGCGGCTGGATCGGTGTGCAAATCCAGACGGTGACGCCCGACATCGCCGACAGCTTGGGGCTTAAGCAAGCGACTGGCGCGCTGGTCTCAGAGCCGCAAAAGGATAGTCCAGCCGCCAAAGCCGGCATTGCGAGCGGGGACGTCATTACCTCGCTGAACGATACGCCGGTCCACGATCCGCGCGAACTCGCCCGCAAGATCGGCACGATGTCGCCCGGCACGACCGTCAAGCTCGACGTCATCCATAGTGGGCAAGGTAAGACGGTGACGCTGACGCTCGGTACCCTGCCGAATGAAAAACAGGCGTCGAACGACCAGAACCAGCGCGATCAACGCGAAGCGCCTGACAGCGACATGCCTAGTCTCGGCCTGACGCTGGCGCCCGGCAACAAGGTTTCTGGAGCCGGCGGCAACGGAGTTGTGGTTACCGCCGTCAATACCGGCGGCATTGCCGCGGAGCACGGCTTCCAGGTCGGCGATGTCATTCTCGAAGTCGGCGGCAAGGCGGTGGCGACACCAGCGGAGGTTCGCAAAAGCCTTGCCGAGGCGCGCAGCGAGGGCAAGCACACCGTCCTGTTCAGGGTGAAGTCGAACGAAGGCACGAAATTCGTCGCACTACCGGTCGGCAACGCCTGAGCATGAACGCGCTGCGACAAGCGCGGTCATGCGCGAAACCATGAAGGAGCCCGTATCCGCTTCCCGTACCGGATTGGGTTCTCGGTGAAAGGGGCATCCGCCGGCATCCGTCGCCCCCGCTGGCGGGCGTACCCTGGGGGCGGATCGCAAGGTCCGTCCCCACAATTACCAACTCTGCCGACCGGCATCCGTCGCCCCCGCCGGGGTGGAGTGGGTAGAGGGGGTGGCGGGCCTGCCGCTCGCCACCCCCTCGCTATTATGGCGGCTGCGGGAGGATTATCATCGGCGGGCAGCGCTTTGTGCGCGTTCTTAAAAATGCGGCGAACAACGATCTACCATGCGTCTTCTTATCATTGAGGACGATCGCGACGCGGCCGACTACCTCGTGAAGGCGTTCCGCGAAGCCGGTCATATTGCGGAACATGCGGGCGACGGTGAAGAGGGGTTGCAGCTCGCGCTTGACGGCGACTACGACGTGCTGATTGTCGATCGCATGTTGCCCAAGCGCGATGGTCTTTCTGTGATCGGGGCATTGCGCGCGAAATCCATCGAAGCGCCGGTCCTGATTCTGTCCGCACTCGGTCAGGTTGACGACCGTGTCAAAGGATTGCGCACCGGCGGCGACGATTATCTAGCCAAGCCTTATGCATTTTCCGAGCTGTTGGCGCGGGTCGAAGCGCTCGGACGCCGCCGCGGCAGCCGCGGCGAGGAAACGGTCTATCGCGTCGCCGACTTGGAGTTAAACCGTCTATCGCACGAAGTGAGCCGCGCAGGACAGGAAGTGCAATTGCAGCCGCGCGAGTTTCGTTTGCTCGAATATCTCATGCGGCACGCAGGGCAAGTCGTTACCCGCACCATGTTGCTTGAAAACGTCTGGGATTATCACTTTGATCCGCAGACGAACGTGATCGACGTGCACATTTCGCGTTTGCGATCTAAAATCGACAAAGGTTTCACACAGCCGTTGCTGCATACCGTGCGCGGTGCGGGATACATGATTCGTGACGGGGCGCGGTAGACAAAAATCGATTTAAGAAGAGGGCCGGGGAATCCCAATGGGCGACAACGTGACAGTGGATGCGAATTTAATCAGCGCAGCCCCCTTCATCTCAGCTCGCGATTTTTTGCTGCGGCATCGGGAAGACTATGCGGTCGCCTGCCGTGACTTCGTATGGCCGAAGCTCGATCGATTCAACTGGGCGCTCGATTACTTCGACGCAATGGCGCGTAATAACGGCCAGCCGGCGCTGTGGCTCGTCGACGAGGAGGGCAGCGAGGTCAAGCTGTCCTTCGCGGCTTTAAGCGAGCGCTCGAACCGGGTCGCGAACGCGCTGCGCGGGCTCGGTGTGCGCCGCGGCGATCGCATCCTCGTCATGCTCGGCAATGTCGCGCCGCTGTGGGAATGCATGTTGGCGGCGATGAAGCTCGGCGCCGTGATCGTCCCGGCGACCACCTTGTTGACGCCGGCCGATCTCAACGACCGATTTGCGCGCGGCCGGGTTCGACACGTGATTGCCAGCACGGAGGCCGCGGCAAAATTCGCCGATGTGCTAGGCGATTACACGCGCATCGTGGTCGGTCGCGAGACGGCCGGCTGGGTTCCGTTTGAAAAGGCTTACACCGCTTCGACGCGTTTCACTCCTGACGGCGAAACGCATGTCCAGGATCCGCTCCTGCTCTATTTCACTTCCGGCACGACGGCCAAGCCCAAGCTGGTGCTGCACAGCCATCAAAGCTATCCCGTCGGCCATCTGTCGACGATGTATTGGCTGGGGTTACGTCCCGGTGACCTGCATCTCAACATTTCTTCGCCTGGTTGGGCCAAGCATGCCTGGAGCTGTTTCTTCGCGCCGTGGAATGCGCAAGCGGCGGTTTTTATTTTTAATCAGCGCCGTTTCAACGCGCGCGGATTGCTCGACGCGATCGTGCGCTGCGGCGTCAGCACATTTTGCGCCCCGCCTACAGTTTGGCGAATGTTGATTCAGGAGGATCTCTCCGCCTGGCCAGTCCGCATCAGGGAGCTCATCAGCGCCGGCGAGCCGCTCAATCCCGAGGTGATCGAACGCGTCAAGAATGCCTGGGGCATCACCATCCGCGACGGCTATGGACAGACCGAGACCACAGCCTTGGTCGGAAACAGCCCGGGGCAAAAGGTGAAAGCCGGCTCGATGGGCCGGCCCCTGCCGGGATACCGCGTCGCGCTTCTTGATCTCGACGGCGCACCCGTCAAGGAAGGAGAGATCTGCCTCACACTGCAACCGCGGCCGACCGGACTCATGCAAGGCTATCAGGGGCAGGACGGCGATGCCGTTCCCCCGCGCGCGAATGAAGACGCGGTCTATCGCACCGGCGATGTCGCCGCGGTGGATGACGACGGCTACCTGACCTATATCGGCCGCGCCGACGATGTTTTCAAATCGTCCGACTATCGGATCAGCCCATTCGAGCTCGAAAGTGTTTTGATCGAACACCCTGCCGTCGCCGAAGCCGCGGTGGTGCCGTCACCAGATCCGCTGCGGCTTGCGGTACCGAAGGCGTATCTTGCGCTTGCCCCCGGCCATGCGCCGGATCGGGCCACCGCCTTGTCGATTTTCCGTCACTGCCGCGCGACGTTGGCGCCGTTTAAGCGCGTGCGCCGGCTCGAATTTGCCGAATTGCCCAAAACTATTTCCGGCAAGATTCGCCGGGTGGAGCTGCGCCGCGCCGAGGCTGTCAACCAGCAGAGCGGAAAACGAGCATCGCTCGAGTTCTGGGAAGACGATTTCTCCGAAACCGAGATTAAATAACGTGACCGCGCTCGGCAAACTTCTCCGTACCACTGCGTTCAAGCTGACGCTCGTTTATCTCGGTATTTTTGTTTTATTCGCGGCATCGCTGCTCGCCTACTTCGCGCTCAACACGCGCCGGCTCATCACCGAGCAGATTACGGCGACGGTGAACCGCGAAGTGAACGGATTGTCGGAACAGTACGGACAAGGCGGGCTACGGCGGCTGGTGACCGTGGTCGATGTGCGTTCGCGCCGTCCAGGCTCGAGCCTGTATTTGGTCACAACGCCGAGCGGCGAAGGTCTCGCCGGCAATGTCGGTTCACTGGAGCCTGGCGTCCTCGATCGTCCGGGCTGGCTGGAAACCAATTATCATCGGCTGGAATCGCCCGAAGGCGCCGACCATCGGGCCTTGGTCCGCGTGGTGCAGCTCCCGGGCGGGTTTCATCTCCTGGTCGGCCGCGACCTTGATGAGCGCGAACGCCTGTTCGGCATCGTCGTCAATGCCGGTCAGTGGTCGCTCGCGCTGGTGATCGTGCTCGGCTTGCTCGGCGGATTCTTTGTCAGCCGCCGGGTGCTCAGCCGGATCGATGCTATGACTGGTACCGCGCAGACGATCATGGCCGGCGACCTTTCCGGCCGCTTGCCTGTCGCCGGCACCGGCGATGAACTCGACCGGCTCGCTGACAATGTCAACGCGATGCTTGACCGGATCGAAGCATTGATGCGCGGGCTGAAGGAGGTCTCAGACAACATCGCACACGACCTCAAGACGCCGTTGACCCGGCTGCGCAATCGCTGCGAGCAAGCCCTGCGCAGCGCCACGGGTGAAGCGAGCTATCGCGCCGCGCTGGAATCCACCATCGCCGAATCCGACGACCTCATTCGGACATTCGACGCACTTTTGATGATTGCGCGCGCCGAATCCGGGCAAGCGCGCGAGAACATGACCGAATTCGATGCCTCGGAAATCGCCCGCGACGTCGGTGAGCTTTACGAGCCGGTTGCGGACGAGAAGGGAATTGCGCTCAAGATCGATGCTCCCGCGGCGGCGCCGGTGCGTGGCAATCGAGAGCTGGTTAGTCAGGCCTTGGCCAATCTTATCGACAATGCGATCAAATATGCCGGACCGAACGGCAAGGTGAACGGCGTTCCCGCCGAGATCGTGGTTAGGGCCGGCGATGATGGCGAGCGCATCACGCTCAGCGTTGCCGATCGCGGGCCCGGCATTCCCGACGCCGACCGCGGCCGCGTCGTGGAACGCTTCGTCCGTCTCGAGCAGAGCCGCTCCGAACCCGGCTCGGGCCTTGGACTTAGCCTGGCTTCGGCGGTGGCCCGGCTCCACGGCGGTGAGCTCAAGCTTGAAGATAATCATCCCGGATTGCGAACGACCATCGCTTTGCCGCGGGCAGGTCCGGGTGCCAGTGCGGGCAGGGGATGAAGCGCCGCGCGGCCGCTAAGCGGCCAAGGCAGACACGCAATCAGGCGGGACTAGCTCACCGCTTTGGCGCGATGCTGCCGAAGCCGACAGCGGAAGCGTCTGCGCGTGTTGCGGCATGGCTTGCGAGCGTGCGGCCAAAATCCGGCAGCAAAGCGCTTACGACCCTGATACGCCGCAATCCAGCCCTGGCGCGCGTTCTCGGCGGGATCGCGGAGGCAGCGCCGTATCTCTGGAACGCCATTGAGGCAAAACCTGCGCGCCTCCTGCGCTTGCTCGGCGCCGATCCCGCCCACAGTCTCGCTGCACTCGTTCAAAAAACCAAAGTCGCTGCGGCCGGCGCGCGTTCACAGCTCGAGCTGATGCGGATCCTCCGCGAATTCAAGCTCGAAACCGCGCTGTTGATCGCGCTGGCTGATATCGGCGGCGTGTGGGCGCTGCCTCGGATTACCGAGGCGCTCACTCGCGTGGCCGATATTGCTGTGGTGCTCACGATAGATCATCTGCTTAAGGATGCTGTGCGACAAAAAAAGATCAAGTCCGTTGACCTGAATAACCCTCAGTCCGGCTGCGGCTACATTGTGCTCGCAATGGGCAAAATGGGAGCCGGTGAGCTCAATTTTTCGAGCGACATCGATCTCATGGTTTTCTTCGATGCCGGCGTCAGTTTTGCGGACGATATCGAACCGGCGCCGTTCTTCATTGGCTTGACGCGCGATCTAATCAAAATCCTGCAAACGCGTACCTCCGATGGATACGTATTCCGTGTCGATTTTCGATTGCGACCGGATCCGTCGTCGACCCAGATTGCAATTTCGACCGCCGCTGCGCTCGACTATTACGAGAGTCGCGGCCAGAACTGGGAGCGCGCGGCGCTGATCAAGGCGCGAGCCTGCGCCGGCGATATCGCCATCGGCGAACAATTTCTCCGCGATCTCTCACCGTTCATCTGGCGCAAATATCTCGATTACGCCGCGATTGCGGATGTCCATGAAATGAAGCAGCAGATCCATGCCTATCGTGGTCATGGCGAGATCGCCGTCGAGGGTCACAACATAAAACTTGGACGCGGTGGCATTCGCGAGATCGAATTCTTTGTCCAAACCCAGCAACTGATCGCCGGCGGACGGCACACGGAATTGCGCGACCGCGGCACCGTCGTCACGCTCTCGGCGCTGACAGCCGATGGCTGGATCGATGAGCAGGCGCGCGATGAGCTTGCGGCTGCTTACGATTTCCTACGGACCGTCGAGCATCGTCTGCAAATGATGACCGACGAGCAGATCCATACACTTCCCACCACTCCCGAGGCGCTCGACGTTTTCGCGCGCTTTCTCGGGTACCCATCGCGCGACGAATTCGCCGATGTGCTGGACGGGCATTTACGCAAGGTCGAACGGCACTATGTCGGGCTGTTCGAACGCGCCCCTGCGTTGCTGGCGCAGCAGCAGAAGCTTTCGTTCGAGCCATTCGAACGCGATGGCGAACTGTTCGAGCGATTAACACAAATGGGCTTTCGTCGTGCGCCGGAAATCGTCGATGCCGTGCGAAATTGGCGAAGCGGAGTGTATCGTGCTGTCCGCGGTGAGCAGGCCCGAGAAAACCTGGTCAATCTCACACCGGTCATTCTCGATCAATTGTCGCGCGCAGAAAATACCGATGCGAGCTTTGCGGCGTTCGACCGGTTTCTGGCCGGATTACGCGCGGGCGGCCGCTTGTTCTCTCTGTTGCGGCAAAACCCGGAATTGGTCCGCTTCGTTGCGCTTATTATCGGGGCGGCGCCTCGGCTGGCCGACATCTTGGCGCATCACCCGCATTTCATCGATCCCCTGGTCGATCCCGGATTTTTCGGCGCGCTGCCCGATGAGGCGCGATTACGCGACAACCTCGAGAGCTCTCTTACAGATACGTCCGGCTTCGAGGCCATGCTCGACGCCATCCGCTTGTTCGGTCAGGAGCACATGTTCCTCATCGGCGCGCGCATCATTTCCGGGTCGTTGTCGGCCCAGCAAGCGGGCGAGACATTCGCCCGGCTCGCCGATGTCCTCCTCAACGTGGTGCACCGCTGGGTGCAAACCGAATTTGCCAAGACGCACGGCTATATCAGCGGCGGAGAAAGCGCAGTGCTCGCGCTTGGCCGGCTTGGCGCCCGTGAAATGACTGCGAGTTCCGATCTCGATCTCATTGTGGTCTACGATTTCGACCAGGAGCATCCGCAGTCCGATGGCAAGCGTCCGCTCCACGGCAGCCAATACTTCGCTCGGCTGACGCAGCGCATGATCGGCGCGCTGACCGTTCAAACCAATTACGGCGTGCTTTATCCGGTTGACATGCGGTTACGCCCGTCGGGCCAGTCTGGTCCGGTCGCCACTCAGATCGACGGTTTTAAGCACTATCAGGAGCACGAGGCGTGGACGTGGGAGCATATGGCGCTTACCCGCGCGCGTGTCGTGTCCGGAACGCCGGATTTTTCTGCCAGAGTTGAAGCGGTCATTCGCAAGGTTCTGTGCCGGCCAAGAGATATGCCCGCAATTGCTAGGGATGTTGTCGACATGCGCGGCGCTATCGCCAAGGAGAAGGGCGACGCCGATCCCTGGGAGCTCAAATATGCCGCCGGAGGCCTGATCGATATCGAGTTTATCGCGCAATATCTGCAACTGGCGCATGCGGCGAAACTCCCGGAAATGTTAGACACGTCCACCGCGCGAACATTGGAAAAGGCCGAGCGGCTTGGTGTCCTGGCGCCACAGGATGCCGCCGTGTTGCGGCTGGCGGTGCGGCTATTTCACGACCTGACGCAAATTCTCCGGCTCTGCTTGCCCGCGAGCTTCGACCCGCAAGCCGCGAGTCCCGGCATATTGGCGCTACTGGCGCGCGCCGCCGACCTGCCGGATTTTCCGACGCTTTCGGCGCATCTTACGGACACTCAGCGTGCGGTACGCGCGTCCTTCATCAGGATTTTGGGCGGGGCGCCGTGATGCTCCTTGCGGAGCGGTCCGAAGCTTAGGGTCAAAACTCATTATTTGCGCGTCCCTTCGGGTTGCAGCGAAAATCGCCGCTGGGTTCGTCGAAGGGCTCGACCGTATTGCCGATACGCTCTTCGCCCTTCTCCTGCCCGGCGAGCGATTTTGGCTGCAACGCGGCTCGCGGAAATAATGAGTTTTGACCCTAGGTAGAGAACTCATACAATCTATTGCTTTGTTTGGTGATTCTACCCTCTGATTGGGTTCGTCCAATTGGGAGGTTGTGATGACGCGCCTGTTTTGGCTCTCCAACGAAGCGTGGGCTGCAATTGATCCACATTTGCCGCGCGGCAAGCCTGGTAAACCTCGCGTCAATGATCGTCGCGTCATCAGTGGCATCTTGCACGTTCTCAAGACGGGATGCCGCTGGCGCGACGTGCCGCTTGAATACGGCCCAGCGACCACGATCTACAATCGCTACAATAGATGGTCGCAGCGCGGGCTTTGGCAGCGCCTGTTCGAGCAGATTGCGGCTTCTGGCGATGTTCCTCACGAACTCAGCCTCGACAGTTCGCATGTGAAGGCGCACCGCTCGGCAGCCGGCGCAAAAGGGGGGAGTGGACGCAAGCGATCGGTCGCTCGCGCGGAGGGCGCACCTCGAAAATCCATCGTCTGGCCGATGATCGCGGCCGACCGGTCGCCTTCGCGCTGACGCCCGGCAATGTCGCCGATATCAGCATGGCCGTGCCGCTGCTGGGCGCCGTCACGCCGCCTAAACATCTGATCGCAGACAAGGCCTATGACGCGGATAGCATGCGCAACTGGCTTAGATACCGCCGCACCAAAGCCGTCATTCCATCCACCGCAACGCGGACTGTTCCTTACCCGCTCGATCGCGCAGTCTATCGACGTCGCAACCTCATCGAGCGCCTCTTCTGCCGCCTCAAGAACTGGCGGCGCTTGGCAACACGATACGACCGTTTGGCCAGAAACTATCTCGCCGCACTCGCTCTCATCGCGGTCGTTACGGAGTGGACCTGAATGAGTCCTCTACCTAGTTCAAGCCGCAGCTTCGATGCGCTCGAGCGGCATGGCTGCGGCCGCGTTGGCGGGCAGCCGCACCATCACCAAAGTGCCTCGGCCAAGCCGTGAACGAATGCGCATCGCGCCGCCGTGTAGCTCAACAAGCGACTTTGCAATTGCAAGCCCAAGGCCGGAGCCCTGGTGGCGTTTGGTGAGCTGACTTTCAACCTGCTCGAAGGGGCGTCCAAGTTTTTGCAGCGCTTGGCGGGGTATGCCGATTCCATTGTCTTTAATGCCGATGATCACCGCCCCGCCGCGCAAACGCCCCTGCACGGTCACAGCGCCGCCGTTCGGCGTGAATTTTACGGCATTGGAAAGGAGATTGAGTGCGATCTGCTTGAGCGCGCGGCGGTCGGCGTTGAGATGGATTCCCGGTTCGACCTCGGCTTTGATGGCGAGCCGTTTTTCGCTGGCGCGGGTCGACACCACGCGAATGCAGTCGGCAAGCAGCGTGTCAAGCTCGACCGCCTCGGGCGACAGCCGTATTCCGCCAGCTTCGATCTTCGACATGTCGAGGATGTCGTTGATGACGTCGAGCAGATACTTGCCGCTTTCACGGATGTCGCGCGAATATTCGATATATTTCTCGTCCCCGAGCGGGCCGAACATTCCCGATTCCATAATCTCGGAAAAGCCGATGATCGCATTAAGCGGCGTGCGCAATTCATGGCTCATATTGGCCAGGAATTTCGACTTGGCCGCATTGGCTTCCTCGGCTCGGGTTTTCTCCTCGGCATATTTTTCGGCGAGATCGGCAAGTTCGACGGTCTGCCGTTCCAGCGCCTGCTGGGATTTGCGCAAATCGACGATGGTCGCGCGCTGGCGCTTTTCGCCCTCGATCAATTTCTGCTCGTGCTGCTTGATCTTGGTGATGTCGGTTCCGACCGAGACATAGCCGCCATCTTTGGTGCGCCGTTCGCTGATATGCATCCAGCGTTCGTCCTCGAGTTGCGCCTCGAATGTGCGCGCGCCGCGCGGCTCGCTATCATGGGCGACCGTGGCGCGGATCAGCGGCTTTCTGCCGGTTGCTACAATGGTCTCGTAGGAGGTCCCCGCCACCACCGCTTCGTCGGGCAGCTGGTGCAATTCCTGGAAATTGGAGTTGCAAAGCACGAGCCGGTTTTCCGCATCCCACAGCACAAAGGCTTCCGGTATGGTCTCGATGGCGTCGCGCAAGCGCAAATCGGCTGCCACCGTGCGCTCAACCAGGTTCTTCTGTTCGGTGATATCGACGGCAATGCCGATGAGGTGAGGGCCGACCTCGTCCTCTTGCCGCGTCAGCTCGCAGCGCACGCGCAGCCACAGCCATCGGCCGTGGGCATGGCGCATGCGAAACGCGTGATCGATGGATTGCAACTTGCCGTCAGCCAATTGAGTCGCCAGCTCGTAAAGATCGATGTCGTCCTTGTGCACCAGCGCATCGACTTCACCGAATGTCAGAAGGTCGTCCTTCTGCGGCAGACCCAACATTTCGTACATCGAGTGTGTCCAAAACACGCGACCGCGCGCCAGATCCCAATCCCACAGCCCGCAGCGTCCGCGGTTGAGCGCGGTATCAACGCGGCCGCGGACCGTGTCATTAATGATGTCGGCCTCGCGGGCGCGCGTGGCCTGCCAATGGAACGCGAAGCCGAGGATCAGCACCACGAAACCGGTGGTTGCCAATAGTGTGATGGTCAGGGCGGTAATCGAGCGCCAGTTCGTGAGCGCATCGTCCTGACTTTGGATGACGGCAAGCAGCCCGATCGGATTTTTCAGCGCCCGAACGGCCGCGTAAGCGGCGTGGCCATTGCCAAGCGCGATCTCCCGGGTTCCGGCATCGGCGGCGAAGGTCGTAAGCGGTTGCAGCGGACCGAGCACATCGAGAAGCGATCGTCCCGCGATTGTCGGAGTATTCGGCAAGCTGGCGACGATATTGCCGTCAGCATCCGCCACCAGCACGCGCCGCCCGCCGCTTGCCGCCCAATCGGGCAGTGACGCCGCCAACGCGTCGGAGGTGCGCGGCCAAGGCGAGCGGCCGTCGCGGCTTCGTCGTTCAAAAACTGTGGCGAAATGATCGGCCAGCGCGGCGACGCTTTGTTTTGCCTCGAACACCGCTTGTCGGCGATGCTCCAGCACCTGCACCGCGGCGCCGATGCATACCGTCACCATGAACGCAATGATGAGAACCGGAACGGCCCGCCGCAGCAGCGGCTCGGCACTCAAGAGGCGCCGATAGGCCGGGTTGGCAATTGATTCCGCCAACCCTTTGATCGAATCGGAACGTAGAGACGCACTCGCCGTGTCGGCGCGCGCCATCGCCTGCCTCCGTTCGGATTATTGCCTCGACCCCGGTTCGGAGATTGTGCCGCTCTCCCCGAATCGCTATCAATAGAATCGATGCGTGCTGATTTGTCGAGAGTCCCGAGTCAATATTTTTTTAAGAAATGTCCAAAGTATTTTGCGCTGCGAAATCAAATCTGCGCATGAGCTCTAGCACCTCACATGTGTCGCCGCTCATGACGACGACTCAAAACTGAGTCAAATCAACGGGCTGGGTCGGCAAGCGTGCGCGCGACGATGTCATGGACGTCGGGCGACATCGCTGGCATCGCGGCAACGCGGCGCAGCGTCGCCTCGGCCCGTTCGCGCCGTTGTGATTCCAGCGCGCGCCAGGAGCGGAATGCGCTCATCAGGCGCGCGGCGACTTGCGGGTTCTTGGAGTCGAGCTCAAGCACGAAATCGGCGACGAAATCATAGCCGGCCCCGTCGCGGCGGTTGAACTGGGTATGGTTGGCTTGCGCAAAGGCCCCAATCAACGAACGGATGCGATTGGGATTGGCGGCCGAGAAGGCTGGATGGCGCGTCAAGGCGCGGACGCGGTCGAGTGTTGTCGGCTCCGGGATGACCGCCTGCAGCGCAAACCACTTATCGATAACCAGTGGGTCTTCCGCGTAACGCGAGTAGAAATCGTCGAACGCGGCCGTGCGTTCCGGACGATTATGGGCCGCGAGCGTTTCCAGCGCTGCCATGCGGTCGGTCATATTGTCGGCATTGTGATATTGATCGAAAGCACGCGCGATAGCGGCATCGCTCTCCGTCAGCGCCAGAAGGTCGAGACAGGCATTCTTCAGCGCGCGACGTCCGGCGCTCTGTGCATCCGGGCGATAGGCGTCGGCGCTCGTCATCCGCGCGTAGATTTCCGCAAGCCTTGCGCCATGCTGCCGGCCAATCGCCGCGCGCAGTTTTCGCCGCGCGGCATAGACCGCATCAGGATCCACGTCGGAACCGATTTCGCGGGCAATATCGGCCTCGCTCGGAGGTGACAGCGTCAAGGCAATGAAGGCAGGCTCGAGCGCGGTATCCTTGAAAATTGCGCCGAGCGCATCCATTGATCCTTGATCGAGGCGCGGCGCGCCACCCGATCGCACGATGGCGACATTGCTCTTGAGCAGTGTCATCGCCAATGTCTGCACCGCCTGCCATCGGTTGAATGGGTCGCGATCATGGGCGGCCAGGAAGCGCAGCTCGTCGGCCTCGATCGGAACGGTCAGCTTGATCGGCGCCGAGAAGCCGCGATTGAGCGAGAGCGCTGGACGTTCGGGCACGTCGCTGAACACAAACGATTGGCTCGGCCCCGTAAGCTCGATTACGCCGCGCAGGAGCGGCCGGCCATCAAGCAACAGCGGCAGATCATCCCCGTCGCGCCCGACCAGACCAAGCGCAAGCGGAACGGTCATCGGTTCTTTGTTTGGCTGCCCCGGCGTCGGCGGCACGATCTGCGCGACGTCGAGCCGCAGGCTACGCGCCGCGGCATCGTAATGCGGCGCCACCTTAATCTCCGGGGTGCCGGCTTGCGAATACCAGCGCATGAACTGGCTCATGTCGCGGCCGCTGACGTCGGCAAAACACTGTACGAACTGCTCGACCGTTGCCGCTTGGCCGTCATGGCGCGAGAAGTAGAGGTCCATGCCGGCGCGGAAGACTTGCGCGTCGAGCATCGTCTTGATCATGCGTACGACTTCGGCGCCCTTCTGGTAGACGGTCGCGGTGTAGAAATTGTTGATCTCGTGATAAAACGTGGGCCGCACCGGATGTGCGAGCGGCCCCGCATCCTCGATGAACTGAGATGCACGCAGCTCGCGCACATCGCTGATGCGCTCGACGGCGCGCGAGCGCTGGTCGGCGGTGAATTCCTGGTCGCGGAAGACGGTCAAACCTTCCTTCAGACACAGCTGAAACCAGTCACGGCAAGTAATGCGATCGCCTGTCCAATTGTGAAAATATTCGTGGGCGATCACCGCTTCGATGCCGGCGTAATCGCCATCGGTCGCCGTGGCAGGCGAGGCAAGTACGTATTTGTCATTGAAGACATTGAGTCCCTTGTTTTCCATCGCGCCCATATTGAAGGCGGAGACGGCAACGATCATGAAAATATCGAGATCGTATTCTCGCCCGAACGTGACCTCGTCCCAACGCATGGCGCGCTTGAGGCTGTCCATCGCGTAGGTGCACCGGTCTTCTTTGCCGGGCTCGACATAAATGGCGAGCGTGACGTTGCGCCCGGACATTGTGGTGAAGCTGTCCTTGACGCAGCCGAGATTGCCGCCGACCAGCGCGAACAGGTATGACGGTTTGGGAAACGGATCGTGCCAAACGGCGAAATGTCGCGACGTGCCGGCTATGTCGCCGTGGGCGACGAGATTGCCGTTCGCTAGAAGTATGCCGGCCTCTTTTTTCTCCGCTTCGATCCGTGTCGTGTATACGGCCATGACATCGGGACGATCGAGGAAGTAGGTGATCCGGCGAAATCCTTCAGCCTCGCATTGCGTGCAAAAAGTCGATCCCGCGCGATACAGGCCCATCAGCTTGGTATTGTTGGTCGGATCGAGCACGGTCTCGATTTCGAGCTCGAACGGCCGATGCGGCGCTTGCGCAATGGTGAGCCGATCCGACGTGGCGACGAAGCTCTCGGCCGGCAGCGGCTTGCCGTCGAGGCGAATCGAATGCAGCGTCAATTCATCGCCGTCGAGCACGAGGGGTGCCGGCGCGCCGACGCCATGGGGACTGATCGAAAGTTTGGTCCGGACCGTCGTCGCGGTTGGGTGCAGCACCACGTCAAGTTCGACAGTTCCGATGTGCCAATCGGGCGGGCGATAATCCTCGAGCCGGACTGGCCTGGGTTCTTCAGTGCGCATGGTGCCGCTGATCTAGAAGGTTTGCGCGCTAATGGAAAGTGGAAGCGGGGACGGAACGCGTTGCGGAACGTCGCGGCCCCGGTTGACGTTTGTTGCCGAGGCGTCACCGCCGCGGTTCGGCATGGCCGATCACGCGTTGAATTCTGGGAAACTGACGGCGCAACCTGCGCTCAAGGGCATCCACAACGTCGTGCACCGCACTGACCGACAGCGCCGGATCGACCTGGCAGTGAAAATTGACGATTTCTCCGGCGGCGGTTTCCCGCACCCGCACGTCATGAACCTCGCCGAGCGCTGGGAGTTCCGCCGCGAGCGAGGCTAGGAGCTCACGAACTTCCACGATGCGTGCCGGCTCGGCATCGCGGCCGGCCAACAGGTCGGCGGGCAACGGCTCGATATGAGTTTCGACCTCGACTTCCGGTCCGAGTTCGTGTCGGATCGAGTCTTCCAGGCGGCTGGCGACCTCGTGTGCGGCGGCGAGCGGCTGCGAACCGTCGACTTCGAGGTCGACCGACACTGACAGGCGGCCGGCGATGGTCTGTACCGCGACATGATGAATGGCGAGACCGAGGTCGCGCGCGATCACCATGACGCGCTCGCGCATCGTCTCGTCATCGAGCGCCTTAGGCTCGGTCGTTATGGTCAGCTCGGCCGCGGGCAGATCGCCGCGGATCGCGCGGGTCAGTTGCTGTTTGATGGTGGTGACGCGGTCGAGCGGCAGCGTGCGGCTGATGCATACAGTAAGTTCGACGAACAACACCGTTCCGGCCGGGCGCACGCGCACCCGTTCGACCGCGACCACCCCCGGCACCTGGCGGGCGAGTGCGGCAACATGCTCGCTCACGCCCGCCGGCGCAGTGTCCGTCAGCGTTTCGATCGTGCGGCGGCCGAGACGATACCCGGCAATGCAGATAAATACGGCGACCGCGAGCGCTGCGGCGGCATCGGCCCAGGCATGGCCGAGCGCAACGCCAAACAATCCGAACAGCACGGCGATCGACGACCACATATCGGAGCGAAAATGCAGCGCATCGGCTTCCAGCGCTTCACTTCCGGTGGCTTGCGCGACCCGCTTGAGTGTTCGCGCCCGAAAAAAATCGATCACGATCGATCCGATGATGATGGCAAACGCCGCAACCGTTGCCTCGACCGCATGCGCGTGCGCGCCGATGAGCCGCCGCACTGCTTCGAACACCACAATCGCGGTCAGCAGGAACAACAGCGCAGTCTCGGCCAGCGCGGTGATACTCTCGACCTTGCCGTGGCCATATTGATGTTCGGCGTCGGCTGGTTTGCCGGAAATCCGCACCGCGAAATAGGTCAAGACCGTGGCCGATAGATCCAGCAGCGAATGTCCGGCCTCGGACAGGATGGCGAGCGAGCCGGTGAGTACGCCGACAATGCCCTTCGCCGCGGTTAGTCCGGCCGACGCAGCGATCGAACCCAGCGCGACCTTTTCCTTTTCGTTCATGCTGCTTTAGCCCCGCTTTTCGCGGCGCAGAATGTATCAATTTTACTGGTTCGACAATTTTGCTATGAGACGGCTCCACAAGAAGGAAAGCCGACCGTTGCAAATCGACCGCCGATTTTCAGTCGCTCCGATGATGGA
>Ga0187817_10000510_pt1 | contig 16732 bp, 14 predicted proteins | sample NC_wetland_sal_i_17_FD_132431 | JGI IMG/M metagenome (GOLD analysis project Ga0187817, IMG submission 132431) | Wetland sediment microbial communities from Neuse River Estuary, North Carolina, USA - SO4_2 | ecosystem: Environmental > Aquatic > Freshwater > Wetlands > Sediment | place: USA...
CCGTAGTGCTCAAAGGTTGCGGGATCTTTCTCACTGGCACGATGGCACGAGTAGCAGTCCACATTCTTCTTGGCGTGGGCGCTTTCCCGCCACTGTTCCACAATGCCCGGCGTGCTGTTGCTGTGGCAATCCAGGCATGCCTGGCCTTCTGCGGACACCTGGGCACGAACTGAAATCAACGGAAAAAGGAGAAAACTAAGAAGAGCTAGAAAACGCATAGGAACCTCCGCTCGACAGCATTATTGCTGCAATCATATCCTCAGCCACCTTCGTGCCTGTGGCTCGGAATCCTTGGCAATCGACTGCCGCGCAAGCTCGACTGGAAGCTAACCAAAGGACTGCATAATCACTGGAGGTCGTTCTTGAAGATAGTGCCGGACTTCATGACGAACTTGACGCGCTGGAGTTCGGTGATGTCTTTAAGGGGATCGCCAGAGACCGCTACCAGGTCAGCCCACTTCCCTGCTTCGATAGTGCCCATTTTGTCGGACCAGCCGAGGAGTTCGGCGGCAGTGGTGGTCGCAGTGCGTATGGCTTGCTGGGGCGTCATGCCATAAGCGACGTAGTATTCAAATTCCTTCGCTTCGTTCAGGTCCCTCCAGTCGAAGCCTCCGGCGTCGGTGCCGAGAACGATCTTCACGCCTTTCTTCAGCGCTAATTGAAATGCCGTCTTTTCCGTCTCCACCATCTTTGGCCAATTGCCCTGGCGTCCGGGTGCAACATACGCGCCAACTGCGATGGTCGGGACCCAGTAGATGCCGCGGCGAGCCATCTCTTCCATTTGCGGCGCGGTAAGCCCGTCGCCATGTTCGATGGTGTCAACGCCCGCTCGGAGTGCGGCGGCGATGCCATCGCTGCCGATGGCGTGCGCGGCCACTTTCTTCCCGATGCGATGCGTCTCATCGACGATGGCCTTGGCTTCTTCGTCGGTGAAATTGACGTGGCTGTGCAGCACGCCATCGGGTCCATAGAAGTAGCCGTGGTCGGAGTAATACTTGATCCAATCCGCGCCGAACATCGCCTGCTCGCGCACAGCTTTGCGGGCTTCTTCCGCGCCGTCCACGTACTGCACGCCTCGAGGCACCCGGATTTCCCAGGAATACCCCAACGGACCGTACATGCCGGTGGGTGCCATGGCCCTGGTGGCCACTTGCATGTGGGGACCCGGAATTTCCCCATTGGCGATGGCCTCCTTGACGTCAACGTCGGCATACATCGCGCCTTCGGTTTCCAGATCGCGCAGCACGGTAAAACCGTGGGAGAGCGCGATCTGCGCATTGCGCGCCGCCAGAATGGCGCGGTATGGAATGGACTGCTTGAGCAGCTGCTTGTCGTAATCCTCCGCGGTGATATCCCCTTGGAGCAGGACGTGAGTGTGGGCATCGACCAGGCCGGGAAGGACCGTGGCCTTGGAAAGATCAATCAGTTCGACGCCCGGAGGCGCTGAACCGCCAGGCGTGACGCTCAGAATCTTGTCACCCTCGACGAGGATAAGTGCATTCGAAATGACGCCATCGCTTTTGCAGTCAATCAGCCGCCCAGCCCGAATCGCTACGCGCTTTGGGGCCGACGGAGAAGATTGCTGAGCGTGGGCCGGGGTGATTGAGGCTGAAACGAGAAAAGCAACGGCAAAAAGCTTCAGGCGGTGGGGTCCAATCACGAAGGTCTCCAGCAAACGACGACAGCCTAACAGAGGCAGGTGAAAAAGGGAAAGATCGGCCCTCTCATTCGAAAGGTCGCTGCCTCACCGTCGAATCAAGGCTCGACGCCCGCGTAGAAAGGAATCGCGCCCCGGGCGGCGTTCTTGTAAACCACGCCACCCTTCATTACAAATACCACGCGCCGGACGGCTCTGATGTCCTTCAATGGATCTCCATCGAGCGCAATGATGTCTGCCTGCAGGCCGGGTGCGATCGAGCCAATCTGATCGCCTAAGCCCATTGCTTCAGCCCCCAGCGAGTTGGCGGAGACCATCGCGGCCATCGGGTCCACACCGCAGTCCCGCACGCGGTCGATGAACTCCTCGGCATTGCGTCCGTGAGCGCCCGCTACCGCGTCCGTACCAAAGACGATTTTCAGTCCCGGAGTTCTCGCTCCGTGTCGTACCACCTCTTGGTCTATCGGAAGGACCTTCTCCATGGCGGCAAATCCCTCGGCGGTGTAGCCCTCTGTGCCCAGATACTTTTCTTTGTTCAGCAGGTAGTTCTCAATGACCAGCCCGGCTTGCGGATCCAAATAGGTGCCCTTCTCCGCCATCAATTTCAAGTCGTCGTCGGTGGCCAGCGCGCCGTGCTCAACTTGGGTGCATCCCGCGAGGGTCGCGGCGCGGACCGCCTCTTTGTAAGCGTGCACCAGCGTGCGCAATCCCTGCTTCTTGGCTTCATCACAGGCCGCGTTCAATTGCTCCTGCGAAAGCGTCATTCCCCCGCCCTGGCGGATGGACTTCGACGCGAAGATTTTGATCAAGTCCGCGCCAGCTGCCTTTTGCTTCCTCACGAAGGCGCGGATTTCATCAGGCGTGCCGGTCGCCTCGCCTCGCCCTTCGAGCGGTTCAGCAGCCGTCAGAATACGCGGGCCGGGCAGTATTCCTTTGGCGATGGCATCGCGAAGCGGAATATCCTTTGGCGAGCCCACACTTTGCACTGTCGTGAAGCCTGCCATTAGCGTCAACCATGCATTCGAGGCCGCTTGATAGGCATCCTCTTGTGTTGTCCCCTCCGTACCTGCGTTTTTCCCGTCCTTGCCGAAGATCCATGTAATGTGCACGTGGGCGTCAATCCAACCAGGCAACACCGTCAGGCCGCGCAGATCATAGTCCACCGGCCCCTCAACCTTCGGACCTATCGCAACAATCCTTGAACCCTCGATCGCGATTCGGACGTCATGCAGCATGTGGCCCTTGCCATCGCCCACCATGCTGGCGGCAATCACGATGCGTTGGTGCGACGCAAGCGTCTGTGCTGGAATTCGAGGCCCCAGGGCGCAGACGCCAACAACAATGAGGATGCATGAAATAACCTTTGCCCGCATGACCGCTCCTCCTTCGGCTCGATCTGTAGTGCGAACCAATCCCGTCCTAGTGTTATTTTCCCGCTTCCGGTTGCGTCACCATGAGCGCGGGAACCTCCTGCTGTTTCACCAGGTTGTTATAAGCTGCTACATCGGTAGAGAGAATCGCCTTCCATTTTGTCAGCTGTTCATCGACAGCTTTGCTGAGCGTATCGAATACTTCGTAGGACTGCTTCGTGGGAGCCGAGTCGGCGCTGCCCACGACGCCGCTCAGGGCAACCAGGTGGTTGTTCAACCGAACCGGAAAATTGAGCACGTCCTGACCGCTCTTGGCTTTGGTCTGGATCAGCGCCTCTTCCACTTCCGTCATCTTCTTATCGAGCGTTTTGCCGGCATCGGCGATGACCTTGCCGCGCGGGTCGTCCTTCAGGCGCGTGTCAATCGAGCCGATCTGCTCGCGAAGACCGCGAATTTGAATGATGGCATCGTCGGTTTCCGTGACCTTCTCCCGGATCTTGAGCAGCAGATCGAATTGCTTGGCCAGATCCTCCTGACTAGCTTTCAGCCGCGGATCAGCCTTGATCTCGAGAGGCGCGGTATAACTCTTGCCTAACACAGTCAAACGTACTTGATACGCGCCCGGCAGCGCTACCGGACCGTCGGTGCTGCCGCCCCACAGCGGCGCTTTGGGCACTTTCGTCGCTCCCTCATAACGCAGGTCCCACACGAAGCGGTTCAGGCCGGCGTCGGCTGGCAGAGTGCTCGCGCTGCGGTCGCGGTTGAAGAAGTCTTCCTCCTCGTCGGCGGGTTCCTCCTTCTTGGGATACTTGCGGATAACCTTTCCTGAGGAATCGAGTATTTCCAGCGTGATCTTCGGGCCTTCAGATTCAGTATCAGCTTTCTTAGTTTCCGAGGAAGGAGTCGCCGGACTCGCTTCGCTTTTTACCGGAGCGTTCTCAGCCCCGGCGCCCGCAGGTTGGGCTTTCGCCTGATCGGGCTTTTTGAGTGAAACTTTCAGCCAGTAATCAATCACGGCTCCGGCCGGCGGGTTTTTCCCAACATTGCCCCGCGGCGCGAAAAACGAACCGCGAAAAACCGTATGATTCGCCGGGGCGGGCGTGAACAGGTGGGCCTCCTGCTGCGCAATCGAATCTTCGTATTGCTCCAGCGGAGTGATGTCATCCAGCACCCAGAAGCTGCGTCCGTGAGTCGCCACCACCAGGTCAGTGTTCTTGATCACCAGGTCGTTTACCGGAGCTGTCGGCAGATTCAACTGCAGCGACTGCCAGTGCGCACCATCATCGAACGAAAAGTACACGCCCTGTTCCGTCCCCGCGAAGAGCAAACCCGGACGCCGGGGGTCAACTCTTACGGCATGGACATAATCGTTCGCTGGGAGTCCCGCCACCAGTTTGGTCCAGGACTTCCCAAAATCTGTCGTTTTGAAAACGTAGGGGGCGAAGTCGTCCGACTTGTGACGTTCGACGGCAAGATACGCGGTCCCCGCGTCGAGCGAAGAAGCCTCGATCATACTCACCGTGCCCCAATCCGGCATCGCCTTAGGGGTGACGTTCTCCCAATGCTGTCCACCGTCCCGGGTAAGTTGAACCAATCCGTCGTCCGTTCCTGCCCAAATCAGATCCCTTTGTACCGGAGATTCCGCCACCGAGAAAATCGTGTCATAAACCTCGACCCCGGTGTTGTCCTTGGTAATCGGTCCGCCCGAGGCCACCTGTTTTGACTTGTCGTTGCGCGTCAGATCAGGACTGATAATCGTCCAACTCATTCCGCCATCGGTTGTCTTGAACAGCACGTCGCCCGCGAAATACATCGTCTTAGGATCGTGCGGAGAAAAAACGATGGGTTCCGTCCATTGGAAGCGGTGCTTGACATCGCCCGCAGCCCACCCGATCGGGTTCACTGGCCAGGGATTGACCCCCTGCTCTTCGTGCGTGCGGTGATCGTAGCGCGTGATCTCTCCGCCGTAAGAGCCCGCATAGACGATCTCCGGGTCGGTCGGGTCGGGTGCGATGTAGCCACTTTCGCCGCCACCTACGTCGTACCAGTCTGGCCGATCAATCGCGCCTTCAGCGCTCGCGCTGGCTATTCCCACGGTGGAGTTGTCCTGTTGCGCGCCATAGATGTAATACGGAAAACGATTGTCGGTAATGACATGGTAAAACTGCGCCGTGGGCTGGTTATACACGCTGCTCCAGGTGTCGCCGCCGTCAACCGAAATCGTGGCGCCGCCATCGTTGCCATTTATGAGACGCTGGGGATTCGTGGGATCGATCCACAAGGCGTGGTTATCTCCGTGCGGCGGGCGCAGCCGGCTAAAGGTCTTGCCTCCGTCATTGGACCGATACGCTCCAGTGTTCAGGATGTATACCGTATCCGCCGACTTTGGATCAGCGAAAATGTGCGAGTAGTACCAGGCTCGCTGGCGGAACCGGTGGTCGTCGGTCGTCAGGCGCCAGGAATCGCCACCATCATCCGAACGATAGATGCCGCCTTTCTCTGCCTCGATGACTGCCCAAACCCGATTGGGATTCGCGCCCGACACCGTGACCCCAATGCGGCCCAGAATACCCTCCGGCAGCCCGTGTCCCTTGAGTTCTTTCCAGGTTGTGCCGCCGTCTGTCGAACGGTAAAGGCCGCTTCCCGGGCCACCGCTGTCGAGGCTCCACGGGCTCCGCCTGGCTTGCCAGAGAGCCGCGAACAGAATGTTGGAATTGCTGGAATCGAACACGACGTCGATGCCCCCTGTCTTGGCGTCCTTGTACAACACCTTCTGCCAGGTCTTGCCGCCATCCTGCGTGCGGAAAATTCCGCGCTCTTCGTTATCGGCAAAGGGATGTCCGAGCGCGGCGACGAAGGCAATGTCAGGATTCTTGGGATTCACCGCGAGGCGCCCGATGGCATGCGTGTCGGGAAGACCAACGAACTTCCAGGTTTTCCCCGCGTCGACCGACTTGTAGACGCCGTTACCGCCGACGATGTTGCCGCGAATACAGGCTTCTCCAGTACCAACATAAATGACGTTCGGGTCGGAGACTGAAACCGCGATCGCTCCGATTGCCGGCGACGCATCCTTCTGTTTGTCGAAAATGGGTTTCCAGTTGAGTCCGCCATCGGTTGTCTTCCACACGCCTCCAGCGACTGCGCCAAAATAATAGACGTTATCCTGGCCGACGACGCCCGACACCGCGACCACGCGCCCGCCACGAAATGGGCCGACCAGTCGATACTGAAGACCCTTCCAGGGTCCCTTGTCCTCACCCTCTTCCTTGTCTTTCTGAGTGTCACCCGCCTGCTCACCGGTAGCCGCTGCCAGGTTCTGTTGAGCCGTCTTCTTTTGGCCGGAATCGGCGGTTTGCGTCGATCGGTGTTTCTGTCCGAATACGGAGCTTGTAAGACACACAACAAGAAGGGCAGCTATAGCGGTTCGCATTGTTTTCCTCCGGAAACGTAAACGATACCGCCAGCAGACACAGATTCACAACCGGACCTGACTCCCGAAGTCGTTGGAACGAGGGCGAGCACCCTTAATTATTCCGATCACGCTGGCAATCTCTTGATCATGTCATTCGCTCGCCGGAACCACGGCCGCTCCCGCCGCCGTAGATATCCGGGCATGGTGGGCTTCTTATCGAGCACCTTCTGCGCCCACTCGCGAGCCTCGACGTTGCGTCCTTCGGAGGCCAGTAGCTCCGCGAAATTCAAGTAGGTTTCCGATAGCGTCGACGTGACCGTCACTTTCCGGAAGAGCGCCTCGGCTTTTTCTTTTTGTCCGGTCTGAGCGTAGGCGTGGGCGAGCAAGCCTGCCGCGCGCTGGAAATCGTAGTCGGGCTCTTTCGCGACCACACGTTCCAAATCGTGCAATGCGGCTGCGGCGTCGCCTAACTGGATGGCGCAAACACCACGCCTATAAAAAGGATCGGGCGTATCGGCGCGGGCGGCAATGGCTTTGTCGAACGCGGTTCGCGCCAATTGGAGCTGTCCGTCGTCCATGTAAAGGTCGCCGAGTTCTTCATAGTTTCCCGCCGACGGATTATCGCGAATCGCAGCTTCGAGTTCGTGAATGCGCTTGCGGCGCGGAAACACTTTGAAAGACTGGCCCAGCAGTCCAATGTCGGGCAGCGCCTCAACAAAAAGATAGATAATCGCGCCGAGCGGACCCAGAAACAGGATGACAAAAATCCAGTAGTTATCCGGCCGCCGCCGGATAAAGTGGACGATTGCCAGTCCTTGGAGGATGATGCCCCACGGGTATAAGAGGTAGCTCAGAAATCCCATGCCGGTATTAGTCCTAGCGTGAGATTACACATTTGTGGACGAGGGAGAAAGTGATTGTCGGTGGAAAGGGCCAGGATGTCGGTCGACAACGTGGCGAGGCCGGTGCCGGAATCGCAAGACGTCCAGTTTTTCCCCTGTGTAACCCTGTGTCCTCTGTGGTAAAGACTTTCTTGGAACCACAGAGGACCCAGAGGTTCACAGCGGAACGCGAGCACGAACCTAGTTTTCGTCAGCGCGCAGCCGGTTCTGCCAGTGCGACCAGACAAACCAGAGGATTCCGGCTAGCAGAAACGCGCCAATCACGGCGTCGAATTTATGGAAGTACTTGCCCAGCGAGCGCCAGTTCTCGCCCAGTTTCATGCCGAAGTAAACCAGCATGAAACACCAGGGCCACGATCCGAGAAAAGTGTAGATATGGAATTTGCCGCGCGGCATGCGGGCAATTCCGGCGGGCAGCGCGATAAAGGTGCGGATCACCGGCAGCAGGCGCGCGATGAACACTGCCATGTCTCCCCAGCGCAGAAAGAAGCGGTCAGCCCAGTCGAGTTCGCGGCGGCCCATCAGGATCCAGCGTCCGTAACGCTCGACCAGCGGACGCCCGCCATAGCAGCCGATTTCGTAGGCGACTAGCGAGCCCAGATTGCATCCGATCGCCCCCGCCGTCGCCGCCCAGACCAGCTTCATCGCGCCGGTATAAACGAGGTAGCCGGCGAAAGGCATGATGAGTTCGGAAGGCAGCGGAATGCACGCCGACTCAATCGCCATGAGCAGCGCTATGCCCGCATATCCAGTCGTGGCCACGATGGAATTGATGAAGACGAAGAGGATGGTGAGGATCTTTTCAGTCATGTGATCGGGCAATCAATGTGATCGGGCCACCGGATGATCGGATCATTTGGCTGGTTCAAGGTTTTCAATCGCCCGATGACCCGATGGTCAGTGACCCGACCCCGACCTAAAAGGCCCCTTCCTGAGTGAAGCTGAAGCCGGGCAAGGTTACGCCATCCGCCGATTTTGTCACCTTCACCTTGACCACCGGCGCGTCGGGCGCGGTGACCTCGGCGGGCCGCAGCACGGCGTATTGCGTAAACACTTCACTGTACACTTTGGTGACAAGGTGATCCTGGCCGGTTGCATCCTGGCGCCAGACTTGTCCGAGTTGAACGCTCTTCACGGCCACAGGTTTTTTCCTTTAGTTCTCAGAGTACTCACCCGGCCGCCAAACCGTCAATTGCAGCGGAGTTACCTTAGTCGGATGTGAGGCTGCCGCGTGTCCACACCTTTGTTACCATGAACCACCCCTCAGGAGGAATCCAATGCCCCGCGGAAACGCACCGCGTCAACCCAGCCGTAGCGGACGCCAGGATGGTGTCCGCCGTCAGAAGAGCCCAGTTCCGAAGACAACTGCGTCGTCCCGGATTTTGTCGAAGAGGGCAAAGGCGTCGGTCGCGAAGCCTTATGCTCCAAAGAGTCCTTCGCCAAGAAAAACGACCACATCGGGCTACGATCCCCTGGCGCCCGAGCGTGTGCGGCAGATCATCGCGGGGCTTGACCAACTTTATCCCGGAGTAACTTGTGCTCTCACTCATCGCAGCGCATGGGAATTGCTGGTGGCGACGATTCTTTCCGCCCAGTGTACCGACGTGCGCGTGAACATGGTCACGCCCGTGCTGTTTGAGAAGTATCCGACCGTCCAGGATTTCGCGGCGCTCGAGCCGCAACATTTGGAGCCGGATATCCGCTCGACTGGCTTCTTCCGCAACAAATCAAAGTCGGTGGTGGGTGCGGCGCGCAAAATTGTCGCTGACTTTGGCGGAAACGTTCCGCAGACGATGGAGGAGTTACTGAGCCTTCCTGGAGTGGCTCGCAAGACGACAAACGTGGTCCTCGGAACCTGGTTCAAGAAAAATGAAGGTGTGGTCGTGGATACGCACGTGACGCGAATTTCACGCCGTCTCGAACTGACTAAACAGGAGGATGCGAAGAAAATTGAAGAGGATCTGATGCGGATCATTCCCCGCGAACGCTGGACGGATTTTTCTCACGAGGTGATCTGGCACGGGCGGAAGCTCTGTGTCGCGCGCGGTCCGAAATGCGCCGATTGCGGCCTGGAAAAGCTTTGCCACGCCGCCGACAAGACCTGGTCGACAGTCGAGATTCACGCCGCGGCAAAACCTTAGTCTCGAGTTAAATGAAGTACAGATTAGCCGCCAGTGTAGGACAGCTCGACTACCGTGCAATCGTCGTTCAGCGGCGTCCCTCCGCAGAAATCGGCGACAGCCTTAAAAACGTCCTCCATCGACGAGCTCTTCCCTGCCACCTGTTCGAGGCGTTCGCTCTCAAACATATCTCCGCGGGCATTCTCGGCTTCGGTGACGCCATCCGTCACCAGGATGATTCGATCTCCCGGCCTCATTTGGCAACGGTCGCTGGAATAAGTCGCATCCGCCAGCAGGCCTACGGGCAGATTCCCGTGTCCTGGTCGCAGCACCTCTTTGCCGCAGATCCACACCGGTGGAACGTGCCCACAGTTGACGTATTCGAGATCGCCGTCGTTGCGCAGACGGGTAATGATCATGGTCGCGTATTTTTCACCGATGTGCTTGTAGGTGAAGAAGCGATTCACCGCGTCTACGATCTCCACCAGCGGCATTCCTGAAATAAGTTGGGAGTAGACCATGCCCTGGAGAATGGAGGCCAGCAGTGCGGCCGAGACTCCTTTGCCGCTTACGTCGGCGAGAACTACGGCCAGGCCTTGGGGCGTGTTCACAGCTTCGAAGAAATCGCCTCCGATTTCCTTACAAGACAAGTTGCGTCCATTCACCCGCGCAAACGGAACTTCCGGCAGAGTCACCGCCAGCAGGCGCTGCTGAATGGTGGCCGCGATTGACAGTTCCTGCTGGTAACGCCGCCCGGCTTCTTCGGCCTGCACCAAACGCGCGTTCTCGATCAACTGCGCCGCCTCCATGGCGATCGCCCGCAGAATATCTTGGCTCACGTTGGAGATATCGCGCGAAGCGAAGCGCGAATCGACGTACAGGGCGCCCAGCACTTCTCCACCGGCAGGTTGCTGGCCGCGGGTGGCTTGCACCAGCGGCTTCCGCAACGGCATGCAGATCACGGTCCGCAGGTCAAAGGCAACGATGCTCTTCCTCTCCCTTACTTCGAGCTCCTTACTGGTGTCGGTGACCAGGTACTCCGAGTTCGAGGTCAACGCGCCCTCCAGCACCGAACGGGAAATGGTCTTGTCGTCGAGCAGCGGCTCCCCTTTCGAGTTACGGCCGGCAGCGAGGATCAATTTCCCGTCGATGTCGCGCAGGAAAATGTATCCGCGTTCGGCTCGGGTCAGTTTGAGCGTAGCCTCGATCAGCGTGACCAGAATTTCATCGAGCACGCCGATGGTGTTCAGCCTGCGCGCCGCGTCCATGAACAGCGTGAGCTTCTCGAGATCGCTAGCCTCCGGGGCAATCTGGATGCCCGAGATCTGGCTCAGAAACTCCCGCGCCGTATTCGAGGTGGAGGTCAGCGGATGGAAAATTACATACGCAATGTCGCGCGCGCCAAACTCCAGGCGGTCGTTGCGCTGCAGCTTGTGCCGCTCCACCTTTTCGCCGTTGACGAATGTGCCGTGTTTGCTGCCCAGGTCGACGACAAAAAACTCGCCATTTTCGGCGACAATCGCAGCATGCTCGCGCGACACCCGCGGGTCTGCGATCACCAGGTCGCGATCCACCTTGCGGCCCACGGTGTAGGGCGTGTGATTCAGCGACAGAGTCTGCTGATCATTCCCCTGTACGAAGATCGCGATGGGAAAAATGCTCGATATGCCCGAATGCGTCGAAGCCGACATGTACCCTGAACTCTCCTGCGGCCGCCCTGCCAGCAGAACAGGACAACACCTGACACGGGCCCCAAAGCATTCTACGACGGGCCCGGCCCTGGCGGCGCAGCAAAAGTCCTTTGATAGCTCATCAGGAGGACCAGCGCCGCTACTACCACGGGGAGGGGGAGGACAGTCCAAAGAGGCACCGCCCAAGCCGCTTCGACCGTCCGGAGTGGCAGAACGAAAGAAAGCCCTGCCAGCGCGATGCTGCTAAGCCATGGCCATAGCAGAAGAACTGCCGCGAAGCTCAAAAGCACGCGGCCCGGGCCATTCCGGTTCCAGAGCGGCTGCCGGCCGCGCACTAGCAGGAGCAGTCCAGGCAGCAACATGACCTCGTTATAGAGGGCGTAGCTCGGAATGACGATGATGGTTACGGCCAATGTCAGTGCAACCGTGGCGGCGAAGGCGGGGGCGTCTTCAGCCAGGCGCCGGTTCTTCCACCCAATATGCAGCGTCGCGGCCACGGCAAGCACCCGCGGCACCCATGCCCAGGGAGCGGGGATGAGCTTGTCGAAGGTCGAGACTGCATCAGTGTAGGTCGGGTACTCGCGCATTGCCTGGAGGAAGCGTGGAACCCAATGCGGCAGGTACCATTCCGAGGCGGCCCAAAGGATGGCCATGGTGAACAGGAAGGACGCCGCCCAGCGGTAGCGGCGGCGCCAGTCGGCCAGGGTCCAGATTATTAACCAGAGCAACAGCAGCCAGACCAGTTGCGGCTTAATGGTGGCCAGCGCAAGCGCAATGCCTGCGGCAATGGGGCGGTCCGTCACCAGCAGCGCCAGCCCGATCGCCACCAGGGCAACCACCAGCAGCGTCATTTGTTGGAGCTTGAGGCCCTGCATCACGGGCAGGCTGCCGATGGTGAAGACGACCAGGCTTGCCTGTGCCCATAGCGGCGCCGGCCAGCGCAACACCCGCAGCCATAGCGGAATCGAAGCGACGGTGAGCCCGAGCAAGGCCCAGAAGAATCCTTTGCGCACGACTTCAAAGGGAAGAGGGATGGTGGGTGCCAGAACAAAAGCGACGTAAACAGGATAGGCGAATCGCTGGTCTCTTGGATCTGTTGGGCGGGACAGGTCCAGCGGACGACCATAGTAACCTTGCTGAATCTCGCGAGTCACGTCGGGGCCGTAAGGGTTGCGTCCGTTGAGGAGGAGTTCTCTCGCGCCTACCCAGTGTTGATAAAGATCGGAAAGATTGCCGCGCGGACGGCCGTGTGCAACAGCATCGGAGATCTGATAAGGAATCAATACGCGGTCGGCATACAGCCACACCCCCGCGGCACAAAGCGCGGCCACCAGAATCAGCCAGAACGGCTTATAGGAGCGAGGTCTCATCGGCGAGATCTGAGAATCTGGATACTACAATGCTTCCGTGACCTTTTCTCCTTTAATCAGAAATCCGCCGCCAACAGCGGAGCCGGGGGCCACTCTAAGCTACGTGGTTGCGCGCAGAAACCGCCGCATCACTCCCACGATGCCCACCACCAGAATGAACATGGGAATAACCAGAAGATAGGGACAATCAAGCCGCAGGATCAGCGCCCAATACAGCGGAGTGCAAATCAGCAACGCCAATCCACCCGCGATCATGCGCTGCGGCAGAGCCGGCAACCAGGGTTCATCGAGAAATCCGCCGCCAAGCAGAAGCAGCGGAATAATCAGCAATGTCATATCGTAACTGTAGGCGTAATAGCTGGTCAGGATGGCGATCAGCAAAGCCAGGCAGTACCCTGAGGCAAGTCCAGAAAATCCGCTGTTCACCAGGGGCCGCCAAAGACGGGCAGTGAGCACAATGGCGGCGATGGCAACGGGCAAAAGCAGCCAGTGGCTGCTGCCCGGATAGGGCGCGCGGCCAAGAAATGCAGTCAGTAGGCCGCGAAGATTCGGCATACTCTGGGCGGTCACCACTCCAACGCCGGTGGCGCGATTCAGGCGGAGGAGATACAGAGGGTAGGCAGATAACACGCTCGTACCGCAAATGGCGCACGAAAGCGCCACCAGCGCGCCCGCCCCAGGCAGGAATCCAGCGAGGATGCGGCTGCGGCCAGCCAGCCAGACCATGATCGCAATCGGCGCTACCAGGAGAAATTTGAAAAGTCCCAACGCCAGAATTACGCCCGCAACCCCGTCTTTCCCGGACTGCAGACGGTTCAGAGCAAACGCGGCGATCAACAAAAGGAGGATGGCGTCCTGCCCCTGGAATAAATCGAGAAACACGGGGAACAATCCCAAACAAAGGACAACCTCCAACCAGGAAGGATAGATGCGAGTAAAAGGCTGTAAGCGTGGCAGCATCCGCACGCTGAGCCACAAAAGAACGACCTTGACCAGGGACCAGATTCCGAGCGCCACGGGATAGGAAAAATACGTCAACGGAAAGAAGACGAGTGCTTCAAACGGAGGCCGGATAAACGGCATCGGCCCTTGGCGAATGTCAACGTTGGGGGCAAACTCCTGCTGGACATTCCACTGCTCCCGCCGGTCGTACAGAAGTCTTCCCTTCCCCTGCCGAAGCATCAAGCCCGAGGTATAAAGAGCGGAAAAATCTCCGTATCCGGCCGCGATGCGGGCGCGCTGCTGCCAGAATTCGATTCCGTTCGCGACTGTCATGGCGAGCATAAAAGCCGCGACCAGGCGATAGCGACCTTTGAGATTGCTTCCCATCGTTGACCTGGATTCTATCGTCAGGCGCTAAAGACACGAAAGACATACCGGAACCGCCCTGGGGCGGCGTCGAATCTGGTTTATGATCGCTTGGCGTGAGACTCGGCCGACTTACTCTATCCAATGCTTTCCCGCTGGTACTGCTTCTGGGGTTGCTCGGGATAACGTCACGCCCGGCGGCCGATCCTGATCTGTGGTGGCATCTCCGAACTGGGCAGTGGATAGTCGAAACCGGCCACGTTCCCCACTCCGACCATTTTTCCTTCACCCGTGCCGGGCACGCCTGGGTTTCCCATGAATGGTTGTCGGAGGTCGTGTTTTACGAACTCTGGAAACAAGGTGGCGCCGCTGCGTTGATCGTGTTCTCCTCGATCATTGCGACTGCCGGCTTTATGTTGCTGTATCTCCGCTGTCGCGGAAGCAGATACTGGGCGGCGGCAGCGACCGTCTTAGGCGCCTTGGCTTCGGCCCCCTCCTGGGGCGTGCGCCCGCAGATGTTCACCTTCGCGTTTACCAGCCTCCTTTTATGGTTGGTCGAAAGTGGCGAGGCCCGGCCCAGGCTGCTGCTTTGGATACCACCGTTGTTTCTACTATGGCTCAATCTGCACGCCGGATTCGCACTTGGCCCCGCGCTGCTGCTGGCCTATGGCGTCGGCCTGATGATGGAAACGGCCGTCGGTAACACGCCGTGGCAACAGGCGCGCCCCATAATGCTGCGGGTACTGTCGCTGCTGGTGGTTTGTTTGGCCCTCGTGCCTCTCAACCCCAGCGGTCTCCAACTCTATCGGTATCCGTTCGATACTTTACGTTCGTCCGGGATGCGGTCGTTCATTGTGGAGTGGTTCTCACCTGATTTTCACCTGTCGCTCTATCATCCATTTTTGCTGGTATGGCTGCTCGTTCTGGCCGCACTCGCCAGTCGCCGCTGGCGGCCCAGAGGACGTGTGGTCGTCCCCTTGCTCTTCACTGCTTTCGCTGCCCTCGATGCCGTCCGCCACATACCTATTTTCGTTTTAGTGGCGATACCTGGGATCGCCGCCGCTCTCCCGGCGGCTAGAGCCGACCGCGGCGCTAGACCTGTTTCTTCACGTTTTCGGCCACTTCTCAGCGCCGCGATTGTCGTCCTTATCGCTCTGTTTGCGTTGCTGAACTGGGTCAGTCTGGTTCGTAACCAGGACGCTCGCGAGGCGGAGCTGTTTCCCAAAAGCGCGGTTTCGTTCTTGCTGGCCGGCAACTATCCCCCGAGAATCTTCGTTTACTACGACTGGGGAGGCTACGCGATCTGGAAGCTCTATCCGGAATGTCGCGTATTCGTGGACGGCCGCGCGGACCTCTACGGCGACGATCTCCTCGACCAGTTCAAGACCGTCGTGCGGCTCCAGACCGGCTGGCGAGACGTTCTTGACCGCTGGCAGGTACAGGCGGTTCTTGTGCCCCCCTCCTCGGCGGTGGCCCAAGCCCTCCTTGTTGACCCCAACTGGCGCAGCGTATTCAGCGACTCCAAGGCGATCATTCTGCTCCGGATGCACCCCGCCATCCAAATCGCTGAAAATTCCAAAAGGTCCCTCCCTCGCCCGAGGACCAGGGAGTGAAAAAATGTTTCCCAGAGCCATCCCGAATCTGCGAAACTAGGGCGCAGAGAGGGCGAGGTTCGAGCACTCGCCCCTGGGTCGGGACTTTCTAGCTTAAAGCCCGAAGGAGCCTCGAATGACAGATTTGGCTAAGCTCTTGTGGCGCAATGACGAAGGTCAAGACATTGCGGAATACGCCGTGATGCTGGCCGTAATTCTGGTAATCGTGATCGGCACCGTCCGTCTGATCGGCGGTAACGCAAACAACGTGTTTTCATCGGTAGCCAGCTCCATCCAGTAGCCCACTGCCTCGCGGGAAATTGAGCCCGAGGCGGCCACCAATCGATCCGGATTTGTCCCGGAAGGAGAGGAATGAACCGAAGCCGTTTGTTGATGATCGGCGGTTTGGCTCTGGCTGTCGGCTTGCTCGTCAGCTATAGCGTCTATAGCAGGCTACGGAACTCTTCAGGCTCGAACAGCAATGAGCGCGGAGTGGGGGTCGTAGTTGCTGCCGACGATATTCAGGTCGGGACCAAGGTGTCGGACAACGATGTCCGCGTGATCACTCTGCCGCAATCGGCGGTCCCGCCGGGGGCTTTCTCCTCAACCGTGAGAGTTCTAGGACGCGGCGCGGTCCTGCCGATTAGCAAGGGAGATTTTGTTCTGTCCAGTAAGCTGGCGGCGGTCAATGCCGGAGCCGGTCTGCCCTCGATGATCCCACCGGGAATGCGCGCGGTTTCGGTGCGTGTGAACGACGTAGTATCCGTCGCGGGCTTCGTGCAGCCGGGCACACGCGTGGATGTGCTGGCTACCGGAGGCCAGGGCACGGGTGACCGCCAAACCACCACCGTCCTTGAAAACGTTGCCGTCATCGCCGTAGGCAAGAACTTCGAGCGGAGCACTTCCACCGATGCGCAGACCGCTCCCGTGATTACCCTTCTGGTTTCTCCCGACGACGCGCAGAAGCTCGCCCTGGTTTCGCAAGAAGGACGGATTCAACTCTCTTTGCGCAATCCGCTGGATACAAAAAAGGGAGGCATCGGCGCGACCCGGACCAGTTCCCTGTACGCGGGCGGCGAGACACCGGCGGCGACCGCGCCTAAACCGAAAGCTCGAAAGGTGGTAGCGAAGGGTCCGGCGACTCCGCCAGCGCCCTATCAGGTAGAAATGATTCGTGGCAGCAAACGGGATGAGACCAAGTTTGAAGAAAAAAATCAGTGAGCCGTCGGTATCCGACCCAATCGCGTCCATGCTTCCCCTCGATGGATCCGCTCGTGCATTCGCGCAGAGGTCCGAATTCATGAAAG
>Ga0187817_10000512_pt1 | contig 16727 bp, 15 predicted proteins | sample NC_wetland_sal_i_17_FD_132431 | JGI IMG/M metagenome (GOLD analysis project Ga0187817, IMG submission 132431) | Wetland sediment microbial communities from Neuse River Estuary, North Carolina, USA - SO4_2 | ecosystem: Environmental > Aquatic > Freshwater > Wetlands > Sediment | place: USA...
GGACCCCGGCTGGCACATCTACTGGCAAAATCCCGGCGATTCCGGCGAGCCCCCGAAAATTCAATGGAAGCTCCCGCCAAATTTCCGCCCTGGAGCGATTCTATGGCCCCGCCCCATCCTGCTCGGCTCAGGCACCGTGCGCGACTACGGCTACGAGGGCCAGGTGCTCCTCATGACTCCGCTCCAAACGCCTCCCGAATTGCCCGCGACCGGCCCTGTCGAAATCGCCGCCACCATAAAGTTCGCCGTCTGCCGCGAAATCTGCATCCCCTGCAAAGCCGACCTCACGCTCACCGTTCCCCTCCACGCCCAGCCGCCCTCAAACGACTCTCCCTCCCGCAAAATTTTCGACGACACGCGCGCCCAACTGCCGAAACCCCTGCCGCCCGATCTGAAAGTGAGCGCTGGCTCAACCGACGGAAATCTTGAGCTCTGGCTCGTCGGTGCGCCGCAGACGCACGAGATCAGGTTTTTTCCGCTCGACCCCGGCGTGATCGAAAACTCGGCCCCCCAAAACCTGGACTCGGGTCACGGTTCGCTTCGGCTCACGCTCAAGAAATCCGACCAACTGCTCAAGCCGCCGTCCAGGCTCCGCGGCGTAATTGTGTTGGATGAGATCAAAGCGTATAAAATTGACGTTCCGGTGAAGCCGTCTTGACGGCCGATTAAATTTTCTGGCAAGAATTACCAGGAGGTCAAAATGAAGAAAATGACGTTCGCTCGAATCACCATCGTGCTGGCGGCCCTTCTCGCGCTCTCAACCGCCTGGGCCGCCCGCGTCGGCGAGCCCGCCCCCGATTTCACCGCCACCGACACCAACGGCCAAGTCCACAAGCTGTCCCAGTACGCCGGTAAATACGTCGTCCTCGAGTGGCACAATCGCGGCTGCCCCTACACCCAAAAACACTACGACACCGGCAACATGCAGCGCCTCCAGCGCGAATGGACCGCCCGCGGCGTCATCTGGCTCACCGTAATCTCCTCCGCGCCCGGTAAGCAGGGCTATGTCACCGCCGCCGACGAAAACGCCTTCCTCAAGCAAGTAAACGCCGCGCCCACAGCCGTCCTGCTTGATCCCACCGGCGACCTCGGCCACCTCTACGACTCCAAGACCACGCCGCACATGTTCATCATCAACCCGCAGGGCACGCTCATCTACAATGGCGCCATCGACGACCGCCCCACCACCGATCACGCCGATATCAACGGCGCGAAAAATTACGTCTCGCTCGCCCTCACCGAGGCCCTCGCCGGAAAGCCGGTAAGCGACCCGACCACGCGCCCCTACGGCTGCTCCGTCAAGTATCCCAACTAGGCTAGTCCGAGCTTTTTGAGGCAACCGGGCTACGCCCCAGCGCAGGGCGTCGCCCGGCTTATGTATCGCAGAATGTTCCGTGTCTGAATCCGCCATCTTATTGGAGGATCCGCCGGCCGTTTGGTGGGCCGGCGGCGAGCTTGCCCTGAGCGGAGCCGAATGGCCCGCTCTTGATCAGGCGGTGCTGCCCCGAATAACCAAAATGTGGGATGATTACCCCGGCTCACGCCTGCCCGGAGGAAAAACACAGATGAAGCTAACTCTGGCCCCGCTCCTTCCGCTCGCTCTACTCTTCGCGCTTGCCTTGCAGGCGCCCGCAAGCGCCCAGCAAAGCACCCCGCCCCCGCCTCCCAAAGCAGCGCCAGCTTCCACCGAACCTGTCGCCAAGCCGCAGGGCAATGCCGACGCGCCCGAAAGCGACCCCGCGCTCTATCTCACCACTGACCAGAAGGCCCGCATCAAGGCCATCCGCGAGGGCGCCGAGCTCCAAGTCCAGGCCGCCGAGAAGGACGCCTCGCTCACTCCCGAGCAAAAGGAGCGCCGCATAAAAGGCATCCGCAAGGCCACGCGCGCTCAGGTTTTTGCCGTTCTCACCCCCGACCAGCAGAAGACCTGGTCCGCCGAGCAGCGCGAAAAGCGCGAAGCCAAGGCAGCCCCACCCCCGCCGAAATCGCAGTAGTGCATCGAAAGCCCCGCCCAACGGCTCTCTGTCTTCACACAACCACTCCCACTCGGAACAGTCAGCCCCGCCCCGATTCCTCCGTGCCCTCCCGCTTTTCTCCCAGCCCTCTGTATTAAATCTTTTTCCGGTCTTTGTCTCCCTCTTCGATTTTGGGCTCACTCGCGCGCGCCCCCCGCCACGCCTTAAATCCATGCCCGACCAGCTGTCATCCTGAGCGGAGACCCGCGTCTCTCTCTTCCCCGCCGCTCTCTGGCGGACGCGCGTCGGAGCGAAGGATCTCTCTTCGAGCTTCGGCCCATTCGCACACGCGCGCCCCGCCGAAAAAAATCTTTGCCTCCCACGCACATTTCTCTTGCATCGCAAAAATTTTTCCGTATTCTGCATTTTGCGAAATCGTTCCAATTGCGCGGCTGAGAGAGAGCGAGGAACGCTGATGGAGGACGCGACAAGCAATTGAGCACTTTATCCCTCCCAGCCCAATTTCCCTCCCGGGCGCTTCCCTCCACGAAACGAGTCGCCAAGCTAACTCTCTGGCCCCTCGTCGCCGCCACCTTCTTCATGGTCTCCGGCGGCACCTACGGCACCGAAGACATCATCCACGGCGCCGGCTACGGCATGGGAATTTTGCTCCTCCTGCTCACTCCGCTGATTTGGAGCCTCCCCACCACCTACATGATCGGCGAGCTTTCAAGCGCCCTCCCGGTCGAAGGCGGCTATTACGCGTGGGTCCGCCGCGCCCTGGGCAATTTCTGGGGCTTCCAGGAAGCCTGGCTCTCGCTCGTCGCCAGTGTCTTCGACATGGCGATTTACCCAACTCTTTTCGTCCTCTACCTCGATCGCCTCTTCCCTTGGTTCGCCGTGGAGCACCGAGGCGCGTACGTCGGGCTGGCGGTTGTCGTCGTCTGCGCGGTGATGAATATTGCCGGCATCCGCGTGGTAGCGATCTCCTCTTTGTGGCTCTTCTTCCTGCTCTCGGCGCCCTTTGCTCTGATTGTCTTGATTGCGCCGGCGAAAATTGGCGCTCTTTCGGACGTAGCCGTAGCACCCAGCGCCTCGAGCGTGGGCTTGATTGGCGGCCTGCTCATCTGCATGTGGAATTACATGGGCTGGGACAACGCCTCAACCATCGCCGCCGAGGTCCGCCGCCCGCAGAAAACCTATCCCAAGGCCATGCTCCTGGCCGTCATCGTCGTCGCGCTCAGCTACGTTCTTCCCTTCGCGGCCATGTGGCTCACCGGCATCCCCTCCTCCGCCTTCGAGACCGGCTCCTGGGCCGACCTCGCCGGCATGATGGGTGGCCTGGTAGGCGGTCCGCTGGTGGCGCGCGCCTTCCGCGTCGCGCTGGTGATGGGCGGGATGATGAGCGCGTTTGGGATGTTCAACGCGCTGGTGATGAGCTACTCGCGCCTGCCTCTGGCAATGGCCCAGGACGGAATGCTGCCCTCCGTATTCGGCAAGCTCCAGTCAAAAACGCGCGCTCCCTGGGTTTCTATCGTTGTCTTGGCTACTGGCTGGGCCCTGTGCCTGGGAATCGGGTTCGAACGCCTGGTGACCCTCGACGTACTGCTCTACGGCATGAGCCTGATGCTCGAATTCGTGGCTCTCATCGCCCTGCGCATCAAGGAGCCAGACCTCCGCCGCCCCTTCCGCGTCCCCGGGGGCCTGCCCGGCGCCATCCTCCTCGGCGTCTTCCCCGCCCTGCTTCTCGGATTCTCCGTGGTCCACGGCCAGGATGAGCACATCCTCGGCATGAACGGCCTCGTCTTCGGCGCAATCCTCATCCTCGCCGGCTTCATCGTCTATCTCGCAAAATCCACCGCGCAGAAGCACGGCTGGGTGGGCGCAGCACTCCGCAACCAGCGCAAAGCCGCCTAGCCCCCTCCCCCTTGCGAATCAGCGACCCGCGCCAGCGGAAGCACCCCGTCTGGTTCTCTGCGAGGCCGCCGAGTAGTGGCACCGTTCGCCGCAAATTTGCCGCGTCGTCTATTTCTGCTATTCTTTTCGCCGTGCCACGACCGCTCTCTTTTGCAATCCCCATCCTCGCTGCCTGTGCTTCCGTTTTGATCGCGCGCGCAACACCGCATTCGCCCGCCCCGCCGCGCATTCCTCAACATCAAGCTGCGCCGCAGCAGGGCGCTTCTCAAACGCAGACGCCCGCGCCTCCGCAAGCCACCCCGCCCCAGACCGCGGCCCCTGCGCCCGTGCACACGGGTCCCCTGGTCATCCTCGATCCAGGCCATGGCGGCGCGGATCCCGGCGCGCGCGGGCCAAACGGAGCCGTGGAGAAAGAAAGCGTCCTCTTGATTGCCAGGATCGTGCGAGTGGAGCTCGAGCGGCAGGGCTACCGCGTGCTGATGACCCGTTACGACGATTCGAATCCCTCTTACGACGACCGCGCCGCCACCGCCAATGCGCATCGCGACGCCATATTCATCAGCATCCACGTGGCCTCTACGGGAACGATTGGAACGGTGCACACTTATTACTATCGTTTTTCAAGCGCTCTCCCGACTGTCACAGGAGTAGCATCAATTCCGCCACCCGCGCCGCCGGGCGGTCTGGGCTTGTGGGAAGAGGTGCAGCTGCCCTATACGGACGCAAGCCATCGTTTTGCGGACATCCTCGAACTCGAATTGGCTCAGCGTCTTCCTGGTTCGCCGGCCACATCTTCGGCGGCGCCGGTCCGCGAATTGCGCTCTGTCGCCCTGCCGGCGGTGGCGGTAGAAATTTCAAGCGTTCTAGTCTCCGACCCCAACACCTTGCTTTCGATGGGGCCGCCGCTGGCCACTTCCATCGTGCGCAGCCTTCAGACGTTCCGTGCCGCCGGTTCAGCGGGGGGCGACTGATGCCGCGAAACTTGAAAATTGCTCTGGGGATTCTAAGCGTCGCGGTACTGATCGGGCTGATGAGCCTTCACGGATTGCACAATCGCATCGAAAGGCTTTCCGAAAGCCAAAATACCGAGGAGCAGGCTCGCCGCGAATTGCTCACAGCGCCGAGTTCGGCGCCCACGGATGTCAAAGAGAAAGCGGAAATTTTCTGGGCAGCAGGTCCGGACAGGACGGCGCCGGTGGAAGTGGAATTAACGCTCTCAGCCGAACCCGTCCGGCGCGCCCGCCAGGTGCTGCACGCGCTGATTGAAAATACGCCATCGCCCGCCCAGCGCACGCTCCCTCCGAGCGCCAGCTTGCTAGCCTTCTATATCTTGCAGGACGGCACGGCGATCGCCGATTTTTCCGATGCGCTCGCGCTCGAAACTCCTTCTGGCATATTGAGCGAAGAGCTGGCCATCGAGTCGATCACAAAAACTCTCGAAAGCAATGTGGCCAGCCTGCGACGGCTGAAGATTCTGATTCATGGCCAGGAAGTGGATACTCTTGCCGGGCACGTGGACCTGACCGGCTTTTTCGATTTAAATCCTCCGGGTCAGCAAACGGAACAGCCGGCGCCTTCGTCGTCACAGGGCGCCAATCCAACAGCGCCCGCAAAATCGCCGCGGTGAGGATCGCTGAGTGGTGCCGGTGCGATGGGCACGGTGTGTTGACACTTCTGGCCGCAGTCGTCACACTGTAATTTCAAAGTTTTCGTGGTCTTTGAGATCTTGGCCTAGGGGAGATATTTCTTGCGAGCAGACGGTCGCGCCGCGGATGAACTGCGGCCGGTGAAAATCACCTCCGATTTCATTCCCAGCGCTGAAGGCAGCGTGCTGATTGAGGCCGGGCAGACGCGCGTAATCGTCACGGCCACAGTCGAAGATGGCGTCCCCTCTTTTCTAAAGGGCACCGGCAAGGGCTGGGTCACCGGCGAATACGGCATGTTGCCGCGCTCGACGGAGGAGCGCACGCCGCGCGAATCCTCGCGGGGACGGCAATCGGGCCGCACACTCGAAATCCAGCGCATGATTGGCCGAACGCTGCGGGCCGTCACGGACTTGAAAGCGCTCGGCGAGCGCACGGTGTGGCTCGATTGCGACGTGATTCAAGCAGACGGCGGAACTCGCACGGCTTCCGTCACGGGCGCCTTCGTTGCGCTCGCTCTCGCGCTCGAGCGAATGGTTGCGGCCGGAATGCTTCGCTCTATCCCCCTGTTCGATTCCGTCGCGGCCACGAGCGTCGGGATCGTGGATGACCAGCTTCTCCTCGATCTCGCTTACGAAGAAGATTCGCGCGCGCAAGTGGATATGAACGTGGTCATGACCGGTGGCGGCCGTTTTGTGGAAGTGCAGGCCAGCGCGGAAGGCCGCCCCTATACCGAGCACGAGCTGCAACAATTGCTCACTCTTGCGACGGGTGGAATTCGACGCCTCGTCGAGGCGCAGCAGGAATTGCTGCATATGAAATTCAGTGCCCGCGCACGGTAAGGTCACTCCAGCGATTCCCGTCCTTCTCGCCACCTCCAATCCTGGCAAAGTGCGCGAATACGCCGGGCTAGTTGGCGATTCGCTCATCCGGCTGGCCCCGTTCCCGAATTTCCGCGAGATTCCCGCCTTCGAAGAGTCCGCCCCCACCTTTGCCGAGAATGCGGCGGGAAAAGCCGCGTATTACAGCCGGCACACTTCCGAAATCGTTCTCGCTGATGATTCAGGGCTGGTGGTGCCCGCGATGGGCGGTGCGCCCGGGGTCCATTCCGCGCGCTACGCGGGTCCCCATGCAACCGATGCGGATCGCGTGCAGAAAGTACTGCGCGCGATGGAGGGAAAAGAAGGGGCGGAGCGCCGCGCGCGCTTCGTTTGCGTCGCCGCGATAGCACGGCAAGGCCGCGTCCTGGCGGCTGTCTCCGACTATGCCGAGGGGTTGCTCACGAAGGAACCCCGCGGCACCGATGGCTTCGGCTACGATCCGATTTTCTTCTTCGAGCAACTCGGGCGCACTTACGCCGAAACCACTCGTGAGGAAAAAAACCTGCACAGCCATCGCGGAAAGGCTTTTCGAAAAGCCCTCGCCCTTCTGGCTGGTTCAAATCCTGTTACTTTTTCCTAGCCCCGCGCATCTAAGCCATGTGGCTCCCAAATTAGCTTGCCTTCAGGCTCTCATCAGAGGTAGAAAGATACCCCCCGCTAGAGAGGTGACCTATGGCGACTTCTCGCACGGCACTTCAGTTTCCCCAGGCGCTCCTGCCTCGCATGGACGAAGCGCGCAGGCGCACGGATGCCCTGTTTCAACTCCTTCCACCCAATTCGTTTTACGAGCGGCCCGTGCCGGAGCGCCACCGGCTGATTTTCTATCTCGGCCACCTCGAAGCGTTCGATTGGAATCTGCTCTGTGGCGTTCTGGGGCTCGAGCCGTTGGATACGGAGTTCAACCGCCTATTCGCCTTTGGCATCGACCCGATCGGCAGCGGCTTGCCTTCAGACACGGCGGGCGACTGGCCCGGTATCGCGCGGGTCGAAAAATATAACCGGCAGGTCCGCGCCCAATTGGATGCCGCGCTGCAAGGGCCGCATGCCCCGGAGCGCTTGCTCGGATCGTCTTTCGCGGACGGGACGCTCCTTCACGTGGCCATCGAACATCGCTTGATGCATGCAGAGACGCTTACCTACCTGCTCCACAATCTCGCTCTCGAGCGTAAAATTCCTCAGCCTTTTACTCGCTGTGACCCGACTCCTGCTCCCCGCCAGTATCAGGTGACTATCCCTGCCGGCGTCGCCACTCTCGGGCAGTCAGGCCACAAACCTCACCCCTTCGGATGGGACAATGAATTCAATGCCCAGCAAGTTTCCGTCCCCAGTTTTTCTGTTGACGCTTTTCCCGTCACCAATTCCGAGTATCTGAGGTTCATACGCGCCGGCGGCTACGAAGACTCCGCCTTTTGGCACCCTGAAGACTGGGAATGGAAACGCGCGCAGCGGCTCGAACATCCTCATTTCTGGCTCCCGCGTTCCAGCTCTCCCGCCACCGACCCGGATACTCAGTGGGAATACCGCGCGATGTTCGGAACGATTCCTCTTCCCCTTTCCTGGCCCGTTTACGTCACCTATGCCGAAGCTGCCGCGTTCGCACGCTGGGCCGGCAAGAAACTTCCGACAGAAGCTCAATGGCATCGTGCCGCATACGCGACGCCGCAGGAAACTGAGAGGGCGTATCCGTGGGGTGACGACCTTGCCGGCGCCAAACACGGGAATTTTCATTTCCAGCGCTGGGACGCGGAGTCGGTGAATGCGCATCCCGCGGGTGCGAGTGCCTTTGGCGTATTCGATCTGGTCGGCAATGGATGGGAGTGGACCTCCACGCCCTTCGCTCCCCTTCCCGGATTCGAGCGCTTTTCCTTCTATCCCGGATATTCCGCTGATTTCTTCGACGGAAAGCATTTCGTGATGAAGGGCGGATCGGCGCGCACGGATGCATGCATGGTCCGCCGATCTTTCCGAAACTGGTTTCAGCCGCATTACCCGTACGTGTACGCCACATTCCGCTGCGTGGAGAACTAAGCGATGGGTACCTCCCCACGAATGGCACCTGCACCTGTCCTCACACCGGCGCTTTCCCTGTTTGCGTCGGAAGTCGTTGTCGGCCTCAGCCACCCAGGGCAGAAAGAGTTGCCCTCAAAGTATCTCTATGACGAAGCCGGGTCGGCGTTGTTCGACGTGATCTGTCTTCTGCCTGAATATGGCCTGAGCCGCGCGGGCATGCGTTTGGCGCGGCGCTATGCACATGACATTGTCGGCCGCCTTCCCGGACCGGTGCTGGTCGCCGAACTCGGCAGCGGCAGCGGGCAGAAAACCCGCTGGCTCTTGGAAGCGCTTTCACGGCGCCAGCGCGTGAATTATTACCCGATCGATATTTCTGGCAGTGCCCTCACCCGCTGCCAGCAGGAATTGGGCCACCTGGAGATGGTGAGCGTCGTGGGATTCGAGCGCGCGTACCTCGATGGCTTGCAGGAAGTGGCCGCGCGGCGGCGGGAGGGCGAGCAGATCTTCTTGCTCTTCCTCGGCAGCACGATCGGCAATTTTGACCGGCCAGCCGGCGATCAATTCCTCCGCGAAGTGCGCTCAATTTTGCAGGAAGGCGATGCGCTGCTGCTCTCGACCGATCTCGAAAAGCCCGTCCCTCGGCTTCTGCTCGCTTACGACGATCCCACCGGCGTCACCGCTGCGTTCAATAAGAACCTGCTGGCGCGCATCAATCGTGAGCTCGGCGCCGATTTCGATCTCACGCGTTTCGAGCACGTGGTGCGCTACGACGAAGCGGAGCGGCGCGTTGAGATGCATCTCCGTTCCACTGCCTGGCAGCGCATCACCATTCGCAATGCCGGCTTCGGCATCTACCTGCGCGAGGGTGAAACCATCTGGACGGAGAGTTCACACAAGTACAATCCGCAGGAAGTGATCCGCATGGGCGAACGGACTGGATACCGCTGCGTGGAGCAATGGTTCGATTCCGAATGGCTTTTCGCCCAAAATCTGTTTTTTGCCGTGTAATTTCTCTCGAGAGGCTGCGTTGGCCAAATCGACAGGCGGTAATGTCCTAGATCCACTCAAAGCTGGCTCGATAGGGCATCTCCCGAGTGTCCTGGCAATCGCCAATTCCACCGAACAGAAATCGAGCCATGTCACATAAAATAAGCCACTTACAAAATTCCAATCGCCAACTTTTCCCCTCTTTCCTGTCGCCGACCGCCCCATGGCTGGAAGCCGCCGAGAATCGCTTCTCGGCTAATTTAGGACACTACCCGAAAGGCGGCCGCGTCGAGCCGTAGCCGCACCTGTGATATATTTCTCCGCCCATGGCCAAGCCAAGAAAGAAGCCACCAAAGAAAAAATCATCCCCTGCGCGCCGGCGGGCAGGTAAGCGCGCTGCAAAAAGTTTGCCGCGCGCCTCTGCCGGACGCGGAACCGATCCGGCGCGCGTTCGCGCGATTCTCAAAAAACTCGACGAGGCCTATCCCGCCGTCACCTGCGCGTTGCACCACGACAATGCATTTCAACTTCTCATTTCCACGATTCTTTCCGCGCAGTGCACCGACGAGCGCGTGAACCAGGTGACCGCAACCCTCTTCCCTAAGTATCCGGATCCGAAAGCCTTTGCCTATGCGAATCCGAGTGAGCTTGAGCAGGATATTCGCCCCACGGGCTTCTTCCGCAACAAGACCAAGTCCATCATGGGCGCGAGCAAAAAAATCTTCGAGGAATTTCACGGAGAGGTTCCGAAAACGATGGAGGAATTGCTCACGCTGCCCGGTGTCGCCCGCAAGACCGCCAACGTTGTCCTCGGCTGCGCTTTCGGCATCGCTTCTGGCGTCGTTGTGGATACGCACGTGCAGCGGCTCGCCGGCCGCCTCGACCTCTCGAAAAACACCGACCCGAAGAAAATCGAGCAAGATCTGATGCGAATCATCCCGCGCGAAAAATGGATTCTCTTCTCCCATCAATTGATCTGGCACGGCCGGCGCGTCTGCCAGGCGCGCAAGCCAAAATGCATCGAATGCAACCTCGAACAGCTGTGCTATTCCAAGGACAAGACGAATTAAGCCGTGCCTGCAATATTTCCCACCCCATTCCAATCGCAGGAACCCGCGTGGGCATTGCCACTAGCCATGCGCCCGCATTCCGAAGCACCGCGCCGGAGTTGTCCCCCAGTTCTTCCTGAACATGGAAATGAATGAGCTTGGCGTGCTGTAACCCGATTCCAGCGCGGCATGGGTCACTTTCGCGCCTTCCGCCAGTAGCCGCATCGCGTGCATCAGTCGGAGCTGTTGGCGCCACTTGCCAAACGTCATGCCCACGTCCTCCTGGAAAAGCCTCTCCACCGTCCGTTTGCTGGCACCAGTTGTCTTGCAGATGCGCGAGAGCGGGCGGTTGTCGCTCGGGTCCGCCAGAAGCACGTCCGCGATTCGGAGCGCTCTCGGATCGGAGGGATTCGGGAGCTGCAATGGAACCGTTTGGATCGTTTCGAGCTGATCAATGATGGAGTCGATCAAATGACGTTGCCTCTTGATGGCACTCTTCAGCGCCGCTGTGGCGCACGCATGGAGTATCAGCTCCCTCAGTAGCGGCGATACGTTTACCACGCAGCAGCCGCGCGGCAGCGCTCTCGCCAGCTTCGGCTTCAGATAAAGAGTTCGCATCGCCACCGTGCCGGACATCGTGATCGTGTGCGGCGTCGCCGCGGGAATCCAAACCGCCCGATGCGTTGGCACCACCCACGCGCCTTCGCTCGTGCGCACGGTCATCACCCCGCGGGAAGCGTAGACGAGTTGGTCTCGATCGTGAAAATGCAACGGGATGACGTATCCGGCCGGGTAATCGTGCGTCAGGGTAATAATCTGGGAGCTGCGATCTCCCTTGGGTTCGAAAATCGCCGTTTGACGCTTTTGCGACATTCATTGTCATAATATCGGAAGCGAGCAAGCCACACAATCCCTACTCTCAACCTGTCCGTAATTCAGCTTCGAAGGAGAGCGCTTGAATCGCTTGCACCATTGGCTGTGCCGCTCCGCCCATTGGCGAAAAACCATCGAGCACCGGCTCGCGTGGGTCCTTTCCGGCGCCCATCTGGGAGAGAACGTCCTCGAGCTCGGGCCGGGCCCAGGTCTCACAACCGATCTGCTCCGCCTGGCGGTCGAGCGCATAACGGCAATCGAAGTTGACCCTGGCCTGGCTGAGTCCCTGCGGACGGGGCTGGCTGGAAGAAATGTTGAGGTGATCAGGGGCGATGCCACAGCCATGCCGTTCCCCGATGGCCAGTTTTCGGGCGGTATTTCGATGACCATGCTGCATCACGTGCCCTCGCCGGATTTGCAAGATAGGCTGCTCCGCGAAGCGTGCCGCGTCATCAAGCCGGGCGGACTCTTTGTCGGCAGCGACAGCCTGCCCAGCCTGCGCATGCGCCTGCTCCACATCGGCGATACGTTTGTCCCGGCGGATCCCGACAAATTTGGTGCGCGGCTCGAGGCCGCAGGGTTCGAGGTTCTGAAAGTAGATAAGAACTCGGAGGCATTTCGGTTCCACGCCCGGCGGCCGGAAGCGCGTTCAAGAATATTGCCAACTTGATTCCAGGAGGAGCCAAAACATGAAGCGAAACAAAGTAGTTCGAATTCCAAGAAGCCTCAGAACAGTTCTCATCCTTGCGGCCATGAGCGCGTGGTTCGGCATCGCAGCACTTCCCGCATTCGCCGCCGCCCATCCAGAATCGTGCGCCACAAACCCCGAGAGCCGGCAATTCGATTTTTGGGTGGGCGACTGGACCATCTCGTATCCCGGCGGCCCGGGCGGCAGCGTCAGCAAAGTCACGCTCTCTCTCGACAAATGCATGGTCGTCGAGAGCTGGGACGGCGGCAAAGGCCACCGCGGCGAAAACATGTTCGCTTACAGCTCGGATGACAGGCGCTGGCACGGTATGTTTGCCGACAATATGGGACGAGTGCACGTGTTGGAAGGAAAAGTGGCCTCCGGAACCGCAGAGTTCTACGGCCCCAGCCGCGGACCGGATGGAGAAGCCGTTCTGAATCGCATCCGCATCGTGCGTTTGAGTGCCGATAAGGTCGAGCAGACCTGGGAAAAATCAAAAGACAACGGCGCCACCTGGAACACGGAATTCCGCGGGGAATACACGCGGAAAAATCCTTAACCATGCATTTGAGGGCCTGATCAAAGGAATCTCCGTGCGACGACAACTCCAGTGGCCGGCAATATTTTCTCTCGCGCTTGTTCTTGTTCTCGCCCGCACAAGCCTCCACATCGTCGCAGTGGAGGCTCCGTCCCCAAAGGTCGCGTTGGCACACGGTGTCCTGGGGGGAGCGCATTTTGGTTCCGCGAAAAATGAAATCGCCTTCCTCGGCGTACCCTATGCAGCCCCACCGGTCGGGGAACTGCGCTGGAAACCGCCGCAGCCACCCAGAAAATGGGTCGGTACACGCCAGGCAACTCACTTCAGCCCGGTGTGCGCGCAGCTTCCCGCCGGCTGGCTCCCCTACATTGGCGGGAATGAGGACTGCCTCTACCTGAATATCTGGACAACGCAGTTCTCCACAACCGCAAAACAACCTGTCATCATCCATTTCCACGGGGGATCAAACCGGGCAGGTTACAGTCAACTGAATCCGCTCGGGCCCGCGCTTTCGCGCTTGGGCGTCGTGTTTGTGAGCGCCAATTACCGCCTCGGCCCGTTCGGATTTTTTGCGCATCCAGCTCTCACGGCTGAGTCCGAGCATCACTCTTCCGGAAATTACGGCCTGCTCGATCAACTGCAAGCCGTGCGTTGGGTGCGTCAGAATATTTCGCGCTTCGGAGGCGATCCGGAGCGGATCACGCTCATGGGCCAGTCCGCCGGCGCCGTGGATATTTGCTTTCTCATGGCCTCCCCGCTTGCGGCAGGAATATTTCAGCGTGCGATTCTCGAAAGCGGAGAATGCCAGAGCGTCTTCAACAAGGACCTCCGCACGCCCATACCCTACAATTCGATTGCCGGCACCGGTGAGACCGACGGAGAACGCCTTGCAAATGACTTGGGAATTGCGGACGGTCCCGACGCGTTGCAAAAGCTCCGCAGCGTTCCCGCAGACGAAATTCTGAATGCCATGAGCAAGGATCGCCAGCTTCGCTTTGACGCCATCGTCGATGGATGGATCGTCCCAAAGCAGCCCGCGGAAATTTTCGACGAGGGCGAGGAGGCCCAAGTCCCTGTCCTCGTCGGCAGCAATGCCGATGAAGCGACGGTCTTCCGCCACGGCGGTCCCAAAACCATGGAAGAATACAAAGACAACCTACGAGGAGACACCGGCAAATACGCCGAACAGGAATTCCGTGCGTATCCCGCATCTTCGCATGCGGAAGTCCCAGCGAGTTACATGCGCCTGCACAATGATTATTTCGCGTACGGCGCCTATTCCCTGGCGCGCGCGATGACGCATGTGGGCCAGAGCGCCTACTTGTACTATTTCACCCACGTTGAGACCGGCAAACGCGCTCCGCTCGGCGCATTTCATGGCGAAGAGCTCCTCTTTCTGAGCGATTCATTCCCAAGCGATTGGGAGCATGGCCATGACGACGAGAAGCTCGGCGAGATCATGCGCGCTTACTGGACGCAATTCGCAAAAAACGGCGGCCCGAATGCTCCGGGCCTCCCCGACTGGCCCGCCTTTGATCCTCGCAAGGACGATTGTTTCGAGCTAGGCCGCGAGATCCGGGTCCGCCCAGTCGCGCCGCAACTCCCGATCCTCGAACGCATCATGCAGCAATTGTTTTCGGAAGCTGCGCCCTCCCCGGTGCCTTCGAAGCAAGACTAATTCGTCAAGGCGCACTCCGCCGTATCCGCCCTGCAAGCAAACCCAAAAAGTACGCTAGAATAACAACTTACCCTCGTCGGGGCGTAGCGCAGCCTGGTAGCGCGCCTGCCTTGGGCGCATCAAACTCGACTCCAACAGTTCCTGCTGCTAATTCTAACTACCAACGTTCCCAACAAATCGGGGAATCTGCCTTTCGCTCAAAGCTAACTCCTATGCGTTGAAAACGATTGATTCGTGCACAGTCGGTGCACAGTCGCGTGCCTGCTTTGTAATTAGGGCAATTTCCAACCCAAGTCGTTGCCAAGCTTACGCTTAGATAAATCGAGCGTCCCTTTGGGTGTTCCGATCCTGCCGACAGCCTGCTCTGGAGACACTCCCCAGCAAACCCTAAACCGCCGCACGAGCTCTCTAATCCTAGACAGGCCAACTAGTTCAAAGCTCGGTTACTCTCCGATGCTCTAATCATTCTTCGTAATTGCATTTCCAATTCTTGCGATGACGCTGGCCTCGCCCCCGCCATATTCGCGCGCAATCGTAACTACGTCAGCCATAGTTCCTCCTAACTGCCGGGGCGAACGGCCCCGTTTTGCCGCTTGCTGGAGGAATCACAACGGTCGCCTTTCAGCGGCCAATGAAGTCGTTCGCAGATGTCTCGGGCATAACAAGTCTCGGCGACGAACATTGGTTCTCTCCGAACTTGCGGGTGTTGCACTTAGCTATCTCCGTTTGATGATCACGGCCGTTAAATCATCCTGTTGCTCGGTACCACCAGAAAATTCAACAACCGCTCTGTGGAGGGAGGAAATGATGTCACCCGAGGGCAATTCCCTCGATGCACGAATTGCTTCCTCCAGCCTCTTGGTGCCGAATTGCTCTCCCTGTGCGTTAGCCCATTCATAAAAACCATCCGTTGCCAGCGCAAGGAGGTCACCCGGTTTAAGTTCAAGGATCAGTGGCGGATCGGAACTCAATTTGGAGAATATGCCGAGTGGCAGCCCCTGCGCGGCCAAAATGTCGAAGCGGTCTTCCTTCAAGAAATAAACGAACAGCGGTGCATGTCCCGCTGAAAGCAGCTCCACACGTGAACTTTTTGGATTGCAGATTGTCGCGACGAAAGTCACAAAACGACCCTGAGTCATGTCCCTTGCAAGGGCAGCGTTAATTCGTTCGATCGCGATCAACAACTCATTCTCCGCCGTGAAGTTAGCTCTCGCGTAAGCGCGGCAAACGGCTGCCAGCAAAGCGCTCCCGATGCCGTGACCGGTTACATCTCCAAGCGCCATCACTACCTTCCCGTCCGAGAGAGGCAGCCAATCGTAATAATCTCCCCCAGTTTGATCCGCAGGTTGATTCCACGCCGCAATATCAAAACCTTCCATCTGTGGCATGGAGGTAGGAAGGAGAGACTGCTGGATCGACTGGGCTACTTCGAGGTCATGTTCCAAATGCTCGACTTGGCGCCGGGTTTCTGCCTCGCGTAGAGCCGCGTCTACTTGCTTGCGGATCTCGCTCGCAACCGCCCCAGCTGTAAAGCCAGCGACGACCATCATGATTGAATAGCTAAATACGGCCCTCTGGGGTGAGAGCAGAGGTGCCCCTCCCCCAAAAGAAGGTTTCCAACCGAGATACAACGCAGCAGCCAGGTAACCCACCGCAGCCACCAGTCCTGAAACTCGGCAGGACACGGGATTCAGGCGCAGCGTCGAAAGGATGATGAACAAAAAAAACGCGAGTACGACTGGATTCATGAACGGCCGATACGCGGGATCGATGGACGCGCTCGGTAGAAAAGCGACACCGAGAGCCGGTAGGCAGCTTTCCACAATAATGTTGCTGATCCATGTCGTGTTCTTCAGATTTCCACCGGTCTGGATCGCATGATTTACGGCGCGCAACATCAAAGATTCATATCCCACAAACAAAGCTATCAAGAGGAAAGTGAGGAGCCATAAATGCAGGTCTTCGAGGGTGTGGAGGATGATGGTTCGGATGGTTTGCGTGACGAAGGCTGCGCTAATTGCTCCAAGCAGGATCAGAATACGGAGGCGTTCACTCTTCAAGAGTGCTTGTTGGAATGCGACAGATTTTTCGTGGAGTTCACTCATCAACGTTCGCGTCCAGCGGAAAGTTCAGTGGAAGTGCAATTGGGCACGGGCAACCACTTCGACCATATTGAATGCTGAGATTCGATCTCAGGACGACCGCCCTATTATCTGGTTCTTCGGTTGGCAGATATGCAGAGTCCAGCATCTGGCGCACATCTTAGGTTGCGGTCGGAGGCAAGTCAACGGACGGAACTCGGATGGATAGTTGCTGGGGAAAAGATCTGCCCGCTGCCAAGTGCACGCCGTGCCTGGTACGAGCGGTAACCGGAAAATGGGTCCTGGCCCGAATTTTGTCCAATAATTGGAACTTACCCCCCTCAAGCCGCAACTTGGGGCTGCTGGCCTACGATTTCGAGCGAGCAAGAAATCTATCAACGCCTGCTCTAATTCCCCAATTGCGTGA
>Ga0187817_10000513_pt1 | contig 16722 bp, 14 predicted proteins | sample NC_wetland_sal_i_17_FD_132431 | JGI IMG/M metagenome (GOLD analysis project Ga0187817, IMG submission 132431) | Wetland sediment microbial communities from Neuse River Estuary, North Carolina, USA - SO4_2 | ecosystem: Environmental > Aquatic > Freshwater > Wetlands > Sediment | place: USA...
CGTGGGTCACTCGCGAACCATAATTGCCGATAATGCACATTATGTAAAGTAATGTGCTGGAGCGGTATCCTCCGGCCGGCCAAGGCGATCCCCTTCTGCAGACTCGTGTCCTGTCTCACAGGTACTTAAAGGCCTGGAGGGGTCTGGTTTGGCTGTTAGTCACGATGTGGTTACTGAAGGCGTGCCTGCTTGTCTTGCCATCAGCGCCCGGCGTGCCGGGGCTCTCGTCCTCGATCTTGGAAATTACATAACTACGTAGTCATGGGTCCAGGTTGTTTCGCCTGCTCAGCGCCAATGCCGGTCCGCCGCTTGGGGGAACTAGGTCTAGTTTGCCCGCAGCATCCCGGTGACGCCACGGCGGCGTAGCGCCCGTGTCTCGGCGACCAGCGCCGCGGCGGCGATGAGCAGGAAGAACGCAGACGGCAGGGCGAGCGCGATCAGGTCCGGCTGGAGCTGGACGGGGATGGCCGCGCCGGTGTACCCGGACAGGTCCAGCGCCGATCCGATCAGGTGCGGCAGCACGAGGGCGCAGACCGCGCCGGCCACGACGGCGGCCAGCACGGCGGGCATGACCTCGGCCAGAAGGAACCCGGTGGGGCGTTCGTGGCCCATCACGGTCAGCCGGGCCAGCGTCAGCTCGCGGTCCGCTGAGCCCAGCGCCAGGCCGAGGGCCAGGATGAACAGGCCGAACCCGGTCGCGGCGGCGACCGTGAGGGTCACCACCAGCACCGCGCCGTGCTGCAGCGGGGAATTGACCAGCCCCGAGAGCACGGTCGAACGGAACCTGATCAGAGCCCCCGGTATCTGGGTGGCGACCACGGCGGACAGCCGGGCGTCGTTGATCGATGACCCGGTGACCAGCACCATATTGTCGGCGGCCGGGCTGCCCAGGCCGGTCAGCCCCTGCTGTGGCATGATCAGGAAGGCGCCGCCGGTCGGCTGGGCGGGCGTGTCGGCCACCTGTCCGACGATCCGGGCGCTGATCTGGCCCGGCGGGTACAGCAAGGTGATGTTGGCCGCCGCCTGGCCCAGGATGGCGGCCGCGGCCGGCGAGGCGAGCACGGGCACCGTGGTCGTCGGGGACAGCGGCCCGCCGGAGGCCCCGCTGATCGCCGACACCGGGACGGCGGGGAACGGGGTGCCCGCGACGACCGCCTGGTAGCTGGCCGGGTCCACGGCCACCACGGTCAGCGGATCCCTGAACAACGTCGTGACCCAGGTCGAGATCCAGACCGCGGCGACGTGCTGCACGCCGGGCACCGCCGCGATCGCCCGTACCGCCGCGGGGGTCGCCGGGGCCGTCCCCGAGCCGGTCGTGATCACCGCGTCGCCCCCGGTCGCCTGCCAGGACGCGGCGACCTCGCCGCTGGCGATTGCGTTGCGGAGCGTGCCGGCGAAGGCGGCCAGGCTGAGCGCGAGCACCAGCGCGAACGAGGGCAGCACCCCGGTCAGCGAGGTGCGGGCGGCCCCGGCCAGCGCCACGAACCCGGTGGCGCCCGCCCGCCGCGCCGACAGCCGCAGCAGGCCCCGGATGACCAGCGGGTACAGCCGCAGCATGACCACCACGGCCAGGATCGCTACCAGCACCGGCGCTGCGGCCAGGAACCAGTCCACGCTGCCGCCGGCCGGCACCCCCTCGTCGTGCAGCACCACCAGCCCGGCCACCGCCGCCGCGTACGCCGTCACCTCCGCGACCAGGCGCCGCAGCGACGCCAGCCGCGACAGGGACGTGTCGGCCGTGGTCACCCGGGCCGGGTTGACCGCCGGGGCGGCCCGGCGATGCCGCCACGCCGCGATCAGCGACGGGCCGGCCAGCGCGGCCAGCATCGCGATCCCGGCCAGCACCCAGCCCAGCACCCACGAGGCGCTCTGCGCCCGCCCGGGGGTCCCGGGGACCAGCACCAGCGCCAGGCCCGCGCCGATTAGCGCCGCCGGCACCGCCGCGATCGCGGTGCCCCGCAGCATCAGCCTCGCGACCTGCCGCAGCGACCCGCCCCGGGCGCGCAGCATGGTCAGCTCGTCAGCCCGCCGCACCGCGATCGTCAACGACGCGACCAAGATCACCGCGATACCGACCACGATCATGCTGACGAACAGCAGCAGGAGCACGGTCTGGGTGGCCGCCTGGGTATCGAGGAACGCCGACAGGTCCTGCGCCACCGGCAAGGTAACCGTCAGCCCCACCGCCCCCGAGGCGCCCAGCCCCCCGAACAGCACCGGAGTCGCCGCCACCGCCCGCCCCACGTCATAGGCCAGCCTCTGCGCCTGGTCCGCGTTCACACCTCCCAGCGCCAGCGGGAACTCCCACTGCATCTGCAGGCCCGGCCCCCCGAACTTGTTCTGCACCAGACCCAGCGCGCCGGGGTCGGCGAAGACCCCGCCCACCCAGTACTCTCCCGGGGCGACCAATGATGGCATGTCGACGGTGATGTCCTGGGTCCAGAAGGTCGAGCCCGCGTCGCGCTCGGTCACGATCGCGGTGATGGCCAGCACGACCGGCCCCGACGGGGCGGTCAGCACCAGCCGGGAGCCCGGATGCAGCCCGAACCGCGCCGCCGTCTGCGTGGTCACCGCCACCGGGACCGCTCCCGCGGGGACCCCGGCCGCAGAATACGAGCCCGCCACCACCCGGGCGTGGGCCGTGAACGGGTCCCGGTAGACCACCTCCAGCCTGGGCGATGATCCGGCTCCGGCCAACGCGCTCGCCGCGAAGCCCGAGGCGACGGACAGCGGGGTGGTGCTCAGCCCGGCCCAGTCGCCGCCGGCCAGCGGCAGCGGCGTCGCGGCCAGGCTGCGGGCGATCCGCTGGGTCGTCGCGGAGAGCAGGGCCACGGTCAGCAGGTTAATCGGCCCGCCCCCCTGCTCCGACGGTCCCACCCAATCCGACCAGCCCACGCTCACCTGCACCGACTTCCCCGTATCCCCCAGCGCGGCCAGATCCTGCTGCAGCGCCTGCGTCCGCGTATGCAAGTTCAGCGCCGGCCCCGCCACCGCCGCGAACACGCACCCGCACACCAGCACCCCCAGCGCCACTGTGCCCCGTGCCGCCGACCCGACCCCCCACCTTGCACTCAGCATTAGCGACCCTCGTCTGTCAAGACCATCAGAACGGAGGATAAGCCCCGAAATGGCTGATAAAAAGGGCGCGTGCGTGACCTGGTACCCGTCTGTGACCGGGCTTCCCCAGTCCGCCTACACCTCAAGATGTAGCTCGAATCGGCCTGTTGGCCGATGCGCTCGCGTGGTCGCGAACCTAGCATGCGTGGTATGAGCACTTCTGTCCTCGCGAGCAAGGAAGTCCGCACCGGGCCGGCCACTGTCCGGCCGTACATCCTAGGTGCCCTGGCGGCGCTCTCCGTCGGCGCCGCGGCCATTCATTTCGCGGTCGTGTTCGAACACTTCGTCGAATATACGCTGTACGGCGTCTTCTTCCTGGTGATCTCGTGGGCCCAGCTGATATGGCCAGCGGTCCTGCTCTGGCGGCCGTCGCGGCTGTGGCTGTGGCTGGGCATCGCCGGGAACGCCGTCATCATCGCGGTGTACGTGGCGTCCCGCACCGTCGGCCTCCCGTTCGGTCCTGACCTGCACAACACGGAGTCGGTCGGCGCCCTGGACGTGGTGAGCTGCGTCCTGGAGTTCTTGCTGATCGTCGGATGCGCCGCACTGCTGTGGCGACCGTCCCTAGCGGACCGGCCGGTCGCGCGCCGTGGTGCCTTCGCCCGCGTGGCCGCGCTGGTCGCGGTGCCCGTCGCGGTGATCGCCGCGACCACCGCGGTCATGACGCCCGGCTGGGCGGGACCGGAGGGACCCGCGGGCATGGCAGCCGGTATGTCCTCCCAGTCTTCGTCCAACTCCCAGTCTTCGTCCGGCTCGCTGACCTCGGGCATGGGTGACATGGGCACCACCGATGATCTGCCGGACATGCAGATGTACGGCTCGACCGCACCGCCGACCGCGGCGCAGGTCCAGGCGGCCGCTCAGCTGATCGAACAGACGGATGTGAGCCTGAAGCGGTACGCGAACGTCCAGGCGGCGTTCGCGGCGGGCTATACGTACGTGCTCAAGACCAACGGCGAGGAACACCTTCTGTACAACGGCGACAACCCCAGCTACCAGGGCCTCAACCCGCAGGACCCCTCGTCGCTGGTGTATGCGATCAACGTGCCGAACCACGCCCCGATCCTGCTCGGCGCCATGTACATCATGGGCGATCAGCAGAACGGCCCGCAGATCGGCGGCGGACTTACCCGATGGCACTCGCACCTCGTCACCTGCGTCAACGGACGCCAGACCATCGCCGGCTTCGGCGTCCAGCTTCGGGATAGCTGCAACCCGGCTACCTGGCAGGACACGTACACCGCGCAGATGCTCCACGTATGGGTCGTTCCCTATCCCGGCGGCGTCTTCTCCGATGACCTCAGCGCGGCCGCGACCAACGCGGCGGTCCAGGCGGTGCTAGCGGAGCACAGCTGACGTTACAGGTACCGGGTCAACTGGTCGGTGAGCTCGGCCGGACGGGACAAGGCGACCAGATGCCCGCCGGGGACCGAGTCAACCGCGGCGCCGAGCCGCTCCCCCGCGATCCGGCGCTGGAACTCCAGCGGGAAGAACCGGTCGTCACGTCCGGCCAGGACCTGGGTGGGCACCTCCGGCCATCGCTCGATGGCGCAGGGCTGGCCGAAGGCGATATCGGCCTCGGGAAAGTTGTGCCCCTCCCCCGTGGCCACAACCTCCGCGGACACGTCGTGCAGGAAGTACGTGGCCAGGTCGAACTCGGCGGGATACCCGCCGGCGCGGGCGGCCGCGATGCGGGCCGGCTCCCAGCCGGTGTTGTCCCACCAGGCGCCGGGGGTCTCGCCGGGCAGCGGGATCATCGCGTTGACCAGGACCAGCAGGCGGACCGGGATACGGGCGCAGACCACCGGCGCGGTGAAACCGCCCATCGACTGCGCCACCAGGACGACATCATGGCGGCCGCCGATCGCCTCGGCTACCGCGTCGGCGTATTCCGGCAGCCCGGCCGACTCGTTGGCCCCCGGCAGATCAACCGCGACCGCCTCATGGCCGCGGGCCCGCAGCTCAGGGACGACACGATGCCAGTACCAGGCCGCGCCGCCCGCCCCGGGAACGAGCACGAATACGCTCATCCATTCCTCCATTTCTCCGGTACCGCCGTATAACGGCCGGCGCGCGCAGAATAACCGGCCGGTCTCCTGACAGACTGCGTCAATGACGATCAACCTGATCCGCAGCGACAGCCTGTACGCCGGGGTGCCCTACGCGTATGCGTCCATCGCCGCGTCCGGTTCGCTGATCTTCACCGCCGGGGCGTGCCCGCTGGACGACAACGGCCAGGTGGTGGGCGTCGGCGACGCCCGGGCGCAGGCCAGCCTGGCCGTGGCCAATCTCGGTACGGCCCTGGCGGCCGCCGGTGCCACGCTTGCCGATGTGCTCAAGACGACCGTCTTCGTGGCCTCCACCCAGCAAGCCGATCTCGTCGCCGCCTGGGAGGTCGTCGAGGCCGCCTTCGGCGATCATGACGCGCCGAGCACGCTGCTCGGCGTGACCGTGCTCGGCTACCGCGATCAGCTGGTCGAGATCGAAGCGGTCGCCGCGGTCACCTGTGGGCAGTGACCCCTCCCCCGCTCCAGTCGCCGTCGGGCTGATCGGCCTCGGGGAGATCGGCCAGGTCCACGCGGCCGCGATACAACGGTCGCGTACCGCACGCCTGGTGGCGGTGGCCGACACCGCACCCGAGCTGCTGGCGCCCTTCGAGGCCCAGGGCGTGCGCGGCTATCGAGAGGTGGCTGAGCTGATCGCCGACGCCGAGGTGGGCACGGTCAGCATCTGCTTGCCGCACTACCTGCATTTCCCCGTGGCCCGGGAAGCGATCCGGGCCGACAAGAACGTCCTGGTGGAAAAGCCGCTGTCGGTCAGCCTCGAGGAAGGCCAGCAGCTCGTCGACGCCGCAGCCGCTGCGGGCGTGGCCCTCGGCGTATCCCACAACCAGGTCTTCTACGCCGCGCACGCCGAGGCCAAGCGGCTCATCGAGGGCGGCGCCATCGGCCGGCCCGTGCTCATCCGGCTGCGTCTGGGCATGGGCCCGACGTGGGGCGGCTGGCGGGACTCCCCCGACCTGGCCGGCGGCGGTCTCCTGGCCGACGCCGGCGTGCACCGGCTCTACCTCGCGCTGTACTTCTTCGGCCCGGTGCGCGAGGTCCGCGCCGTCCTGGATGTGCCCCGGCAGCAGGGCGAGACCTTCGCGGTGGTCATCCTGGTCTTCCAGTCCGGCGCCCTGGGCCTCATCGAGGCCAACCATCACGGGCCGCCCGGAACTTTCGACGACGAGATCGAGATCACCGGCAGCGAGGCCACCCTCCGGCTGGCCGGCCTCGAGTCGCTGTTCGTCGGTTACCGCTCGGGCCCGGCCCTGTCGATGTTCCGCGACCGTCAGTGGCAGGAGGTGCCGGTCCGGCCGGACGACTGGCCGACGTCGGTGCAGGCCAGCGTCGTGGCCTTCCTCGACGCCGTCACCGCGGGCCGCGAACCGCCGGTGACCGGCGCGGCCGCGCTGGAGTCGATCAGCCTCCTGCAACGTATCTACGACACGGCCGCGGTGCTGCCGGGCCCGGGTCACCGTTCCATGGCGAACTTGCGATGATGGCATGATGCTCGGAACTGTGGCCAGACTGCGCCGGTACCCGGTCAAGTCGATGCTGGGCGAGGACATGGCCGCCAGCGACGTGACCTTCACCGGCCTGACCGGCGACCGGCGGCTGGCCCTGCTCAGCCGCAGCACGGGCAAGATCGCCAGCGCGAAGTTCCCCCGCCTGTGGCGTGACCTGCTGACCCTGTCGGCTGCCGCGGACGAGGGCACGGCGAACGGAGCCGTCCGCATCACGCTGCCCGAAGGCAAGACCGTCTGGAGCAACGACGCCGACATTGACGCGGTCCTGTCCGACTTGCTGGATGAGCCTGTCACGCTGACCGCGACCCCGCCGCCTGAAGCCGTGCTGGACCGGGCCGTCCCCGAGGCCGTGCTGCGCGACGGAGTCGACGCACAGGTCCCGGCCGAACTCATGGAGCTCGGCGGGGGCGGCCCGCCCGGCACCTTCGTCGACTTCGCGCCGCTGCACCTGCTGACCACCTCGACGCTCGACCGGGTCGCCGAGCTGAGCCCAGGAGGCCGCGCCGACCTGGAACGCTACCGGCCCAACGTCGTCGTCCGCACCGCCGTCCCGGGCTTTGCCGAGAACGACTGGCTCGAGCGGACCCTGCGGGTCGGGAACGAGCTCGTCCTGCGCGTGATCGCCCGCACGCCCCGGTGCGCCGTGCCGACGCTGGCCCACGGCGCCCTCCCGCGTGACCCCGATGCGCTGCGGGTCCTGGCCCGCCGCAACCGCGTCGAGCCGCTCGACTCGCTCGACCCCGAGCCCTGCGCCGGGGTCTACGCCGAGGTGCTCAGGCCGGGCCGGATCCGCACCGGCGACGCGGTCCGCCTGGCCTAGCTCGCGGCCCTGCTGGCCGCTCGAACGGGGCCCGGTCGACGACGAACCGGCTGTAGGTGATCTTGCCGTCGGTGACGGTGACGCAATCCAGGCCATGACCCGCCTTCACTGCGACGAGCTCTACCCGCGATTCGTCCTGCCTGATCGCTGCCCGAGCCAGCGGCTTAAGCCGCGCTGGCCAGCTACGTTCCGGTGCGGAAGCGGCGGTGCAGCTCGCGGACCTGCTCGTCCAGGCCGGGCACCGGGCCTTGGACGACGAGACCGGGGGCGACCTGGTTGATGGGCAGCGGGGTCACCGGCAACGGCGGCACGCCGAGCTCGGCCAGCCATGCGATCAGCTGCTCGGACGAGCTCACGTAGACGACGCGGCCGAGCCCGACCCAGGCGTGCGCGGCCGAGCACATCGGGCAGTGCTCACCCGAGGTGAAGACGGTCGCCGTGGCGCGCTCGTCCGCCGTCATGTGCGCCGCGGCCCAGCGGGCCAGGTCGATCTCCGGGTGCCGGGTCGCGTCGCCGGCGCTGTTCTCGCGGTTGCGGTCTTCGGCCAGGACCCGGCCGTCCCCCGCGACGAGCACCGAGCCGAACGGGAAGTCCCCGGCATCGACCGCCTCGGCCGCCAGTTCCACACAGCGGCGCAGGTGCGGCAGGTCCTCCGGGGCGGGCCCGGCCGGGCCGGCATCCGCTTGACCAGGTGCTGTCACCGCTGCTCCGTTCCGCAGAAAAGGTCTTTCGCGAAGACTAAGGCGTCAGGTCCTTCGCCTCCTGCTTGGTGATGCTGAGCTGGACGCCCGCCTCGAAACCCGACACCTTGCCGATAGGGATGGCGAGTTCCGCGTGCCTCCACCCATGCTGTTTGACGAGCACAGAGAGTACCGCTCCGTTGTCCGGGTTGACCCGCAGCCCGTGCAACTGGCCGAGGTGGCCGTCGGTCGCCTGCACCTGGTCGCCGCGGCTCTCCTCGACCTCGGTCTCCGGGACCAGGGGGATGGTTTCCATCTCCCTGACCTCCGGGATCGTCTCGCCGACCGCGACCGGGCCGTCGGCCGGGCGCCAGCCCTCCCCGGCGGGGAGCAGTTGGACCGGTACCTCGTAGCCCGCCACGAACTCCGCCAGGGTTTCCTCGGCGGGACCGAGGTCCTTGAACTCCGCCTCGGTGTAGCGCAGCCTGATCGGTTCGGCCGTGGCGTCGGCATGATCCAGCGGCACGAGCCGGGCGAGCCCCTGCGCGTGCTCGGGCTCGATCACCAGATGCGTGACCGCGCGGGCCCGGGGCTCCACCACCAGGCCCTTCAGTTCTCCGGGGAAGCCGTCGGTGCACGCCGCGGCAGCGCCGATTGCGAGCGTTACCTCTGCCATCTCGCCTCCTAGGACCTCGAGCGCGAATCTACCTGGTACCGCGTCCGGTGAACCGGAGCGGGTGGAGGCCCTCGACCGTCAGGGCCCAGCGACGCAGGACGTCCGGATCCGTGCCAGGCCCGAAGTTCGGCACATTCACCCCTAGTCGCACCCGGATCAACCTACCGGGCGATCAGGCCGACGTCCGGGCGGGGGCGGTATGATGGAGGAGTGAACAGCTACGGACGCCAGGTGATGATGCCCCGCACGCGGGGCTGCTGACGCGTCCGGACGTTGGTTTCCGAGGCCCTGCGACGGGGCCTCGATGTGTTTGCGGCGCTCGGAGCCCCTTACTGGAGGAGGCTGCGATGACCGCGCCGCGCACCTATATCACCACCACCATCCCGTACGTGAACGCCCGCCCGCACATCGGGCACGCGCTGGAGCTCGTGCAGGCCGACGTGCTGGCCCGGTTCCGGCGCCAGCACGGGGGCCGCGTCCGGTTCCAGGCCGGGACCGACGATAACTCGCTGAAGAACGTGCTCGCCGCACAGGCGGCGGGCGAGAGCGTGCGGGAGTTCGTCGACCGCAATGCGGAGGCGTTCCTCGCGCTGGGCCCGGCGCTGTCGCTCACCGTCGACGACGTCATCCGGACCAGCCGTGACGTACGGCACCGGCCGGGCGTCGAGCGGTTCTGGCGGGCCTGCGCCGCGTCCGGGGACCTGTGCCGCAAGCGGTACGAGGGCCTGTACTGCACCGGCTGCGAGCAGTTCTGCTCCCCCGCCGAGCTGTCCGGCGGACGCTGTCCCGAGCACGACACCGAGCCGCAGCGGGTCGCCGAGGAGAACTGGTTCTTCAGGCTGTCCCGCTACGGTGACCGGCTGCGCGCGGCGATCGCCGGCGGTGAGCTGCGCATCGAGCCGGCCGGGCGCCGCAACGAGGTGCTCGGCTTCATCGACGGCGGGCTGGAAGACTTCTCGGTGTCGCGGCCCGCCGAACGCGCCGGCGGCTGGGGCATCCCGGTCCCCGGTGACCCCGGCCAGGTGATCTACGTATGGTTCGACGCCCTGTGCAACTACGTCACCGCACTGGGCTATGGCACCGGCAATGACGCATACCAGCAGTGGTGGGTCAGCGAGGGCCGGCGCGTCCACCTGCTCGGCAAGGGCGTGCTCAGGTTCCACGCCGTCTACTGGCCGGCCATGCTGCTGTCATCGGGACAACCGCTGCCGACCGACATCGTGGTGCACGACTACCTGACCGCGGGCGGGCGGAAGATCAGCAAATCGTCCGGTTCCGGCGCCGATCCGGCCGAGCTGACCGCCGAGTACGGTACCGACGCGGTGCGCTGGTGGCTGCTCCGTGAGGTGCCGCGAGTCGGCGACGCCGACTTCGCCGTGGAGCGGATGATCGCCCGCGCCGATGACGAGCTGGCCAACGGCCTGGGCAACCTGGTCAACCGCGCGATCGCCATGATCGGCCGGTACCGCGACGGCCGGGTGCCCGGGCCCGAGCCGGTCCCGGCGGGCGGGGAAGACCTGGACGCGGCGTGCCGCCAGGCGGCCGGGCTGATTGCTGCGGCGCTGGAGGAGTTCGACTTCCGGCAGGCGACGGCGGCGGTGTGGGCGATCGCGGACGAGGCGAACCGCTTCATCAACCGCGTCCGGCCGTGGGAGCTGGCCCGGGCCGAGCGCGACGGCGATACCTCGGCCGGCCGCATGCTGGACGGTGTCCTGTCCGCGCTGTTCGGCGCCTGCGTGGCGCTCGGCGCCGAGCTGGCGCCGTTCCTGCCCGATGCGGCCGCTCACATTGCGCGGCAGTGCACCCCGCGCGAGGGCCGGCTGCCGGATGCGGTCCCGGTGTTCCGCCGCCTGGGGGTGACGGCCGGCCGCCGGGCGTGACCGCGGGCTCAGCCGGCCAGCTCGCGTTCCAGCGGGGTCCGGAACCGGGGGGTGATCGTCGTGCCGGGCCCGATCCACTCCCGGAGCCGCTGCGCCTCGGCGGCTATCGCCTCGGCGGCTTCGGTCCCGGTGTCCTCCAGCAGCCGGACCGCGATCTCGCCGTCCTTGCGCTGCGCCCAGCCGCCCACGATACGGCCGTCCCACCAGGCCGTCGGGCCGATGTTCCCGGACCGGTCGAACAGCGCGGCGGTGTGCTCGCCCACGTACCAGGCCCGCTCGCGCCAGCCCATGGCGGTGGGATCCAGGGCCGGCAGGAGCCCCGCCCACGGCTCCAGGGCCGGCGCGTCGTCCAGGCCGGACTCGTCGGCGGCTAGCATCACGCCCGGCGAGCCGTCCAGATCGACCTCGGTGACATCCAGCTGGGCCAGCGCCTGCCTGACCTGCCCAGCCGTCAGGCCGGTCCACCATTGCAGGTCGGAGACGAAGGCGGGGCCGAACGCGGACAGCCAGCGGCGGGTCAGCTCGGCGCGGGCGGCGGCCGCGGGCGGCCGGGCCAGGTCCTCGGCGGCGGACCAGGTAACCTGGCTGGAGGTCCATCCGCCGCGCGGGCGGCCGCGCACGATCAGCCCCTCGGCCGACAGCAGGGTGAGCAGCCGGGTGGTGACGTTCACCGGGCCGCCGTAGCTCTTGTCCGTGGCGTAGACGATCTGCGCCCGCAGCCGCGGCTCGTCCTGCGCGAGCTCCGCGCCGGTCGCGGTGCCGCGGGCGGCCAGCGCGCGCACCGCGGCCTCGCCCACGTCCTTGAGCCAGCTGGCCCCGTCGGCGGCGATGCCCGACGCCTCGATGGCCTGGGCGAGCTGGCGCCGCATGCGCTCGGCGATATGGTCGGTGCACGCGGCCTGGATCACCGGCACCAGGCCGGCCGGAACGACGAACACCGTCCGGCGCATGCCCAGCATCCGTACCAGCGAACGCTCCTCGTACAGCGCGTGCTCGATTGCTGCTTTGTCGACTTCGCGGGTGCGGGCCCGGGCGGCCAGGTAGACCGACGCGGGATCGGTGCCGTGCAGGGCGACGATGTCCGCCGCCGCGGCCGCGGCCGTCCCGGCCCGTTCCCCCGGGGCCAGGTGATGCCGGGTTGCCAGCCGCTTCCGGCGATCGGCCGTGCTCACCCGGCGGATGCCGTGTCCCATGGCGCCGACCCTATTCCCAGGGAGGTCCGGGCGGATGAGTCCCCCCGGGGGCAGGCCGCCGACGGGTAGGGTCGGCACCGTGATGAGATACCGCCAGCCCGGCACCGTGCTGACCGATCACGTCTTCGCCGTCCCGCTGGACCATGGCCGGCCGGACGGTGAGCAGATCGAGGTGTTCGCCCGCGAGATCGTGGCCGCCGACCAGGCCGAGGCCGACCTGCCCTGGCTGCTGTTCCTGCAGGGCGGACCGGGAGTCGGGGCGCAGCGACCGCAAGGCCGGGAGTCCTGGCTGGATCGGGCGCTGAACGACTACCGGGTGCTGCTGCTCGACCAGCGCGGCACCGGCCGGTCCACCCCCGCCACCCGGCAGACGCTGGCGGCCGTGGGCTCGGCCAAGGCCCAGGCCGACTACCTGACGCACTTCCGCGCGGACAGTATCGTGCTCGACGCCGAGCTGATCAGGCGCGAGCTGACCGGCGGCGCGCCGTGGAGCGTGCTCGGGCAGAGCTTCGGCGGGTTCTGCACCGTCACCTATCTGTCCTTCGCCCCGAATGGCCTCCGCGAGGCGTTTATCACCGGCGGCCTGCCGGGCCTGTCGGTGACCGCCGACGACATCTACCGGCGCACCTACCGCACGGTGGTCGGCAAGAACGCCGCGCACTACGAGCGGTACCCCGGCGACATGGTGCAGGCGGCCCTGGTCGCCCAGCACCTGGCCGACCGCGACGTCCGGCGGCCTGACGGCGCGCCGCTGTCGGTGCAGGCGTTCCAGTCGCTGGGGCTCATGCTCGGCATGAGCACCGGTAGCCACGAGCTGCACTACCTGCTGGAGGACCCGTTCGCCGGCGACGAGCTCTCCGACGCGTTCCGGTACGCGGTACAGGCCAGGCTCAGCTTCGCCGGCGGGCCGCTGTACGCGCTGATGCAGGAGCCGTGTTACGCCCAGGGGTGCGCGACCAGGTGGTCCGCGCAGCGGATCAGGGCGGAGTTCGCCGAGTTCGATCCCGGCCCGGTCCTGAACGCGGACCCGGGGACCGCTCCCCTGCTGTTCACCGGCGAGATGATCTACCCCTCGATGATCGACGCCGACCCGGTGCTGCGGCCGCTGCGCGAGGCCGCCGACCTGCTCGCCGAGCGCGACGACTGGCCGCCGCTGTACGACCCGTCGCGCCTGGCCGCCAACGAGGTGCCGGTGGCCGCCGCCGTCTACTACGACGACATGTACGTGGACCGCGAGATCTCGATGCGGACGGCCCGTGCGATCCGCGGCCTGCGCACGTGGGTGACCAGCGAATACGAGCATGACGGCCTGCGAGTAAGTTCCGGGGCGGTGCTGGGCCGGCTGATCGACATGGGCCAGGGCCGGGCGTGATCGTTCCGGCCGATCCGCCTAGCGGGCGCAGCCTAAAGTACCGGACGCTCAAGTTGGTGCTGTGGGGCGGTAATCGCACGCTGTGCTGGGCACGCCACATCCCCGGTCGGCTCCGGGCCGAGAACGACCCTGGACGACGCGCCGGAGCTCGTATATCCTACTTTATCGATAGATAAAATCCGAACCGAGGGCGGCGGCATGACGACGACCACCGATGGTCAGCTCAACCAGGTCGACCTAGGTGCCGTGGGCGCGCTGGTCGATAAGATCAAGCAGCGCCCTTCGGCCGCCCTCACCACGTGGTCCGCCGTGGTGCACTGGACCGGGGCCTTCCGCAGCGAGGCCGCGGTCCGCAGCTTCGCGCCGATTTCCTCTGACGAACCTGCTGGGATGGGCGGCACGGATAGCGCGCCGAACCCAGTCGAGCAGCTTCTCGGCGCCCTGGGCAATTGTCTCGCGGTCGGCTATGCCGCCAACGCCTCGGTGGCGGGCATCGCGATCCGGGATCTGCGCATCGACCTTGACGGGGACATCGACCTGCATGCCTTCCTCGGCTTGGCCGACGGCCACGCGGGCTTCTCCGCCATCAGGGCGACCGTCTACCTCGATGCCGACGCGGATGACGCCGCCGTGGCCGAACTGCACAGGAAGGTGGCCGCCACCTCTCCGGTTGGGCAGACGCTGACCAAGGCGATCCCGGTCGAGATCGGCCCCGCATAACCGGCCGGCTGACGAGGACCGCAGCTCGGCCGAGGTCCTGCCGGCCTGGGCGAGTGCCGCGGCCAGCATGTCCGCGGCCTGGCCGGCGGCCGCGAGGGCTTCGACCGCCTCGGCCACCCAGAAGTCAGGGTCCTGGCCCGGACCGGGCATGATCTGCCCGTCCTCGCGCTGCGCCACCAGCATCCGGGCGAGCTGCTCGCACAGGCGCGGCAGGTCCTGACTCATCCGTCTCAGGCTCGCGATGACCTCGCGGACGTCATCCAGGCCCGCGAAGGGCTCGCCGTCCGAGGTCAGCTCGTTCAGCGCCCGGATGGCCCCGGCCGCCTCGGCGGCGATATCGCGTGCCGTCATCATGCTGGCCAGCTCCCCTCCGGCCATCGGCCTGCCGCGGGCGAGCGCGACGGACTCGGCGTCATCGGCGGAGCCGTAGGGGCTAACCCGTCGGGGCATCTCTCTCCAGGTATTCGCTCGGGGCCGCCTGCCACAGCATGCTGGCGGGTCATCAGACACAACGTCCGGAAAAGATCTCCAAATTCCCGTATTTAAAACCTGTACAATAATATGGTATGGCGATACAGTACCGATAGAGCCCGGCCTCCCCGCGCCGGGCGGAAGGCGGTACCGATCATGACCACTCTGACTATCGCGGAGCCCGTCGCCCCGGCTTCGGCTCCGCGCGACAAGGGCCTGCGGGCCGGAGCGATCGGGCTGATCTCCAGCGTGGTGATCGCCGTCTCGTCGACCGCACCCGCCTACAGCATGGCCGCCACGCTCGGCCTCATCGTGGCCGTCGTCGGCGTGCACAGCCCCGGGACACTCATCGTCTCGTTCCTGCCGATGCTGTGCATCGCGTACGCGTTCCGCGAGCTGAACAAGGCCGACCCCGACTGCGGCACCACCTTCACCTGGACGGCGCGCGCCTTCGGGCCGCGGACCGGCTGGATGGGCGGCTGGGGCATCATCGCGGCCGACATAATCGTGATGGCCAGCCTGTCCCAGATCGCCGGGCGGTATTTCCTCGAGCTGGTGGGCGCGGGCGCGGCCGGGACCTTCTGGGTCACGACCGTGGGCGTCGCGTTCATCGCCCTGCTCACCTGGGTGTGCTACCGGGGCATCGAGGTGTCCGCCCGCCTGCAGCAGGTGCTGCTGGTCATCGAGGTGGGCGCACTGACTGTCTTCGCAGTGGTCGCGCTGGTGAAGGCGGCCACCGGGCACGGGCTGGCCGGGGCCGCTCACCCGTCGGTCGGCTGGCTGAACCCTTGGACCGGGTCCTTCGGCAGCCTGTCGAACTCCTTCCTGCTGGCTGTCTTCATCTACTGGGGCTGGGACTGCGCGCTCAGCGTGAACGAGGAGACCAAGGACTCCGCACGGACCCCGGGCCGGGCCGCGGTCATGGCCACGCTGATGCTCGTCGCGATCTTCGCCGTGATCAGCGCCGCCTCCCTGATCTACGCCGGGCCCGCGTTCCTGGCCGCGCACAGCACCGACGTGCTCGGCGCCATGGCGTCTTCGGTGCTGGGCAGCACGCCGGGCAAGCTGCTCGTGCTGTGCGTGCTGACCTCGACCGCCGCGTCGGCCCAGACCACGATCATGCCGACCGCGCGCGCCGTCCTGGCCATGTCCGCGCATCGCGCGCTGCCCGCCTGGTTCGCCCGGATGCACCCTCGTTACCGCACCCCTACGGTCGCCACCCTGGTCATGGGCACAGTGTCGGCACTGTTCTTCGTGCTGCTGACCGCCGTCTCCAAGAACGTGCTGGCCGACTCGGCGGCCTCGGTCGGGCTGCTGATCGCCTTCTACTACGGGCTCACCGGGTTCGCCTGCGTCTGGTTCTTCCGCCGCGACCTGCTGACCAGTGTGCGCGCGCTGCTGGTCAAAGGCATCCTGCCGCTGGTCGGCGGGCTGACCCTGCTCGGCGCGTTCGTCCTGTCGATCAAGTCGTACTGGCCGGCCGCCAGCAGCTACTCGAGCTTCCACGGGATAGGCGGTATCTTCCTGATTGGCGCCGGCTCGCTGCTCGTCGGGGTGATCATCATGGTCATCACGTCCAGGTTCATGCCCCGGTACTTCGCGGACGGGATCACGGCGCCGGCGCGGCGCGAAGGGAGCACGTCGTCATGACCTCTGCGGGCCTGGAGTCTGCCGGAACGACGGCCATGCCCGCCCGCGGCCCCGGCCATCAGGCCGGGGGCCGCGGGCCCGGCCGCCGGGCCGGCCGGCGCAAGACCACCGTCCTGGAAGCCGCGTGCCGGGTCATCGCCGAACGCGGGGCGGATGCCACCCGCTTCGCCGACGTCGCGGCCCAGAGCGGCGTTCCGGTGAGCACCCTGCAGTACTACTTCGGCTCGCGCGAGGACCTGCTCGTGGCGGCCTTCCGGCACGCCTCCAGCGCGGAGATCGCCGCGCTGGAGGCGGACGTGGCCGCCATCAGCGACCCGTGGGCGCAATTGGAAGCGATCATCACCCGGTCGCTCACCGGGTACCAGCCGGACGCGCCAGAAGGCGGGCGGCTCTGGATCGAGTCCTGGCACTTCGGCATCCGCGACGCGGAGATGCGGGCCGACGCGCTGCGCGACAACACCGCCGGGCGGCGGCTGGTGGCCGAGATAGTTCGGCACGGCATCGAGCTGGGCACCTTCGGCAGCAGGTACGACCCGGAGAAGGTCGCCGTGCTCACCATTGCCGCTACAGAC
>Ga0187817_10000514_pt1 | contig 16714 bp, 15 predicted proteins | sample NC_wetland_sal_i_17_FD_132431 | JGI IMG/M metagenome (GOLD analysis project Ga0187817, IMG submission 132431) | Wetland sediment microbial communities from Neuse River Estuary, North Carolina, USA - SO4_2 | ecosystem: Environmental > Aquatic > Freshwater > Wetlands > Sediment | place: USA...
CATTCATCACACCCTTTGATCGGGAAGACATTCACCAGTTGGCCTCAAAACTCGATGATGTGCTCGATTTCATCAATGCTGCCGGCGCCCGTATTGTGATGTACCGGATCACGACTCCGCCGCCGGCCGCCGGAGAACTGGCAAAAATCATCCTGATGCAAAGCCAGGAATTGCAGAAGGCTGTGTCTCTTATGCAGAAGAATGGCAATATCCTGGCCCATTGCGTGGAAATCAATCGTCTGGAAAACGAAGCTGATCTAATAGCGCAGCTAGCCATCGCCAGGTTGTTCGAATGCGAGAAAGATCCGATCAACCTCATCAAAATCAAAGAATTGCTGGAATTCCTTGAGCGAGCGACCGACAAGGCGGAAGACGTCGCCAACGTGCTGGAAACCGTGGTCTTGAAGAACACCTGAACAACGACTACTCAGACAAACAGGAACACGCTTGAAGCCTGACCTGCTACTGCTGATCATCACAATCCTGGTCGCATTGACGTTCGATTTCCTGAATGGATTTCACGATGCCGCCAACAGCATTGCGACGGTGGTCTCGACGCGGGTCTTGTCTCCAAAGCTGGCGGTGGTGTGGGCGGCATTCTTCAATTTTGTGGCGGCGTTTCTTCTGGGAACTGCGGTGGCAAAGACGATCGGCCAGGGAATGATGCAGATCGACTATGTGACCCAGTATGTAGTGATCACAGGACTGGTCGGCGCTATCGTCTGGGACTTGCTGACGTGGTGGTGGGGGCTGCCGACTTCCTCCTCGCACGCCTTGATCGGTGGCTATGCCGGAGCAGCAGTGATGCGATCCGGATGGCACGTGATTATCGCCGAGGGTTGGTACAAAACCCTGATCTTCATCGTGGTGGCGCCCGTCATGGGGCTCATATTGGCGCTGGCGTTCATGATTGCTGTTTTCTGGCTTCTGCGGAACAAAGCTCCACGCCGGATTGACGCTTGGTTTCGCAAGTTGCAACTCCTCTCGGCGGCAGCTTACAGTCTCGGACACGGGGGCAATGATGCGCAGAAGACCATGGGTATCGTGGCGAGCGCTCTGTATGGAGCGCACTATCTGAGTTCGGCGGAACTGGCCGGTAACTGGGGGAAATTTCACTGGCCTATCATCCTGGCCGCGCATGCATCGATCGCACTGGGAACCTATTTTGGCGGTTGGCGGATCGTTCACACCATGGGGTCACGCATCACCAAGCTCAAGCCGGTGGGTGGATTCTGCGCTGAGGCAGCGGGAGCGATCACCCTGTTCTCCACCGCGCTGGCTGGAATTCCTGTGAGCACCACGCACACCATCACTGGAGCGATCGTCGGCGTTGGAGCGACCCATCGCCTCTCGGCAGTACGATGGGGGGTAGCGGCGCGCATCGTCTGGGCTTGGGTTTTAACCATTCCGGCGGCGGCGTTAGTAGCCGCAGTTGCGTTCTGGCTGGTGCGATTAATTCACCCTGGAGCATAGAGAACTGCTCAACGCTCCCCGGTCCGGCAAATGCACGGGTCAGGCCGGACACATGGACAACTGTCCCCCCGGAGTGACGGTCCATGCGGAGGGAATTCTGCGCTAGGGTAGGATAGTGGGTTGACCCCTACCCTGGGTTAGCAGCTATAGGACATAATCCCCCTCAGGGGCAGTACACTATCTGGCTTCCCCATGCCGACCTTTGCGGCGGTTGATATCGGATCGAACTCAGTGCGATTAAAGATCGCGCGGCTGACTCGCCGCCGTTTGAGCGAGATCCACGAGGAGCGCGAAGTCACGCGCCTGGGCGAGTCGGTTTTCCGTAGCGGTTTCCTTTCGCCCGAAGCGATTGCCGACACGGTAAAGGTCCTGAGGCGTTTCCATCGCGCGGTGCAAAACACCGGAGCGGACGCTGTCCGTGTCGTTGCCACCAGCGCCTTGCGCGACGCGCGCAATTCTCACGCCTTCCTTGAATGGGTACGTTCTGCGACAGGTTGGGGCGTGGAGATCATCTCCGGTCTGGAAGAAGCGCGCCTGATTCACCTCGGTCTCACCTCACAGCTACGGGTCAACGCGTCGCCTTTGCTCCTGGCGGACCTGGGGGGAGGCAGCTGCGAGCTAACCATTTCTGGTGAAGGTCACATTCGCAGCACCATCAGTTTGCCTCTGGGGGCAGTGCGCCTGACCAATGAATTTCTTCATCACGACCCACCGCGCAAATCCGAGATTCGCCAGATGCGAAGCTTTATTACGCGGGAGTTTGACCGCACGGCTGACCGCATCAAGCGGGCACGGCCGAAAGCGGTGATTGCGACGTCGGGTACGGCAGAATCGCTGGCCGCGGTCTGCCATGGTCTTTACAAGACCAAGGGCGCGAGGGCAAGAACTGCGTCACGAGCACAAATCCAGCGGATCGCCAAGTTATTAGCGCGGCTGCCGCTGGAGGGACGCCGACGACTCTCCGGGGTCGGACCGCGGAGGGCGGAGATCATCGTGGCGGGTGCGGCAGCATATTCCGCTCTCCTCGAGCGCTGCCATTTGCCGGGATTTCGATATTCGCCTCTGGGATTGCGCGATGGGTTGCTGGCGCAAATGGCCGCGGAATACGATCACCGGACGCGATCGGGCAGGCAACTTGAGTCAGAACGCTGGGACTCGATTCGCAATGCAGTGGAGCATTATCGCGTGGACATGGACCATGCGCTGAAGGTGCGCGATTCGGCGATGCATCTGTTCTCGTTGCTGCGATCAGTTCACGGCCTGCCCCAGGAGTATGCGGAGTGGTTGTCGGCCGCCGCGATGTTGTACGAGGTAGGTGACTACGTCAACCGCAACGGACGGCACCGGCACACTTATTACATCATTTTGCATTCGGAGATACTGGGCTACACTCCGGAGCAGCGGAGGATTATAGCGGCGATCGCGCGATATCTGGGCAAGTCGCGCCCCGCACCCGCTGATGGTCCGATGAAAGTGCTGTCGAGCATCGATCAGGAGTGCGTGCCGAAGGCTTCCTTATTGCTGCGGTTGGCGCGAGCGCTTAATCTGAGCCGAAGTGGTGCGATCACGGCGGTCAAGGTGCGTCCCCGGGATGGCGAAGTGAGACTGACCGTGCTAACGAAACCACGCAGCACAGTGGATCTTGAAATGTGGGCGGTGGAGAAAGAGAGGGATTATTTCCGCGAGATCTTCGGACGCGAACTTTCCGCAGCCGCTGCCGCGTAAAGTGTGCGTAGAATTCTTGGAGTCAGGTACCACTGCAATATCGCTGTATTCCTGCCCATTTCCACCTTGGCCACCGCTCCTTTCTTCAACTCGATGCTGGCTTCACAACCGGCTTCGCTGATGGCGCGACCGAGAAACTCGCTGAGGTTCGGATTGTGGCCGACCACCATGATGGTTTCCTGCCGGGCATATTTTTCCAGCATTCGGCGAAAGTCTGCGAAAGTAGCCCCCGGCCGGAGTGCGGGTTCCAGTTGCAGCTTCCCTTCATAGCTGATTTCATTGCCTACGAGCGACGCAGTCTGCGCCGCGCGCTTTAAGGGACTGGAGATCATGGTGTCTACCTGAACGTCCAACGCTGCCAGCGCACGGCCGATAATTCCGCATTGTTCGATTCCATCTTTGTCGAGGGCGCGCTTCTCGTCCTTCTTCGCGTTGCTCAGGCGCTCGCCGGCATTGGCGTGGCGGAGGAAGTAAATGATCATGGTGGCTTATCGTTCCTTTCCCGTTAGCGCTCTTGCGGAGCGCGGCGCCGGAGCCACAGGAATGGCGTCGAGGGACTGCTTCCCTTCCGCCAACGATATGAGAAACTCCTGAGCATTGAAGGCGGTCGCCGTGGGAGGCTTCCGCCGTCCCTGAGCTCGCCACACCCGGATGTAGCTTCCATCCTTTTGCAAAATGCGGGACTTGAGATTATCGGCCAGGTACGATTCCAGGATCTCCTGGCGCACCCGTTCACGGAGAAGTTCATCCTTCAGCGGGAACAGAACTTCGACTCTTTCGTACAGGTTTCGGGGCATCCAATCGTTGCTGCCCAGGTAAATCTCTTCCTCGCCTCCGTTGGCGAAAAAGTAGATTCGGCTGTGCTCCAAAAAACGGCCGACGATGCTGCGCACACGGATGTGATCGCTCACGCCGCGCACGCCCGGACGGAGAGCGCAAATCCCACGCACGATCAGATCAATCTTCACTCCAGCCTGGGAAGCCTGGTACAACGCCATGATGATGTTCCGGTCGAGCAAGGCGTTCATCTTGGCGATGATGTAAGCCGGGCGGCCATGGCGGGCGTGCTCGGCTTCGCGGGCGATCATAGCCAGGCATTGCTCGGCCAGGTTTAGCGGGGCTACCCGCAGGGGACCGTAATTGGGATGTTCGGCGTAAGCCGTCAGGAAGCTGAAGACATCGTGTACGGCGCTGGTGATTTGCGGGTCAGCCGTGAGCAAGCTCAGGTCGGTGTAGATGCGGGCGGTGGTGGCGTTGTAGTTTCCCGTACCGAGGTGGGCGTAGCGGCGAGTGACGCCGTCGGCATCCCGTCGCACCAGCAGAGAGAGTTTGCAGTGCGTCTTCAGTCCGACGAGCCCGTGAAAGACCTGCACGCCAGCATCTTCCAGATCCCGTGCCCAGCGAATGTTTGAGGCTTCATCGAACCGGGCCTTTAACTCGACGACAGCGGTCACTTCTTTCTTGGCGGCCGCCGACATCAGGGCGGGCACGATCAAGGAGTGCTCGCTGGTGCGATAAAGCGTCTGCTTCATGGAAAGAACCCGAGGGTCTTCGGCCGCCGACTCAATAAACGACACTACGGCATCGTAGGAATCGTACGGGTGATGCAGCAAAACATCATGGCGGCGCAGCTCCTCAAAAAGATCCTGCGATTTTGCGGTTAGACGGAGCTCACGGGGAATGAAGGGTTTGAACTTGAGTTCCGGATGGTCAGTCTGTTCGTAAATATTAAACAGGCGGGAAAGGTTGACCGGCCCGTTCACCGAGAACACCTGCCAGGGTTCAAGCTCAAAATTCGTACGCAAACGCTCGATGATTTCCGGGTTGGCGTCAGATTCGATCTCCAGCCGGACGGCATCGCCCTTGCGCCGGTTGTGCAACTCGGTGCGGACCGATTCGAGTAGGCTGCGGGCCTCCTCCTCCGCCAGATAGAGATTGCTGTTGCGGGTAACGCGGAAGGCCGCGGAAGAGACGATGTCATAACCGTGATACATGCGCGAGGCATGATGGGCGACGAGATCCGCCAGAAAAATGAAATCGACCGTTCCTTCCGAGGGCAGGCGCACCAGGCGGGGCAACGCCCGCGGAACCGTTACCACGCCGGTATAGGTCATGGAAGACCGGCGGCGCCTCCGGAGCAAGAACGCCACGCACAAGGCCTTGTTGATGACGCGGGGAAAAGGATGAGCGGGATCGACGGTAACCGGCGTCAGTAGCAAATCCAGTTCGCGGTCACAGTATTCCTCCACAAACTCACGAGCGCGGGCATCCAACTCGTGCAAGCCCAAAACCCTTATTCCATTTTCTGCAAGCGAGGGTCGCAGCTGATCGTTCCAGCAGTGGTACTGGCCGTCAACAAATTCGTGAGTCTCTTGTGAGACGGCGTCGCGTTCCTGCAGCAGGGTAAGTCCGTCCGCTCCGGCCTCGGTGTATCCGTCTTCGATCTGCTGCACCAGACCAGCGACTCTCACTTCGAAGAATTCGTCGAGATTACTGGCGGTGATGGACAGGAATTTAACCCGCTCGAGGAGTGGGTTGCTCGCATCCTGAGCCTCTTCCAACACGCGACGGTTGAAGGCGAGCCAGGACAGTTCACGATTGATGTAGTAAGCCGAATTGTCGAGCGAAGCGCGCGCCATACTTTCAGTTCTGCGGGGCCAACCTGGAGTACAAGGTCTACCTGCCAGAACTACTTATTGGCAGGGCGGGTTCCGGATTCTTCTGTGCCGGTGCTACTGTAGTGCGTTTTGTGACGACCAGCTCCATCTCCGTGCCAGCGGGTTGTTTGAGGAACAGGTGGTGAGCGTCAACCCGGGCTTCAACCGTCGAGCCTATGTTCCATTCCTCAGGCAGCTCCTCATCAGCGTGACGAGGGGTACAGCGGCTAAGGTAAATTGTATCCTTCAGCATCGATATCTCGTAGTACGGTTCATCCTTGGTAATGGGGGTATTCACGACGTAATAAAGGACGCGGGTGTTGGTTTTGGGCTGGATACCGACGACGGTTGCTGCCTGGTACTGCCTCTCAACCGCGCCGACACTCAGAGGCACAAGAGCAGTGAAGACTACTAACCCGAGGATGGTGACGAGCCTCATCAGCCTATCCAGTATAGAACAAGCACGAGCCGTGCCTTTGCAGGCGCCTGCGACGGCCCCTCGAAACCGCCCGTCAAACAAAGAAGGGCGCCAGCATTGCACTGGCGCCCAGGTTTGGCCCACTTTCCGCCCTTACGGCAAGTAATAGCGGAATGAGGTGAGGATCATGTTCTCCGTGGCGTTGGGAGTACCGCCCTTTCCAGCCCAAGTGTTACGATCGATGTAGGAGTATTGCGGCCCCCACTGGATTCTTCCCTTCGGGCCGCTGTAAAGGCGATACCAGAACCCGATTGTCCCTTCCAGGATGGAGCGCGTGTCCGCGCCACATGAGGAGGTGGGGTTGAATCCTGCGGTTAGCGGGGTGCCAAGGGAACCGGGATTTGGAACCGTCCCGCTTCCAATCGGCGTGGCACTGGTGCTGGACACTGGCGTGTCCACAGGAATCGAGGTTGAAGTTGGGATCGCCTCGGTGTCGCAGGCAGAGTTGCTGAAGAGTGTGGAGCCATAACCAGCTCCTTTGCCACCCCTTACATATGCGGCGCGCGCTTCGTACTCGCCACCCACGTTGGCATAGACGTCCAAGCGCTTGGAGTGCCATTCCAGCGTGCCCAGAGCCTGATAGTTCTTCACTGGAACTAGCACGCCATCGGGCCGCGCGACTACGTCGGGAAGCTGCGCGCTGCCGTAGCGACCGATGCCTTCACCACCTAGGAAATGGACGCCGACGTCAACCTTCTTGGCCAACGTGCCCCGGAAATTGACGCCCAGGCCCTTGCCCAAGCCGGAGTTGTTATATGCACCCGTCGCATTGGGGAAGGTTGCCCCACCGCAAGTGGTAGTTGCGGGGAACGAACCATTTTTCGCCGCTATAATGCCGCCACAAGGGAAAATCCGATCCCGGAAATCGCTGACCAGCCCGAAAATCTCATAGTGTCCCCAGCCTGGCTCGAAAGCCACCTTGGCGATGAAGTCAGGCGCTGGGTTGAAGGAGTAGTTCGCAGTGCCGTTGTACAGACCACTGCCATTGCCTTGAGAACCAATGATGAAGTTGTTCTGTCCGGAGACAAGATGGCCGCCCAGCGTGGCCTGTGCGTTCTCCACTGCGAAACCGAACCAGGCCTTGTCGCCGAGGTTCTTAGTCACGCGGAAGCCGTATTGCCGGGCCCAACTGAAACCGACCTCGTACTGCGGATCGATCGTCATGGGCAAAGCTTCCGTCCGGTTATCCATCCCCTTCTTGGTTTCTGTCACCAAGCTCCACATCTGGCCGCCAGTGAAGGTCCAACCGCTGTTTAGCGCCGCTTGAGCCCAGGCTTGCCGCTGCCGAAGCGCATAGCTGTTGCTTTCGTTGTTGTTGGAGGTGACGCCAGCCGCCAAGAAGTCAGCCTCGACGTAGCCGGTCGCTTTGGCGCTACCCAGCTTGCCTTCCGCCAGCATGGAGATACGGGACTGACGACCGGAGCCGAAGAATTCCGACATATGGCTCGCAGTCGCCCCGTCGAAGGGAATCTGGTTAAAAGGTGTATTGATGTCGGCACCCAGTGCATGTGAGCGCCACACGGTTTCTGCCGCCAGGAAGCCTCCGGGCGTAATCGTGATGCCCTTGTAATGCAACGCCATGGGGTTTTCCAGGCTCGATTGAATGTTCTTCTGCGTCTCCTGCAAGCTCAACGCCGCGTTGGTGGCATTCAGCTTCATGTCAGTTACGTCCGTCTTGAGATTGGAGACGGTCTGCTGTTGCTGCGCGGCGTCCGTGACTGCCTGCTCTGCCTTGGTCTGGGCAGCGGAAGCAGCTTGTTGGGCCTGTTGCAGTTGCTGCTGGGTCTGCTGCAGGGCCGCGTCACGCTTGTGCATTTCTTCCCTAAGCTCCTGAATCTGCTTCTGTTGAGCCGCCAGGGCGTTCTTCAGTTCCTGCGCATCATCGGCAGTAATTGCTGCCGTCTTTGCGGACCTTTTCTTGGGTGTTGGAGACGCAGTCTGCGCCACCACCGCGGTTGCGAGAAACAGAACTACACACCACCTGAGAATGCACTTCATCTTCTCTCCTTTGCTCCTCAAGGGAGACGAGTCGGTTGGTTGTCAGTAAATGAGAGCACAATGAGACGGACTCTCACCCCCTCCGCTCGTGCGGCAAGCACCGCCCAAAACACACTTCATGGTTTGCCACCCGAACGGAGGTCATTTTTGCAGATCTCAACTAAATTGTGAATCCGCTACCGGACTTGCTTGATCTCGGCCCTGACTTTCGCAGCAACGCCTTCGGGCAGTGGCGCGTACGTCAAATCAGCCGTCATTTTCTGCCCGTCGTCCACCATCCAACTCAGAAAGTCCGCAAGAATCTTTCCCTTAGCGGCATCTTTCGACTGGGCCGGAATCAGCAGCCAAGTAAAGCTGGAAATCGGATACGCGTCCTTCCCGGGGGCGTTGGTGATCGATACCCGGAAGTCCACCGGCATGCTCTTGACCGAGCCAGCCGCTGCGGTGACACTTTCGAGGTTAGCTTTCACATAGCTTCCAGCGGCGTTTCTCACGATGCCGTAAGGAATCTTGTTTTGGACGGCGTAAATCAGCTCGATGTAGCCGATAGACCCCTGCATCTGGCGGATCATCCCGGCCACGCCTTCGTTGCCTTTGCCACCCAGCCCGACCGGCCACTTTACAGACGTGCCTTTGCCCACCTGGCTCTGCCAGTCTGGACTGACCTTGGAGAGATAGTCAGTAAAGATGTACGTTGTTCCGCTGCCGTCTGAGCGATGAATCACAACAATCTGATCGCCGGGCAACTTCACGCCGGGATTTTCTTTAGCAATGGCAGGATCGTTCCATGAGGTGATCTTGCCAAGAAAAATCCCCGCCAGAGCCTCAGGAGAGAATCTCAAGTCAGTGGCGACGCCTGGAACGTTGTAGGCGGGAACGTCCGCGCCCAGAACGGTAGGAACGTGCAGAATCTTGGTCTTGGCCTGGGACAGTTGCTCGTCATTCATGGGGCCGTCACTGGCGCCAAAGTCGACCGTGCCTGCCAGAACCTGGCGAATTCCGCCACCGCTGCCGATGGATTGATAGTTGATCTCGATATCGGGATGAAGCTTGTGGTATTCACTGAACCACTTCGAATACATCGGATATGGGAACGTTGCGCCGGCCCCGTTCAGAGTCGTCTGGGCAAGAGCAGGCAACGCCAAAGCCAGACACAAAAATACAATGCGGCGTATCACGCTAGGATCCTCCCTCTTGAGTACAGTAGTTTGTACGTAAGAATTGTTACAGGATTGTTACAAAACCATGAATTTCGAGTGAATCGCCTACGTGTGATTGGACTTAGAAGGAGTTACCAAACGTCCGAGCAGGCCTCGAATTCAAGGTTGGGAGTCGAGACGTCCGATTTCGCGGGCAAAAAGGGGATTTGTAGGGAAGTCATTCTGGAGTGAGACCAGGAGCTGCCGCGCCTGTGCCTTGTCTCTATCCCGGACATAAGCGATCGCGAGCAGGATACGGGCAAAAGGAGCAAGATAGCGGCCGCGCTCCGCAGTCAATTGCAGATCGCGAATTCCAGCAGCCTTGTCACCCGAAACGCCACCCAACCGCACAACCCAGCGTATCGGAGCGGCCATGCTCCCAACGAGATACTGGCTGATACCGGTTGCAAGGTGGGCATCGTAACAACTGGAATCAACCGCAAGCAGCCGCTGCGCCCAACTGGTCGCTTGTTTGGTGAAATGCAGCGAGGCCAGATTGCGTTTCTCGATCAGAGCTGCGTAGTCCGCCTGCAGCCCGGATGAGAGGGTCATAGCGAACAAGGCATCGCGATCGTCGGAATTCTTGCTCAGTCGCTCTTGGGCACGGCTCTCGGCTTGCTGCAGGGCCGCCGAGAAACGCTCGCGCACGGCGGGGGCGGGCGTGAACTTCTTGCGCGAGTCGAAGGCCCGATCGTCCTGGTAGAATTCGGCCTCCAGCACACCCAACCGGTTGAATTCAGAAAAGAGCAAGCCCGCAGCCTCGGAAGCAGGTCCCATGGGGTCGACGGGATGCTCCTGCTGCCAAGTCAGAAACACCTGATGCGCCGCAGCGAAGTCCAGCTCATACAGCAAATGAAAGCCGCGGTCGAGCGAAGGCGAAGCTGTGGGGATGTCCGCTGCCGCGGCGGAGGTCTTTATGCCGAACAGCATCGCCGACAGCAAGAAGGTCAAAGCTAGCGATCGATTTCTGCGAGTTGCAAACAAGTTGTACAAAACGTTTTACCGGGCCGACTGGCGGACTGCCCGTCCCACATGATTTAACAGGTTAGATGCTGGACAACACAGAAGCAAACACCGAACTGTAAAGAGATTGTCAAAGGTAACTACAAGGGATCGGTGGCTAGTGGTCAAGCGAGTGGTCAAGCGATTGGTTTGACGCGCCTTTCCAGCTTTTGTTAGGTTTAAAAGTTTCCTCCTTATCCGCTTCTGAACCAGAGTGTAAGGCGACACAGAAAGAGAGTCCCATGGCCCTAAAATTCCGCGGAGTGGACTTTATCGAGTTTGACGCGCTGCTCAATGACGATGAACGGTTGGTCCGCGACACTGCCCGCAAGTTCATTGAGGACAACCTGATTCCCATCATCGAAGAGTGCAATCGAGCGGGCCGCTTCCCTCGGGAATTGGTCAAGCCGATGGCCGACCTCGGTTTTTTCGGCGCCAGCCTCCAGGGTTACGGCTGTGCCGGGATGTCCAACGTGGAATACGGACTGGTCACGCAGGAGTTGGAGCGAGGCGACTCAGGCGTGCGCTCTTTTGTCAGCGTTCAATCCGCGCTGGTCATGTATCCCATTTACAAGTTCGGCAGCGAAGAGCAGAAACAGAAGTGGCTGCCAGCGCTGCAGAAAGGCGAAAAGCTCGGCTGTTTTGGCTTGACCGAGCCCGACTTTGGCTCCAACCCCAGCGGTATGCGCACTCGCGCCCGAAAATCGGGGAAGGAGTATGTCCTGAATGGCGAGAAGATGTGGATCACCTCGGGGTCGATTGCTGACGTCGCGGTGATCTGGGCCAAAGTCGAGGATGAAGACAACCGGATCCGTGGTTTCCTCGTGGAAACCGACCGGCCCGGATTCCGCGCCCAGGACATCCATGGCAAGTGGTCTCTGCGCGCATCGGTGACTTCCGGCCTCTCCATGCAAGACGTACGCATTCCCGAGTCGAACCTGCTGCCGGAAAGTGGCGGCCTGAAATCACCCTTAATGTGCCTCAACCAGGCGCGGTACGGAATTGCCTGGGGAGCGTTGGGTGCGGCCATGGCATGCTATGACTGTGCGCTGCAGTATTCCCTGCTGCGCAAACAGTTCCACGACAAACCGATTGCGTCTCACCAACTGGTGCAGGAAAAGCTTACCTGGATGATCAACGAGATCACCAAGGGGCAGTTGCTGGTCCTGCAGGTCGGGCGGCTGAAAGATCAGAACAAAGCCGGGGCTCAACATATCTCCATGGCCAAGCGAAACAACGTGTGGATGGCGTTGGAGTGCGCTCGCATGTCACGCGACATTCTCGGCGCGAACGGGGTGGCCGACGAATATCCGCTGATGCGGCACATGATGAATCTGGAGTCGGTGAAGACTTACGAAGGCACACACGACATTCACACCCTGATCATCGGGCAGAGCGTGACCGGAGTGGATGCGTTCTGAGAGTAGTATCCTGCAGAGAGCGTTCCGCTAGCTAAACTAAACGACGTGGGTTATGCTGACCGGCTCTTGAAGCTGTATGCCCCGTTTTCGCAGAGTCGTTGCCGCTGCTATTGGCGCCCTCCTGGCTTCGTCGGTGTGCGAAGCGAAACAGGAAAGCTGGATTGAGGTTCGCAGTCCCAATTTCGTAGTGGTCAGCAACGCCGGAGAGAAGCAGGCGCGAAAAGCAGCTTTGCAATTCGAGCAGATTCGTGCCGTTTTTCGCCAATCGCTCCAGAACGTAAACAAGCATCCCAGCCCGGTCGTCACCGTCCTCGCGGTGAAAGACGAAGGGTCGATGCGTGAACTGCTACCCGAATATTGGACGAAGGGCCATTCTCATCCAGCAGGCCTTTTTGCCGGCAGCCTGATTCAGCTTTACGCTGCCGTCGAACTCGACGCGCAGGGCAGCAACCCTTACGAAGCCTTTTACCATGAGTATTACCACAGCATAAGCGTTCCCTACGTCCCTGACCTGCCACTCTGGTTATCGGAAGGGCTCGCGGAATTTTACGGGCACACGGAAATCAACGAAAAGTTTGTCGGTATGGGACAAGCTGATCCCGCCCTGCTCCAGGAGCTTCGGAACCATTCGCTCATCCCCCTGACCCTGCTGTTCAACGTCGATCAGTATTCGCCTTATTACAACGAAGCCAACAAGACATCCATTTTCTATGCGGAGTCATGGGCGCTGACACACTACTTAATGCTCGGCGACCGCATGGCTCATAGAGACATGCTGGACGCCTACACAACCACCCTCGGGCACGGGAAGAGGGAGGATGAAGCCGCCATTGCGGCATTCGGGGACCTCAAGAAGCTGCAATCCGACCTGCAATCCTACATCGGGAAGGCGTCTTTCCTGTACCTGAAGATGCCATCGGCAAAAATCAACGAAGGCGAGCTGAAGGTCCGGTCGCTTTCGGAGGCTGAAGCGGAGGCATATCGCGGCGGGTTTGCAGCAGTTCGGAATCGACCCCAGGATGCCACTGCACTGCTGGAAGCCGCACTCCGGCTCGATCCGAACGTCGCACTCGCGCACCAGTATCTGGGATTGACCGAGTTTATCGAAGGCCAGCGAGAGAAGGCTCTGGAAGCAGAGTCTAAGGCGATCGCACTCGATCCGAGGAATTCTTTCACGCGGTACCTGCGAGCTTTCCTAGCTACGAGCGGGTCGGGAATGATGAATGCCGGATCGCAGGTGGAGGAAGATTTGCGCCAGGCAATTGCGATTAGTCCTGACTTCGCCCCGCCTTATGGCTTACTGGCTGTCTACTTGGCGACTGTCAACCGGAGTCTGCAGGAGGCACTGGCACTGGCGCAAAAGGCGGCCGCATTCGAGCCAGCCAGCTCAAACTATCAGCTCGCTTTGGCCCAGGTGCTGGCGCGGATGAACAAGCTCGATGATGCGGATCTCGCAGCGGCCAAGGCGCGCGCATGGGCGCGAGATCCGGCGGAAAAGGCGAATGCCGAGAGTTTCAAGGCCTATCTGCAGCAGGCGCGCCAATACCAGAGCCAATTCTCTGCCCCCAATCCCACGCACTCGGAGACGTTGAAGGTTGGGGAGATTCAGGGCAACTCCTCCCAGATTGGTGGCTCTCCCGCCTCAAAGGGTCTGACTGGGAATGCGGCGACAGCCGTGCAAATGCAGGCCAGCATTAGCATTTTGAGTGATCCATTGGGCGTCGATTTCACGCCCTACCTGAAAGACATAATGGACGCCGTGCGCAAGAACCTGACCTCAAGTGTGACCAAGGGGTTCGTGGCACAGCAGAGAAGTCTCTCGGTTGAATTTGCCATCTTGAAGGAAGGCAAAATCGCAGGCCTGAAGCTCTCTTCAAGCTCAGGCGATACGGCGCTTGACCACGCTACCCTCGACGGCATCGCCGCTTCCAGTCCCTTCCCGGCCTTGCCCATCCAGTTCAAAGCGCAGGCTCTCCAGTTGCACTTCGGACTTACTTACAGCCCTGAAAGTCCGCATTAGCCGCTGACCGCTCATCACAATGTTCCTGCGCCAGGCATGATCGTCAGCTCTTCCAGGGTGGCGTTTTCCGGCAACGTAAGTGAGCCTATGATTGCCCGGGCAACAGTATCCGGCGGCATCATTTTCTTGCGCGGTGCCTCGGGCCAGAGGGTATTCCAGATCGCCGTATCGGTCGCACCGGGAAGCAGCGCAATCACCCGGATTCCCTGCCCTCGCAGTTCTTCGCGCAACGTGTCGGTGAAACCCAGCGCGCCGTGTTTGGAGGCGTTGTACCCGGAAGAGCCGGGGAAAACTCTCCTGGCAGCGATGGAGAGATTGTTCACAATAGCACTGCCACGCTTCATCAGAGGCAGAGCGGTTTGGGTCACCAGAAACATGCCGGTGAGGTTGGTGGCGATTGCTTCCTCCCAAGATTCGAGGGGCAGTTTTGCTATCGGCATATTGGCATGAGCGACTCCTGCGTTATTAATGAGGATGTCCAGGCGATGAAAACGGTCCCTGACTGCGGCAAACATCGACCGGACTGAATGAGGGTCACGCACGTCGCAGACGATTGGGAGGACACGAATTTTGCGGGTTCCGAGTTGCTTCGCAGCCTTGTTCAGAGTGGAGCGGTTTCGCCCGGTAATGACGAGATCGCAGCCTTCGGCGGCGAGCACATGAGCGATGGCCAGTCCAATGCCCTGATTGGCGCCGGTGATGAGGGCAAGTTTGCCGCGGAGGTGGTGCCGTGCGTTTGCAGCTGGGGCAGTGACGGTGCCGAGCTTCGCTCGGCCGGACAGCCGAGGGCGCCTGTCCCTACGTGGGCTTTGCAAGGTTCGGGAGTTTCGGTTGACGCGCGTCAGACCTCCTCAGATCCCGTTTGCGCGATTGCGGATCAGCGAGAGGAATTCCGTTCTGGTCTCCTGCTCTTCGCGGAAACAGCCTAGCATGGAGGAGGTGACTGCGGCCGAGTGCTGCTTCTCTACTCCCCGCATCATCATGCACAGATGGCGCGCCTCGATGACCACGCCAACTCCCTGGGGTTCAATCGCCTGCTGAATAGTCTCGGCGATCTGCGTCGTGAGCCGCTCCTGGATCTGCAACCGGCGGGAGAAGATTTCGATCAACCGAGGAATCTTGCTCAGGCCGATGACTTTGCCGCTGGGAATGTATGCGACGTGAACCTTGCCGAAGAATGGAAGCATGTGATGCTCGCACAGGCTGAACATCTCAACGTCTTTCACGATGACCATCTCGTCGTAAGTCACCGTGAACAGGGCTTCCTTGAGCAGCGCCTCGGGATCTTCTTTGTAGCCCTTCACCAGGTACTCGTAGGCACGATGAACGCGATTGGGGGTGCGCACCAGACCCTCGCGTTCCGGATCCTCGCCGAGGCGCACGATCATTTCGCGCACCAAGTCTTCGAAAGAGGCGCTGGTTATTGTGGGTGTCTCGACGGACGGTTTCATTTCCCGGATGTTCCCTTCTTCAAGGCTCCCTCAGGGGCTAAAGCCCCGATTTTGTTGGGCCCAGTGCGGCACGGCTGAAAGCCGTGCCTTTCCCAAAACCATTACGAGAGAACTTCTAGCTTCTGCACTGCGCGACGGCGATGCTAGACGCGGAGTTCGGCTCCTCCCGCGTATTCGAACGAATTCATCATGGTTTCTTCAAATCTCACCTTTTCCAGATGAGCGTAGTGGAACCCACGCTGCAAAATATCGTAGCTGCTGATACACAGATTTTCGGTGGTCGGAATTGCCTGGGCGAACTCGGGCAGCGTGTTGAGGTTCTGGTGATCGAATCGCTCCAGAATTTCGCGCTGCACAAAGCCGTCCAGATCCGCTAGATTGCAGACCATGCCGGTGCGTTCATCCACGGGTCCGCTGACCGTGACCTCGAGCGCATAGTTGTGCCCGTGTCCGTACGGGTTATTGCACTTGCCGTAGGTTGCGACATTTTCCTGGGCAGACATTGCGTCACTGTGCAGGCGATGCGAGGCGGAAAACATATAACGCCGCGTCAGGTAGGCTTTCATACCTCACCGTAAAAGTCGACGAACAAATCCGGCGTTTCGTACACGCGAACTCGGTGCAGCTGCGCCGCCTCCAGTTTTGGCGACAGCCGCTGCCAGATCGCGATGGCCAGGTTCTCGGTGGTGGGGATGCGAGTCAGGAACTCCGGAACTTCCTTGTTAAGAAAGCGATGGTCCATTGCATCCAGCACTTCGCGGTTAAGGACGTCCTTCAATTGTTTCAGATCAACCACGAAACCAGACCGCGGATCGACCTCTCCCTTTACCGTGACCTCGAGTGTGTAGTTGTGCCCGTGGCCGTTGGGGTTGTTGCACTTTCCGAAAATGCGCCGGTTCTCCTCCGCACTGAACTCCGGATTGTGGTAGTAGTGCGAAGCGGAGAATTCGGCTTTGCGGGTTAAGTAGACCATTTCGTTCCTTGAGTCATATGGCATTCTTGCCGAGTTGCGCTACTGGACAGCCGCAACCTCAGCGGCTAAAGCCTCCCTAGTCTGGGCGTGCTTTCGGCACGGCCGAAGAGTCTGTGCGGCAATTGTTCTTTCGTTCCTCCGGGGCTAGTTCGTTCTCCACTTTTTACCCACGGCTTACGCCGTGGGCTTCATTCTGACGCCGCTTTGCGGCTAATTCTGGCCGGACGCTCTGCTGCTCTTGGACGTCCTCAGTTTCGACACAGCCTCTAAAGCCGTGCCCTTCCCTTGTGCCCACGGGGTGTTCTCGGGTAGTCCCA
>Ga0187817_10000515_pt1 | contig 16695 bp, 16 predicted proteins | sample NC_wetland_sal_i_17_FD_132431 | JGI IMG/M metagenome (GOLD analysis project Ga0187817, IMG submission 132431) | Wetland sediment microbial communities from Neuse River Estuary, North Carolina, USA - SO4_2 | ecosystem: Environmental > Aquatic > Freshwater > Wetlands > Sediment | place: USA...
ACGTCGACGTGGTTATCGATTTCACCACGCCCCACGCCGTGCTCGATAACATTACCGCCTGCATTCACGCCCACAAAAACATCGTTGTCGGCACCACCGGATGGTACGGCGAACTTCCCCGTGTCCGGCAGATGGTCGAACAGAGCGGCACCGGGTTGCTCTACGGGGCAAACTTTTCCATCGGTGTAAATTTGTTCTTTGATATTGTCCGCGCCTCTGCCTCCGCTCTCCGCCACCAATATCACGGACAGATCTTCGAACGTCATCACGCCCACAAGAAAGACGCACCTTCCGGCACGGCAGCGGCCCTTCAAGGAATTGTCAAAGACGTCTCGGGGAACGAAATCCAGATTACGTCTTTCCGCGAGGGAGATGTGGCCGGCATGCACGAACTGGTGTTCGATTCCCCTGCCGACACGATCTATCTGTGCCATAACGCAAAATCCCGCCACGGCTTTGCCGAGGGCGCCGTGCGCTCCGCCGAATGGCTGAAGGGCCAGTCCGGTTTCTTCGATTTCAAGGACGTTTGGCGGGAGCTGTAGTCAGGATCGCCCTCGAACCCCTTGCAGCGATGGTCTGATACTTTGACCTGAAACACGATTCAAGCGATAGAATGTCAGGCGAGATTCGGGCCTTCATCAAGACATATCTCAGTCAAGGAGTTTCGAACTTATGACGCTCAGCAAGTTGCTAATGTTACTTCTCGCGATTGCAGTCACTGTTTGTGTCCTTCTTCCCCAACCCGCCCTCGCCCAGGCCGGCGCAGCAACCTACAAAGCCAAGTGTGCCGCTTGTCATGGCCCTGAAGGCCAAGGGAAGGTCGGCCCGGCGCTGAAAGGCACCAGCCTGAGCAATGACCAAATTGCCAACCTGCTTACCAAGGGGGATGACGCTAAGAAACCGCCCCACAAGAAAGCTCTGAGTGGCCTTTCCACGGACGATGCCAAAGCCGTAGCCGCTTTCGTGAAAGGCCTCAAGTAATTTCGCTCGTGTGCCGAACGCCCCATGCCTGGGCGTGGGGCGCTTCTTTAACCAGTTACTTCTTCCGGATGTGCTCGGCCGGGAGCCGACTTTTGCACACCTGCCAATTAGAGTTATCTTAATTTCATGCAACTTCACGGATGTGGCACAGCTCTGGTGACGCCTTTTCGTCAGGATGGCTCCATTGACGAGCCTGCCCTGCGCAACCTGGTGGCCTGGCAGGTGGAATCCGGTATCGATTTCCTGGTTCCCTGCGGCACCACCGGTGAAACACCCACGCTTTCGCACGATGAGTGGCTGCAAGTCATCGACGTGACGGTTGAGGTCGTGGCCGGACGCGTGCCTATCGTCGCCGGCGCCACATCCAACTCGACTCACGAGGCTGTCGAAAAAGCAAAGGAAGTCGCTGCCCGCCCTGGAGTAAACGCCATCCTGACCGCTTCACCCTACTACAACAAGCCGACCCAGGAAGGTCAGTACCGGCATTTTGCTGCTATTGCCGAAGCCGTGGACAAGCCCATCATCCTGTACAACGTTCCCGGCCGTACTGGCACGAACATTGAACCATCCACTCTAGCCCGCCTGGCAGAAGTCCCCCACATCGCCGGTGTCAAAGAAGCCAGCGGCAATATGATGCAGATCGCAGAAGTCTGTAACGCAGTGCCGGAAAGTTTCTTGGTCCTCTCCGGAGACGATGCCCTAACTTTATCGGTGATCGCTTTGGGCGGCGTCGGGATCATTTCCGTGGCCTCCAACGAGATTCCCCGCGAGCTGTCCGAGATGACACGGGCGGCCCTGAATAACGACTGGGTGACCGCCCGCCGGATTCACCGCAAATACCTCGGGCTGATGCAAGCCAACTTCATCGAATCCAACCCGCTGCCAGTGAAGGCTGTCCTGGCGATGATGGGCAAACTCGAAGAAGTCTATCGTTTGCCGCTCTCTCCGATGCGCCGCGACACTCGATCCAGATTGCAGAAGATTGCCGCCGAGGCTGGCGTGATTGCCAAACCAGCAGGCCCGGCGACTGAGGCGGTCAACTTCTTTATCTACGAGAACTGGCTCGCCGGGCCGCACAAGATTGTCCTGCACCGCTCCACCTGTGGGCAGTGCAACCATGGCAAAAGGCGCCCTTCTGGCCACGACGTGAACCACGCCCGCTGGCACGGTCCTTATGCCACGCTCACCGAAGCGCGCGACGCCGCCCACAACATGACCGGCGTACTGATCCGCTCCGAGTGCAAGTGCATTTGAGGATTGCAGAATTCAGATTGCAGATCTCAGATTCTCAGGGAGCTTCTAATCTGCAATCTCGAATCTGCAATCTAGTATCTATTCTTCTATACTTTCTCCCTCATGGCTTCTCTCAAATCCTCGATCGAGCGTCTTGCCTCTCTCGGCGAAGTCGAACGAAACCCTGAGGCGCGGCAGGTTTTTCTCGATTTCCGGGACCAGCTAACCCAAGGCAGGATTCGTGCCGCCGAGAAAGTGGACGGGCGGTGGGTCGTTAACGTCTGGGTCAAGCAAGGCATCCTGCTGGGATTCCGTCTTGGCGAACTGGCTCGGATGGGCGAAGACTTCGCGCTCTCATTCGTCGATAAAGACACCTTCCCTGCCCGCCGATTCACACTCGACGATCGCGTGCGGCTGGTGCCGGGTGGCTCGTCTGTCCGCGTGGGTGCCTACGTGGCCCGTGGCGTAATCTGCATGCCGCCTATGTTTATCAATGTGGGCGCCTATGTGGACGAAGGCACGATGGTCGACTCTCACGCGCTGGTGGGTTCCTGTGCGCAGATTGGCAAGCGCGTACACCTGAGCGCGGCGGCCCAGATCGGCGGCGTGCTGGAACCGGTCAATGCTGCTCCTGTCATTATTGAGGACGACGTGCTGGTCGGCGGCAACTGCGGCATCTATGAGGGCACGCTGGTACGCACTCGCGCCGTGCTCGGTGCTGGAACGATCCTCACCCGCTCGACACCGCTCTATGACATGGTTCGAGGTCAGGTATACCGAGCCACTGCAGAGGCGCCGCTCGAAGTGCCGGAGAACGCCGTCGTCGTGCCCGGATCGAGGGCCGTCAAGAAAGGTCAGGCTGCAGAGTGGAATCTGTCGCTCTATACGCCCGTCATTGTGAAGTACCGGGACGAGAAGACCGACCGCGGGATTGAACTGGAAGAGTGGCTGCGCTGATTTCCTCACGTAGGGGCGAACGCCCAGGTCCGCCCGGCCTAGCAAACCTCAGCAGAACCGGCGAGCTCGCGCTCGCCAGCCCGGACGAGGGCGTCCGGGTCCACGTGGTCATTTGCAGTCCTAAGTGTGGCGGTTAAGGAATTCGGAGATCAACTGGATAGTCTGGCAGGGCCCACTAACGGCAGCGCCTGCTGTTCGCGATTCATCCTGGCGCGTAGCTCCAGATGCCGCTGGCGGAAATGCTGTCCGGCACGCTGGCCCCAGGCCCGCACAAAGTAATAGTTCAGCCCGGCGCCGATGACGGAACTGGCAATCGGTATTACGCGTCCCGACCATTTCTCGACCGCTTCCCTGCTGGCCTGCGCCGCAATCCGTTGGATCACTTTGGGTACGAAGCGATTCACCACTTCTTTTTCCAGCAATTCGCGGCTGATGTCCACGCCCGCAGCGCTGGCGGCGGCAATCCAGAGCTCAGCTGTCTCCTCGTCGGTGTTGTACTCGAAGCCATAAAGCAAACTCAGCTTCTGGATGGTTCGCAGCGTAATTCCCGCCAGAATACTGAGATCTGGGAAAATGGTCATCATTCCGCCCAGCCCGAGCCCTGCGCCTTCCGCCGCGGCCACCCTCATCCCGCTGCGGATCACCCGCCAGGCCAGATCGTCCAGCAGGGTGATGTCCACCGAATAAACGCCATGAAAACTCCTAATGGGTACTCCATAGGCGATTCGTAGCTGCAGGAGGAATTTTTGCGGATCTACCTTTACCGTCTCATAGGCGTGCTGAAAGCCCAGCCGCAAGCCGTCTTCCACCTTGCCCCTCAACCACGATCTTCTGATCGGCTCAGCCATCTATGGACAGCTTATCGCGAGTGGAGGCCGAGGGAAAGCTTCCTGCTTTCCTGGATTGAGGAAACGGGAAGGGCATGGCTTCAAGTCGTGCCCTTCCGTGATGAATAACGCCGTCACGGGCTTGAAGCCTTCCCCTGTGCTAGCATCAATTAACCTCTGATGCCAACTGGAAAGCTGCACGTCGTGCCGCTCGGCGGCTTGGGCGAGTTCGGGATGAACTGCATGGCCCTGCGCTGGGGTGACGACATTGTCGTCATCGACGCCGGCCTCATGTTCCCCGAAGCCGAACTCCTGGGCGTGGACATTGTGGTTCCCGACATTTCCTATTTGATCGAGAACCGCCAGCGGGTGCGGGCCATTGTCCTGACCCACGGCCACGAGGACCACATCGGCGCGCTGCCGTGGATTCTCTCCGAGCTCAATGTTCCGGTCTGGGGCACGGAATTCACGCTGGCTTACGTCGAAGACAAGCTGGAAGAGCACGGGCTGCTCGACAATGCCGATCTTCGCGAGATCCGGGCCAACGAGCGTTTCAAACTTGGCCCGTTCACGATTCATCCGATCCAGGTGACCCACAGCCTAGTGGATTGCGTGGCGCTCGCGATCCACACGCCACTCGGCGTCGTCATTCACACCGGAGACTTCAAGGTCGACCCCACGCCGACCGACAACCGTCTCTTTGACCTGCATTCCTTCGCCGAATACGGCAAAGAGGGTGTGCTGGCGCTGTTTCAGGATTCGACCAACGTCGAACGCAGGGGATACACGCCCAGTGAGCGAGCCGTGCGCCGCAAGTTTGATGAAGTGTTCGCCCGTACCCAGCGCCGGCTGTTCATATCCTGCTTTTCGTCGTCGATCCATCGCATCAAGCTGTCGGTGGACCTGGCTTTTGAACACGGCCGGAAGATCGCGTTCCTCGGCCGCTCCATGACCAGTTCGGCGGAGATCGCCGAGGACCTTGGATACATCGAGATCCCCGATGGCCTGCTGATTCATCCCGGCGAAATGAAGAACTTCCCGCCGGAGAAGGTTTGCGTGCTGATCAGCGGCACCCAAGGCGAACCGATGTCGGCGCTCTCGCGGGCAGCTGTGGACAATCACAAACATGCCAAAATCGAGAAGGGCGACACGGTCGTATTGTCTTCGCGCATCATTCCGGGGAATGAGAAGGCAATCTACCGCATGATCGACCACTTGTTCCGCCGCCAGGCACACGTCATCTATGAGGACGGGACTTCTCCGCCCGTGCACGTCAGCGGACACGCCAGCCAGGAAGAACTGAAGCTGATTATCAACCTGGTCAAGCCGAAGTACTTCATTCCCATTCATGGCGAGTACCGGCAACTGAAGTTACACGCCGAGTTGGCAGCCTCTATGCATGGCTCGGTCGGGAGCGTAAAGCTGATCGAGAGCGGCGATATCCTCGAGTTCGACGAGCTGGGCATGCGCCTCGCCGGCCGCGTAAATGTGGGCCGCGTTTGCATCGATTCTGGCTCCCGCACCGACGTCGTGGAAGATTTAATTATCAAAGACCGCCGCCACCTGAGTGAAGACGGATTTGTGCTGCCCATCATCGCCATCAATAAATTGTCAGGCCGGGTCGAAACGACTCCCGAGATCGTGACCCGGGGATTTGAACCGGGAGAAGACGGCTTCATCGAGGGCGCGCGGCAACTGGTGATGCAGACGCTGGAAGTTTCCAGCGACGAAGAGAAAGCGGACTACGGTGTGATCAAAGAGAAGATTCGCGCGGATTTGAAGCGCTACATTTCCAAGCAAACGCAGAAGCGCCCGCTGATCATGCCGGTGATCCTGGAGATTTAGATTTCTTTGTCATGCCGAGCGTAGCCAATTCATTCGCTTGCGGATGAATCAGCGAAGTCGAAGCATCCCTACTCGAAGCGGACTGGGCTAGAGCCATCTTGGTAAATGGGTTTGGATAGGGCACGGCTTCAGAGGTGCCGTAATCGCCGCCGGCTTCGTGCACGCGCCGATTCGGCGCACCTAGAGAAACCCCAACGGAGACGAACGTGGAATTCCTCCCTTGACAAAGACGTCAAGGATGGGGCACCCGGCTTAGTTGCCGCAGTGGCGATGCGGGCTGTACGCTAGAATGACCGCGAGCATGGTCACCCTCAACGACATCCATGAAGCCCAGGCCCGCCTGCGCGGCGTGACCGTACGCACCGAGCTGATCCCGTTCCACATCGACGAAAGTGGGCCGGAAGCCCGCAAGCTCTGTCTGAAACCCGAAAACCTGCAACCCATCGGGGCTTTCAAATTGCGCGGAGCCTACAACAAGATCGCTTCCCTTATGCCGGAAGAGCGCAGGCGCGGAGTCATCACTTACTCCAGCGGAAATCACGCCCAAGGCGTGGCGTATGCCGCACGCGTCCTGGGCATGAAAGCGGTCATTGTCATGCCAAACAATGCGCCGGCCATCAAACGCGAGGCCACAGCGGCGTTGGGCGCGGAGATTGTCCTCGTGGGTCCGGCCAGCGACGAACGCCTGAGGCGCGCGGAAGAACTGGCGGCACAGCACGGCTATGTCATCGTTCCTCCCTACAATGACGAAAAGATCATCGCCGGCCAAGGCACAATCGGACTCGAGATTCTCGAAGACCTTCCCGACGTCGGAACCGTGCTTGTGCCGGTTGGCGGTGGAGGCTTGATTAGCGGCATCGCGGCTGCCATCAAGCTGAGCAAGCCATCCGTGAAAATCATTGGGGTTGAGCCCGACTTCGCCGCCGACGCCCAGGCTAGCCTGCGGGAAGGCAGGATTGTCCAGTTCTCTGCGGAGCAGGTCACCCACACCATCGCCGACGGCTTGCGCACCCAGAGTATCGGACCGATCAACTTCGAGCACATCCGCCGCTACGTCGATGACATCGTCACCGTCAGCGAATACGAAATTCGCCAGGCCGTACGGCGTCTGGCGGGCAATCCCAAGACCGTACCCGAGCCCAGCGGAGCGGTGGCCGTCGCAGGCTTCTTGTTCCACAAGGATGAGCTCCCTAAGACCAGGCTGAACGTGGCCGTCATCAGCGGTGGAAATATTGAGCCTCAGGTGTTGCAAGAAATTAAACAAACGCAGGATGTCGCACTCGGCATCTCACCGTAGAGACGTGGCACGCTATGTCCGGTCAAATCCATGGATTTCAAGGTTAAGTTCAACGTTGTAGCGTTAGTGATTCTCGCGAGCGCCCTGTGCATGGCCCAGACCCGCCGCGGAGCCATGATTCGCGTCGGAAACATCTACCTCTCGCCAGACACTACTTCCGCCAAGCTGGGCGAAGTCGATCGCGGACGGGAAGTAATCATCCTTGAGAACAGCCACGAGTGGTTGCACGTCGAAGCCAACCTGACCGAGGAAAGAACCGTCACCGGTTGGATGCTCGACAAGGGAGTCGTCCAGGCCTCTACCCCGAATGGCGACAGAATCTTGTTCGGCGAGGCCGTCGATTCCGAAGATCAGGCGAGCCAGCGCCATGGACGCCGCGGTGCCGCGCAGGATGCCATGCGCCTCTATTACCGCGTGTACGATCTGTTCCCAACTTCGCCCGTCGCAGGGGAAGCGCTGTACCGCTCCGCCGATATCCGCTGGCAGATCGACAAAGCCGACGTCATGTCGCGTCCGTCCGCCAAGGAGAAGGAGGCGTATTTGCGCCAAGGCATGACCGAGGACTTCATGAGGCTGGTGGAGAAAAAGTTCCCCGGCACGAAGTGGGCCGATCTCGCCGCATTCCACCTGATCGAAAACAAGCTGTGCGGCGATTGGCAGGGTGCTTCGAAGTGCCCGACAAAAGAGGCTGAGACTTACGAAAAGTATGCCGACGAGCATCCCCAGTCTCCGGCTGTAGCCGAAGCCCTCTACGACGCGGCGTGGCGTTTTTCGGCCCTGATCGAAATCTACAAAACCGAAACCCAGCCTAAAAAGTCAGAAGAGTCGAAGGGCAAAGCCATCGCTCTGGCCCAGAAGGTAGCCAGCCAGTTTCCACAGAGCGATTGGGGAGCGCGTGCCCAGCTCCTACTCTACCTGCTGCAACAAGGTGTGCCGACCTACGGCAACGCGCAGGACTGACAGCTTCCCGAACCCGCATTCAGGAACTCAGTTCAAACTTGCCTTTGGGGCTCCCTATCCGCGCACACAATTGAGGTCTCTCACCGCGCTCGACGAGCACATCAATTCCGAGGCCCCGGGAGGTTCTGGACAGCTCGGAGGGATCAGGGTCGACGATAGCGAAACGCTCGAGATGACAACCCCGGGGGGCATCGGCGGAGGGATGGACTGAGTTCGCATCCCACTCAATGAAGAACGGAAGTAAGCCATGACGGTCGTTCGCGAGGCTGAGGCTTTTCCACTTGAGGACGTGGCCGTCGGGCCGAGAGCGAGAGCCAGGCCGAGGCTCCTGGAATGCCACGCCTAATTCGCGGAGCCTCCTGGCGACGGCTTCGATATCTCCGGGATGCACTGCCCATCCGATGAGGCGCGGCGGGGTCAGTTCCTTGAGGTGGGTCAACTGTTGGACGGCCCACGGCTGGATGTCACTTTGTTTAGGATCGGGCGCGATGATTTCGAGATAGCGGCGCTCCCCCAGTGAAACCAGCGCATTGCGTGTGCCTCGACCCGGATGGACTCCGCCAACTGCGGCGCGGACGCCGGTGCGTTCCTCGACGAAGGCAATGCCGCGATCGAGATCGCTGCACCCGAGAAGAACGTGATCGAGCAAGGCGGGAACCTCCTCTACAGACCAGGCAAAGGGCGGCGCCAGAATGGTGCACCCGGTCAAGGCGAGAAAAAGTCGGCGCGAAATCATTCGCCACTCCCTTTCTTGTCTCCGCGAATGGCCGCCATTGTACGCTGTTCTTGTCCTCCATAAATCCAAGAATCATAACTGACAGCCACAACCCCACGATTCTCTGAGATACTTACACTTCTCCCGGAGGATGACTTGCCAATTTACCAAGCTGTGGTCTTAGCCATCATTCAAGGTCTCGCGGAGTTCATTCCGGTTTCCAGTTCAGGCCACCTGATTATTGTTCGCCGGTTGCTGGGCTGGAACGAACTTTCACCTGCTCACGAGCTCACTTTTGATGTTGCCCTGCACTTTGGCACATTACTCTCGGTTCTCTTCTATTTCCGGCGAACATGGTCTCAGATTGTCCGGGCGGCGCTGGGAGGCAAGGTCGTGCGGTTCTCCGAGGCTGGCAGCGCCGACCAGAATCTGACCCCCGAGGAGGAGCGCGAGGAACGCTGGCTGCTTTGGTTTCTGGCTGTGGCCACGATTCCCGGCGCAATTGCGGGAAAACTGCTGGAACATTCGGCCGAAGATTACTTCCGCGCGCATATCTACCTGATCGCCACGGCATTGATTGTGGTGGCGTTGTTCATGGCGTGGGGAGAAAAAATCGGCCGGATGACAAAGCCGCTTACTGGAGTGACGTTTGCAGATGCAATCATTGTGGGTTGTGCTCAAGCGCTGGCACTGATTCCGGGTGTCTCACGGTCGGGATCAACCATCACCGCGGGCCTGTTCCGCAACATCACACGGGAAGCTGCCGTGCGTTTCAGCTTCCTCCTCTCGACCCCAATCATCGCCGGCGCTGCGCTGCTCAAAGCCCATGAACTCAAAAAGGAGGGCCTGCCCGCGGGCATGCATGCGCCTTTCATCGTCGGTGTGCTGGTTTCAGCCGTTGTCGGGTATGCGGCGATTGCCTGGCTGATCCGGTATCTCCAATCAAACACCCTGAAGATTTTCATTATTTACAGGATTGTCGTGGGCATAATCGTGATTGGCCTGGCCCTGATGTGGCATCTGCAGTAGTCCGCCGGGCAGCCCGGTTTTGAGGTAGGCCGTCAACGTGTTCTCTAGCGGAAATCGCCATGCCCTGACTGGAGCTTCCATCCTCACAGAAATTGACTTCTAGCAGGAATCATTGGCGCGGTAGGACGACCATCGCTGATCGCCCCCGCGGTCGGGTAGGACAGTGGCGCGTGGTGGGCTTCGAATGATGCCGACGTTTCGACCGTCCCCCCTATCATTCCGTACAGCGGGTTTTCCCCAGTCCGGCTGGAAGGCTGGCATGTGAGACGGGGTCTTCCCCGAGCATCGAAGGCTTATGAACTGGGCGAGACTGCCGCCCTCTACCCTGTGTACCTTCGCGGAGACGTGTACCTTCAGGCCGAGCAAGGAAAGGAGGCGGCGGTTGAATTCCAAAAAGTACTCGATCACCCCGGCATCACTTTGAATCATTCATCGGGAGCGCTCGCCCATCTTCAACTCGCTCGCGCGCAGGCTATGACTGGAGAGAAAGATAGCGCCCGCAAGTCCTATCAGGATTTTCTTGCGCTTTGGAAGGACGCTGACTCGGATGTACCTATTCTCAAGGAAGCCAAACCGGGGTACGCGAAGCTGCAATGAACAGTTGAGAAGCAGGTATAATCTCGCTTCATGGATGGAGGCATCCGCGAGCGAGTCGGGGCGCTGAGGCGGGAGATAGCCGAAATCCAGGAGCTGAATCTGGAGTACTCGCAAACGCCCAAGCCGGACCCTATGACCGCGAGCAATCACCAACGACGGAAACAGAGATTGAAGGAGATCATGGACGAATTGAGGTCCATGACTGATTGGAAGAAAACCTGAGACTACCAGACGTATCCGAACCTGCCACCACTCATTCCACCGATGTTGCATGGACAAGGTCGTGCTTAAAAGGCAGTGCCGCTATATGGTGTTTGCGGCACGGCTGGCGGCACAGGTGGTATTTGTCATTCTGGGTACCGCCTGCGAATCCTGAGTTGTGTGGCCGCGCGGTCCTTGTAATAATCGAATGGCTCTGGCGTACGTGTAGCACCGCAGGCGGAGGTTTGTCTGCGGGTTACGGGATGCGCCCATGAAGTATTTTTCCCAAGTCTTTACTCCGACCAGCAACCGCCGGCTCAATGAGCTGATTGGGTTCATCCTGTGCGTGTCCGCGCTCCTCCTCTTCCTCGCGCTCGCTTCGTATTCCCCGCTCGATCCTTCGCTCAACAGCGCCTCGGTGCTGACCAGTTCGCACGCCGCGCGCAACTGGATCGGGGTGGTTGGCGCCCTGGTCGCTGATCTTGTTCTGCAGTGTTTCGGCCTTGGAGCATTCCTGCTCCCGGTGGTGGCGATCGCGCTGGGTTTGCGCTGGTTCCGCTCGCGCAAGGTCTCCTCGCCGTTCGCCAAGCTCCTGGGCGTCGCCTGGCTGCTTATCTTCATTCCCGCGCTGCTGGCTCTTCTTCCGGGTCACTTTCGCTGGATGAATGCCATGCCGATCGAGGGTCTGCTCGGCCGGATCGTCGGTGATTTTCTGATTCATTACTTCAATCTCGCCGGCGCATACATCGTTTGCTACAGCATTCTTGCGGTGGCGCTGTATCTCTCGACCGCGTTCTCTTTCTCCGCCTTGCAGGTTTGGGCGCCCACGCGTTTTGCTTTCGCGGTGGCGCTATGGGATCGCTGGAAGGATTGGAAGGAAGAGCGCGCCCGGAAACGCATGCAGAAAGAACTGGAGAAGCGCCGGGCTTCCCCCAAGCCGCTCATCACCAGCCAGATGGTTCCAGCGAGACCTGTGGCTACGACGTCGCCCGAGCCGGTCCGCACCGGGATCGAGCGCACCTTTACCCCGGAAGAAACCCGGCAACCACGTGCAGTTGAAGTCCCGCCGGCCTTCGAAGTTGCCACCCCGGAAGTCACCGAACGTGCTGACACCGAGCACAAGCCAAGAACAACTTTGCCGCGTATTGCGGGCGGCTTCAGGCTGCCTCCCAGCTCCCTTCTCCACCGGCCCGATGGGCAGCAGGCCGTCGATGCCGACGAGTTGAAGATTCTGGCCCAGGTGCTGACCGAGAAATATGCCGAGTTTGATGTGACTGGGCAAGTCACCCAGATCAACCCCGGTCCGGTGGTCACGACTTTCGAGTTCAAGCCCGAGGCTGGCGTCAAGTACAGCCGCATCACCAATCTGACCGACGACCTCTGCCTCGCGCTCAAGGCCGAAAGCATCCTGATCGAACGCATGGCCGGCAAATCCACGGTCGGCATTCAAGTGCCCAATCGCGAGCGCGAAATCATCTGGCTACGCGAAAACATCGAGTCAACAGAGTTCATCGGTTCCCGTTCGAAGCTGACGCTCGCGCTCGGCAAAGATATCAACGGACGCATCGTCACCGCCGATCTCAATTCGATGCCCCACCTGCTAATCGCGGGTTCAACCGGGACGGGCAAGAGCGTGGCCATCAACGCCATGATCATGTCCATTCTGTACAAGGCCACGCCGGAGCAGGTTCGCCTCATTCTCGTCGATCCCAAGCGTCTGGAACTCGGCAACTATGACGGTGTTCCGCACCTCTACACGCCGATCATCACGGAACCGAAGTTGGCCGCCAATGCTCTGCGCAACGCCGTGCGGGAGATGGAGCGACGGCTGAAAATTCTCGCCGAAAAGGGCGTGCGCAACATCGACCAGTACAACAAGCTGTTTGACGAAAACGCCACCCCGAGCCTGTTCGGGGACGGCGGCGAAGAGCACCCTCTGCCCTACATCGTCATCATCATCGATGAGTTGGCCGACCTCATGATGCTCGACTCCGGCAACGTGGAAGAGTCCATCACCCGTTTGGCCCAGATGGCGCGTGCCGTCGGCATTCATCTGGTGCTCGCCACCCAGCGGCCCTCGGTGGACGTCATTACCGGCCTCATCAAAGCTAACTTCCCGGCGCGCATCTCGTTCCGCGTGGCAACCAAAGTCGATTCGCGCACGATTCTCGATGCGAATGGCGCCGAAGCGTTGCTCGGCCGCGGCGACATGCTCTATCTGCCATCCGGCTCAGCCCGTGTTCACCGCCTGCATGCTCCCCTTGTCACCGAGAAAGAAATCGCTGCCGTGGTCGAGTTCTGGCGCGCCCAGGGCACGGCCGAATATGAAGAGAAATTCCTGGAGGCTCCGAAGGAAGAGCGGTTGGAGGGAGAATTTGCCGGCGAGGGCGACGATGGCGAGGTAGAGCACGACCCGCTCTACGAGGACGCGGTCAAACTGGTGGTGGAATTCGGCAAAGCTTCCACTTCCCTGCTGCAACGCCGCCTGCGCATCGGCTACGGACGCGCTGCTCATCTCATCGATCTGATGGAGCGGGATGGAATTGTCGGTGCTGCCGATGGACCCAAACCCCGCGAAGTCCTCAAGCGCCCCGATTGGCTGTCGGAAGTAGAAGAATCCCTCCGGTAGGCCAAATGGGTTTCAGTCAATGTTGTTAATGTGGTTCAGGACGACGCTGTTTCTACGACGTCTCTGCCTTCCGCCAGGCCCGGAGGTTGAACCCATACAGAACGATGCAGAACAAGTTTGCAGGAATGAAACCTAATTGCGAGGTCCGATAACCGATCACGCATACAATGGCACTATTAATCCCAGCCAGAATCCAACCCTTCCAGCATCTTCTTCCCACCAGAATGGTCGAGACCACCGTGAGCACGCACGAAACATAATCAAGCCGCAACACGAATGCAGAGCGCCTCCCGACGCCAATCAACGTCCAGTCTTTCATGTCTCAATGCTCTTCACGAGATCACCTTGGTAAATGTCCATCCGTGTCAGCTTGATTAGAATCTCTCATGAGTTAGGAGGTCAGAAATGAAAGTGCTCACGAAATACTTGAAGTTTCACACCAAGACTCATCGCGCCTACGTTCATATCACGCCTCAGGTCGAGAGCTTCATAAACAAGAGCGGCGTGCAGGAGGGAATGGTCCTGGTCTCGGCCATGCACATCACCGCGGGAGTGTACGTGAACGACAACGAATCAGGGTTAATCAAAGACATCGACCAATGGCTGGAAACACTCGCACCCTTCAACCGGGACTACCGTCACCATCAGACGGGCGAAGATAACGGTGACTCCCATCTGAAGGCGCTGCTCATTCATCACGAAGTGATCGTGCCCATCACTGCCGGAAAGTTGGATCTGGGAACCTGGCAGCGTATCTTCTACGCGGAATTCGACGGCCAGCGCGACAAGCGGGTGATCGTCAAAGTAATGGGCGAGTGAAACCAGATGCGGTTCTGCCCGCAGGGCACATCCACATGACTGCTTGGTGAATGGTTCCTGGAACGTGAGCCGGGATGAAGCCTACGCCTACGCGAATTCGTAATAGCCGACGGCTTTCGTACAAGATTCGGAATCGATAACGAGACATTCACCCGATGTGAACGTTGTGGATGCAACAATCACAAGCCGTTATGTGGGTCGACGACATGCTGGACGGCAGCGAAACTATGGTACGGAACGTGCACGGCTAGTTACCGATTCACGAAACTTAAGCACAAACTATTTCGTAGTTGTGATCGTCAATATGTGTGGGGTGTCTTCCACCAGTTGCGCCTGGTTTGCCGGAACTCAAAGTGACAATCCCGTCCATCCGCACCATCATTGCTGAAGGCGATGTCTCGGAACGCCGCCAGTTGCGGAGTCTGCTCGCGTCGGAAGCCGGTGTCCAGGTGGTCGCGGAATGCGGTGAAGGCCGCCACGCCATCGCAGCGGTGCAGAGCTACAAACCTGATCTGCTTTTTCTCGATATACATCTGCCTGACGCCAGCGGCTTTCAGATTTTCGACGACATCCCCGTGAATAACCGGCCCATCGTCGTCTTCACCAGCACAGATGATCAGCATGCCATGCGAGCCTTCGAAGCGCGGGCACTGGATTATCTCCTGAAGCCATTCCAGCCAGCTCGCCTGCATACGGCGATCGAAAGAGCTCGCAGCGACCTTGCGAAGGCGCACGACCGTCATCTCACCCATCGACTTCTGGACCTGCTGGGCGGGAGCAAGGCGGAGTTACCCGCCGGCAGACGGTTGGTGGTCAAGTCGGGCGCCCGTCTGGTTTTCCTGGACATGGACGAGATTGATTGGATCGAAGCTGCAGGAAACTACGTGAAATTGCGAGTGGGAACGCAGTCGTATCTGCTGCGTGAGGGCATCGGCCGCATCACCGAGAGACTCGATACCAGTCACTTCGTCCGCATTCACCGGTCCATCGTCGTGAATGTTCGACGAATCAAGGAACTGCAGTCCTGCAACCGCGGTGAGTACATCGTGGTGTTGAAGGACGGAAAGGAATTGTCCTGCAGCCGCGGCTACCGGGCGCAGTTGCAACAACTCGTGAGCAACACGTAAGCCGACCGCCCGAATTACTGCTGGAACCTCTCCAGCACAGCGTCCGCCCCCGATGACAGTGACCAGAACTCTGCCGGCGAGACCATGTAGAAGATCGTGTTCGTGATGCCCGCCGACACGCCTCGACCATTGCTCATCACAGAATAGGTGGCGCTGGCAGACTGATTCTGAATCAGCCCGCTGCTGGTGCTGCTATCAGTGGTAATGGGATTCAGATTCATTACGCCATCCGCCGCCATAGTGTCAACTTGATTACTCGCGCCTGATTTGATCGGTGCTATCGAACCGCCTGCGTAGGTTCCTGAAAGTGACGCCGCCAGGAACGGCCCGGACTGTGATTCCATGAATCCAAACGTCACCGCAGGATCGGTTCCGACAATAAATGCCTGGTTTTGTGCGACCAGGTAGAGGACCGGGTCGGAAGTCTGAAATCCGGAGTTGGCCAGCGTCACCCGTCCGTTCGTCTGGACGTTGTACGTACACGCGGTGGGACTGCAGTGGCTCGTGGGTTTGCTTGCTACTCCACTGGTGTTCAAGTCAGCACTGAGGATGAGGTTTCCGCTTCCGGTCGTAAGAAGTCCGACTTGGCCTTGGGCCACCAGGGTTCCGCTCACGGTGGGGAGTGCGGTGGTTTCAAATACACTCACTCCGATGAGAGACGCGAGGGAGAACATTCCATTGTTCCCTTGTTGCAGGACCATCCCACTCACCAGCGGACTCCCAACTGGATCGGTTTCCATGACCAGCAGCTCCGTCGCTGACACCACGTAGAAGCTGTAATTGGTGGTGCCCGTCACTGTGCTGATCGATGCCGTTCCGCGGCCTGTGGGTATTGCCGGTGGAGAAATGACGGGGACCGAATAGGTCCACGTGGATGCCACACTCGCCGCCGTCGTGCCTGCATCATCTGAATCCAGCATTCCAGTCGCGCCTCCGGGACTGCTAGTGGCGAACTCCCCAGCCAACGCATAGCGCTTCCCTTGCGCATCATTGCCCAGAAAACCAAAAGCATAGGGGCCGGAGATCGCTGATGTAGAGAATGCCGTGGTGTCCTGCTTCAGAAGAACACCGGAGCCATTCGTACTGCAGGTGCTGTCATCGCACTCGATGATCTTGGCGTTTCCATTGGCCACTAGTGCCAGCGCGAAGGTATGCGTCCCGGCTCCCGTAATATTCAGGGTCATCGTACCCAAGCCAGTCGAGTCAATGAAATAGGCGCCGGTGAGGTTCCTTTGGAGCTGCGGGCCTGCAGGATCGTTTGAATCCATGACTCCGCTCGTGATGGTTCCGTTGCCGTCCGCAACCAGACTTCCTGCACCCACGAACTGGCCATTCGCGTCGACCCCGCTCACCAGGAATGCATATGTTCCGCTTAGCCTCGCATTGTTTTGAGTGCCGGGATTAACCGTAATGCTCAGATTCTGGGTAGCGATCTGCGGATTCGGAGTGGTCGAGTCGACCACCTGAACCGTGAAGCT
>Ga0187817_10000516_pt1 | contig 16689 bp, 15 predicted proteins | sample NC_wetland_sal_i_17_FD_132431 | JGI IMG/M metagenome (GOLD analysis project Ga0187817, IMG submission 132431) | Wetland sediment microbial communities from Neuse River Estuary, North Carolina, USA - SO4_2 | ecosystem: Environmental > Aquatic > Freshwater > Wetlands > Sediment | place: USA...
CTCGCGCGATTCGATACGCCGCGCGGACTCCATGCGCTCCATGCTGCGATCGAGAAGGCCGGCCCGTTTGAATTTGGTAGCACGGTTGCGAAGGAATTTCATCTCTATCAAAGCGTTCTGAAACGCGGCGGGGCAGAATATACTCGCCTGGCAACTTTTCCGCTCGCGGGAACGTCCGCGGGAACATTTGCAGGGAGTGGACCCGAGTGAATCTGGAAATGGCGGCAGGCGCGCCGACCCTGTGGGGATGGGTGGTCCTGGGATATCTCCTGGGCTCGATCCCGTTCGGCTACTTGCTCGTGCGCGTGACGGGAGGAGGCGACATCCGCTTCAAGGGAAGCGGAAACATTGGCGCCACCAACGTCGCGCGGACCTCGGGCTGGTCCGTCGGCATCGCCACGCTGTTGCTCGACACCGCAAAGGGCTTTCTCGCCGTATGGCTCACCGAACATTTTTCCGCGGGAAATATTCGCTTCATGATGTATGCGGGACTGGCAGCGATCCTGGGACACATTTTTCCTGTGTGGCTTAAATTCGAGGGTGGCAAGGGCGTGGCCACCGCGCTGGGTGTTTTCTTGGCGATCTGCTGGCCGGCGCTGGCATCGGCTGTCTTGCTCTTCCTTCTCGTAGCCATCTTTTGGAGATACGTGTCCCTCGCTTCGATCTCCGCTGCGGCTGCGTTGCCGCTCCTCGTTTATTTGCTCTACGCCCCCGGCCATGCGCCGCCGACGGCGGTCTCCGTTTGCACGCTGCTGGCGGCGGTGATGGTGATCGTCAAGCATCGCGACAACATTGAGCGCCTTCTGGCAGGGACCGAGCCGCGCTTCGAGATGAGCCGCAAAAAATGATGAAGAAAATTGCCATCATCGGCGGAGGAAGCTGGGGGACGGCTCTGGCCATTGCGTTGACGCGCTCCTCGCGCCCGCATCGGATCACCCTCTGGGCGCACAGCGCCGATGTCGTTGAGGTGCTCAGTGCGCGGCGAGTGAACGAGATTTATCTTTCGGGGTTTGAATTGCCCGCTGACGTGGAGGTCACGGGCGGCCTCGGAAAAGCCCTCGCCGGGGCCGAAATTGTGCTCGGCGTCATGCCGTCGGCTCACGCGCGCGAGATTTATCGCACAATGCGTCCTCTTGCCGAGCCTCATTCCATTTTCGTCAGCGCAACCAAGGGCCTCGAACCCGACACTCACGCGCGAATCAGTGAAGTGATCGCGCAAGAAATGCGTTTAAACTCCTCCCAGCGCGTCGCCGTTCTCTCCGGCCCGAGTTTTGCTCTTGAAGTCGCCGCCGGAGATCCCACCGCGGTGGTTCTCGCGTCGGCCAACGCGAAGCTGGCCTCCGAGATTCAGGAAGAATTCTCCGGCCCGCGATTCAGGCTCTACACCAACGACGACGTAATCGGCACGGAAATCGCCGGCGCGGTGAAAAACGTGATCGCGATTGCCGCAGGAATCTGCACGGGCCTGGAACTCGGCACGAATGCGGTGGCTGCGCTCGTCACCCGAGGCCTGGCCGAAATGACCCGCCTCGCCGTCGCGCTGGGCGGCCGCCGCGAAACGCTTTCCGGCCTTGCCGGCGTCGGCGACCTCATCCTCACGGCCACAGGCGAACTCAGCCGCAACCGCTCCGTGGGGATCGAACTTGGCAAAGGCCGCGAACTCGGCGAGATTCTCGGCTCGACCCGCAGGGTTGCCGAAGGCGTTGGAAGCGCCGCAGCCACACTGGAATTGGCTCGCCGCGCGAAGGTCGAGATGCCCATTACGGAACAGGTGCACACCGTCCTGACCGCCGGGCGCGTCACACGGGACGCCATCCGCGAACTGATGGAACGCCGCCTAAAACAAGAGTAATAGCCTTGGCAACGCCAATCTCCCCGCCGCGGCGGGAGATTGGCGTTCCCGGGTTAGCTAATGCGTAGCAGCGCAGCTTTCCGTCCTTCTGCCCCGCCCGCTCAAATCGTAAAATGGAATGGATTGGACCAGCCCTAACGTGGACCTAGGCGCCTTCAAATCGGTGTTATTCCGCCGGCCAAGAATTCTCTGGCTGGTGCTGGGCGCCATGCTGCTTGTCAGCGTGCTGCCCCTGGCGCTCTATCACCGGCAGGTTCTGCAACTTAGCCAGGGGAAACTGACCGATACGGAGAGCGTCCAACAGACCGAAGTAACGCGCTCCCTGGCCGAAGAAATTCAGCAATTCGACGCCAACCTCTACCAGCAACTCATCAGCGAACGGCAAATCCTTGCGCTCACGGGCCTGATCGATAAGGTCGACGATGCCCAAAGCGCTCCGCAAGTCTCTCGCGTGCTCGAAAACTTCGTCGCGAGCAATCCAAACATCATGTATCTGACCGCGGTGGGAAAAGAGGCCAAGGGCAATGGAGCCGGCAACTTCCAGGCTGACCAGGATCCCTTCGTGGCCAAAGCCCTGCAACGCGCGTTTACGACGACCCTGCAATCGCTCGTCTTCCGCAGCGACCCGCTGGCGATCGGCCCTGACAATCGCCCCGCATTCGTGATGGCCGTGCCGCTGGAAGTGAACGATCAATTTTCCGGGATGCTGGCCGCCGTCGTCTCGCTGGACAGCGTTCTCCGGCGCCTTCAGGAAACCAGCGTGCGCGGCCGCGTTGTTTTTGTGGTCGACCACAGCGGGCACATCGTCGCTCATCCGGACATGCACCAATTTGTTCCCGGCTCGGACGCGAGGCTTACCTCGCCGGTCGTCATTCAAGTCACCGCGCTGCCGAAAGGACTGCGCACGACCGAAACGCTGCGCCGCTACGAAACGACGGACAACGGAAACAAATCGGAAATGGTCGGAACCTACAGCACGATCCCGGATTTGAATTGGGCTGTGGTGGCGACGCGCGGCCTGGACAAGGCGCGCGAGGATGCCGGCGTCACGGAGCTGAACGCACAGGCGCTTAAGTTCGTAGTGGTCGTGACTTTCGCGGCGCTGATTCTTGGCTATCTGTTTGCCGTCGGCATCAGCACGCCCATCCGCGCCCTCGCTGCGTCAACGCTGGCCATCAGCCGCGGAGAATTTCATCAGCGAACTCCCGTGCAGGGTGCCGCAGAAATCAGCGAGCTGGCCGAGACGTTCAACCACATGGCTGGAGACATCGAGGAATTCGTCGATCAGCTCAAACAGGCCGCGGACCAGAACCACGAGCTTTTCCTCGGCTCCATTCGCATGCTCGCGGCGGCCATCGACGAAAAAGATCCCTACACGCGCGGCCATTCCGGGCGCGTGGCGAAGTATTCCATCATCGTCGCGCAGCATCTCGGGCTGCCTTCGGACGAACTCGAGAAGATCCGCATTTCCGCGCTGCTGCATGACGTGGGAAAAATCGGAGTCGATGACCGCGTGCTGAAAAAACCCGGCGCGCTGACCAACGAGGAATTCGCATTGATGAAGCAGCATCCCCTGAAAGGCGCGAACATCATGCGCCCCGTCGCGCAGCTGAAAGAAATGCTGCCGGGGATCGAGCTTCACCACGAACATGTCGACGGTCGAGGGTATCCGCACGGTTTGCAGGGCGACGAGATTCCCTTGATGGCCCGTATCATCGCCGTCGCCGACACCCTGGACGCCATGACTACGAACCGCCCCTACCAGTCCGCCATGGACCTGGAATTCGCCATGAACCGCATCCTCGAACTGGCCAACACGAAGTTCGACGCGGCCGTAGTCGACGCGCTCCACCGCGCCGTTAAGGCCGGAAAAATCCGCCTGACCGCCAACCTCGTCGAAGTTTGATGGATTTGCTTGCCTGAAAAGTGGCGCAGGCTTCAGCCTGCGGATCTTAGGCGCAGCAAGGGCGCCCATGCTCCGACCAAACGCCACAGGCTAAAGTCCGCGCTACAAAATCACCAAAACAAATCAGAACGCAGACTCGTGGTAAATCGTGATCATCCACTGGCCGTTGTGCTGCTTGGTCACGACCCAGGTGAGAAGCCCTTTGCGATTAGGCGCGTCCTTGCCGTCTCGTGTCCTGGCGCCAGTCATTTGCCAGTCGATGTCGACGGAGGCTATGTCCGGCGTCAGGAAGCGAATGCTCCTTACGGTGTCGGTCCGGTGCGCGTCCTTGAGAAACGTCGTGAAGATTTCATTGTAGTGCGCTTCCAGTTCCTTCCATCCGTGGCTGGGAACGCCCGTTGTGCTCGAGAATTCGCCGTCTTCCACGTATGCCATTGCCGTCGCGTGCGCGTCGTGCCGGTTCCAGGCATCTTCCCAGGCGGCCACGCATTGCTTGATGGCGGCCGAATCCGCGTCCGTATTGGCCGGCATCTTCGCCCAAGCGAGAACGGAAGAGAACGCAAGACAAAGCGAAATTGCCAACCCCATTTTGAAACGAGTCGAAATCATCGCAGCCTCCTGATTTTCGAGGTCCCTAGCAAAGCTCGCGGTTCCCCATGCCCGGCCTTATCGCGCGAGAAACTACCACGCCTGTTCGTGGTAAACCACGATTTTCCACTCGCCGTTGCGCTTGCTCAGAATCCAAGTAAGCAATCCCTTTCGCAGAACGCCGCCCGGCGCAGCTGGATCGGTAACGAGCCAATCGATGTCCACGGACGCCAGGTCCGGAGCGAGAAACCGCATGCTCCTCACGGTGTCGGTCGTGTGCGCGTTCTTGAGGAACGTGGTGAAGATCGTCGTGTAGTGATCTTCCAGTTCTTTCCGCCCGTGGCTCGGCTCGCCCTTGACGCTCGCAAAGTCGCCGTCCTCCACGTAATGCATGGCCACGCCGCGCGCGTCATGGCTGTTCCAGGTGTCCGCAAATCCAGCGACGAATTGTTTAATCGCAGCGGTATCCGCGTCGTGGTTGGACGCCATCTGCGCCCGCGAACTTGCCGCGGAAAAAGCGAGGAACAACAAGACCGTAACCGCAGCCTTCGATTTCACGGAATTCATCGCGCACCCCTGTTGTCGTGAATTCAAAATCAGGGCTGGCTCAGTCCCAAGCCCAGCCGATTGGCGGCATCATACAACAAACGCATCGAGTTTGCTCCCGCCAAAGCCTGACAGAAACCGGGGCGGCGCGGGAGAAGGTTTTCTTCTGCTAGAATGAAGTATTCCGCGCGCATCGCCGCGAAACGCATATGTTCTCGATCTTCGGCAAAGACAAAGACGACGAAAGCAAGAAGCCCAAGGAAGGTGGGTCTCTGCTCGACCGGCTGAAACAGTCGATCTCGAAGACCCGCACGCAGATCACCGCCAAGGTCGAAGACCTGATCTCGGGCGAAAAGAAAATCGATCCCGACCTGCTAACGAAACTCGAAAACGCATTGCTCGCCGCCGATCTCGGGCCGCGCACAACCCATCAGATTCTCGAAGCCGTGCGGCAAAGGCTGGAACGGCACGCCCTCAGCAGCGCGGCGGACCTGAAAGCCGAGCTGAAAAACCAGTTGCTGTACGCGTTGCGCATCGTGCCCTCGTCGAATGGAACCTCGGCGGCCGCGGAGAAGCCGCGCCCGAACGTTATTTTCGTCGTCGGCGTGAACGGCACGGGGAAAACGACGACGATAGGAAAACTCGCTCACCGCTTCCGCCAGAGTGGCAAAAATGTGGTCCTCGCCGCGGGTGATACGTTTCGCGCCGCCGCGATCGAGCAGCTCGGCGTGTGGGCCGCACGCACCGGCTCGGAAATCGTGAAAACAAAATCCGGCGGCGACCCAGCCGCGGTTGTGTACGACGCGCTGTCTTCCGCGCGCGCGCGAAACGCCGACGTCGTCATCGTGGACACCGCCGGACGCCTACACACCAAATCGAACCTGATGGCCGAGCTCGACAAAATGAAGCGCACCGCGACAAAAATAATTCCCGGCGCGCCGCACGAAGTCCTGCTCGTGATGGACGCGACGACCGGCCAGAACGGGCTTTCTCAGGCGCGCGAATTCACCGCCACCGCCGGCGTCACCGGCATCGTGCTCACAAAGCTCGACGGCACGGCCAAAGGCGGCATCGTCGTGGCCATCACGCGCGAACTCGGCCTGCCCGTGCAATATGTCGGTACCGGCGAAGCCATGGAAGACCTGGTCCCGTTTGACGCGGAGACATTTGTCTCTTCTCTTTTTGATTGATGGCGCAACAACTGTAAATTTTGATCCAACTTGATTAATGGAAACGCGCTTTCCGACCGGGTCTTCGTAGCACAGCCACTCCTGGCTGTGCTACTCGAATCGATCGCAAACTTGCGAGCCATTTGATTCAATGAACGCGTCCCCATCTTCGAGGACTGCCGCCACGGTCGAGGCTGACGCCGCCTTCATGGGCCGCGCGCTCGATCTGGCGTCGCGCGGCGTCGCGCTTGCAAGCCCCAATCCGCTCGTCGGCGCGGTGCTCGTGCGCGACGGACGCGTCGTCGGCGAAGGTTTCCATACGTACGAGGGAGTCCGCCACGCTGAAATTATCGCGCTCGAAGCGGCGGGTGAATCCGCGCGTGGCGCAACGCTCTACATCAACCTGGAGCCTTGCTGCCACACGGGCCGCACCGGGCCCTGCACGCAAGCGCTGGTCACTGCAGGCGTCGCGCGCGTCGTGGCAGCGATGGAGGACCCGAATCCGGCGGTGGCCGGACGCGGCTTCGAGCAATTGCGCGCCGCTGGAATCGAAGTGAGCGCCGGCCTGCGCGAGGCAGAAGCGCGCCGCCTGAATGAAGCCTTCGCGCGCTGGATCGTTTCCCGAAAACCCTTGGTGACGCTCAAATCCGCGCTCACGCTGGATGGCCAGCTAGTGCTTCCCCGTGCAAAGAGAAACGCCGGCAAGGGCACCCGCGGAAGCAAGCACATTTCAGAAAACGACCGCTGGATTTCCTCGCCCGAATCGCGCGCCGAAGTGCAGCGTATGCGCCACGCCTCCGACGCTTTGCTCACCGGCATCGGCACCGTGCTCGTGGACGATCCGCTGCTCACCGACCGCACCGGGCTTCCGCGCAGGAGAAAACTGTTGCGCGTCATTCTGGATTCGAGATTGCGCTTGCCGCTGCGGTCGAAGCTTGTGCGTTCGGCGGACGGAGACGTGCTTGTCTTCACTCGCGCGAAAGAGAATTCACCGAAAGCGCGCGCCCTGCGCCGCGCGGGAGTTGCGGTCGTGCGCCTCGCCGGACGCGGCGCGAAGCCCGATCTCGCTCAGGCCGTGGCCGAACTGGGCCGCCGCGAAATACTCAGGGTCTTGCTCGAGGCAGGCGCTGCGTTGAATTCCGCTGCACTCGCCGCTGGAATTGTGGATAAAATGCGCGTGTTCCTCGCACCCAAAGTCGCGGGATTCGCGGCAACAAAATCGGGCGCGGCTTCGGCGCCCGCGCGCCTCCAGGCCATGCAGGAATTGCACAACATCACCATCGAACCATTTGGACCGGATTTCGCAATCGAGGGGTATCTCCGCGATGTTTACCGGACTCGTTGAGCACGTTGGCACGATCGAATCGATCGAACTGTGCGACGTTGGCGCGCGGCCCGATTCCAGCGACGTGCGCCCCGATCAAATCGGCGCGCGCATCCGCGTGAACGCGGGCCCGCTTGCTAAAGGCCTTGTCAAATCGGGCAGCATCGCCGTCAACGGCTGCTGCCTCACTGCGGTGGATATCGAAGGCAAGACTTTCGCCGCCGATCTTTCCAGCGAGACGCTGCGGCGCACCAGCCTGGGCGAATTAAAGCCCGGCACGCGCGTCAATCTCGAGCGCCCGCTAACAGCCCAGAAGGAACTCGGCGGCCACTTCGTGCAAGGCCATGTGGACGGAGTCGGCCGCGTCGCGCGCCTCGAACCCGAAGGCGCCAACTGGTGGTTCGCCGTCCAGTTGACCGCCGATCTCGCGCGCTACATTGCGATGAAGGGCTCGATCGCGCTCGACGGCATCAGCCTCACCGTGGCCGGATGGCGCGACGGCATCGTCGAGACCGCCATCATTCCCTACACCCACCAGCACACGAATTTGTCTTCCCTGAAAATCGGCGACCCCGTAAACGTCGAGTGCGACATCCTCTCAAAATACGTCGAGCGCATAGTGGAATCGCGCGAGAAATCCCCCGTCTCGCAGCTCAGCGTCGCGCGCCTGATCGAAGAAGGTTTTTAGTCCGATCCATGAGGACGAAACAAATTCCAATAAGGTGGCGCATAAGATTCTGGTTTGCACTTCCGGCTTAGGATAGCTGACGCTCGCGTTCGATCTTCTTCGATTTCTTCATCTCATACAGGGGACGATCGGCAAATGAAAGAAGTTGGTGGAGTGTTTGTCCGTCTTGCGGATACACCGCTACACCATAGCTGAAGTAGAGAGGATTCTCCGCATCTTTGGCGAGCTGGGCCGCAGCCCGGCGGGCGAGGCTCCGAGCGCCCTCGGCTTTCGTGTCCGGCAAAATGACGGCGAATTCATCTCCACCGTGCCGCACCGCGGTATCAACTGCACGGCACTCGGCCCGGAGCGCGTCAGCCAAGCGGCATAACGCGCGGCTGCCCGCGAGATGGCCGAAAGTATCATTGATCGCCTTCAGCCCATCGACGTCCAGCAGCAGCAGGGCGCAAGACCGGCCGGTGCGTTGAAACCATTTTCTCTCTGTGTCGAACGCCTCTTCCAACCGGCGATAATTGCCGAGACGCGTGAGCGGATCGCTGGATACGAGCTGCCGCAGCTCCCCTTCCATCCGCTTCTGTTCCGTGATGTCACGGACGACGCATAACACGTACCGCCCTGTCTCCGTCTCCAGCGGGCTGAGCATGATGTCGACCGGAAACTCGCTTCCGTCCTTCCTGCGCCCGTACAGTTCAAGCCCGGCGCCCATCGGCCGTATATGTGGATGTTTGCCGTAATCACCGCGATGGGCTGCGTGAGAGGATCGGAATCGCTCGGGAATCAGGATCTCGACGCGGTTGCCCAGCAATTCGCTGCACACGTATCCGAAAAGCGATTCCGCCTGCGGATTCGCTTCTAGAATGCGTCCTTCGCTGTCCACGACCATGATGGCATCGGGCAGAGACGTGAACAGTTGCTCGAAGAACGTCTGAGCGTCCAAAGGCTCCGCTTTGTCAGAGGTCTTTCTGCTCATCATAAAATTCAGAATAGACCTACGGAGTCATAATCGGATGTGATTAATATCACCGGGACAGGTAACCAAGGGGGCACATCAAGGCCGAGCGAAAGTCCGATACATCAGCCATGATGCTGCGTTCTGAAATCTAAGCACTGAAAAAATCGGCCCTTCCGGCTACTGTTGGAATCCTTAATCCCGGTCGCAATAGCCGCTCTTCTGCAAATGCCGGGTGCATGGCGTCGCCATCTGATTCCTGTCTTTAGGTCAAACTTTGTGGCGACAGGCAACTCAGGGCTTCCCGGAACTGGTCGGCGATCCAGGAGCTCCCGCCTTCAGCGCGTCCGCCACGCTGATCTGATTCACCTCCAGTGTGCGGCCCATCGCCTGGTTGAACTTCAGCTCGTCTTCCAGCAGGTTGATCCTGTCGCGCAGCTCGACGCCCTCGGCGGAGGTGACGTCGCGGGAACGCAACACGACGTTGTAACTTGTGGAAGCTCCCAGGCGGTATTTTTCCTGCTCGTCCTGCAAGGTTTGCACGGCTAATCTTCGCGCCTCTTCCGCGGCCGCGAGCGAGGCGCGATCCTCCTGCATGGCGATGAGGGCATTGCGCACACTGACGAAGATGGCGTTCTGCTCCTGGCGATACTGCACTTTTTGCTGCCGCTCGTTGAGCAATGCCTGGGCGTTGTCCGCTTGCGCTGCCCGATTGCGAATCGGCAATGTCAGGTTGATTCCGGCCTCAAATGTAGGATAGCTAGCGCGAAACACACGGCCCAGATCTTGCCCCGCTCCGCCCGGGAAGACGACGGGCGTCGAAGTCGTGACTGCTGTCGACTGAAAGAGGCCGGCAACAGGAACGCCCGCGGCATCCACAACGGGCAAGCCGGCCAGGAATTCGCCTGTCGGAGTCGACGTTGCGGTGGTCTGGACTCCGCCGAGGCCGGTGCCCACGTATTGCCCAAAAATATTGAGAGACGGCAGGAGTTCATTCCTCGTGGCTTTCAGGTCGGTCCCCGCGTTTTCCAGGTTCAACGCCGCCTGCCGCAATTCGGGGCGTTTCTGCCACGCTTCTTTTACGGCATCCTCGATCTGGATGTTCTCGCCCGTGTCCGGCGTTGAAATCGCCGTGATCGGAATAATCTCGGCCCGCAACAAAGGCCCATCCAGCGGATTTTTGGTGATGTCGTTGAGCAGCGTCGTTTCGTCCTGCAATTGAACGGATTGAGCCTGGACGAGGGCCTGCTTGTCCGAAGCAAGCTGCGATTGCGCAGTCAATACATCCAGCGAAGAAAGCGTGCCGATTTCGAGCCGCCTGGAATTTTCCTCGTAAAGCCGCTGAGAGACTCCCACTGCCGCTTCTTCGACCTTTACGTTTTCCCGCGCGTACACCAGCTCCCAATAATCGTTGGATACTTGCGTCGTCGTGGCAATCACCTGCTGCTCCAGCTGCGACAACCCGACCTTGAGCGTGCGCTTGGCTTCGATAATCAGCCGGGTATTCGGGAGGATTCCGAACCCTCGAAGGAGGGGCTGAGTAATGGTCACGGTTAGCGCCGACTGAACATCGGGATTATACAAATTGAAAAATCCGAAGTTGGTAGATGTGCGATTGTTGGTCATCCCCGCTTGAAGCTGTGTTCCCGTGGAAAAATACTGGTTGTATTGGAAATTCACGTTGCCGATGTGCTGCACATATGCGAGAGGCACTTGAGCCGCGGGAGTCGTCCCTGTCGGAATAACCCCGGCGAAGATCGGGTTATTGAGCGGCGTGACTGAGTCCTGGATGTTGAGATTGCTCGTAACCGTGGGGTCAAACGGCACCAGGCCGTTAATCCCCGACTTGGCACGCAGCAAGTTGACGTCGTCCAGCCACGGCGTGTAGCGCTCCACATCGATCGCCAGATTATTTTCAAGCGCGAGCGAGATGGCATCTTGCAGGCTGAGCATCAGCTTCCCGCCTTGCAACAACTGCTCGATGCGGGGAGAATTTGTCAGCGATGGCTCGGCGCGTTCCATCGGCGTGTAGGGCCCGATGATATTCGGGAACCACTTTTTCTCGGCGGAATAGTCCAGCTTCAAGTCCACCGTCCGCGGCGGAACGGCGGCAGGAGCCGCAGCCTGCCCCTTGGGTTGCGCTTCAGTCTGAGTCGAAGACGCCACTTGCGACTTCGGATCGCTCCCCTTCTGGTCCTGCGCAAAAAGCGGAGCGGGCAACATCGAGGCGATTGCTAAAATTGCGATTCCCACACGCATGAGCTTCCTAACCATTATTTTCCCCTCCTAGAAATGAGGCCTCTCGCAAATAGAAATAGTAACTTAATTGTGAGATTTCGTTTGTCGTGGCCCCCCGGCCCGGTCGGGACGGGGGGTCTGTCGCCTGGGGAAAAACCTTCAGCGCTCAGCAACTATTTGGGATGCGAGAGGGGAAACCAGCTCACCGCTCCGGGTGATGAGGACATCCTCCGGAAAATCCTGGCGAAATTCGACGCCCAGCGAATCCAGCCGATCCAGCAATTCAGCAAGCCGCGGCAAAGCGGCATTTTCCACATCGTGGATGGCCACAACCGTCCAATCGAGTGCAGCCACTTCCGACACGCATCGATCCACCCAGCCGTCCTGATCTTTCCAATCTCCAGGCACGCTGGACCACAACACGCAGGTATAGTTTCCACTCTGCAGTAATTGCAGCGCGGCGCGGCTCAGCAGGTGAGGACCGATGACGCCTCCGCCCCCCATCGGTCGAAATAATTTGTCCACATGCACAAGCTCCCCGATCAATTTCTGGGTTTCCTCGATTTCTCGCCTCGCATATTCTGCGTCCGGCTTTTCTCCGAGCGGCGCGCTGTGCGTGAAAGAATGGTTGCCGATCCAGTGGCCCTCCGAGTGAGCCCTTACGGCTAGCGCCCTGCCGCCGGGTCTCAAGAGCTTTTCGCCGACGATGAAGAATGTGGCTCGAATTCGGCGGGCGGACAAAATAGCAAGCACGTGTTCCGTGATCCCGGGTGTCGGGCCGTTGTCGAAGGTAAGTGTGACGCGCTTCACGGGAATTACAATTTCCATTTTTCATTCCGAAGCAGCCCGCATTGTACATCGGCGACTTCCCCTCATGACCGTTCCCGCGCGACTCGTCGAAAGTTGGGAACCCCGCCGTGGGAAATCCCGAATATACTTTTCGGGCAAATCGGTTGTTTTTCGGCTTTGACGCGGCCTGTTTCCCGCACGATAGTGGACGCGGCAGTTCAGGTTGAACCCAGCTCGCGTTTCGGGTGCGTCCGTGCTGCCTTAATAAAATAGAGAGCGATTCACTTTTCATCCGGGAACAAGGCTGCCTATGCAAATGCGCGATCCTTCGGGAATGACTCCTGACCGCCGCCAAGCTCCGCGAACGAAACTCGTGGAAATCGCCTATATCGGGATGGGCCCTGAAAACGGCGGCCTCGTTTTGGACGTCTCCGACGGCGGGCTTTCCTTTCACTCGGTTGCGCCCGTCCAGCAGGCCGAAACAATAAAATTCTTGTTGTCGTTGCGGGGCCACAGCCGGATCGAAGGGGCCGGAGAAGTCGTCTGGACCAATGAAATGAAAACCGTTTGCGGATTGAGGTTCACTTCTCTCTCCGCCGACGCGCGCGATTACCTGAACAATTGGACCAACGAGTCGCGAATGGCCGTGGCCACTCGCAAAAAAGCAGTTTTGCCTATGCCCGTGGCAATCCTACAGCAGGAAGAGCCATCCTCCCCGATCGCGACCGAAACAGATGCGGAGGCGGAATCGATCCTTGCCGTTCGTCGCGCTGCCGAGTTTCATCTATCGGAACCGATGGCCAGGTCCATGTGGCGGGAACCAGTTTTTTTTTGGATCATGTTCGGCATCTTGGGCACCGTGCTCGCGGTGACGGCATTTATTTATGGCGTCCGCGTGGGGAAATCGCAAAGAGCATCCGTGACGAAACCCGTGGTACAGCCCATTGCGGTGTCCGAAACCGAAGCAAAACCACAATCGCCTGTGGCTTCTCCCGCGCCGCCCTCGTCCGCGGCCAGCGACGGGCCTTCTACTTCAACCGCCGCACCAGCGGTTTCCAGCCAGCCGGTTTCAACCCAGCCTGCTTCAGGCCAGAGCGACGTCCCAGTTGTTTCTAACGAAACGTCGTCGCATCTACACGGCACATTTGTGAACACATCAAAAACCGATGCCATCTCCGCGAACCCATTCGACCGTCCAGGAGATGCGGGACTTGACGCCAAAACGCCGGAGCAGCAGGCGGAAGTGGCTTTGGAAGCCGGCAAATCGGAATTGGCGGCGGCGATGGCGTCCTTGCGCGGGACAAATGGCGCGCGTGACAGCGCAAAGGCCGCGCGCCTGCTATGGGCAGCCGTGAAGAACAACAACTCCACAGCGGAGGTCGTTCTGGCCGATCTTTACCTTCACGGCGACGGCGTCGCAAAAAGCTGCGAGCAGGGACGTGTGCTGCTGGAAGCTGCCTCAAACAGCGGGAACGTCCAGGGAAAAGAAAAACTGGGCGTGTTGGAAACAAACGGGTGCCCATAGGCGCGGCGGCAAGGTTAGCCGAAACCCTCTGGGACGAATCATTCCGGCTGCAAATCACTGCCCGGCTATTTCAATGCGCTCTTCAGCCGCTTGGTACTCTTCTTCAATTGCTTCTTGAGCTTGTTCACTTGCTTCGACAATTCGATGAGCTCTTCCTTCGCGATTTCCGCTGCCTTGGCGGCTTCCTTTACAGCCTTGTGAGCGGTTCCGTCTGCCTTCCCCATTGCGCCGCCAATCGTCACCGCGGCATCTTTCAATTTATTTTTCGCAGCCATAGGATTGCCTCCAGTCAGAAATACGATGGCAGATTGTCAGTTCGGATTGCAAGTACGTGATGGCCCAGATTTGGTTCACGTAGCGCCCGTCCGCCGCGGCGGACGGGCGCTACAAAAACTTTCCAATCATGAATTCTCGCATCGCCTCTAAGGCGCGTCCTACTTCGCGCGCAGCCGCGCCCCGCGATAGTACAAAATCAAACCGAGCATCACGGACAGCACGGTCCCCGCAACCAGCTTGGTCTCAAACAATATTTTGCTCGAAGTGTCCCCTGGCGGGATGAAGGACAACACGATGCCGACGCCCACAACCAGAAGTCCCAGCCCGCCGGCAACGCACACTCCCACCATTCCGCCCGGGATCAGCACCGCCGAGCGGCTTTCGCGCCGGTCCGGGCGCGCGCACAACTTGATGGCCGCCGCATACATGTAAATGAACGGGATGAAGTAGAGAATCGTCGCGGCATCGACAAGAATCTGGTACGCGCCGCGCGTATTTTCATTGATCTGTGCGACCAGCAAAATTATGCCCGAAATAACGGCCTGCACTAGAATCGAAATGTAAGGCGTCTTCCATCGCGGATGAATTTTTCCAAACGCCGCCGGCAGGTAGCGATCGATCCCCACAATGAAGGGGATACGCGCAACCCCGGCGACCGTCGAGCCCACGCCTCCCGCGTTTCCCACAGTGACGAGCAACGCGGCGATCACGCCCACGGCCGCCATGCGCAGCACCGCGGAGCCTTCCGTGATGGCCTGGAACACGCCGCTCTTCGGATCGACCACCTCGCTCGGTAGCATGATCAGCACGGCTATTGTCCCCGCGATATACATGAGCGCAATGAGCCCGCCCGAAGCAAAAATCGCGCGGGGAAATACCCGTTGCGGATTCTTCACTTCCTCGCTCATCGCGGAAACGAGTTCCAGCCCGGCAAACGCGAACGCCAGCTGCGGCCAGAAATTCACCGTGTCCCAATCCCAGTGCGGCAGCATGGCAGCCGGCGTGAAGCGCGTCACCGATCCATGCCGCGACCACAACAGAAATCCCACGCCCACGATCATCATCAGCGGAAGGTACGTGCCCACCCCACCCGCGTTTTGCAGCCATTTTCCGATGTGCAGGCCGATGATGTTCAGCCACACGGCCACGATCAGCATCACAAACGATCCGCCCAGCAGGAACGCGCGATTCTGCGCCATCCATGCAGTCCCTGCGCCGCCCACGTAGGCGGCCATGGCCGCGCTGGCGAGCAGCAATCCTGGAAAATAAAAGACTGTGTAAATCCAATACGTCCATCCCGCAACGAACCCGTGAAAATCGCCGAACGCCATTTTCGTCCAGACGTACAGCCCGCCTTCTTCCGGGAAGCGCGTCGACAGCTCGACCACCACAAACGCCGTAGGAACAAAAAAGAGCAGCGCCGCCAAAATCCACAAGCTGATGGAAGATTGCCCATTGCGCGCCGCAGCCGCGATCCACCGCGGCCCCAGCACCGTGGCAATGCAAAACAGCAGCACGTCCCAGAAGCCCATGACGCGCCGCAGCTGGTGCTTCACTTCCGAAACGCTCGACGCCGTGTCGCTCACGTAGTCACGTCCAATTCGGGGACGAGTTCGTCCTGCCGGAGGAAATTGCGGAGATACGGCTCGGGCGCGGCCACGAAGCCGGCCCAGGGGCCGAAATAGGCCACCCGCCCTTCATGAAGAAAGACGATTCGGTCGGCCAGTTTTTTCGCCAGGTGCGTGTCGTGCGTGACGACCACCGATGTCTTGTGGAATTTTTCCTTCAGCCGCAGGATCAGGTCGCCGGTGTGCGCGGCCATTAGCGGATCGACCATTGTGGTCGGCTCGTCGTAGAGAATCGCCTCCGGGTCCTGCGCCAGCGCTCGCGCGATGGCCACCGCGCGCTTCATCCCCGTGCTCAGTTCCGATGGCAGCTTTTCCAGGATGGGAGTGACCTCGAGCATCTCGCCGAGTTCCGCGACGCGCGACTCCTTTTGCTCGTCGGTCAGGTCCTTTCGTGTCTCCAGGGGAAACGCGATATTTTCCGCCACGGTCAGCGAATCAAATAGCGCGCCCGATTGGAAAACCATGGTCACTCGGCGGCGAATCTCAGTCAGTTGGGCCTCGTTCCAGTCGGTGATGTCCTCGCCGGCCACCAGCACGTGGCCCGAGTCCGGCTTCAGAAACCCAAGGATGTGCTTCAGCGTTACGGATTTCCCCACCCCGCTGCGCCCCATGATGACGCACGTCTCTCCGTGATCTACAAAGAAGCTGACGTCATCCAGGACCAGGTGATCGTCAAAGGCCTTGCTGACATGGCGGAATTCGATGAAGTGGCCCGCGGCGGCCGACTCTGTTTGCGGAGGAATGAGCGAGCCCATGCTGGCCCGCTATTGTTGATGACCCAGCGCGCAGAAGCAATTGTTTTGTAAGGTAGGCTTCAGCCTGTCCGGTTTTAATCGCTGCTCGGGCCGCAAAAGTCAAAAGCAGACAGGCTGAAGCCTATCCTACTTTCGGCCCCCCACTGGATCTCGCCTCGATTAGTCCGTAAGTAATTGAAAATACATAAGTAAATTGCGAGCCGAAGTCTTGACCACACTCCGTCAGGCTTGCGAGTTTTCTTGACATCCCCGCCCGATTTGCTATATTAGCACTCGTCTGAGAGGAGTGCTAACGGTCTGCTCAACACTCCCCCGGAACCATCCCGACTCACTCAATTGAACGGAGGCACGAAACGATGTCAGTAAATGTTACTCCGCTCCACGATCGCGTTTTGATCAAGCGGATCGAAGAAAAGGAATCCATCAAGGGCGGCATCATTATCCCGGACACGGCGA
>Ga0187817_10000517_pt1 | contig 16677 bp, 14 predicted proteins | sample NC_wetland_sal_i_17_FD_132431 | JGI IMG/M metagenome (GOLD analysis project Ga0187817, IMG submission 132431) | Wetland sediment microbial communities from Neuse River Estuary, North Carolina, USA - SO4_2 | ecosystem: Environmental > Aquatic > Freshwater > Wetlands > Sediment | place: USA...
CTTTATCTCCTCGACGCCGCCGATCAAAACAGTAATTCAAAGCAACGTGTAGCGTAGCCGAGCCATCGTTGCCGGTTGGCAGCTACGGCAGTGCTTCCGCCAAACCGGCCCCGAAGGCTACTCACTTCTCACATTTGCCCATTTGCTCCGTCCAGACGCAGGCTTATCTTCTGACTGAGGTAGAAATAAGAACGCACCACTTGAGCGTCTCGATTGGACTTGGCCCTGAGATGACTTTCATTTTAGGATAAGTGATAATAGGCCGCGATTGAGGCGTACATGAAAAGGAGACGGATCTTGTTGGCAACTGTTGCCGCGCTTCCGTTGATAGCAGTGCTGGTTTTTCACAGTGGCGCCGTGGCGGCTCGAGTGACGGTAACTTGGTCTTACGATTACACACGCCAGCCAGCCTGCAGCGCCAGCCGGACGAACAACTGCATTGACCATTTCGAAATTCTCGACTACACAGACTCGCGACATCCAAAACTCCTGCACAGCGTTCCGAATCCCGCAAATGCCGTGGGTAAAGTGGACAACATCTCCGACGAGTTTTCCTATGGACCTCCTTTCGGACTGCGGACGATTGTGGTGGTGACGGTGGCGCGGGATGAGAACGGAACGATCGTCACATCGAATCCATACGCGGCTCGCAAAGATGTGGAGATCAGGCCCAAGGTCGCCCGCGCCCAGGAGTAAGACTTCCAGCGGGGCGGACCGGCCAATCGCTCAGACCTCCTGGATCTTCTGCGTGAAGATGGGGCAGGTCAGTCGGTTGATGGGCCTGACGTACAGTGTTAACACCTGTACTTAATCTAGACTTCTAATCAGCTTCTTTCGAAATCCTAGAGAAGTAGCATTGTGTCCGGGCAGAAGTCTGAGGGGCCTTGGACGATGAGACTTGATCAAAACGAAAAGCGGTTCGGCTACACGTACTCGCGGAAGATCGGTTCCCGAGCGCGACTTGCGCTCCTCGCGGCGGGAATCCTCGCGCCGGCAGTTCTTCTTTGGGGCTGTGCTGGTATCGTCAGCGGACAAAATAGCCAAGCGCCACCACCGCCACCGGCGTACAGCCTATCAGGGACAATCAGTCCCGCGGCCGGGGGCAATGGGACCACGGTGACGTTGAGCGGGGCAGGCAACGCCACAACCACGGCCAACAGTTCGGGAGCTTTCACATTTACGGGATTGGCGAACGGGACTTATACACTGACGCCGAGCCGCACGGGCTATACGTTTAGCCCCACGAGCCAGAATGTGACGGTCAACGGGGCGACGGTTACAGGAGTCAGCTTTACAGCTACCCAGCAAACCAACCCGACCTACAGCATCTCCGGGACAATCAGCCCCGCAGCAGGCGGAAACGGGGCAATAGTAACGTTGAGTGGAGCAGCGGTCGCTAGCACTACGGCGAACAGCTCCGGCAATTACACCTTCACGGGATTGAGCAATGGGGCGTATGCAGTCACTCCGAGCCGAACGGGCTACACGTTTTCGCCCACCAGCCAGAGTGCAACTGTAAGCGGAGCCAACGTTACCGGCGTAGATTTCACAGCCACGGCGCAAGTTGCCCCGACGTATAGCATTTCCGGGACGATCAGCCCGACAGCGGGTGGGAGCGGCGCGACGGTGACGTTGAGCGGGGCGGCCAGTGGCTCGACTACCGCCAACAGCTCCGGCGTTTACACGTTCACTGGTTTGGCCAACGGGGCGTATACCGTGACTCCCAGCAACACGGGGTACACGTTCACACCCGTGAATCAGAGTGTGACGGTCAATGGAGCCAACGTTGGCTCAGTGAACTTTACGGCTACATCGCAGCAGGCGCATTCCGCTGCTCTCAGCTGGACGGCCAGCACATCCACAGTCTCTGGTTATAACGTCTATAGAGGAACCGTGAGCGGCGGGCCGTACACCCTAATCAGCTCGTCTTTGGTAACAGGACTAAGCTACACGGACACAGCTGTCCAAAGCGGGGTCACTTACTACTACGTGACAACGGCAGTGGACAGCAGCGGCAATGAGAGCGTTGACTCCAACCAAGTGACAGCCGTCATTCCTTAGATAGCCCTGGGGAGCGCAGAACCGAGCTGCTCCCCCTTTTCTTATTGCAACCGGCACAAATTCGAGGGACATTGGGTCCTAAGAGGTCGGCGAGCTACTGGGCGCAGGCAGCCTAGAAATAGTGTATCCAAGGCAAGCTTAGCTACCTCGGACAATGTGCGGTAAGCGCGCGTAAGTGTTTATCGCTACTGCCCAAGAATCGGAAGGACTTAGACTACAAATTTGACGTGCAGATTTGTTCCGGTGGCTGCTGGCGTTTCGGCGAGAACGAGGCGCGGTATTGAACGATCGCAGAGCGAAGTCCACGAATGGCAAACCCCCCAAGCAGGAACACTGAGCCAAGAAAGAACAACTGAGCAGAGTCTGATAGCGTTTCAAGGAAACTCACGGCTTCTCCTATGGATCGCTATTCATGAAAGCATGCACGCCTCCAATGGCCTGTGGCTCAGTAGGCTTTTGTTTTCAGCGACTTAGCGTACTGTAATTCCGTGGCTCTGCAAATATCCGGAACTGTTTCGCAGCATAGTAGAAAGTCTTTTCCTAAGCTGTTCTTTTTGTTAAGGCAGGGTTACAGGGGAGGGAGCGAAAGCCCAAGCCCGCAGGAAAGAAATTTCCCAATTGCGCCTTTCCAAGAATAGCAGGTATCAAGCGTTTTGCCTTGAAGCAAACGAGAAGGATCGTAGACTAATCCCAAAATACTGAAAAATAATAAGTTAGTCTGGAAGCATTCCGCCCCGGCCGTTCCGATAAGCTCTGAACTGACTGGAACATGATGTGCTAGGTTGAATATGACGGAAACTTCTTGACATTCGTGCGTCTCTGCGGAAGTAGGGCTTAGTGGTCCGATTGGAGTTAAACGTATCGCACTAAAGACAAGACAGAAGGAAGCACTGCAGAAAGGGCCTGGTTGTGATGGCTTCCGGGAACTTTAGCTCCCCACCCGACCTAACATGTACACGACTTTCTACAATTTGCGCGAAGAGCCCTTTCGGTTGACCTCGGACCCCAGGTTCTTTCACTTGGCCGAGCCTCACGCCGTGGCGCTGGCCACACTCATTGAAGCAGTTATGCGCCGTAAAGGGTTTATCCTCATGACGGGGCCGATCGGGACTGGGAAAACGACCGTAGTGCATACAGCCCTGCAGATCCTATCGGAGCGGGCAACAGCCTCCAATCCGATGTCCTCGGCATTTATTCTCAACCCTACTCTGACCCGTGAAGAATTTCTGGAGATGGTTCTTACGGAATTCGAAGTTCCGTGTACCGGGACCAGCAAGCCGGCGCGCCTCGCGGCCCTTCAGCAAATGCTCCTGGATACCCAAAGGAAAGGCGGCACTTCGCTTTTGTTTGTGGACGAGGCGCACTTGCTCTCGCCGGAACTTCTCGAAGAGATTCGTCTCCTGAGCAATGCGGACACGTACCAGGAGAAGCTGTTGCAGATTGTACTTTGCGGGCAGCCCGAACTGCTGGGCATCTTGCGCAAGCCCGAGATGCGCGCGCTCCGGCAGCGCGTTGCGAGCAGTTGCTCGCTCCGACCACTGAACCTCCCCGAGGCGCGTGCATACGTTTCAGAGAGACTTCATTCTGCAGGATTTCGCGGAACGACACCGCTATTTCCAACGCAAGTCCTTGAAGAGATTGTCCGGCTCACCGAGGGGGTTCCTCGACTTATCAACTTGCTGTGTGATGCATGCCTGACGAACGGTTGCAAATCACGCCGGCCTGTCGTCGATCTTGTGACCGTTGAGCAGTCCGCATCCGAGCTCGGGTTGCACGCGGCGCAAGCCGAATTGGCGGCGGCGCGAAACAGCGCGGCATCAGCGAACGGGAACGCCGAGAACGAAGCTGCAAGAGACGCAGCCATCGGGTCTGCGCTCGACCTCTTGGTTCAAGCCATGAAAAAGCGGACGGCTCTGGTGCCCGTTGCCGAGGAGATCCGACCCGAGATGACCATCAAGAAACAGGTCGAGATGGTGGTCAACGCGATACACGAGAAAGATCCCGCTGGCGACAGGGTCATTGACTCTGCCGTCGATGTTTTGATTCGAGCGATGAAGCTGCGTCGCGCTTCTTCCATGGAGATATAGATGAGCAAGTTTTTCAACGAGACGCAGAAGGCGAATCAGTGGGCGCAGCAGAAGCTGGCGAACCAGGATCTGGACGTCCGCGAGATGTTGGAGTCTATCAAGCACGGCCCTACTCCAGAAACGCCGTTGGCGGACGCGCGCCTCAGCCGCTGCCGGCAGGTCCACGTCGGAAATGGGACCGCGGTACGCCTGGTTCTCCATCAAGATGATTCCTCGAGGGCGGCTTTAGAAGCCTATCGGGGTTTGCGGACGAGACTGATGCGAGTTCAGGCAAAGACTGGGCTAAAGTCGATTGCCCTCACTAGCTCCTTGCCGGGAGAAGGCAAGACCCTGACAACCATGAATCTTGGTTTGTGTTACGCGCAACTGCCGCAGCAGCGCGTACTGGTTATCGACGCCGACTTACGCACCTGTGGGCTGACGGCATTACTGGATCATCCGAGCACACCAGGCCTTGCTGAAGTTCTTGCTGGGAATGTCACTCCAGATGATGCGATTTTAGCGACCGACCAAAAGAATTTGTTCGTTCTCCCGGCCGGTACAGTTTCATCACCGCCTCCGGAACCTTTCACTGGGACACGCTGGCAGGAATTCATCGGCCATTGTGGCGAACTATTCAACCTCATTCTCATCGACACACCACCGATGCTCCCGCTTGCCGATTTCGAGCTGATCAGCGCGGCTTGCGACGGAGTCGTTATGGTTGTGCGCGCGCGGCATGCGGATCGGGCAGTGCTCCAGAAAACCGCGAGCGGGGTCGATCGCAAGAAGCTGCTTGGTGTGGTTCTCAATGGAACCGACACCAACGAGAAACATTATTATGGGTACAAATATGCCGAAGGCAAGTCATGACGGACTCTCTTCCCGAATCGTTTCTGGTGAAGAGACGGTCCTCATGCAGGCAGAGCGGATTGCATCGTTCAGCTGGCAGATCGGGGGTAAATAGCTATGTATTTGAACATTAAGCTGCAAGTCTTCAGGCTGGGCATTCGCCAAAACGATATTGCGAGAGAGCTTCGGATTGGCGAGAGTATGCTCAGCAAGATTATCCACGGCTATCGCGAGCCCTCGAAAGCACAACGCATGCAACTCGCGCGCTATTTGAATGCCGAGGAGAGCTGGCTCTTTGAAAAATATGACCGTACCCTCCAACCCATTGCGACTGGGCTTGGCCTTCCTGCCGCGAAGGAGGAAAGCCCCTCGTGAAAGGTGTTTCGCATTCTTCCGCCGCCCTCCCGCTTGTGAAACTCTGGTGCCTTCTCAATTAGGAGGCTACGAGTCAGAGCTGCTGGAACATTGCCAGCCATTCGAAAGGTTTGCTGTTCCGGTTCTATCAAGGTCTTCTGCTTGTCTTGATTCCCCGTCGCAAGTTGCCCAAAAGCATCGGGGCAGGACTAAAGGCTGGGAAGGTTCCTGGAGAGAAAGAAGAAACAGTTTTCCCACACCCCTCTGGCCAACCCAACGACACCTTATAACAGACTGAAAACAAATGAGATATGTGACTTGCGTGTGGACTCGGACGTGCATCCATCATCCTGGCCGAGTATTCAAAACAGCTCCCAAGGCGAAAACCTCAGTTCCCTGAGCTCTTATGCCGAAGATTGGTACTCATGAGGTTCCTGCCAGAACCTTACTCCTAATCGGAGTTGACGGTGCGGCCATAATGCTGGCCCTGCTGGCCGCCAGTGCTGCGCGCACGGCAATGCCCTTCCCGGAAATGATTCTGCAATTGAGCCTGTGGACGAAAATTACGCTGATCACGATCATTTGCGGGCTGTCTCTTTACTTCAACGATCTCTATGATTTTCAAGTTGTGCGACGCAGAGACAACCTCTTTGTCCACACCATGCAAGCGCTTGGAGCCGCCTGCTTTTTGTTAGCTCTGTTGTTCTATATTTCCCCCGCAACCAGTCTGGGCCGCGGCATTGCGTTCCTGGCGGCGCCATTGATCCTGACGCTTTTGCTGAGTTGGCGGCTGTCAGCAAACGCTACCAACCTGTTGTCACGCGGTGCTGAGCGGGTATTGATCATGGGTACGGGAGAATCTGGCATATTGCTGGTGCGCCACATTCTCGCCCACCCGGAATATAACCTGAAGGTTGTCGGATTCCTCGACGAAAACGGCCAAGATATTGGGCGATCTCTTGTCAATCCTAAAATCATCGGTGACTTCGCGAACGTGGAGCAGATTGTAGCTCAGGAAAAAATCGATCGGATCATACTGTCATTGAAGGAACGAAGGGGCAGCACGCCGATCAAACAGCTGCTGAAAGTCAAATTCGACGGTGTGCGAATCGAAGATGTGCACAGCTGTTTTGAGCGACTTCACGGCCGCATTCTGCTCGAGCGCCTCTCCCCCAGCTGGCTAATCCTCTCTGATGGATTCAAAAAATCGCGGCTCTTGCTGGCTGCAAAAAGAAGCATGGATATCCTCGTTTCGTTGACCATCCTCATACTCGTCTCGCCTTTGATACCGTTGATTGCACTAGCCATCTATTTGGATAGTGGCGCCCCCATCTTCTTCCGTCAAACGCGCGCTGGACTCAAAGGTCACGAGTTTGAACTGCTCAAGTTCAGGTCCATGGTCCAGGACGCAGAGAAAGATGGGCCACGCTGGGCGGAACAGAGCGACAGCCGAATCACACGGATCGGTCGAATCCTGCGAAAAACCCGGCTGGATGAAATCCCACAGCTATTCAACGTGCTTCGCGGTGAGATGAGCCTCGTGGGCCCGCGTCCGGAACGGCCTTACTTCTGTGACCAACTGGCGAAGGGGATTCCCTTCTACAGTTTGCGGCACTCGATCCGGCCTGGTCTAACGGGATGGGCGCAGGTGAGGTTTCGCTACGCCTCCAGCGTCGATGACGCCAAAGGAAAACTCGAATTCGACTTGTTTTACTTGAAAAACATGTCGCTACTCGTAGATTGTGCAATTCTGTTTGAAACCGCCAAGGTGGTGATTCTTGGACGGGGCGCACAATAAAGCCTACCTCTGGAATCTCCTGCTATTTGAGTACTTTTGAGATGGAGAAATCCTAGCCTGCGCTGGGAAACAATTTTCTCGTCCGGGTGTGTGCCAATGCGGGAGTCGCTTGGCGAATTATTGAAAATAAACGACTTACTTGGTGCTCTCGGTTCTCGCGTGGCAGGCCACGTGCTCAAATCAGAGCCATAGAGCCTGCAAGGAAACCGGCTGAGGGGACCGGAAAAGATATGATAAAGCGAACCAAAAACTTCCTAATCGGGACATTGCTGTTAGCGGTCCTTGGGTATGTTCAAGCCGGCTTCGGTCAAACCGCCGGGGCGGAAACCCAGGCGAACCAGCAGAAGCAACCAGCACAAGGGAAGAACGCCGATTCGAAGGGGTCGCAACCCGCTTCCGGACAGGTCGTCATCCCACCGAGCGACTTCGTCATCGGTGAATCGGATGTTCTGAACATCAATGTATGGAAAGAGCCCGAAATATCCCAGAGCGTCGTCGTGCGACCGGACGGAAAGATTTCACTTCCGCTGATTGGTGAAGTGTTCGTCAGTGGGCTTACTCCTGTGCAAGCACAGACGTTGCTGACCAACAAGCTGGGAGCTATTCTAACGAACCCCCAAGTCACAGTGACGGTGACGGAGATTCGGAGCAGAATGGCGTTCATTACTGGGGAGGTAATGAAACCTGGAGCGTATCCACTGCTAGCTCCAACCACCGTGTTGCACTTGATCACGAACGCCGGCGGGCTGGGGCAATTCGCGAAGAGGAGAAACATCTTCGTATTGAGAATGGTAGATGGAAAAGAAGTGAAGATTCCTTTTAACTATTCGCAGGTCATCAAGGGCGAGAAACCGGAGCAAAACATACTCGTGCGCCCCGGTGACACGGTCGTCGTACCATGAGACAGAAAAGCGAAAGTAAAGTTCACGGCGTATGGGTGCGGATGGTGCTCTGTCTCTTCGCTCTATGTAGCTCCACGGCCGGCCTTCTTGCGCAGCAAACCCCCGACCAGTCAACTCCTTCGACCCAGTCAACTCCTTCGACCCAGTCAGCTCCTGGGACGGGGTCCCAGGATGTCAAGCCAGTCGTCTTGGTGATGCCCGGCACCTATTCGCAGAATATCGCACTCCTTGGAACGGGTCAGCTGTACATGGATCTTGCGATGTTGGAAACAAGGCGTCGTACATTCCTCATGTATGGCATGGGAGTTTCGGAATCATACGTTGACAATTTCCAAGCAAATTCCGGAAGTCAGGACGGCAGTGAATTCCTCTGGACTCCGCACGTTGCGCTGATTGAAGCTAGTAATCACTCCTCGTTTAGCTTCCAATATGCGCCCACCTTGTTGCAGAGCACCTCAGGTCCGTCGACCCGTGAGGTGTTTCAAGATGGAAACATCGCGTTTGGCGAGCCGATAGCACGGAATTGGGTGCTGCAGTTAAGCAGCACGAACACCTATGGAACGGATGCATCTCGATTGCTGAGTCCGCTTGCGTTTAACGTCAATGGAGGGGTTCCGGTTGTGGATCCCGGTTCAGCCGTGTTCCAGTTGAACAGAGGCGACGTGTTCACAACAGCGGATACTCTTAATCTCAATGGGCGGCTAACCGCTTCCCAGTCCCTGAATTTCTCCGCCGTGGAGTCCTATTTTTCGGCATTTGACAGCGGTATCAGCAGCGGGGCGACCTCCGCTGAAGTGACCTATTCCGCGGCGGTATCGCCCGTCACAGCGTTCAGTATAGGGGCCAACTACCACCACCAGGAATTCTCCCCGGGAGGGACTTGTAACGGCTACGGCTTAAACCTTGGAATTTCACATGAAATTGGCCCGCACATCAGTCTAAGTGCAGCAGCAGGGCCCGAATTTGAAAGTGCGCCGTGTAACAAGGGACTCGGTGGAGACTACGCGGTTTCCATATCTTATCCTTTGAGCCGAAGGTCTCGGGTTGCACTTACGGCAGCCCGCTCCTATTTGACTAACTATTCGGCCAATACACAGTGGAGTGACACAGGAGCAGTTTCTTACTCCAGACAACTTTCGGAACCTTTCCAGATTAATCTGAACTCAGGCTATTCCCGGAGCGTTCTCGTGCCAAGCAGTCTGGGAACCTATGTGGGCTATTTCGCCGGAGCTGATCTTTCCTGGAACCTGTCGCGTACCGTTTCCCTTTCAACAGAATATAGGCGCTTCGAGCAAGTTTCCGGAGGGCCGATGCAAGGGCAGAACGTGGCACTGATCTCGCTGGGTTGGAATCCGCTTCCCACGCGAATTGTCAAGTGAGCGAATGACTGAACTGAAGATATGTCAGATCAAGATGGAATTGATGCCCTATCGTCAGGGCAAGGGAAGAGCTAGATGAATTCTCCGACTACAGAACTGTCTTTGGCCCAAGTACTGGAGTACTTGCAGGTTATCCGGCGGGATAAATGGTGGGTTTACTTAATGACCGTTGGGATGACGCTCATCGCGTTCGTGGGGCTCGCCCTTCTGCCCAACAAGTATAAAGCTACGACGACGGTCGAAGTGGACCCTCAGAAGGTACCGGAACAATTCGTTCCGGAGCTCGTGCGGGTAAGCCCCCTGGATCGGCTGCAAACCATGAGTCAAGAGGTGTTGAGCGAGACTCGCTTGCAGAACGTCATTGATCAGTGGGACCTCTACGCACCGCTGCGCCAAACCTCGACGCGTGAGGCAGTCATCGAGCAGATGAGAAACGACATCGAGATCGAAGTCAAGCAGTCTGGAGGAGGCTTGGCTGTTTTCTCGATTACCTATCAAGGGAAGGATCCTGACATCGTCGCGAAGGTGGCAAATCAGCTGGCTTCGGACTTTATCGATTGGAATCAAAAGAGCCGGGAGCAACATGCTGTTGGAACAACGGAATTTTTGAATTCGCAATTGCAAGAGGCAAAGAAGGCACTCGAAGAGCAGGAAAGCAACCTGCGCCAATACAAGATGGCTCATCTCGGGGAATTACCGCAGCAACAAGACGCAATTCTTCATACTCTATCGAACTTGCAGGCGGAGTTTCAGGCGAATGTGGGTAATTTGGGCCGGCTGGATCAGGAGCGGTTGACGCTCATACAGGTCCCGGGGACGGTGTCGATGCCAGGAGGCAATCCCCAACCAGCGTCCGAGAGGACGCGGTTGGAGACCGAAAAGAACCAGCTCGAAACAAGGCTTGGTGAACTTCGCCGGCGCTATACCGACGAGTTCCCTGAAGTGAAGGATTTGGTCAGGCAGCTAAATCATGTCAATGAAAGTCTAAGTGCGCTCCCTGCGGACAAGCCTTTTGAAGCTTCGAATTCGAATAGGCCTAACGTAGTGGCGCAGCGGCTCGAAGCTATCGCGAAAGAAATGCAGCATTTGAAAGAAGAGCAGAAACGAATCCAGGAGCAAATTGCGACGTATCAAACTAAAGTCGAGGCGATCCCGCGGCGCGAGCAGGAGATGATCGATCTCACGCGCAACTATGATATTTCGAAGGCCCGCTATGAGTCTTTGCTAGGCAAGAGCTATGCCGCGGACATGTCGAATGAGCTGGATTCCCAGGAGAAAGGGGAGAGATTCCTTATACTGGATCCGGCTCGTGTTCCCGAGAAGCCCTTCAAACCGAACCGCCGCAAGCTCATGGCAGTCTCATTCTTTATGTCGTTTTTTTGCTCCGTCGGTGTGGTGATCCTAAAGGAATACCTCGATCCCAGGGTCAAGACGGAGAGAGAGGTTCGCGTGGCATACCCCGAGCCCATTACTTTGCTAGCGGCTATTCCTCACATTCAATCACCTATGGAACGTCGCAGGCATCTGCAGTTCGCTGCATTCTGTATGAGTGTTTCGATCCTCGGGATCGCGGCGGTGGCAGTATTCCTGTGGAGAATGCACACCATTCTCTAACAGGCGGTCAAAGTTCGCCCGTCCAAATGGTATCTCAAGGAAGGTTTGGCGGAATGGTTTTGCTGCCGCTGACTTGGAGCGTCGGGACTTGATCGATTCTGGTCTGACTCCTGATATCAGTATGAAGATTCTGATGCTGACGGACTCCTTCTTGCCTCATGCCGGAGGCTCCCGGGAGTATTACTACAACCTTTACCGTCATCTCGCCGAATTCGAGGACACGCGAGTGACGATCGCGACGAAAAAAGTCCCCGGCTGGGAAGAGTTTGATCGGAGAGTATCATCCAAATCCTTCGAAATCGTTCGATGGCTCAAACCGCTTTCGACCTGGCGGCTGCATGAGTTACCGAAGGGATTTGGCGCATTCCTGCACGGCGCCTGGCACGTGCATAAGGAGAGGCCATCGATTGTCCACGCGGGCGACTTGTACCCACAGGCAGTGAGCGCCCTGATTCTAAAAAGGATGACGGGTCTTCCTTATGTTGCCTATTGTCATGGAGAGGATATCGCTCTCACCGATCGGTACAAATATCAACCGCGCGTGCGGGACAAGATCTACCTGGGAGCGGATGCGGTGGTCGCCAACGCCGAGTTCTCAAGACAGGGCTTGCTCCGCATCGGTGTACCGGAATCCCGAATCGCCAAGATTACTCCGGGAGTGGATCTCGATCGCTTTTCGCCAAGACCAATTCGCGAGGAACTGATCGACAAGTGGAATCTGAAAGGCAAGAAAGTCGTGCTTACGGTGGCGCGCCTGGTTTCGCGAAAAGGTCACGATCTGGTGCTGCGTGCAATCGCCCGCCTCACTCGGGAATTGCCGGACGCAGTGTATCTCATCGTTGGACGCGGGCCAGAGGAGCAAAGGCTCCAGAAACTCGCTGTGGAATTGGGAATTACAGATTGCGTCCGATTTGCCGGGCACGTTCCGGAAGAATTGCTCCCGGACTGCTACAACTTATGTGATGTCTTTGCCATGCTGAATCGTGAGGAAGCAAACGGGGACCTGGAGGGATTCGGTATGGTTTTCCTGGAAGCAAGCGCAATGGGAAAACCAGTGATTGGCGGGCGCTCGGGAGGAACGGCAGACGCCATCATGGAGGGGAAGACAGGATTTCGTGTGGACGCCAACCAACTGGATGAATTGACTGCGACGCTTCGAATGCTTCTCACGGATACCAACTTACGGTGTCAACTTGGAACTGCGGGAAGAGACCGTGTGGAGCGCGATTTTCAGTGGCGAGATCGGGCCCGGAAGCTCCATGATGCAAGCCTGGAAATTTGCAAAGCACGGAGCCGGAAAAAGACGCCCGCAGTCCTGGCGAACCCCGAGTAGAGCCCATGCGAACTGAATTGCGAGAAGACGTGGCCCGATATCGCGCGAAAGGCGCCAGGTGGATCGAAATCTGGGGGAACCCGGCGTTCTGGGCCATCGCATGGTACCGTTTTGGCAATTATGTTTATCGGGGAAATTCTCCCAGGATTCTGCGCACGCCGTTGAAAGTCGTGCACTTTGCAGGAAACGTTCTGTGCGAAGCGGTATTGCAGATGAGATTGCCACCTAATGCCGAGATTGGCGGCGGACTCTGTATCACGCACGTCGGGGGAGTCGTGTTGCATCACCGTACGATAATCGGGAAGAACTGCGATCTTTCTCATCAAGTCACGATCGGTACCGCCGGACTTGGTAGGACTGGGGTTCCCCGGCTTGGTAACGATGTGTCCATAGGTGCAGGTGCCGTAATCATTGGGGGCATTGAAATCGGGGACGGTGCGCGTATCGCTGCCAACAGTCTAGTAAACCGCGATGTGCCCCCGGGAGCCACAGTGATGGGTGTGCCAGCCAAGATTGTAAAGTATGCAGAAACAAGCCAGAAGGTGGCGGAAGAAGTCAGCAATCCGGCAAGCCGCTGAGAGACCGCCGTTATCTGAAGGGCTTGGGAGTACCACTAGAAGGTGAAATCGAAATACGCTGACTGTCAGCGAGACCCGCAGATAGGCAACTTGATAGAGACGGAAGAGTAATGAGTGGAAGAATCCAGACGGCGAGACGAATGAAATGGGGCTAGGACTCAGCGGTTTCGCGCCCTTGTTCATTTATATCGGGGGCATCATCGCCTTCTTGTTGTCGGTCGCGTGGAAGCCACAGATTGGTCTCTATTACCTGGTTCCGCTGCTTCCCATGCAGACAATTCGGTTTCGGGTTCACGGGCTGCCACTGGGCGAGAAGCTCGTCGACATTGTGCTGCTGGGAATCTTGATCGGCCTGCTCCTGCATCGCACGGAACGCCGCATTTTTGTTTCCTCGCGACTCAACATCATCTTAATAGTTATCATGATCTGGACCTACGTGTCGCTCTGGCAGGGCGCTTTCTTTCTTGGCGCGCCGCTGCCCATTACCATCGACGACCCTAGGTTCTCTACATGGAAGAATTATGTCGAGATGTTTTTTCTTTTTTTTGTTGCTGCGGCTTCGATCCGAACCAGAAAGCAAATGGCGATTGTCATTGGACTGATGTGCATCTCTGTTCTGATGGTCAATCGCAGTTACCTAAGCACGGTTGGAAGCCGAAATTTCAGTCACTTTTCATACGAGCTGCGCGATGCGGGAACATTGGGCTACGCAGGCGAAAACGGCATGGGCGCCTTCCAGGCCGAATTCGCCGTTTTCCTTATCGGTGTTGCGCTCTTCGCCAAAAATCCAGTGCTCAAGTTGGGGCTTCTGGGGATCGCAATGTATAGCATCTACTGCCTTGAGTTGACTCTGTCGCGCGGTGCGTACGCGGGATTCCTACTGGGACTTTTGGTTCTGGGGTTGGTCAAGGAACGCAAGATTCTTATCCTACTCGCTATCGTCCTTGTGACTTGGCAAAGTCTTGTTCCCTATGCGGTCACCCAGCGTGTAACGATGACCTACCATGAAGGCGAGGGATTGGATTCCTCTGCCGAAGAACGCGTCACTATCTGGCAAGACGCTATGCGGGTGTTCAACGAAGATCCAGTTTTTGGTACAGGATTCAATACATACGAGTATATGCATCGCGTCATGGAGTTCACGGACACTCACAACTATTACCTAAAAATGCTGGTGGAGACAGGTGTCGTCGGACTCCTGGTCTTCCTATGGCTATTAGGAGCAGCGTGCAAAATGCCATTGAACCTTTTTCGCCTGGCCAGGGACCCGGTCTTGAGTGCACTTGGCTGCGGTTTGTTTGCAATGATGATTTGTGTCCTGGTTGTGAACTTCTTCGGTGACCGATGGACGTACCTGCAAGTCAACGGATTCTTATGGGTTCTTCTGGGACTGGCGGCTCGGGGGCTGTACATGGTGAGTCAAGAGGAGGAGGGTCACGAAGAGACGGCGCCCGTAGTGGAATCGGAAGAAATGCAAGCCAATCCCTCCGTGGAACATGAGGTCTCTCGCGCATGAACGTTCCGGATCGCAACCATGCTCTAAATGAGCCTGGCGGCAACCATGAAAACATTTGCCACAAAGGGAAATAGGTAGTTCAAGGCGTGAACTACGTCGCCGGAGAATGGATGTAACATATTCATTCTTAATCCATTAAGGAATCTCGCTTGGTATTGTAAATGCTCATCTGGTGGATAGAGCTGTGTAATGGTGTGTGGTTCAAGCTGCACTGAGGCTCTTGCTCAGGTCCGACCAGGTCATCAAAATGTGCGGAATATACGGGCAGATCTCGAAAAACCCGGCCCAAAACGAATGCGGGCTCTCCATCCGTCATCGCGGGCCTGACGACGCCGGGGCAAAAGTGTTTCCCGTTCCTGGGACTGGTCTCTCCGTAACGCTAGTTCACCGCCGGCTCTCGATTATTGATCTTTCAACTGCCGGCCATCAGCCGATGTCGAACGAAGATGGCACCGTTTGGATCACCTTTAACGGCGAAATCTATAACTTCCAAGAATTGCGCACGGAACTGCTGGCGGCAGGCCATAAGTTCGAGTCCCAGACTGATACGGAAACCATCATTCACGGCTACGAAGAATGGGGCGATGAGGTTATTCGCAGATTGCACGGGATGTTCGCACTTGCTATCTGGGACGCCCGAAAGAGACGCTTGTTGCTGGCCAGGGACCGGGTGGGAAAGAAACCCATCTTCTATTTCGCCGAAGGTGACAAGTTCTTCTTCGGCTCTGAAATCAAATCCTTGCTGGCTTCCGGCGAGGTGCCTGCCAGGCCCAGTCCTGGCGCTCTGCATGACTATCTGACCTATCTTTACTTCCCTACCCCGAACACTGCCTTCGAAGGAATCTGCAAACTCCCGCCGGCGACAACTCTCGCCCTGGAAGTGACGCCTGACGGCCGAATCGCACATCATGTGAAGACGTATTGGGATCCCGTGGAAGCCGCAGGGGCAGCGCGACCTCTTTCGCACCGAGACGCAGTCGAAAAAACGCGCGCATTGATCGATGAAGCCGTGCGGATCCGGCTGATGAGCGATGTTCCTCTAGGCGTGTTCCTCAGCGGTGGCCTCGATTCCGGGACCATCACGGCGTTCGCAGCAAAAAACAGCACGCTTCCGGTGAAAACGTTCAGCATCGGCTTCCGCAATAGCAAACTCTTCGATGAGATCGATCAGGCAAATCTGGTGGCCCGGAAATTTGGCACGGAGCACCGAGTCCTGCAAGTGGACGCGCAATGTGCCGAACATATCGGCACTGTAGTGCGTCATTTTGACGAGCCCTTTGGGAATCCCACGGCGATTCTGGAGTACATTCTTACGAAGCACATGCGCGAACATGTCACTGTCGCTCTTTCGGGCGACGGCGGTGACGAAGCTTTCGGCGGCTATGTTCGCTACGAAGGCGCTTGGCTGGCGGAGAAGTATCGCGCGCTTCCCTCGTTCCTGACTCGGGGACTCATCGCGCGTTTTTCTCACTTGCTTCATGATAATACCAGGGGCCGGCATACCGATCGCCGGATGAGAGAGTTTCTTGAGTCGGCATGGATGCCCCAGGAGGAGATGTATCTCCGGTGGGTCGGTTATTTTTCTGAGGAAGAAAAGCGTGCTCTGTACACCCCCGAGTTCGCGTCTCAGGTCGGACCACGCGATTCAGGGGATTTCTTGCGCTCCATTTTTCGCCGCGGAGCCGCGCTTGAGCCATTGAACAGGTTCGGATATGTGGATCTGGCTTCTTTCCTGACTGGGAATTGCCTGGAATACGCCGACCGTATGTCCATGGCAAACTCGCTCGAGGTAAGGTGCCCATTCACCGACCATCGTATTCTCGAATTTGGTCTTTCCATTCCCTTTGAGTGGAAGTATCGCCTGGGCAAGACCAAAAAAATCGTTCGTGAGGCGATGCAGGGAATCCTTCCCGACAGTGTGTTGCGGAAGAAGAAAATGGGTTTCAACCCACCGCTGCCGGAATGGATTAGCCGCGAATTGAAGCCCATGATTAGCCAGTTGCTCTCGCGTGCGGCCGTCGCCCGCCGGGGCATGTTCCGGCCTGAAGCTGTTGAACGGTTGCTGAAAGAGCACTTCGAGGGTGGCCGGGATAATGCCATCAAGATCTGGGGACTGCTCATGCTGGAAATCTGGCATCAAATGTATATCGACAAGTTGCCGGACCCGTCCGGACAGTTCTTACTGGCGGCCTCTGGAACCAATCGGGTTGTATGAAGAACACGA
>Ga0187817_10000518_pt1 | contig 16675 bp, 14 predicted proteins | sample NC_wetland_sal_i_17_FD_132431 | JGI IMG/M metagenome (GOLD analysis project Ga0187817, IMG submission 132431) | Wetland sediment microbial communities from Neuse River Estuary, North Carolina, USA - SO4_2 | ecosystem: Environmental > Aquatic > Freshwater > Wetlands > Sediment | place: USA...
CGAGAGCTCGGGATTTCCGAGGAGGTGCTCGAACGCCATCCATTTCCGGGGCCTGGTTTAGCGATTCGCTGTTTGTGCGCCGAACATGAGGAGCCGGTTTCAAAAACACCGGAGGGTTTTGTTTTGCCGGTCCACTCGGTCGGGGTACAAGGCGACGAGCGCAGCTATCGTCCGGTCCTGGCGCTAGATCGTTTCCCCACAGCCGATCACGCACTGCAAAACGAGGCGACGGAACTGATCAACCGTTTGCGCGGCATCAATCGCGTGGTGGCACGAGTGGCGGGTCACGCGCCGCTGGCCGAGATGTGCGTCTTTTCCAGCACGCTATCACCGGAACGCCTGGCGAGATTGCGGCAGGCCGACGCCATGGTGCGGCGCTGCTCGCATGCAAGCGGATTCGACAAGAAAGTCTGGCAGTTTCCGGTGGTGTTGATTCCCGTTGGCGCGGCTGACCGGCCGGATTCCGTCGTGCTACGCCCGATCGACTCGGTGGACGGCATGACCGCGCAATCCGTCTCGATGGACGAGCCGCTGTTGCGGTCGATCGCCGGGGAACTGCTGAAAATCGAAGGCATCTGCAGCGTGTTTTACGACCTCACCCACAAACCTCCGGCCACCATCGAGTGGGAATAGGTCACCGCGCGAGACACCTAGCACCTAACACCTGGCACCTCTCATACCGCTCGCCGTTGGGTTCGCGCTAGCAGTTCTCCGGCGCGGGCGAGAGCGAGTTGCTCGGCTTCCTCTTGAGTGGCGGCGGTGGTCCGGGCCAGGTTCGCTCCTGGAGACACATTGTCGGCCTTGGCGTGGAAACGGGTGCCGATTTTATAACTCGTGAGGTTGACGGGCCAGCCATGCAGGTCGAGCGTGCGCTCGCGATAGCCTTCGACCTTGGCGTGGCTCCAGGTTTTGACGTAATTGCGCGTTGGATCCGGAGTGGCGACGGGTAGGCCCTCTGCTCTCCAGGCATCGAAACCGCCGGTCACGTTGATCACCTGGCGAAACCCAGCGCGTTGCAAGAGGCTGGTTGCGATGGAGCTGCGATAGCCGCTTTTGCAATGCACCGCAATGGGCCGGTGTGAGTCAAGTTCATCCATAGTTCGCAGCAGTTGATTTAGCGGCTTCAGCACAGCGCCTTCAACGTGGCCTTCTTCCCACTCGCCCTGACGGCGGACATCGAGCACCTGTGCGTCGTCTTTTCTTTCGCGCATGAGGCGCGCCAGTTCCTGCACAGAGACTTGCGGCACCTGATCGAGCACCAGGTTTTCGCGCTTCCACGCATCGATCCCACCTTCGAGATATCCAATCACGCGCTCGATCCCCACGCGCGCCAGCCGCACGCGCGACTCGGCTATTTTCTCGGCGTCCGCGGCCACCAGGATCATGTCGGTTTCGAGCCCCAGAATCGTGCCGGCCCAGGCGGCGAATTGACCGGACAGCGCAATATGCACCGAGCCTGGAATGTGACCCGCGCCGAACTCGCTCTGGGGCCGCGTATCCAGCACCACCGCTCCCTTTTGCTGCAAACGCAACACGGAATAGGAGTCAAGCGGGGGAGGGGGAGCAAGGTCCAAAAGCGGCGCCGCGCCTGAGCGGTTGATCTCAGCGTCACGCGCAAAGTAGCCGGGACGTTCCGGCAGCGCATCGGTTAGCAGATGAACAAACTCATCGCGGCCGGCGGCTTTGAGCGCGTAATTGGTCTGGCGCTCTTTGCCGATGGTGGAGAAACGCTCAGCGCCGATTTGCCGGCCGCATAGAGATCCAGCGCCGTGCGCCGGGTAAACGGCGGTCTGATCCGGCAGCTTCAAGAGCTTCTCTTGCAGGCTGTCATACAGGAGGCTGGCGAGCTGCTGAGGAGTTTGACCCGGTGAAAGATCGGGGCGGCCAACGTCACCGATGAACAGCGTGTCTCCGGTGAGCACGGCAAAGGGCTCGCTGGATCGATCGAGATCGGTCACCAGAATGCAAATGCTTTCCACCGTGTGGCCGGGAGTTTCGAGAATGCGGAGAATGCAGCGGCCGAACCGGATCTCGTCTTCCTCGTGCACTGCGACATGCGGAAAGGTTGCGCCCGCCTGAGCGCCGAGATATATCTTCGCGCCGGTTTGCGCCGCCAGTTCGCGGTGGCCGGAAACGAAGTCGGCATGGAGATGGGTCTCGATAACGTGCTCGATGCGGAGCTGGTTTTTGCGCGCTTCTTCGAGATACAGCTCCACATCGCGCTGCGGGTCGACAACGGCCGCGACACCGTCTGAGCCGATCATGTAGGATGCATGCGCCAGACAGCTCAGGTAGAACTGTTCGAAATACATCGTGCTCATCGTCAATAAAGGATAGGTGGAAGACCGGTGGAAAGCAAGGCGCAGGCGAGATCGGCTAGCATGATTCTCTGCGCATCGGCATCCACACTTCGATCTCCGGTTCCCTCGAGAAAGCGGCGTTGAAAGCGGCTGAGCTGGGGGCGAACACGTTTCAGATCTTCTCCGCCAGCCCGCGCATGTGGCGGGCGTCCATGCCGGCGAACGCGGATATCTTGGCCCTACGCAGGGCGCGGGAACGGTTGGATCTTTGGCCGCTGGCCATCCACACGAACTACCTGATTAACCTGGCATCGCTCGATCCGGCGATTCGCGAGAGGTCGATTGCGGCGTTTCGCGGCGAACTGGAGCGCGCCGCGGCGATCGGCGCCGAGTACCTGGTGACGCACCCAGGCAGCTATCGCGGGCAGGCAGTGGAACAAGCGATTGCGGCGTTCGTGCTGGGACTGGCGGAAGCCGCGGCTGGCGGCATCGCGCCGAACGTGACAGTGTTGCTCGAAAACACTGCCGGAAGCGGAGCGCAAATTGGGTGCCGGCTGGAAGAGCTGCGGATGATTCGCGAACTCGCGGCGCGAGAGACCGATCTGAAGGTCGGCTACTGTCTGGACACGTGCCACCTGCTGGCAGCCGGCTTCGACATCGCGAAGGAGACCGGCTTGGAGAGCGCCGTGAGCGACGCCGAGCGCGTTTTGGGAATCGAGCACGTCAAGGTGATCCATGCCAATGACTCGAAGATGCCGCTGGGATCGCACCTGGACCGGCACGCGAACATCGGCGAAGGCCACATCGGGGCAGAGGGGTTCCGCAGGATTCTGGCCCATCCGAAGCTTCGGCCCAAGGCTTTCATCCTTGAGACGCCTAAGGACAAAGACGGGGACGACCGGCGCAATGTGGAGATGCTGAAGAGGCTGAGTCAGCCGAAAAGGGCGCTCACACGGAGGCTGAAGCCCGGCAGCAGATCAGGAGCCTCCAGAGCTTCGGTCTCTTGAAGCACTTTCTGCGGCTGCGACGGCTGCTTCCAGACTTCAACTTCGCGAGTTTCGGGATATACGATCCAAACGCACTGTGCACCTGCAGCGAAATACTGGCGGATCTTGCGGCGTATAGCAAGAACCGTGTCATTCGGCGAAAGCACTTCCACGGCGAGATCGGGAGCGCCCGGGATATCCACATTTGGATCGATCTGTTTGGCGCGCTCTGACCGGAGGAACGAAACATCGGGGGCGCGCTTGGTGTTGGGGCCGAGGACGTACAGATTGTCGGGATTGAAGACTTCACCCACGGGATTGTTCTCCAGATGACGGTCCAGTGCCCGAAATAATCTCACGGCGATTCTGTTGTGCAGCGGCCGCGGTTTTGTCATGACGACCAGCTCCCCTTCATCGAGCTCGTAGCCCAGGTCGTCCGGTTCTTCCAGCCGGTCGAATTCCTCGACGCTCATCAGCGTCTTCGCGCCCATGATTTAATTCTACAGCCAACAGTCTGTTAACATCGTCAAATCAGCCCATAAAATGCCGGAAAAGTCCTACGATCACCAACAGATTGAGCTGAAGTGGTACGAGCGGTGGGCAGGCGAAGACCTGTACAAAGCCGAAGAGAACTCCGCGCTGCCGAAGTTTTACGTGCTCGAGATGCTTCCGTATCCGTCGGGCGCGCTGCACATCGGCCATATCCGGAACTATTCGATCGGCGACGCACTGGCGCGTTACAAGTGGATGCGTGGCTTTAACGTGTTGCACCCCATGGGTTGGGACGCCTTTGGGCTGCCCGCGGAGAACGCGGCCATTGCCAACCAGCGCCCGCCGCGCGAATGGACGCTGTCCAACATCGCCAAGATGAAGGCGACGCATCGCCGCTTCCAGTTCAGCTACGACTGGGAACGCGAGGTCACCACCTGCGAGCCGGATTATTATCGCTGGAACCAGTGGTTCTTCCTCAAGATGCTGGAGCGCGGCATCGCCTACCGGAAGAAGGCGCTGGTGAACTGGTGCCCGCAGTGCGGCACGGTGCTGGCCAATGAGCAGGTGGTGAACGGCTGCTGCTGGCGGCACGAATCGACGCAGGTGGAGCAGCGCGCGCTCGAACAGTGGTTCTTCAAGATCACCCAGTACGCCGATGAACTGCTGGCGGACATCGCGCAGCTCGAAGGAAACTGGCCGGAGCGCGTGCTCACCATGCAGCGCAACTGGATCGGGCGGTCAGAGGGGACGGAGGCGGACTTCGCTTCCGAGTTCGGGCCCATCCGCGTTTTCACCACGCGCGTGGATACCATTTTCGGTGCGACGTGCGTGATTCTGGCTCCCGAACATCCGCTGGCCGAGAAAATGCTGGATGCCGGCGGCCGCGCGCGCGCCAAGCAGATGGTGGACGCGCGCGCCAACAAGGATCCCGGCGATCTCGAAAAAGAAGGCTTCTTCACCGGGCACTACGCCGTAAATCCGTACAGCGGCGAGCGCGTGCCTGTCTGGGTAGCGAACTTCGTGCTCATGACCTACGGAACGGGCGCGATCATGGCGGTGCCGGCGCACGATCAGCGTGATTTCGAGTTTTGCACGAAGTATGGAATTCCCGTTCGCCCCGTGATTCGTCCGGAGACCGGCGTGCTTGCCGATCGCGCGGCGATGAAGGAGGCTTTCCCTGACGACGGCATCGTAGAGCAATCCGGCGAGTTTTCAGGGCTCAGAAGCTATGAAGCTCGGCGCCGCATGTCGGAAAAAGCGGAGCGGGAGGGCTTCGGCACCTCGGCGGTGACCTACCGGATCAAAGACTGGGGCGTTTCTCGCCAGCGCTACTGGGGCACTCCGATCCCGGTGGTCCACTGCCCGATAGACGGCGTGGTTCCAGTTCCCGAGAGCGACTTGCCAGTATTGCTGCCGCTCAATGTCGAGATCACAGGAACGGGGCGCTCGCCTCTTGAATACGTGCCCGAGTTTGTCAACGTTCAGTGTCCCAAGTGCGGCGGGCCCGCCCGGCGTGAAACCGATACCATGGACACGTTCGTGGATTCGTCCTGGTATTTCTACCGCTATTGCGACCCGAAGAACGGCCGCGCACCGTTCGATTCGCAGAAGATCGCGTACTGGTTCCCGATTGATCAGTACATCGGCGGCGTGGAGCACGCCATCCTGCACCTGATCTATTCGCGCTTCTTCACCAAGGTGATGCGCGACATCGGCCTGGTGAAGAACAGCGAGCCGGTGAAAAAGCTCTTCACGCAGGGCATGGTGATCGCCGAGGGTGCGAAGATGTCGAAGTCCAAAGGGAACGTTGTGGACGCCGACATGCTCGCCGGAAAATTCGGCACCGACACGGCGCGCCTGTTCATCCTGTTCGCCGGCCCTCCTGAAAAGGAGGTGGACTGGCGCAGCGAGGGCGCGGAGGGGATCTATCGCTTCCTCGGCCGTGTGTACCGGTTCTTCACGCGCAATGTGGAGCGGGCGCGCGTGCAAGGCGGCGCGTCCACCGAGGCGGATCGCAAGGTTCTACGCAAGCTGCACCAGACTGTCAAGAAGGTCACCGAGGATTTCGACAGCCGGTGGCACTTCAATACGTCGATAGCGGCCGTCATGGAACTGGTCAACGAGTTGTACACGGCCGAGACGGAACTCTCAGGCGCTGTGCTGGCGGAAGTGCTGGAGAAACTCGCGCTACTGCTCGGCCCGTTCGCGCCGTATCTGGCGCAAGAGTTGTGGGAAGAGTTGGGCAGGAGCGGTCCGGTGTTCCGGCAGACGTGGCCCTCGTACGACGCGGAATTGGCCAAGGAAGACGAGGCTCAAATCGTCATCCAGGTCAACGGCAAATTACGCGCGCACCTGTCCGCTCCGTTCGGCAGCCCTCAGGACGTGTTGCGCCAACGGGCTCTCGAGGAGCCCAAAGTTCAGCCCTTCGTGAACGGCAAACAGGTGATCAAAGTGATTGTAGTCCCGGACAAGCTAGTCAATATTGTGGTGAAAGGATAGCCATGAACGATCGTAGAGATTTTCTGAAATCCGCGGCGGCGGTGTTTACAACGTCGATCTTCACCGGCAACGTTCACGGCGCGAACGACCGTATTCGCGTGGCGTTCATCGGGATGGGCCGCATGGGTACCGACAGCATGGAGACGGCTCTGAAGTTGCCCAACGTGGAAGTGCCCGTGCTTTGCGACGTCTATCAGCCGAACCTGGAAAAGGCGGTGGCCGTGAGTGGCCGTGGGCCGGATGGCACGCCGGACGCGCGGCCCAAGGCGAAGGGCATCACGGATTTTCGCGAGATCTTGCATGACAAGTCGATCGACGCGGTGAACATCTCGACGCCCGACCACTGGCACGCCTACATGACCGTCGAGGCGTGCAAGAACGGCAAGGACGTTTACGTGGAGAAGCCCATCTGCGTGGTGGTCGAGGAAGGCCGCAAAATGGTGCAGGCAGCCCGCAAATACGACCGTGTGGTGCAGGTGGGAACCTGGCAGCGCTCCGGAGAGCATTTTCAGAAGGCGGCCGAAATGGTCTCCAGCGGTCAGCTTGGCAAAGTGACCTTCGTGCGGACGTGGAATTACGGGCATCAGAAGGCGGAGGGCATCGGCAACCCGCCGGATAGCAGTCCACCTCCGGATCTCGATTGGAACATGTGGCTGGGGCCGGCGCCCCAGCGGGAATTCAACAAGAACCGTTTTGGCGTCGATCCGCATCAGTATTCGTTCTTCCGCTACTTCTGGGACTACGCGGGCGGCATGATGACCGACTGGGGGATTCATCTGCTCGATATCGTGCAAATGGCGTTTCACGAGATAGAGCCCACCACCATCGCCAGCCTGGGTGGAAAATTCTATCTGCAAGACAATCGCGAGACGCCGGACACCTTGCAGGTAACGTACGAATATCCGAACGGGATGATCGCCACCTACGAAAACCGGGAAACCAACGCGCAATCCATGTTCAACCACGGCTACGGCATCCTTTTCCATGGCACGGAGGGCACGCTGTTCGTGGATCGCGCCGGTTATCAGTTGATCCCGGAAAAAGGCTCGTCGCTCGAGGCGGCTGAGGCGCATCGCTCCAACGATTCCCTGCTGGAGCACTGGCAGAACTTTCTGGATTGCGTTAAGACGCGGAAGCGGCCGGTGAGCGACATCGAGATCGGCCACCGCTCGACTACCACGGCTCTGCTGGGCAACGTATCGTTGCGGAGCAAGCTGCGCATCGATTGGGATGAGCAGCATGAAACCACGCAACAGCCTGAGGCGCGGCCGCTGCTCAAGCGCGAGTACCGTGAGCCATGGAAGCTCGAAGTCTAGGCCGCGCGGGCGTTCTTGCCTGCGTGATCATCGCCGCCGTTAACGGTCAGACCCGCAAGACGGTTTTTCTCATCACCGACGCCGAGGGAGTCGCCGGCGTTTGCCGCCAGGATCAGACGGATCCGAAGGATCAGGAAATGCGCCAGCTTCTGACGGGTGAAATCAACGCGGCCGTCAGCGGATTTTACGACGGCGGAGCCAGCGATGTGATTGTCTGGGACGGCCACGATGGCAGCCAATCGCTTTCCGCGCTGACCATTCACCCGCGTGCCAAGCTGATCATCGGTGATCTGGGTATTACGATGACTCTTGAGCGCGGCTATAGCGCAATCGCGTTTGTTGGCCAGCACGCGCGTGCCAACCGCAAAGGCGGGATCATGGCGCACAGCTACAGCTCGCTCGGGATTCAAACCATGCTCATGAACGGCAAGCCGGTGGGTGAAATTGAAACGCGCGCGGCGCTGGCGGGAGCCTTCGACACGCCCGTGATTTTCCTCAGCGGCGATCAAGCCGCGGCCGATGATCTTCACGCCATTGTGCCTGACGCCGATGTGGCGGCGGTGAAGGAGGGCTTCGCCAACTACGCCTGCCAGACGCTTTCCGCCGAAGCAGCACGCGGCCTGATCCGAGAGCGGGCAACTCACGCAGTCAGCAAGATCGGCCAGATTAAGCCATATAAGGTGGATGGCCCCGTCACGATTCAAATCGAATACACGACCCGAAACGCGTTAGGCGTAGACGCGCATCTGCGCCCGGGGGCAGAGATCATCGACGCGCGCACCATCCGCTATTCGGGTAAAGATTTTCTGGAAGCCTGGACTCGTTCGCAACGTCCATAAGTGTAAAAACTCGCGAGCGGTCGACCGGCCGGGTGCTAGAATTTCGTTTCCCCGATGCAGCGCTCGCTGGCTCCTGAAATCATGGACGACCCGCAAGTTCCCGAGCATGTGCGAGAGCGCTTCCACCATCAGCTCGGATTCATCCAGCGCCTGCTGGGAACGCACCGCGCGGTTCTCAACATGCTGCGCCGGGATTCACGCGCTGTGCGCCGAGTCCTGGATATCGGCTGCGGTTACGGTGCGCTGCTCCATGAGATTCGCATCGCGCTGATGACCGATGTTGTGGGTGCGGACCTGCGTACTCCCCGGCGAAATCCTTTGGGGGTCCCTATCATTGAAGCTGACGCCACGCGCGACCACCTGCCCGTGGCTGACGTGGCCGTATGCGTGGGGGTCCTTTACCATCTTCGGGAAGATGAGGTTATTGCGCTGGTCCGCAATGCAAGCCGGTCGGTGCGGCGCTTCATCGCGATGGATCTGGTGCGCCACTGGTTGCCGCTGGCGCTCTTCACCGCATTCCTGTCGCCGCTTCTCATGCCGGAGGTCGCAGCGGACGGCCGCCAGTCCATTCGACGGGCGTACACGGCTGAGGAATTGAAAGCGATTGTCGAGCGGGCGGTGGCTGGCTCCGGCGCCCGGGTGATACACAGAGTGGCGCCCCTCCGTTTGCGCCAGACCATCGACATCGTGTGGGCCTGAGCGCTGCCAGCGCCCGCGTTTCCTACTTCTTCTCCGTCTTGCTGGCCTCGCGAGCCTTGATGAAGTCGGCGACGTTGTCCTTGGTGACCAGAGTCGCGCCTGTGTCGACGAACGTGGGCAGCGGGGAGAAGGGGTCCTGGGCCCAATTGACGTCCAGTGATGGCAGCTTCTGGTGATAGATCTGGTCCAGCATTTGCACGCCGTAGTACGCCATGGTGTACGGCTTTTGAGCAATGGTGGCGGCGATGACACCTTTCTGAATCCAGTTAAGCGTGCCTTCGTCCGTGTCCATGGCGACGACGATTTTTCCGGTGACCTTGCCGCGATCCAGTACTTCCCCCACTTCCTTGCCCGCTTGCGCTTCCAGGCACACAAAACCATCCACCTTGTCCCGGCGCTTCTCCATAATCTCGTTGGTGGTGTCGAAAGCGATACGCGGATCGCCCTTAATGTCCACGACGTCCAATTTGATTCCGGGATGTTCGCTGACCGCAAACTTGTAACCATTCAAGCGCTCCGCCAGATTGGCCTGTCCCGGCATGGTGAACACCACGACGTTGCCCTTCCCTTGAAGCTGTTTCACCAGCACGCGGCCGCCCATGACGCCCGCTTCATAATTGTTCGTTCCGATAAACACGAGCCGCTTGCTGGAGGGAGCATCGGAATCGAGCGTCATCACCGGAATGCCGGCGGCGATCGCTGCGTCGATATCGGGCTTCATGAGGTTGGCGTCGGCCGGAGAGATGAGAATGCCCGCGGGCTTTTGTTGCAGCCCGGTGAGTCGGCGCAATTCCTGCTGTTGCGCCGCCGGGTCATATGTGTCAGGCCCAACCAGTTCCGCCTGCACCTGCATTTGCCTGGCAGCGCGCATCAAGCCATTGCCCGCACTTTCCCAATAAGGGATCTTGATGTTGGCGGAAAGCAGATAGTACTTTTCTGTTGGGCTGTGCTGGGATCCGCCGCAACCTGCAAGCATCACGAGAATCGCTCCCAGCGGAATCGCGAATGAGTACAACGGGAACCGGCGCATAGCCACCTCCTGGAACGTGAGTATTGGTGCTCTTGATTTTATCCGAAGCCGGGAGGGTGCGGCGCGGCGGCTAGACGAGCACCGTGAAAGTCGTCTCCGTCCGCTGCACGGGCCGGTAGAGTGTGTCGCGCTCGACGGGCTCGCGGCCGGCCTTGCGGATGAGTTGCAGCAGTTCGCTGCGCCGGAGCGACTGGCTCGTGGTGGCGCCGGCATCGTGGTAGATCTTCTCTTCGACCACCGTCCCATCGATGTCATCCGCGCCGAAACGAAGAGCAATCTGCGCGATCTTGGGCGTCATCATGATCCAGTACGCCTTGATGTGCGGCACATTGTCGAGCATCAGGCGCGCCACCGCGATGCTCTTGATGTCCAGAAATCCCGTCGTCTTGGGAATGTGCGAAAGGGGGGTGTTATCGGGGTGAAACGCCAGCGGGATGAAAGTAACGAAACCCTGCGTTTCGTCCTGCAAAGCGCGCAGTTTCACCAGGTGATCGACGCGGTCTTCTTCTGTCTCAATGTGGCCGTACAGCATGGTGCAGTTGGAGTGCAGACCCAGGCGGTGGGCCGTGCGTGCGGTTTCCAGCCACTCCTCGCCCGTGATCTTGTGATCGCAGATGATGCGCCGCACGCGGTCACAGAAAATCTCCGCGCCGCCGCCGGGCAATGAGTCCATGCCTGCGTCCCGCAGGCGCTCGAGCACTTCCTGAACCGGGATCCTGGTGCGTTGCGCCAGATAGCCAATCTCGACCATGGTGAAGGCTTTCAGATGTACCTGCGGGAAGCGCTGTTTGAGGCCGCGCAACATCTCGCAATACCAATCGAGCGTGAGTTCCGGATGCAGTCCGCCGACGATGTGAAACTCGGTGACGGCTTCGCTCCAGCCTTCGCCGGCAACGTGCCACACCTGATCCAGCGACATGGTGTACGCCTTGGGATCCTTGGCTTTCTTGCCAAACGCGCACAGCCGGCAACTGGCCACGCAGACGTCCGTGGGATTGATATGGCGGTTGACGTTGAAGTATGTGGTCGCGCCGTGCAGGCGCTCGCGCACCAGGTTGGCCATGTAGCCAAGCGCCAGAATATCCGGCGTGCGATAAAGCGCAACTCCATCCTCATAGGAAAGACGCGTGCCGGCCTCGACCTTTTCGAGAATCGGCTTCAGCCGGGAATCTTCAACGAAGACGGACATTAGCCTATACGCGGCGCATCAGGAACACATCCGCGGCCCAAAACACAAAGAATAGCACGCTGACCCAGCCGTTCATGGTGAAGAACGCCGCATTGACGCGCGACAGGTCGTCCGGCTTCACCAAACTGTGCTCATAAACCAGCAGCAGTCCGACGGCCACAATCCCTGCCAGGCTGAGCGGACCGAGGTCCAAGTCATGCACCAATGCCAGCAGGCACAGAATCATCACAATGTGCAACAGTTGCGAAACGCGCAGCGCCCAAGCGATGCCCATCCGGCGCGGCAGGCTGAACAGGCCGTGGTCCGTGTCGAAGGCGTAGTCCTGGCAGGAATAGATGATGTCGAATCCGGCCGTCCAAAACATTACCGCGGCGGTGAGCCAAAGAATGCGTGGATCGAGCGAGCCGCGCACCGCAATCCAGGCGGCGGCGGGTGCGATCCCCAGCGAAAACCCCAGCACCAGGTGCGAGAACGTCGTGAACCGCTTGGTAAACGAGTAGAAGAAAACGACGCCCAGCGCGACGGGCGCCAGCTTGAAACACAGCGAATTCAGCTCCCGCGCGGCATAAATGAAGACCAGGCTCGATACCGCCACAAACCCCCAGCCGAAAGCCGCCGAAAGCAGGCCGGCCGGAATGTGACGCCGCCGTGTGCGCGGGTTTCGGGCATCGATCTCTGCATCGACCAGCCGGTTGAACGCCATGGCCGCCGACCGGGCGCCCACCATGGCGACGGCGATCCAGGCGATCTTCGGCCACATCAAACGCATGCTCAGCCCGCTTTCCCGAATGGCCAGTAACGCGCCAGTGAGTGCAAAGGGCAGAGCAAAAACCGAGTGTTCGAATTTGATCATTTCGAGCGTCAGCCAGACTCGCTTCCAGAACATCGTGTGGAATAAACCTCGGGGTGATTCCTGCAATGCCGGGCGCAAAGAAGTACCATTTTATCGCATGCCCCCTGTGCGTCTCGTCTTAGTTGCGGTGCTGCTTTCGTTTGGTTGCGCGCCCAAACCGAATGAAGAGGCTGACCTCCATACGCAAATCGTCACGCTGCCCGGCGGCCGCGAAATCCGCGCCCAAGTGATGATGACCCAAGGCGAGATGGAGACGGGCATGAAGTTCCGCGACGCCCTGCCGCAAGGCCGTGGTATGCTGTTTGTCCACAGCAAACCCGCGCCCTACGTCTATTGGATGTCCAACGTTAAGGCGCCGCTCGACATCATTTTCATGGATGCCGGCCGGCATATCGTCGAGATCTCCGCCAACACCCCCCCCTGCCTGACGAAACCCGCCGACTGCCCGGTCTACGGCGGCCACACCGACGAGCAGTTTGTGCTCGAGTTGCGCGCCGGTGAAGCGCAACGGCTCGGGCTTCAAAAAGGGCAGGCGCTTGTGTTCTGAGCAGCCCGCAGCAGGCGTTCTGATATTCTGAGGTCGTATGAATGAAGACCAGCTCCGCGCGTTGCTGGAGCAAGTACGCTCCGGCGCCATCAACGTGGATTCCGCTTTGGCCCGTGTCCGTCATATGCCCTTCGAAGACCTGGGCTTTGCCAAGGTGGATCATCACCGTGAGCTGCGACACGGCATGCCGGAGGTGATTCTCGCCAAGGGCAAGACGCCGGATCAAGTGGTAACCATTGCGGGCCGCCTGCTCGAGGTCTCGCAGAACGTGCTCATTACGCGCGCCGACGCAGCCACGGCCCAGCTGGTCGCGCGAGAGCACCCGGAGGCGGAGTATTTTCCGCTTTCCGGCGCTCTCCGGTTTTGGAGAGACAAGACCCTGCGCGGCAAGGGCAAGATCGCCGTGGTATGCGCGGGCACGAGCGATATTCCTGTCGCCGAGGAAGCGCAAATCACCGCCGAGGTCATGGGCAATGAGGTCGAATCGATTCACGACGTCGGCGTCGCCGGCATTCACCGCCTGATCGAGAGTAGCTCCCGGCTCGCAGCGGCGCGAGTGGTGGTCGTCTGTGCCGGCATGGAAGGCGCGTTGCCTAGCGCGGTGGGCGGCTTGGTTTCCTGTCCTGTCATTGCCGTCCCAACCAGCGTGGGTTACGGCGCCAGTTTCAACGGCCTCGCCGCGCTGCTCGGCATGCTGAACAGTTGCGCCAGTAACGTGACAGTGGTGAACATCGATAACGGCTTCGGCGCCGGTTATGTGGCCAGCTTGATCAACCGCCTGTAGCCCAATCACTTGCGCCTCGCGCCTGCCCATATACCCAAAGTTTGCATATCGTTGGTCGATCCCGCCTGACTAACCGAAGCCAATATTGATGCGGATCGCGGTTGCCTTGAAGATCAAAGTCAGGTGCCGCAAGACGTCCATAGTGTGAGTGCCCGTCAGATCGCGCCCGGTGACGACCTGGAGCGTGAGATGGCAGCGCTCTATGCCAGCCACGCGGCGGCCCTGTTACGTTACGCCTTCAGCCTCATCAAAGATGCAAGCGGCGCGCAAGATGCCCTCCAGGAGATCTTCTTGCGCTACTTCATCGCGCGAAGGGAGGGCCGCAGTTTCAATGATCCCAAGGCGTGGCTGTTTCGCGTGATGCGCAACTACTCGCTCGACATTCTCAAGTCGTCCAGCGTGAAGAACGAGGTCGGCAGCGACGCAATCGGGGAAACATTGGACAGCCACAATGATCCCGAGAAGCACTATCATCGCACCGAGATGGCGCGCGATATGGCCAGACTGCTTTCGCCCCGCGAACTGGAATGCGTGCGGCTTCGCGCCGAAGGTCTGAGTTACGACGAGATGGCCGCGATTCTGAATCTGCGGCAGGGAACCGTGGGAGCGACGCTGGCTCGCGCCCACAAGAAGATTCGCCAGGCCTTTGGCTATGGCGAAGAGGCGAAAGAACAGCTTCTGCCCAGTCCCTGCGCTACCGTCCAAGAAGAGAATTCTTATTCATCCTGATTCCGGCCAAGGCTGCTCCCCGATCCGGCTCTTCGCCCAATAGACACGCCCGGCGACCTGTCCTACATTGAAAGTGTGGGAGTCTTCTATAGCCGCGACGAGTTGGTCCAGGTGCGTGCCGCATGGAAGGCCGCGGGTAAGAAAGTGGTCTTCACCAACGGGTGTTACGATCTCCTTCATCCCGGCCACATTCGCCTGCTGGAGAAGGCGCGATCACTGGGTGATGTCCTGATTCTCGCGCTCAATTCCGACGACAGCGTTCGCCGGTTGAAGGGCCCGTCGCGGCCGCTCATGTCGCAGGACGACCGCGTGGAGGTCTCGCTGGGGGTCGAGGCCGTGGACGCCGTCACTCTATTTGACGAAGATACACCGCGCGAGCTGATCGCCGCAGTCTTGCCGGATGTTCTGGTAAAAGGGGCGGACTGGGCGCACTGGATTGCCGGACGCGAAGAAGTGGAGGCGGCCGGCGGAGTCGTGATGGCGCTCAGCCTCGAACCCGGTTATTCAACTACCGGAATAGTAGAAACCATTCTCGCCCGCTAATCCCTTGATTCATCCTGCAATCCGCGATTTGTTCTCTGCCCTCGGGCGCCATCCGGCATTTCAAGAGTTACTGCAGCGCCTTGCCCTGAACCCGCAGCAGCCTCTGGCGCTCTCGGGCCTCACTACCACCGCCAAAGCGCTTTACTCGGTGCTGCTCTGGCAAATGACCGAGCGGCCGCTTCTGCTCGTGGCCGCAGGCAACAAACAGGCGGAGTTGCTTTGCGAATCCCTGCGCACGTTCTTCCACCTGCTGGCTTCCGACCGGGACCGCCCCGAGCCCCAGTTGCTTCCCGCTCTGGATGTTCTGCCTGCGCAGCGCATGTCGCCGCATGCCGAAATCCTGGAAGAGCGGGCCGCCGGCCTGTGGCGGCTGGCCACCGATCCCCCGCCCATCACCATTGCGCCCATTGCCTCAGCACTACTGCGCATCGAGTCCCCTGATTTTTACCGCCAGCTCGCGTTAACCCTGCGCACCGGCGACGAAATCCCGCTCGATGACCTCATCGCGCACCTGGAGAGCATCGGGTATGAGAAACGCGATCCCGTCGAGATGGTGGGCGAATATTCCGTCCGCGGAGGGATTCTGGACGTTTATTCGCCCGAAGCGGCCAAGCCCGTACGCATCGAAATGTTCGGCGACCAGATCGATTCCATCCGCCGGTTCGAAGTCGAGTCGCAGCGCTCGGTTCTCAAAGTTCCCGACTGCACTTTGCTGCCGCTGACCGAATTTCAAAAATCGCGTTCGTTGCTGAGCGAGTTGACCGAACAACTCCGCCAGGCCGGCACGCCCGCGCGCGACCTGCCGCTTCCCGGCGAGGCGTTTCCCGGTTGGGAGCTGGTGGCTCCACTGGTGCGGCCGCGCGGCAGCTCGCTCTTCGATTTGCTCGAGAACGCCGCCGTGATCCTCGACGAGCCCGAGGAAATCCGCGCCGCCGCGGAGCGTTTTTGGACCCGGCTTGAAGATCCTGAGCGTCCGGCTCTGTGCCCGCCGGAGCGGGTTTTCTTCCGCTGGGACGAACTCGCGGCGCGGCGCCGGCCGCAAATCGAATTGCGCGAACTAGACGTGCTGACGCCAAATCCCAATCCCCAAATCCCAAATCCGGCTTTGCACATTCCCACTCGCCCTTCCATGTCGTTCCACGGCAACATGCAGGTGGCGATTGCCGAGGCGCGCGGATTGATCGAATCCGGCTCGCGCGTGGCGTTCTTCGCCGCGTCCGCTGGCGAGCTGGAACGCCTTGCGGACATTTTCAATTCGTACGGGATCGCTTACCAGCTCGGCGCCGACCAGTCCGATGGCACGCCGCAATATCTTGCCGAGCGCGCATACCTGGCAGGGTCCGTGGCGAGCGTATATCTGATCCGCGGCGGCATCGAGCGCGGCACCGTGTTTCCCGATTCGAACCTGGCCATCTTCGGTTCGGAGGATCTTTTCGAAACACCGGAACTGGTGGCGCGGCCTGCGGCCGGCAAGTCGCATCTGGCCACGTTTTCTGCCGAAACGTTCGAGCTGAAGCCGGGCGATTATGTGGTCCACTCGGAGCACGGGGTTGGCCGCTTTCTCGGCCTTCGCTCCATCGAGCAAGGGGAAGCCAAGGGCGACTACATGCTGCTGGAGTATGCCGGTGGCAGCAAGCTATACGTGCCCTTGACCCACATGGACCTCGTCCAGCGCTTTCGTGGAGCGGGCGACGCCGCTCCTCAACTGGACCGTATGGGCGGATCCACGTGGACCCGCACCAAGAGCCGGGTCAAAGCGCGCATGCGCGACATGGCCGAGGAGTTGCTGAAACTCTACGCCGCGCGCAAACTTGCGAAAGGTTTCGCTTTCTCCAATGACAGCAACTGGCAGCGCGAGTTCGAAGACGC
>Ga0187817_10000519_pt1 | contig 16649 bp, 17 predicted proteins | sample NC_wetland_sal_i_17_FD_132431 | JGI IMG/M metagenome (GOLD analysis project Ga0187817, IMG submission 132431) | Wetland sediment microbial communities from Neuse River Estuary, North Carolina, USA - SO4_2 | ecosystem: Environmental > Aquatic > Freshwater > Wetlands > Sediment | place: USA...
AGATGGCAGGAACACCCGCAGAGAAAGAGAAAATGAGCCATTGCCAGCGATGAAGCCAAGACCAAACCATTGATTTCGTGGCATTGTATCACCCTCTTTTGGTTATCCAACTATATTATTGCCATAACTTACGGCGGATTCTGTTTCCACTTTGTACCGGTTAGAAATCTGGAAGCGGGAGGCTCGAAGGTTGCCGCTGGGACTGGGCCAAAATTCTATAATTTCCATAAGTAACTATATCATACAAATGGGGCAAATGCAAGGGAAGATTTTACACGGTTCTAGTACGCCGATGAGGGACTGTTGAAGGACCATTTACGCGGAAGATTCAAAGGAAGGCTCCGAGCTGGCGAATTGGCGCTGGTACAAATCCGCGTAAATACCTGGCTGTTCCAATAGGTCCGCGTGGGTGCCACGCTGAACGATGCGGCCCTCCTGCACGACAAGGATTTGGTCCGCTTTGAGAATCGTCGAGAGGCGGTGCGCGATGACAAGGGAAGTCCGCCCCGAAAGGGCGGTCTCGAGCGCTTTTTGTATGGCCGCTTCCGATTCGGAGTCCAAATGTGCGGTGGCTTCGTCGAGGATGACGATGTCAGGCGCTTTGAGAAGAAGGCGGGCGATAGCGAGGCGCTGCTTCTCTCCGCCAGAGAAACGATAGCCTCGGTCGCCGACGAGCGTTTCGAGGCCCTTGGGCAGGGATGAAATCAGCGGAAGGATTTGCGCGGCGCGCAAGGCTTCAGTGATCTCCGCGTCGGTGGCGTTGGGCTTGGCGTAGAAGAGGTTGGCGTGGATTGTGTCGTGGAAAAGATGCGCGTCCTGGGTGACAACGCCAATGCGTTGATGCAGCGAATCGAGTTTCGCATCGCGCACGTCGATTCCGTTTATGGTGATCGATCCGCTTTGAACGTCGTAAAGGCGCGGCACGAGCTGCGTAATGGTGGTTTTGCCCGCGCCGGAGGGTCCGACGAGAGCGACGAGTTGGCCTGGTTGGGCGGTGAATGAGATGTCATAGAGGACGGTTTTTTCCGGCGTCTTGTCCGGCACGGCGACGGCTTCTAGCGAGGCAAGCGAAACCTCGGCGACGGTCGGATAGCGGAACGAGACGTGGTCGAAAGAAACTGTTACTGGGCCGGCAGGAACGGGAACGGCTCCAGGACTTTCCTGGATCATCGGCGGGAGATCGAGCACTTCGAAAACGCGCTCGAAAGATACGAGCGCGGTCATGACGGCCACTTGAATATTAGAAAGGCCGAGCAGGGGAGCGTAGAGCCGCGCGAGGTAAGAAACGAGAGCCACCACGGTGCCAACGTCAAGCTTATGCTTCACCGCGAGCACGCCTCCCCAGCCGTAGGCGAGCGCGGTGGCCAGCGTCGCCATTAGCATGAGCGCGGTGAAGAAGAGGCGTCCATAGACGGCGCTGGTGACGCCGATGTCGGAGACGCGCGCGGCCTTGGCTTTGAACGCCGTGCTTTCGTCCTGGCGGCGGCCGAAGAGCTTCGCGAGTTGCGCGCCGGCGACGTTGAATCGCTCGACCATCAAGCTATTCATGGCGGCGCTGAGGTTGTAGCTCTCGCGGGTGATGGCCTGCAGCTTCCGCCCCCAATAGCGCGCGGGCAGAACGAACAGCGGAATCAAGATGAATCCGGCGAGCGTGATGCGCCAGGAGAGCACGAACATCGCCGCGAGGATCAAAACAACGGTGATGATGTTGCCCACGACATTGGAAAGCAGATCGGTGAAGGCGGTGCGCGCGCCGCTTACGTCGGTATTGAGGCGGCTGACCAAGGCGCCGGTTTGCGCGCGCGTGAAAAACGCGAGCGGCATTTGCTGGATGTGCTCGAAAAGCTTGGTGCGCAGAGAGAGCACGATGCGAGCGCCGATCTTCGCGGATAAATAGGATTGCGTCAGGCCGAGGGTCGCATCCAAAAGACCGAAGCAGGCTACGAGAATGGCGAGTTTGATGATGAGCGGGGCGTTGCCCTTGAGGATGCCGTTGTTGATGATGTCGCGATAGAGGAGCGGGTTTACGACGCCGACAACGGCGTCCAGAGTGACCACGAGGAGAAACAAGGCAAGCAGAGGCGTGTAGGGAGCGGCAAAAACGATGGTGCGCTTCGCCGTGCCGGGTTTCACTTTTTGATTTAAGACGGAAGAGTCCTGGCGAAAGGAGCGCAACGAACTTATCATTCCGCTGGCCAGGTTATTCCTCCGAGTCGCTTACTTTCGTTTCGGCTACCGTGCGGTTTGTCAAGTTTATACAGGCGGGGCGTTCGATTCAAATTCGTCCGGGCGGAGGGTGCGAATCAGGGAGCGGGATGGATGGCGCGGAGGACGCGGATCAGCACCAGGAGCAGCATGACCACGACATACACGCGCAAGGCCCACAGCATGAGGCGCGTCCCGAAGGAGAGTTTGCGGCGGCCGAAGCGCGATTGCTGCTTGGCGGCAACGACTTGATCGGCTTCGAGGAGCGAGAGGACCAAACGAGGATCTTTCAGATCAGGCTTCGCCGCGCTTTCGGCGGCGGCGTCGAGCCCCGGCGTGCGGCCTGCGGAATCAGTATCTTTTTGTTTCATGGTTCCTCTTGGGCGGAATTGACACTGTTCACATCTCCTCGTCTGCCAAGTCGAAGAGGGATTCTTCGACTGCGTCCCGCGCCCCCGCAAAGCAGGGAAAACCAAGAGCGCGGGACTCCGCTGAGAATGACGGCAAGCCGTTCATCGGCTGAGCCAGCCGGGGAAAACGGTGGCGACGCCGAAGCCGATCCCAGCCAAGACCAAAAGCACGGTGACGGCGATGCCCGCGGCATTTTCCCATAGGCCGTTCACGTGTTCGCCCATCACGGCGCGGTCGTTCACCAGCAGCAGCAGGAAGGCCAGCGCCGGAGGCATGGCCAGCACGGCGATCACGTTGACGGTAAGCACGATGAATTCGAGAGGCGCGCGCGGAATCAGGACGAGCGCGGCGGCGGCGCAGGCGGAGCCCAGCAGCGTGGCGTAGAACGGCCAAGCGTCGCGCAGCGGACGGTTCAGGCTGTGGCCCGTTTCGAGGACCTCGCCGAAGGCATAGGCGGAAGAGGTGGAAATGGCGATGGCGGCGACGATTCCCGACTCGAAAATGCCGAGGGCGAAAAGCGCCGCGCCGATATGCCCAATCCACGGTTCGAGCGCCTGCGCGAATTCCGCGGCTTGAAATTGGGAAGCGTCAATACCGTGGTGGAAGAGCGGGACGCAGGCCAAAATCGCGGCGATGCCGAAGGCGGAGGCCAGCAACATTCCCAGGAAGGTGTCGAAGCGGCCGGCGCGAATATCGCGCGGCTGCATGCCCTTGTCCACGACGGCGCTTTGCTGAAAGAAAATCATCCAGGGGGTCACGGTGGCGCCGATATCCGCGAGAATCAGCACGAGGATTTCCGATGCCTCGCCCTTCGGAAAAGGCTTCCATGTGACGAGCGAATGTCCCACGGCGTGCCAATCCGGGTGCGCGAGAATGGCGGCTGGAATAAAAAGCGCGTTGAAGATGGCGAGACCGAGCGTGATGCGCTCCCAGGTCCAATAGCGGCCCGTGGTGATCGCGGCAAACACGACCGCAAGCCCCGCGCCCACCGCGACCGAGGGCTGGACGCCGAAGAATCCGAGGCCGGCGCGGATGCCGATGAATTCGGTGACCACGGTCAGAAAATTGCCCAGCACCAAATCGCCCATGGAGAAAAATCCCCAGAATTTTCCGAAGCGGTCGAAGATCATCTCGGCGTGGCCGCGATGCGTGACGGCGCCCAGGCGCACGGTCATTTCCTGCACCACGAATCCCATCACGAAGGTGAGCACCACGAAGGGTATGAAGAAGCCGACGCCGAAGCGCGCGCCCGTGGCGGAGTAGGAGAGCATGCTGGGCGCGTCGTTTTCCGCGAGGAAAACCAGCACGCCGGGGCCGATCAGCAGCCACAAGACGCCGAGGCCGCCGAGCGCCCTCGATCTGCGCGTCCTCGAGCGGGCTTGGGTGACGCGCCAGCGGTCCTCGGCGCGATCGAGATCCTCGTGGGTCAGAAGGCCGGCCAGCTCGCCTGCGGCGGGGGAAACGGCGGCGGCGTCCGTGGTGGGATGAGCCGGCTCGTAGGCGTGTTTTTTCGAACGATCCATTTTCAGGCGATCCACGGGCTAACCCGGATTTCTCACGACTCCCAACGCGAGGGCGGCATTTTGCCAGGCAGTGCCGAGCGGGCAATGGAGCTTCACCAGCGCGCGAATGGCACACGGAGTGCCGACTGCCGACGCTGGGATTCTTCGGCCATCTCCGGTTTCAGGAGTCCGGTGGACTCCACCGGAGTCCCGATACCGGACCTCATCGGATGGCCTCAGAATGACGCGATGCTGGTTGCGAGGCAAAAGGCAGCGCTGTGAGAAATCCGGGTTAACCATGCTGAAGTCCCCGTATAAACTACGTTTAATTCATTTGGGTGTCAATTCTCTTGCGGCGGAAGCGGCGAAAAAATCGCGGCGGCTCGGCCGGTTTTGCTATAGTGGGCCGACGGAGACAAAAGGAGAGCGCGATGACCGAGCCACAAAAAGACAAGCAGGTGCAGATCAAGGCGGACGAGAAGGAACTGCTCGGCCAGTATGCCAATCTCGTCGTGGTTCACCACAACGCCGAGGAGTTTACGTTCAATTTCATTTACATTTTCCCGAGCGTCCCGCAGGGCAAGCTGGTCGCCAGCCTGATCGTCAGCCCGGCGCACGCCAAGCGCCTGTTGCGCGCTCTGCAGGAAAATATCGCCAAGTACGAGTCGCAGCACGGGAAGCTGCCGGAAGGTCCGGGCCCGGGGCCGGAACCCAACGTGGGATTTATCCAGTAGCGGCGGGATAACGCCTGTGAGATCTCCGGGATGCGTACTTCAGGGGCTAAAGCCCTGTTGATTTTGTGGCTTCTACGTCGTGGCTGAAGCCACGACCTACAAACACCCTTGGGCAGGCTACTCGGTCTTCGGAATGACAACGAAGAGAGAGCGAGCCAGCGGGGTTGAAACCCCGCCCTTCGGGGTTTCAGTCGGCGTGGGCGCCGCTGACGACCCAGGTCCCGGCGGGATCGAGGAACTCGATGCCCACGGCAAAGCCACCGTGCGGGGCCGCGCGGCAATAGGCAACGCGCGCGAGCGCGTGGAATGATCCGGTAAGCGTGGCGATCTTCAGCCGGTCGCCCATGCGCCACCGGCACGTGGTTAAGACTCGTGCTCCCCGCGGGCTGACGTTCTCGGTGAACGTCGTTTCGGTTCCCGAAACCGAGGAATGCCCGCTGATATGAACTCCGACTTCCATAGGAATGCGTGTTTCACGGCGTGCGTTTACAAACGCTCCCCCCATCCCAAGCCGCATCTGCCCCCCTTTTGTCCGGCCCCAGATACTCGATCATAGACAAGCAACCATATGCTTCAGATGAGTTTTTTTTTCGGCGCTGCCCTTCATGCTGTAGAGCGCGCGATCGGCGGCGCTGAGAATATCCTCGATGGTCTCGCCGTGTTTGGGATAGACGGCGAGGCCCACGCTGACGGCGATGGGCGGCTGCTGGCCGTCTCGCGCGAGGCGCTCGCAGATGCGGTGCGCGGCGCGGCTGGCTTCCGGCTCGCCGGATTCGGGAAGGATGAGGGCGAATTCGTCGCCTCCGTAGCGCGCGGCAGTGTCAATCGCGCGGCTGCCGCTGCGGAGCGCGTCGCCGAGGCGCTGGATGGCGCGGCTGCCGATCAGGTGGCCGTACCTGTCGTTGATTTTTTTCAGGCCGTCGAGATCGAAGAGCAGCACGGCGAAGCTGCGGCCGGTGCGGCGGGTGCGCTGGATTTCGCTTTCGAGCGTCTCGATCATGCGGCGGTGATTCGCGAGGCCCGTCAGCGGATCCGAAGCGGCCATGCGGCTGACTTGGTCGAATAGCTGGGCGTTGTCGAGGAGCGTGCCGCCGAGAACGGCGACGTAGCTCAAGACCATCCAGACGTGCGCCAGCGTGAAGGGCGCGTCGAGTATGTGCTGGGATTGGCTGATGGTGACGTGGCAAACCACGTTCAAGACGGCGGCAATGCACAGGGCGTAATCGAGCGCCGCGGTCGCGCGCCGCAGGCGCCAGGCGTAACCCAGCGCGGCCACCGCGTAGATGGCCGCGGGAAGCAAATCCCAAGCGCGCGGTATCAGCGCCCCGGGATGAATCTTTGGCGCGCCCGGCAGGAGGAAATAGAAGATGCTGGTCAGGTAGGCGATGGCGCCGACAATCAAGGTGGCGCCGCCGATTTCCTTCGCGGGGTCCCGCGAAACCGGGACGCGGCGCTCCACGACCACGCCGGCGATGAGCGAGACGCCCAGGAGCGTCCGCCCGGCGAGCCATCCCAGCGAGATATGATCTCCGCCGGAAGGCGCGACGAGCATGCCGCGATAGAACGTCATGCTGGTCCCCGCCTCGATCAACCCCGCCAGCACAAATCCGAAGGCAAGAATCAGGGAGATGCGGTCATGCGTGCCGCGGAAGCGCACCATCGCGTTGGCGGCGAAAGTGAAGGCGATCAGACTGCCCGCCATCTCGAGGTAGGTGTCCAGCAGAGGGTCCGCCGAGTAGGTGGAATCGCGAAGGAACCACAGAAAAATGCAGTAGGCCGTAACGACGATCGTCCAGAGAAGGACGGCGCGAAAACGGCGGATCTGTCCCCAAAACTCGTCCCGATGCCCCATAGGGCCCCCTCAGTTACACTTGCCCGTATATTGAGGAGCAATTTTCGAGCCGTATTCCGGCGGGGCGATGGTAGGTGCAAGAGACTGATAATAATAGGGATAAAATATAACTGGAGAGAGCGAGGAAGCGGCGATTCCGAAGCTGGTAGATTGGATGTGGGTAGAAACGTTACAACTGTTCTGAAACGCTACATAATGCATCGCCGCGGTTCAATCGGCGAGGCGAGGGGCGGCAATCAGGGTTTGGGCGCGGGAGGCGGCAGGTCGCGCGCAGGGGTGACATCCTGGAAGTTCATTTTGTTGTGCGAGCCGTCGCAGAAAGGCTTGGTGGCGGAATGGCCGCAGCGGCAAAGGGAAATCGTGGTCCGGCCGGCGAGGCCGAAGGCCTTGTTGTCGTGGTCCACAATTTCAAATTCGCCCTCAACGCGCAAGGGACCATTGTTGCGAACCGTGATCTTTGCAGCCATTCGGATCCTCCCGGGATTTGTGCCCTTCGTTTTGGTATTATTCGGTCAGTATTTCGGGACTGAGGGGTCGACTTCGTCGGACCAGGCCAGGATGCCGCCCTTCAGGTTCGAGATTTTGCGGAAGCCGGCCTTGCGCAGGAATTCCACGGCCTGCGCGGAGCGCTTGCCGCTGCGGCAATGCGCGACGATCTCGCGCGAGGAATCGAGCTCCGCGGCGCGGCGGGAAAGCTCACCCAGCGGAATCAGATGCCCGCCGATGTTGCAAATCTGATATTCGTGAGGCTCGCGGACGTCGAGGATATAAATATCGTCGCCGCGATCCAGGCGCGACTTCAGCTCGCGCGGGGTGATTTCCGGAAGATCGGTCATGGTGGCAGAAGTCTCCTCTACTCCGCGAATGCCGCAGAATTCGGCGTAGTCAATCAGCTTGGTGACGGTGGGATGCTCGCCGCAGACGGGGCATTCCGGATTCTTCCGCAGCTTCAGTTCGCGGAAGCGCATCGCCAGGGCATCGAAGAGCAGCAGGCGCCCGACGAGCGGTTCGCCCTTGCCAAGAATCAGCTTCAGCGTTTCGGCCGCCTGGATCGTGCCGACAATTCCCGGCAGCACGCCCAGCACGCCGCCCTCGGCACACGAGGGTACCAACCCGGGCGGAGGCGGCTCAGGATAAAGGCACCGGTAGCACGGGCTGCCCGGATAGCCGAAGATCGTGATCTGCCCCTCGAAGCGGAAAATCGAGCCGTAGACGTTGGGCTTGCCGAGGAGGACGCAGGCGTCGTTCACCAGATAGCGCGTGGGAAAATTATCGGTGCCGTCCACAACGATGTCGTAGTCCTTTAGAATGTCGAGGGCGTTTTCGCTGGTCAGGCGCGTTTCGTAGGCGGCGATCTCGATTTCGGGATTCAGGTTGCGCAGATGTTCCGCAGCGGCCTCGATTTTCGGACGCCCCACGTCGCTCGTGCCGAAGAGCACTTGGCGCTGGAGATTGGTGAAGTCCACGGCGTCGGAATCCACCAGCCCGATTTTGCCCACGCCCGCTGCCGCGAGATACAGGCCCAGCGGCGCGCCCAGCCCGCCCGTGCCGATGCACAGGACCTTGGCCTGCTTCAGCTTGAGCTGTCCCTCCATGCCCACTTCGGGCATGATCAGGTGGCGGCTGTAGCGCAGAACTTCCTCTTTCGAAAGCCCTGGCGCGGGCTTGCCGGCCACCGGTGCGATTGGAATTCCTATTTTTGTCGCCATCAAAACGGCTCCCGGGTGCCCCCACACTTCCGTTGCTGCGTGACGCCGCCGGCAATCGAGGGCACGATACTGATCGTGTCGCCTTCGCGGACGGGCGTATCGCTCTTCTGCAGGTAGCGGATATCCTCGTCGTTCACATAGACATTGACGAAACTGCGCAACCGGCCGTCGTCGGAATAGAGGTGCTTTTTCAGCTCCTGGAAACGGTTCGTGAGCGCCGAAAGCGCCTCACCCACGGTCGCGGCCTGCAAATCCACACTTTCCTGCTTGCCTGCATAGGCCCGCAAGGGCGTTGGAATAATGACTTTAACTCCCATTCGTCGTTCCCTTTCTCATGGGGATGGCTGCCAATTAGATGCCCGCCGAGCGCCCGGCGATTTCGATGGCCTCGGCGTCATAGGCCGAACGGCCGTCCTGCAGACGCCAGGACGTGGTATCGCGCGCCTGGCCTTTTTCGACGCTCACGATGATGTAGCTATACCAGGGCCAAGCGTGGTCGCGATCATATTCGCTCGGGCGCGCCGGGGCATCCGGATGCGAATGATACCATCCGATCAGGTCCAGCGCCTTCGCCCGGGCCGTTTTTTCCGCCAGGCGGACGTCGTCAGGCGTCAGTTTGAAACGGTTCCGCGGCGAATCATCGCGGCGGTTGGCCAGCGGCAAGAGATCGGCCACCTCGCGCGAGCCATCGTTCTCGCGGCCCAGCAGCGCGCCGCAGCATTCGTGCGGATAGGTTTCGGCGCCGTGGGCGTGAATCCGCCGAAGCAAATCCTCCGCGATTTTCAGGACCGGGCCGCTCACGGCTCGCTCCAAAATTGGTCGGTCAAATATCGTTCGCCCGAATCCGGAAACAGCATCACGATCACGGCGCGCTCGCCCGACGGCAAGGCGCGCGCGATGCCGAGAGAGGCCCAAAGCGCCGCTCCGGCGCTTGGCCCGGCCAGGATTCCCTCCTCGCGCGCCAGACGCTTCACGGCTGTGTGCGCGTCTTCGGTGCGCACCTCGATGTTTTCGTCCGCAAGGTCGGGATCGTAAATCTTGGGGACGATGGCCGTAGGCATGTGCTTCAACCCTTCGAGGCCGTGGAAGCCGGAGTCCGGCTGCACGCTGACGCAGCGGATGCCGGGGTTCAATTCCTTCAGGCGGCGCGTCGTCCCGATGAAGCTGCCGGTCGTGCCCAGGCCGGCGACAAAATGCGTGATCGCCCCGCGCGTCTGCTCCCAGATTTCCGGCGCGGTTCCCAAATAATGAGCCAGGGGATTGGCGGGATTATCGTACTGGTTCGGATAGAAATATTTTCCGGGATCGGCCTTATAGATTTCCTGGACACGACGAATGGCGCCATCGGTGTTTTCATCGCCTGGAGTGAACACGATCTCCGTGCCGAGGGCTTCGAGGATTTGCTTGCGCTCGGGCGAGGCGCTGTCCGGCAGGCAGAGCTTCACGCGGTATCCCAGCGCGGCGCCGATCACGGCGTAAGCGATTCCGGTGTTGCCGCTGGTGGCGTCGAGAATCACTTTTCCGGGCCGCAATTCGCCGCGGCGCTCACCATCGCGAATCATGGAATAAGCGGCGCGGTCCTTCACCGAGCCGCCGGGATTGAACCATTCCGCCTTGGCGCAAAGCGCCACGTTGGGGAATTCGGCGCCGATCCGCTCGAGGCGCAGCAGTGGGGTATTGCCGATGCGCTCGAAGAGGCGCTGGCCGAACCGGTGGAGCGTCTCCTGCGTGACCGAGGTGCCGGCCGGAGGCGCCGGCGCCTGCGGCGCCGCCGAAGCGAACGGTTTTTTGGTCGCGCTCACGTTGGTTTTTGAATCCTAAAATGAAAACGGCCACTGCCAGTTCTTCCGGCGGTGGCCCTAAGCTGATCTTGTTGCTTCTTTAAGACTTAGGAAGCTCCCGCGCCAGAACAAGCGTGTGCGCCACAACAACACACGCAAACGCTCTGGCCTTCTCGCATGTCGCGCGGGACCGTTCTCATGTCTGTCTGACTATACGCCGCTCACGCAATACTGTCAAACGCGCTGGGTACGCACGAGCTAATGATCGGCCTCGGGCCGCGCGCCCACGGTCTCGTCGGGCACGTCGCCCACGCGCCCCTTCACGCGGTCATAGACCGTGTACTGACAGGTGGAACCGAGGGCTTCGTTATAGTACGTCGGCACGCCGAGAGCGGTGCGCAATTCCTCGTTGAAGCGGCGCAGATCAGCGAGCTGCTCCACGCGAATGGGGATCTTCCTTTCGTCATGCGTCAGCAGGAACTTTTGATAGCCGGCATCCCAAAGATGAGTGAACTGGCCTTGAGCCATGATCGAGGGGACGATCGTCATTTCATAATGGCCATCAGGGGTCTTGCGAAGTTCGGCGCCGCAGCCATACTTTTCAACGCGCACGACTCCGCCCGAACTGCGGACCAGGAAGCCCTTCGCCGAGAGCGCTTCCACCTGCTTCTGATCAAAGAGTCTGTCGATGTACCACATGGCTTTCCAGAATATGAATTCCGCCCTGCCTGTGTAAAGCCCAAAATCCGACTGGCGCTTCAGTGGTGGCGGGCGAAGAGCAGGAGCAGGCCGAAAACCACGACGGGAATCATTACCAGCATGATGTAGAACAGAATTCTCCTCACCCAGGGTGTGCGCCGCTCCTTCCAGTTCCGCAATTCCGGCCGGTCCGCCACACCCACCTGATCCAGGTGATCGAGGTCCCAAGCGAATTCGCGGGCGGTGGCGTAGCGATTCTTGGGGTCGCGTTCGAGGGCGCGGTAAATCACCTCTTGCACCTGCGGAGAAATGGAGGGGTCGATTTCGCGCGGCGGAACGGGATTATTCAGCAGGCGGTCGTTCATGATGGCGAACGGATTCGGCCCTTGGAACGGCGTTTTCCCGGTGAGCATTTCATAGAGCATGACGCCTAGGGCATAGATGTCGCTGCGGGCGTCGCCGCGCTTGCCCTTGACCTGCTCTGGAGAAATGTAGTCCGGCGTGCCCATGATTTGGGAAAGCTTGGCGAAGGTGAGGCGGCGTGCGCCGGCCTTGGCGGCGATGCCGAAGTCGATGAGTTTGATGTGGTCGTCGCCATTCACCATGATGTTTTCGGGCTTGAGGTCGCGGTGGACGACGCCGTGATTGTGGATATAGTCGAGCGCGTCGCAGATGCCGCGCGTGATCTTGATCGCGCGCTCGGGCGGAAACTTTTTCTCCCGGTCAAGAATCTTGCGCAGCAGCTGGCCATCCACCCACTCCATGACCATGTAGATCCGGCTGCGGTCGTCGTCCGCAAAGACCTTCATCACCTCGGGATGTTCGAGCGTCTTCCCGATTTCCTCCTCCCGGCGGAACCGGTCGAAGAAGACGGGATCGCTTTCCATCTCGGGGTGGGGGATTTTGAGGGCGACGGGCCGGCCCGTGCGGGTATCCACGGCGCGAAAAATGGAAGCCATCCCGCTGCGAGCCGCGAGGCTTTCGATGCGGTAGTGATCGAGTTGGTCGCCGGGGTGGACTGGGATCCTCGTCAGCGCGGGTCAAGGCGTAGGTCCGCCGCCGACGAGACCCTTAAGGAAGCCTATAGGGCCGTCCGCGGTACATGCCTATCCGTTCGACGCCTCGAACGCGGATGATCTGCAGCGTGATATTATCACTACCGTCTCGCTGATTGGCAATATCTACCAGGCGTTGTGCTGCCTTGTCCAAATCGCCGCCGTTTCCGGTGACGGCGGCCATCTCCGAAGCGGTCACCGAACCGTGGAGTCCATCGGAGCAAAGCAGCAGCACGTCCCCGGCAAGAACCTGGTGCTCCGTCACGTCCACATTGACAAAGAGTTCCGAGCCTAACGAGCGGCTCAGCAAGTGGCGTGACTCTGACTCGCTCGCTTCGTCGGCGGAGAGCAGTCCCAAGCGCATCTGCTCGCCTGCCACCGTATGATCGCGGGTGAGGATGCGCCCTTCGCCGCGGCGAATCAGGTAGCAGCGCGAATCGCCGACATGAGCCACGGTCGCGCGGTCGTAGCGCAAGGCGCAAGCAACGAGCGTGGTTGCCATGGACATGCCGCTCGTGTCGGCCTTGTGCCCGGCATCCACGACGCGCGTATTCGCCATCTTTATGAGGCGCGTGAGCAATCCCGCGTGCGGTTCTCCTGCAGGCGCTTGTCGAAAGCCTGCGAGCAGACTCTCGACAGCCGTATGCGAAGCCACTTCGCCGAGATCGTGGCCGCCTACTCCGTCGGCGACTACGAAGAGCCAGCCGCGAGAGCGCGCCTCGTCCGGCGTAGCTGCAAGGACGTGGCCGGGGTAATCCTCATTTCCCTCGCGCACGCGCCCTAGGTCGGAAATCTCGGTGAATTCGACGTCCATAGAGCTCGAAATCGGGCCATACCGCGCAGCGGCGGCAGCCGTCGCAGCCGCTGCGGAACCCGACATCTGAAGACCTCTATACATTAGACCTCAAATCCGCTCAAAAAAAACAGGGCGGGCACCGACAAGCCCGCCCTGAGTCCATCCACTGCCCGGGTTAGGCCCGGTTCGGGACCAGCGTCGTCCGTCCCTTTTTCTTGCTGTTCAGCACGAAATATATGCCTCCGTAGATGGCCCAGACGGCGGCAATCGCCAAGGCCAGGAACGGCTCCCTCCAAGTGCCATAGCCCATGAACGGCAGCACCAAGTAGGCCGCCATACAAACCAAGTTCGCCAAGACACCGAAGCCGGGGATGGCCCAGTGCTTGACGAAGCTGAAGTTGGGGTGCTTGTGATAAGCCACCATGCAGACGACGCAGCTCAAGCCGTACAGCAGGAACGTGCCGAAGTTCGAAGCGAGCGTTACGGTGGTGAGAGTGTTGGGCAGCTTCGCCATCGTATCGTGCGACATGTACCCGAAGCTGGACCAAAACCCGTGAGGCAGGGCGGAGATCGTCGCGTCCGGAATTGCTCCCGTATCGCCAAACAGGACGGCAAGCGAGAGACACCCGAAGATGATCGCGATCACGCACATCGTCCAAATGGCTCTGTGAGGGCTCAGGTTTTTCTCGTGCACCAAGCCGAAGTGTTCCGGCACTTCCTGATCCCGGCCCATGGCATAGGTGACGCGCGCGCCCGTGTTGATGCACGAGAGCGTGGTGCCGATAAGGGCCAGGAACACGGTGACGGCCTCGATGAGCATGAAGGTCCGGCCATGTCCCGCGCCGAACACCGCGTCGCCCACCATCACCATCAAATCGCCGATAGGAGCGGCCGAGGCGGAGGCATTTTGCATCGAGTAGCCGCTACTTAAGACATAGTTTGTGGCGAAATACTCGAACAGATAGCAGAACGCTCCTTGCACCATCAGCGACGTGATGACCGCAATCGGCAAGTCTCGTTTCGGATTAATGGCCTCCCCGCCGAGCGCCGTACACGATTCGAATCCGACCAAGATCAGAATCGCCACCGTGGCCTGGACGAACAACCAGTTCCAGTTGTGAACGGCGAGGACGGATTTCGCGCTTGGATGGCTCAGGAAATTGCCGCTCGAATCGTTCCAGGGATAGCTGATGTGATAGGGAACGGGCGCGCCCGCGGCGTCCTTCTTGCACTGCGGAACCTGGCTGGCGTCACGGACGATATTGTTCTGAGCATCCATCTGGAACTCGCAGTTATAAGCATCATTGGTCGTCGAATCCCACTGCCAGGCCACGCTGCCGGGAGGGTGGTCCGCCCGGTAGACGATCGCCATGATCGCGAATATGAGCAGCGCGGTGATCTGGATCACGTTGACGACGATGTTCGTCGTCGTGGAGCTTGTGACTCCCCTGTAGGCAATGTAGCAAACCAGGATGGAGAACACGATGGCCACGGCCATCATGAACATCGGGCCGGGGTTCGACGCGCTCATAAAAGTCGGCCACAAGGTGCCCACGATGTAACCGCAGAAAATCCCCGTCACCGCGACCATCACCCCCGGATAGATCCAGTAATAGAGGTGCGACCCCCAGCCGACGATGAATTTCATCAGGCGCGCGTATTTCCAAGCCTTGTCGTGGTTCAAGAACGACTGCTCGGCGAAGTAATAGGCGCTGCCCGACCCTGGATAGAGCCTGGATAGCTCCGCGTAGGACACCGCGGTAGCCAAACACAGCAACAACGCGAAAAAGATCCCGATCCACATCGAGGGCGACGTCGCCCCCTCCGTTGCCTGCGCGTAAAAGGTGAGCCAAAGGAATGCGCCGGGCGCGATCAACGCCATGGCGTTGAACGTGAGCCCGGTCAAGCCTAGGGTGGCTTTCATCTCACCGGTGGTTTTTTCGGCCATGTCCACTTTCCTCCTCGAAAGGTCGTACCGATTTTTGGGACATTAAGGAAAAATATGGAAATAGTACAATGCAACCTTTTGATGGCCGGGATAGATGTTTCAAATGAGGCGCGCGGGGGCCGTATGTTACGCTACCCGCCAGAGTTAACGGGGTATGCCGGACTGGACCGACAACAACGAATGTTGAAGGCATTATGAAATTGCTGGGCGTTCTATTGCTGCTGGCCGGATGGGCCATCGTCCTGGCCGCCGTGGCGCTGCTGATGGCCGGGCCGCCGCAAGTGGTGTTCGTGTTTGCCGGCATGGGCGTCGAGGCGCTGGGCCTCGGGCTCGTGATTCGCGCTCATCCGGTGCCGCGAGGTGATCGAGAGTGACTCCCACTTATGAAGCCTTTCCGGGGCCTATGGCGCTGCTGTGCGCCCTCTGCATTTTTCTGATTCCTTTCGCCGCGGCCGGCCTTTCGCTGATCAATACGGGCCTGGGGCGTTCGCGGAGCGCGGCGCATTCGATGCTTTCTTCGTTGTGCGTCGTCTCAGTGGCGGCGCTGGCCTATTGCCTGTGTGGATTTGCGTGGCAGGGATTTCCCGGCGGGCCTGCGCATTCGTTGGCCATTGCTGGCAAGGAGTGGGGCTGGATCGGCGCCGAACATTTCTTGATGCGCGGCGTCGCCTTCGGCGGTTCACCCGCTTCGCTCGCAGCACTCTTCGGGATTTTCACCGCGGGGATCGTGGCGCTGATCCCGCTGGGCACGGGCGCCGACCGCTGGCGGCTGGGACCATGCTGCGTCTCAGCGGCCTTGCTGGCCGGGCTCACCTATCCGCTCTTCGCGCATTGGGCTTGGGGCGGCGGATGGCTGGCGCAGCTCGGTGCGAATTACGGGCTTGGACGCGGCTTCGTGGATGCCGGCGGCTCCGGCGGGATTCAAGCCGTGGGCGGGCTCACCGCTCTCTCCATTGCCTGGATTCTGGGGCCGCGCCACGGCAAGTACACGCCGGACGGGATGCCCAGCGCGGTCCCCGGCCACAACTCAGTTCTGGTTTTGCTCGGCTGCCTCGTGGCGCTCGTCGGATGGTTGGGTTTGAACTCCGCCGGAGCGATTCTCTACGCCGGGGTTCAACCTGGATGGATTGTGCTGATTGCCGTCAATACATTGCTTTCCGCGGCGGCGGCCGCTTTGACCGTCGTGGTGATGACGCACGCGCGCTTCGGCAAGCCGGACGCCTCGCTGACAGCGAACGGCTGGATTGGCGGGCTCGTGGCGAGCAGCGCGGCGTGCGCTTTCGTCCGGCCGGTTGCGGCCGTGGCGATCGGCCTCATAGCGGGTGTTGCCGTTGTTTTCGCCGTGGAATGGTTCGAGGCGCGGCTCGCCGTGGACGATCCCAGCGGAGCGATTTCGGCCCACGCCGTCGGCGGGCTCTGGGGCCTGCTGGCGCTAGGCCTGTTCGGCCGCGTGCCCGGGCCGTTGCTTTCGCCGGAGACTCGCGTCGCAAACCAGTGGCTGGCGCAGTTGGTGGGCATCGCCACGCTGGTTGGATTCGTGCTGCCTCTCACCTACGGCCTGAACTGGCTGCTCAATCGCGTGTATCCACAGAGAGTGGCGCCCGAAGGTGAGCGGCAGGGAATGGACCTCTACGAATTGGGCGCGGGCGCGTATCCCGAATTCATCGTCCACAGCGATGAATTCACGCAGCGCAAGATTTAGGGCGGCTCTCGCGCGCCTGCCCAACCACCGCAGACGCACCGCGTTTCATCACTCGCTGGGGACGATGGTGAGCAGAAGATCCTTCGCTTCCACGTTCTGGTTGGCGGAAACCAGGATTCGCGCGACGCGGCCGGCGATGGGCGCGTAGATATTCGATTGCATTTTCATGGCTTCGAGCGTCATCAGCTTTTCGCCGCGCTGGACCGCGTGATTCACCTGCGTGGTGATGCCGGTGATCACGCCGGAGGTGGGCGC